>Ga0187782_10000131_pt1 | contig 43762 bp, 36 predicted proteins | sample 0715_SJ02_MP15_2_FD_132454 | JGI IMG/M metagenome (GOLD analysis project Ga0187782, IMG submission 132454) | Tropical peat soil microbial communities from peatlands in Department of Meta, Colombia - 0715_SJ02_MP15_20_MG | ecosystem: Environmental > Terrestrial > Soil > Wetlands > Peat | place... | reverse complement strand
GTCCAACTCGACCTGCGGAACTTCCTCCACCCACTTCGATCCGGTAAATACGGCGATGGCTACCGTCAGGCAAAAGAAAGTTTGGGCCAACGCAGCGTGGGAGGATGAAATTAACGGTGGAAGATAGAACAATACAGTAAGCCCGCCGAGAATGCCCTGCGCGATGACAGTGCCCAGCGCGGCAATACCGAGGTATTTCATCCAGCGGCGCTTATCGGCGCGCCACGTCCAGATTGCAAGAACGATCGTTAGCAGGCCAGCTACCTGAGCGATCATGCGATGGATGTGTTCAAAGCGCACGCCGCCGACCAGGCGCGGGATTTTATAAAGCGAGCCAAAGGAAGTGGGCCAATCGGGGACGGAAAGCCCCGCGTCGTTGCTGGTTACTAATGCGCCCGCAATGATCAGCAAAAAAGTCCACCCTGCCAGGCAGGTGGCGAACCTATGAAGCGCGGGATTGTACGGTGTCGTGAGGCCCTTCAGAGTCCACTCCTTAAGATGTGGAAGCGGGTGGGCAAGTCCGGCCCACCCCCAAAGAAATTAACAGCTATTGCTGTTTGAAAGTCGCATCCACTGTTTTGCTGTCCTTGGCGGCCAAGGTGACCTTCTCGTCCTGTTCTCCGAGTTTCTCTTGGACGAAGGCGATCGTATAATCGCCCGGCGGCAAGCCCTTTATCTCGTACTTGCCCTTGTCGTCGGTGACGGCGTAGAAGGGACTCTTCACCACGTTAATGTACATCCGCATCCACGGGTGCTGGTTACACTTCACTGGTAGCATGATTTCTTCACGAGAAAAGCTCTTCTCGATGGGAGCGGCCTGAGGCGGCTGTGATTCGTTCCACTCACGGTTATCTGCCGGTGTCGGGTGGATGTTGTGCGTCGTCGGATCGTCGTTCTTGATTTCGATGTTCTGACCAGCCATGACACCCAGCACGTGGGGATGGTATTTGCAGCCTTGCTGATCGATGGTGACCGAGTCCTTGGGCACGTCAAAAGTGCGGTTTCCCAGCCCGTCCTTCACGTAGACGAACACGTTGGCCAGGTCGCCATTAGCTGCCACGATGGTTTCGGCGGCGTTTGTTCCTTTGCAGGCCGGATCCTGACTCATGTCGATTTTGGCTGCCTTCGGAGCAGCGCCATCCAACTTTACGGTTCCGCTGACGCCGGCCACAGTGTTCGGGTCGATCGGCGTGGCGGCAGGTTGCGCAGCGGGCGCCGCCGCGGGTTGCGCCTCTGGATTTTCTTTCTTGCTGCAACCTGCAAGCAACAAGAACGCCATGCAGAGCAGTCCGAGCATCGCTATCCATGCTTTCTCATTCATTATTTCGCCCTCTCTTGGAAGTTATTGAAACGGCCTGAAATTTGCGCGGGCGAGGACGCCCGCCGATGTGCCTTCTTTGGTTGTTTCTGAAACTCAACATTTTACCGCGATTCATCCGTACTTGCAGCGCTTGATGACGCCACGGGCGCGCTTTTTCCTGGAGGTTCCTTCGAAGCTGTCGTCCGGCCCATCGACGCAGCAACACGCCGCTGTTCTTCTGGCGTAAGCTGAAAAATGTAATTAACCAGCAATTTCGACTGGTCCTGCTCGTACCCTTGGAAGGAGGGCGGCGTCGGGCCCGCGAAGACCCAGTGATCATTTTGGCGCCGGAACAACCCTGACGGCATGGACGTTCCCGGACTGATGGCCTGCGGGTCTAACACCCAGCGATCGGCCCAGTCAGGTTTCAGCCGCTCCTTGGCCAGCAGGAAATTCGGAGCGGTAGCAATTTTGTCGTGCTGCGGGTCGCCAGTGGCATGGCACTTCAGACAGGGCGCACCTGTGCTCGAAAACAAACTCCGTGCCATCTCTGTTTCCTTGGCCGTGAGCAACGGAACCTGCTCCGGTATATAAGGCATCGGTTGTTGCGAAAGCGCCTGGAAAAAGCGTACTAACTTGCGCAGTTCATTGTCCGAGAATGAGAAAGTAGGCATGCGCACTTTAAGGTACGGACGCACTCCGTTGCGATTCGTATCGGACTCGCTCAACGCCGGATTCGAAAGGAATCGGCGCAGCCACTCCGGATTTACGCGTGCCCCTTCGGTCAAGAGCTTGGGCGGTGACTGCTCGGGCGTGTCGCGATACTGCGCCAATCCCATCAGAACAGTTTTCTGCCCAGGAATGAACTGATGGCACCCTATGCAGTTGTATTTTTTGACAATCCACCAGCCTTCCTGAATATCATGCCGCGCGTCGCCAGGTTTGTACTGATAACTGGCGGGCAGGGAAGACTCCTCGCTACCCATCAGGAACGTGGTCAAGGCCAGAACCTGCTCCTGATTGAGGTGTAGATTCGGCATTCTGAGGGCTTCAGTTTCCGACTTAACCTTGCCTTTGTCGTAAACGTTCGGCTCGGCCAACTTATGCTCAAAAAATCCCTTGTGGTTGTACCAAGGACCCTTGGCCGGTCCCCCGGGCAAACGCGCCAGGTCCTCAGGATCGGTGATCGGTTCCTCCGTCCCACGCTGCGCAGGTACGGTGAAGAGCGCGAAATCCAGCCGTTCGATGGGCTTACTACCTTCGTAGGTTAGTTCCGTTCCGATGCGGCCTTCATCTTCCAGCCCAGAGATTTCGTGGCAACCAGCGCACCCGTAATGGCGGATCCACTTCTTGCCTTCCTCCTTTAAAGCAGGATCATCCATGAAGGACGCCGCCGCGTACCCAGAAGGCTCCTGTTTCTTCTGCGTCATGAGATATGACGCGATATCCTGCGCATCCTCGATGCTCAGCCGCAAGCTTGGCATCACTGTCATGTTTTGCACTTGCAGTTCATGACCGTCATTTGGACACTGGCTGTGCTCAAGATCGAACTGATACGGCAAGCCCTTCTTGGCGTAGTCCTCCGGGCCGATGTCTTTCTTCTCGTATGGACAATAGGGGCGGGTGCGCTGCCGGGCATTGTGAATCCAGCGCACCAGGTAATCATAGTTTGCCTTTTCGCCCTCGCGCGTGAGATTCGCCGCAAAGGTACCGCCCATCAGCTGATTGCCTTCGCCAATAGAATGGCAAGCCAAGCATCCACGCGTTTCAAACAGTTCCTTGCCGTGCTCCGCATTCCCAGGTTTTTGCTTGGGCAATGGATCAGTCAACGCCGATTGCCACAAGTAAGCCGAGATTGCCTGAATCTGGTGATCCGTCAGGCGGAAGTTGGGCATCTTGGTCGTGGGACGAAAGTCAGTCGGCCTCTTAAGCCACACCGGGATCCAGTTCTTGTTCAGCTTGAGCCGCGCATCCTTGAGATTCGGCCCAACTTTCTTCGTGTCCTGCATCAGGCTGTGCGATTGAAAATCGAGTTGCTGAATGCGGCCATCGATCCTGCTATTTTCCACTTTCAGACCGACCGCTTGATCGTTTAAGCGGTTGGCTTCTTCGTTGGTCTCGGCCGCGTCGGCCTGCTTCATAAAATCGGCAGCCAGTTTCAGGTTCTCTTTTTTCTGCTGTTCAAATTGCTTGATCTGCTGGCTGACGGTGTTCAGGTCTTCCGGTTCTTTGTCGTAACCCTCGTAGCGATGGCATCCTACACAGCCCTTCTGACGGAAGAGATCTTTGCCCTCGTTAATGACTGTCCACTGCACATCACCGCTGACCAGCACCATGTCGGCGGCGTGGCAGTTCTGGCATCCTGCCTGCACGTTTTCCTTGGGATAAAGCGGCCAGAGCCAGTGCTCATAGTTTCCATGGGCTTTCTCGATGCTGGTGGTGGCGCGTCCATTGCCCTGATGACAAGGGGAACAGCCGAACTTTTCCGGATCGTGGATTTTCAGCAGTTCGGGCTGAGGGTGGCTGACGAATGCCTCCGCGTACTCGTCAGGCCGTTTCTCGCCTTTAGCCATCAAGGAAACCGCCGTAAGTTTCAACGGTTCGCGAATCCCCATGTGGCACGATTCACATCGGTCGACTATGCCGGCATCCGCAACATTGATCTGAACAATCTGGGCCTCCCACTCGGCCGTCTTCTTCTTCAAGCCCTCGATCTGGGCCGGCGTGAGATCCACCATGTGCTCAGTAATGTAAGCAGACATCTTGTTGTTGGCTTCGGTGACCGGCTTCAGCACCTCGCCAAGCTCGGCATTCAGCTTGGTCCGTTGATCCCTGAATTCGTTGTACTTCTCTTCGAGCTGACTGAAGTTGTATTTCTCCCTGTGACCATCCGGATATTCGACCGTCGCCAACTTGTCCTTGTATTCCTTGATTTCATTCTGCTTGCTCTTCTTGCCGGCGGGGCTGGTGTCGGTTTCCATCTCGTAGGTGAGAGCATTCACGTAAGCGCGCCGGTCAGTGAATACGCTTTGCACTGCAAGAATGTTGGCGTTTAGCGCCGTGATTTGCTTCTGCAACTCGTCCCTGCGAGGCTTCGCCTGCTGGTAGACCTGCTGATATTCGTCCTCCAACTTGCGGTAATCGGGGTCTTGTTCGACATCTTTCTCCGATTTCGTCGATTTGGATTCAGCGGTTTTCAGGAAAGAGGAATAGCGGTCCTTCCACGCGTGCTGAAACGCTTTCCAGGGCCGTTGACCGTAATCTTCGTCCCACAGAGCCCAAAAGAGGCTGGCTGTGAGGATGACCATCGAAATCACGTAATAAAGCGCGTAGGATTTCGTGACAATCGGATCTTGCTCGGGAATTGGTTGTTCAGGCAACAGATTCTCCTAAACCGTCGCTGGCCGTTCGTCGTCCGCAAAAGCCAACGGCCAACGACGAACAGCGAACGACGCTTCACACGTTAAACCACGGCGTAATCCAGACGTACTTGATGTGCCATAACAGTCTCAGCAGCATCTTGCAAGGCAAGGCGATCATGATGAGTAAGAACACCATCATGATGTTGTATTGCAAAAAACTCATGCGCTTGTAATCCTTCGGGTTATATCGGCGGAACAGCGCGTGCACGATGAAGCCGCCGATCAGGAAATAGCCGCCGACCACAATCGCGCCGAAGATCCCTTTTCCGAGATTCGACGTGATGCCGAAGATATCGGGCAGATCACGGTTCACTTCGTAGATCAAACGGTTGTGATCCCAGGTTTGTCCCGGCCAGAACCACTGCCAACCTGGACCACGAATAAAGGTTCCAATGATGATCATCGACACCCACAGCACGAGAAAACCGAACAGAAACGTGCCGATCGCGAACTTTCGTTGTTTCCATGTGTAATAGCCGCTGCCCAGCGGATTGGTATCAATGTACGGAATCACCATGAGGCCAATGATGATCAGCGTTGGCATCACCACGCCGGCAATCCAGGGGTCGAAATACACGAGCATTTCCTGAAGTCCGAGAAAGTACCAGGGAGCCTTGGCCGGATTCATGGTGAGGTTGGGATTGGATGGTTCCTCCAGTGGAGCGTACAGCGTGATCGACCAGACCATGAGAATAGCAGTGACGATGATGGCGGCGAGGAATTCAATGCGGAGGAGAAACGGCCAAACATGGACCTCTTTTTGCCAGCCGGGACGGAAAGGCCAGGTCTTACGATGATGAGTTTTCGCCATCGCAGGGTTGGTTTCCAGTTCGGCAATGAGTTGGTCGTTCGCGTGTGCTTGCTTCCACGCCAGATAGCAGTAGAAGATCAGCAAAGGAATGAGCGCAACGATCGGAACGTTATCAGGCGCGGAAGCAATTTCCCAGAGTTGATGCCAGTCCATAAGTTCTCCACTGACTGTGTGGGGACAGGCGTCCCCGCCCGCCCGGCCCGAGCGGAGCTCGGCGAGTCGCTTCAATACCCACTGCGGAGCTTCGCTCAGCCGGACAGCCGAGAGCGGCTGTCCCTACGTTACTCAACCCTTCGCCGCGGCTTGTCGGCTTCTTCGGTCAGAATCACCGGCGCCGGTCCGGAGATGCCACCATCTTTCCTGACGCGCCAGAAGTGCACGATCATCAGTACCGACGCAACAATCGGAATACCGATGCAGTGCCAAATATAAGAACGTAGCAGGGCATTGGCATCCACAATCGAGCCGCCAAGCAAGCCAAAACGCACATCGTTGTAGGGCGTCATGCCCAGTTGCTTGCCGAACGGACCTTCGTGTCCGAGCAGCGGCGTGGCCCTCGCCATGTTCGTTCCCACCGTCACCGCCCAGAATCCCAATTGATCATCGGGAAGCAGATAGCCGGTGAACGAAAGCAGCAGCGTAAAGACCAGTAGCAGGACACCGATATTCCAGTTGAACTCGCGAGGCTTTTTGTATGAGCCGGTCAGGAACACGCGAAACATATGCAGCCAGACGGCAATCACCATCAGGTGAGCGGCCCAGCGATGCATGTTGCGCAACAACTTGCCGAAGGGCACATCGTGTTCGAGATACAGGACATCGCGAAATGCCTGAACCTTGCTGGGATGGTAGTAGAACATCAGCAGTACGCCGGTGAACGTCAGCACGATAAAGAGATAGAAGGTGATTCCGCCCATGCCCCAGGTGTAGCTGTAACGCACCGCGTCGCGATTAATCTTGGCGGGATGGAGATGGAGAAAGACATTGGAAAGTACGCCCAAAGCGCGGTTGCGCGGAGTATCGTCGTGCTTGTGGCGGAAGATCGAGGTAAAGACCTGGGTTTTGGTCGGGTCCTTCAATCCCTCAATCTGCTCTTTGACCTTCAGCGGCATGTCAGTCTTGAGCGACTGAACATCCTCCTTGACGCCCGCTTTCACGCGCTCCAAGAGACGCACGCGATTGCCGTTTTTCCCGTTTCCGTTTTCCTCAGGCATGTAAGACCTCTTTGAATCCGCCTTGCAGAAGACCCAACTGCCTCGCCAGGAATTCTCTATCCCGGCAGGTAGGCCCCCGGATCGTTAAACTGGCTGGGCTGACCCTTTGGCCATTGATACAGCTTGGCCACATCCACCGTAATTTGCCCATCCGGCGCAATTTCGATGTGCGCGCGATCCATCGGACGCGGAGCTGGTCCTTCGAAATTGATACCTTCGCTGTCGTAGCCACTGCCGTGGCATGGACATTTGAACTTGTTTTCGCTCGGCTTCCAGTCAGGTGTGCAACCGAGATGGGTGCAACGTGCGTAAATCACAAATAGACGATCCGGCGTGCGATCCACCCAAATGCGATATTTCTGCTGCCACTTGGTATCCACTCCGAGGCCATATTCCTCGGGGTAGCCGATCTTAAAACTGGTTGCAGGCTCAAACAGAGTGCGTGGCAGAAAAAAGCGAAAGAAAGCCAGAAACCACGCCGTCAGGAATGCCGCCACTGACGCCCAAACCATTCGTCTGCGTGCGCGATTGATTTCGTTGTCTTCTGGCCCGATCGCCGCAACGCCTCCGGCGGGCGCAGCCTTCGATGTGCCCACGGCAGGCGTTCCAACATATTTAGTGGATTGTCCGGCCCGGTCCACCGAAGCTGCTGCAGAAGCAGCTACCGCCGAGGCGGCTGGTCGAGGAGCGGCAGCGGGAGCCGCTGGGGCAACCGAAGCAGCGGCTGGAGCAGCGGATGCCGCGGCGGCCGGCGCTGCTGCTTCCCCGAGCAGCGCGGTAATTTCCGCATCATTAAGAGGCGGCAATCCTTTGCGCCCACGGCGAGCCTGTTCCGCGGCAATAGATGACTTGCTCCATTTCTTCCCCTGGGCCACCCACTTTGCGACTTCTTCGCTGATATTGGCGTTTCCACGGGCTGCGGCGACTGCGGCGACAGGCGTAGGAACCGGCGTGGCTGCAGCAGGCGTAGGAGCGGCGGGGGCTGGAGCAGCCGCGACGGAATCAGATCCGCCTGTCTCCCAGGGCAGGGGCTGGCCAGCTTTCAGGGCTTCGATCTCGGCATCGGTCAGCGGCGGCAGGCCCTTGCGCTGCCTGTAGGCCTGCTCCATGGCAATTACGGAATTATTCAGGGCCTTTCGCGGCCACGGTGGGAGACGCCCAAGAATGCCGTTGGCCACGCTTTTGCCGGATTCGTCTGCCATTCCTTATCCTTCAGCGCGGCAGAAAACCGCGCTGTCAATCCATGCCGTTAGACAATGCTGAAGCCATTGCGAGGCGGGGGCGCGATTGCGAGCCGTGAATCGGTTCGGTACCACCGGCAATGAGTTGAGTGTTCTCGTCATCACGGAAGTTCACCGCGGTCTTGACCAAATCGGCCAAAGCCGCAATAAAGGCCGGTGAGTTGTTCAGCCCCTCCGTCATCTCGAACTGCTTGATCCCGAGCTTATAGGCTTCGTTGCGAGCTTCGTGATCAATTTCGCCCATAGTCTCTACATGATCTGACACAAACGAAATTGGAACCACGCAAACCTCTTGGACATCCTCCGCTGCCAAATCCTGTAGCGTTTTGTGCAGCGACGGCTGCAGCCATTTGCTGGCACCCACCTTGCTCTGATAGCAGAGCCGGGAATGATTCTGCCAGCCTCCCTGCCTCATCAGCAGCTCAACTGTTTCTTCAATCTGTTCCTGGTAGGGATCGCCGGCCTCAATTACGGCGAGCGGAACGCTGTGAGCGCTGAAAACCAGCTCCACCCGCCGAGGGTCTGGGAAACGCGCCAAAGCTTCGTCCACCTTCTCTGCTAACGCATCCAGGTAAAGTTCGCGCCGGTAGAAAGTCTCGATGCAGTGAACAGGAACATCATCATGGAAAAGGCGCCGCCACTCGTTGAGGCTGCTGCCCGTGGTTGTGCGCGAATACTGGGGATAAAGCGGCAGGAGCACGACCTCATCGCAACGGGAAGCGCCAAGTTGCTGCACCGCTTCGCGAGTAAAAGGATGCCAGTAGCGCATGGCGACAAAACAGTGCGCGTCCATGCCGCAGTCGGTGAGCTTAAGTTGCAGGCAGCGGGCTTGTTGCTCGGTGAAACGGCGTATGGGTGAGCCGCCGCCGATCGCCGCATAATGATGCTGGACTTTACGCGCGCGCGTAGTGGCAATCAGCTTGGCCAGAGCTTTTCGTCCCAGGCGCGCCCCAGGGAAATCGATGATGTCGGGATCACAAAAGAGGTTAAAAAGAAAAGGCTCGATCGCCTCCAGCGTGTCCGGTCCGCCAAGCTGGAAGAGTACTACACCAATACGCCGGACTGAGTTCGCCATCCCCCTGGATTCCTTGGAGCGAAAGGATGTTATCTCAATTCGCAACAGGCGGTCAAATGCTCATTTCATCGCTGGATCACAATTTGTTATTAAAATGATCACCGGAATGAATCAAGGTGGGCGCGAACTAAAACCATACCAAGACGCCAGAAAGTCGAGCCTGTGATCCGACCAATTCGGAGATATGTTCTCCATATCATTTGCTTGCTGCTCACCGGCGGTGCAGCCCTGGCCGCGAAATCTCAGCCACTCGAGATCTATTTCATTGACGTCGAAGGCGGGCAGGCGACGCTGCTTGTCAGTCCGTCTCACCAATCAGTCTTGATCGACACGGGCTGGGCCGGCGCTCGTGATGCCGAACGCATTGTGGGAGCGGCGAAGACTGCCAAGCTGAAGCAAATTGATTATGTGCTTATTACCCACTATCACCAGGATCATGTGGGCGGAGTTACAGACCTGCTGCAGCGAATCCCAGTCGGCATATTTGTCGATCACGGTGCCGACGTTGAGGATTCCGGCAGCGCGCGAGACCTCTATCAAGCGTATGAAAAGGCGACTGCGCATTCCAAGCGCATACACTTGCTGCCTGGTGAGGGTATTCCTTTACAAGGTGTGACGTTCGAAGTCTTGACCGCAGCGGGTGAGCACATCACGGAGCCACTGCCTGGTGCTGGCGAAGCCAATTTCTACTGCGCCTCCGAAACCGAGGCAAAACCGGATAGCTCTGAAAACGCTCAGTCCGTGGGGGTGCTCGTCAGCTTCGGCAAGTTCCGGTTCTTGGATCTGGGAGATTTAACCAAGAGAAAAGAACTGGAGCTGGTGTGCCCGAATAATCTGATTGGGACGGTCAACCTCTATCTGACAACACACCACGGAATGGCGCCGGACAACCCGAAGGCGCTGGTATGGGCGCTGCACCCGGAGGTAGCAATCATGAACAATGGTGCCCAAAAAGGAGGCTGTCCAGAGGCGTGGCAGATTGTCCACGACTCCCCGGGCCTTATGGACTTATGGCAGCTGCATTATGCCGTTGGCGGCGGCAAAGACCACAATATTGCGACTAACCTGATCGCCAACGTGGACGAGAAGTCTGATGGAAACTACATCGAGGTTAAGGCGGAGCTGGACGGGACCTTCGCCATAAGCAACTCGCGGAATGGTACATCCCGCAAATATGGGAAGAAGTAGCAGGGTTGCCCACGGAAGCCATTCCAAATCATGGACTTGTCACGTTTCGTTGTTTGGCATGCATTGTTTACAATAAGTATTTCAATCTCAGGTTGCCGTAACTCCCGACTCCCGGGCCTAGCACAATTTGAACGCTTCGGATAACAAACCGGACGGCAACGCCATCGAATCGCCGGTGTACTGGCGGGTAGAAGGCAGCCTGCTGGAACTGACCACGGTCCGTCCAATCGCCTTTTTCACCTGGAATGTGCAGACATTTGCAGGGCGCTGGATAAAGCGTGGTTTGGTCCTTTCGATGGCTCTGCTACGCGCTTTTCTTTACGCTGCAAACCGCGTATTCGCCACTCGTGTGGTGCACACAGTTCTGAGGGGCGTAAGCCGCGACCGCCTTGATCTACTGGGTGAAGAATACTTTCAGTACAAACTCCGTCCGAAACTCCAACCGGAGGGAGTCCAAAAACTGAGAACGCTGATCGATTCAGGGCGTGAAGTGGTGCTCGTTAGTCAGGGACTGGAGCACGTAATGCGGCCATTGGCTCGCCACGTCGGAGCGCAGTGGATAATCGCGAACCGCCTGGAGTTTCGGGACGGAATAGCAACCGGTCGTCTCCTGGACCCGGTAATTCGGCCACGAGGAGCTTTTGCCCGTATCACGGGCACGGGACCGGATGGATCCCGCGATCCACAGAAATTGGCTCGCGATCTGGGCTTCGCGGATGCGGGCACGCTCTCGTCAGCCGTATTTTCTGCCGAGCGACAAGTCCTGGTTCCGGTTAGGCCCATGGTTCACTTCGATAACCCTGCCAAACGTGAACCACTTTCGGTGCGAGCGGCATTCAAGAACAAGCACCTGATGCTGATCGGCGTGACTGGCTTCATTGGCAAAGTTTGGCTAGTGAATACGCTCATGGATTTGCCGGGAATCGGGCGTATTTACTTGTTGATCCGGCGTCAAAAGTCGAATACGCCGCAGCGCCGCTTTGAGAAGTTGGTCGAAGATTCGCCGGTTTTTGATCCCCTGTTCGCCCGCTACGGGGCCGGACTGAGCCGATTTCTGGCCGAGCGTGTAGAGGTGATCGAGGGCGACGCCTCAAAACCGGACCTTGGGCTGGCTCCTGAGATGAGCGAATTTTTGCGGAAAAAATTGGATTTGATCATCAACAGTTCGGGCCTGACGGATTTCAACCCTGACCTGAGGGATGCACTCCTGACGAATGTCGATGGCGCCGTCAATATCGTCAACTTTGTCCGCAAATCAGACCATGCCGGCTTGTTGCATCTTTCGACCTGCTATGTTGCGGGAGCACGAGACGGGCGAGTCACGGAGAAGGTGCGGCCGAACTACACCCCGGCGGGTGTCACCGGATTCGATGCCGAGCGCGAGTGGCAATCCCTCCGCGATCATATTCATAGCGCTGAACAGAAAGGTGAAAGCGCCGAAATCGGCAAGGAACTTCACCGCCAAGCTTTGCAGAAGGAACACGCAGCCAAAGATTTGCACGGCGCGGCCCTTGAAAATCAAATCCGCAAGAATCGGGTCCGCTGGTTGCGCAGTTATCTGACTGAAGCGGGAACCAAGCGTGCCCTCGAACTGGGCTGGCCAAACACATATACCTTCACCAAAGGTTTAGCTGAGTCCTTGATTGCCAAGTACGGTAATGGGTTGCCCGTTGCGATTGTGCGGCCGGCGATCGTCGAAACATCCGTATCCAAGCCCTTTATTGGTTGGAATGAGGGCATCAATACCTCAGCCTCCCTTTCATACTTGCTGGGAACCTACTTCCGGCAGCTTCCCACCAACGAGCGTAAGCGGCTGGATGTCATTCCGGTCGATTCAGTTTGCAGCGGTATGACTTTGATCGCGGCAGCCATCATGGAGCGTCGTAATGATGCGGTCTACCAGTTGGCGACTTCGGTGACCAATTCCTGCGATATGCGGCGATCCATAGAACTTACCTCGCTGGCCCATCGCAAGCATTATCGTGCCCAGGAGGGGCTGGAATACTGGCTGCGGCTGCGCTTCGATGCGATCCCGGTCTCAAAACAGCGTTATCGGCGAATGTCTGCTCCTGCGCAGAAGGCGATTATCCAGTCGATTCAGCGGGCGATGTCGGCGGCACTGCCTCTGAAAAAGGCGCCTTTTGCGAAGGCGGAGCGCAGTCTGCAAAAAGTCGAAAAGCTCATCGAACTCTTCGAGCCATTTATTCTCCGCAACGAGCACGATTTTGTGGCCGAGAACATCGAGCGGCTCGCAAACGCGCTTGTGCCGGAAGAACGCGCTAGCTTCGGTTACGAGACCCGCTCGATTGATTGGTGGGATTACTGGATCAACGTTCATATTCCGGCGCTGCGCCGCTGGACTTATCCGCTGATCGAAGGCCGTCCGCTTGAAGCGCGTCCAGCGCGCGCTTTCCAATTAGCAAGCGTCGAGAGCAACGCCGAAATTGTTAATACCGGAACAAACGGGGCAACGTGGCGATATTCCTGACGGGTTCCACCGGATACATTGGCGCACATGTCGCCGCCAAGTTACTGCAGGAGCATGGCGCTTCAATGAATGTAGTGGTTCGTGCGCGGGATACGCGCGAAGCGGAGGAGCGCCTTTGGCATGCATGGCAGTTGCATCTGGATTTTCCCCGGTTCTACGAATACCTGCAAACTCGCGTGCGCATATTTGCCGGGGACGTGACTTCGAAGCAATTTGGGCTGCCTCGTGACCATTATGATCGTTTGATCCATACCACCGACTCGGTAATTCACTGCGCTGCATCCTTGAATCGAAAGTCCGAGAAAAGCTGCCTGAACGTTAATCTCAGGGGAACGTTGGAGGTCCTGCAGCTTGCCATGCGCGCTCATCATTATCATGGGCTGCGTCGGTTCAGTCACATCAGTACAGTCGCGGTGGCTGGAAAGCGGCGGGATGAGGTTGTCACAGAAGATAATTCAATTGATTGGAACCGATCGGACTATGATCCTTACGCCCGTACCAAAAAATTTTGTGAACACATGATCCGGCAGTTGCTGCCGGAAGTACCCATCACGATTTTCCGCCCGAGCATCGTGCTGGGCGACAGCCGCCGTCCCGAGACAACCCAATTTGATATGGTCAAGGCTTTCGTCTTTTTGGCAGGGCTGCCGGTTTTACCATTCAGTCCCCATGACAAAGTCGATATCGTGAATGTGGACTTCGTGGCTGATGCCGTCGCAGCCTTACATCAGAAGGACCAGCCACAATTTGATACATATCATTTGTCTTCCGGACGTAGTTCGCAGACCTTTCGACAGTTAACGAATGCGTTGGCTGCGGCGCAAAACAAGCGCTCGCCCATTTTCATGCCATTTATGGAGCGGCCGTTTTCGAGCGGCGTGAACCTTCTCTCAAATCGCAAGAACAAGTTCGCCTACGGCGCGTCCTTGATGAAAGTGTTCATGCCCTATTTGGTGTGGAACACGGTATTCGATAACACAAGAGTGACAACCGAACTCGGGCGCAACCCGGTGCCCTTCTCGCAATACAGTTTTCCGCTTCTGCAGTTCAGCCGGGAGACGAATTTTACCTATCATTACCAGGGTTGGCCGGTTAAAGCGGGAGGGTCAGCCGCATGATGGACTTTATTCTTGAGGCCTGGGTAAGCGCCTCGATCGAAAAATCGAAGCTGGGGTGGATGTTGGGCAGGAGCAAGCCATGGCATCCAGGAGAGAAACTGAAACTCCTGTTTGCGGGCTACAACGGTTCGCGCAACATGGGCTCGGACGTGCGCGTGCAGGAGATCCTCCGCCAGACTCGCCATATTCTCGGCGCGGATAACGTTGAGTTTAGCGTGATGTCGATGAACTGCAAGTTTTCTGAAGGATATTTCGACAACACGCGGCAGGTGCATCTGCCGGACATCTTCCCGCCGTTCCTGGCAGCTGAAGTTCCCAAGCACCACGGTGTGGTTGCCTGTGAAGGGTCGATGTTCAAGAGCAAGTTTGCCAATGCTCTGACCACGATGATGATCGGATCGTTGGGGATTGCCGCGGCTGAAAACAAGCTTTCGGTGGGCTACGGCGCCGAAGCGGGCCATATGGATCCGCTGATCAGGAAGATGTGCGCGCGGTTCTGCAGGGATTCGCTGATTATCACGCGAAATGAGGAATCGAGAACCCTGCTCCGCGAGTTAGGTGTTCCCACAGAACTTGGAACCGATACCGCCTGGACCTTCGAGCCTCATCCCGCGGAATTCGGACAGAAAACGTTGCGCTCGCTGGGATGGGACGGCAAAACGCCGGTGTTGGTCATCTGTCCGATTAATCCCTTCGAGTGGCCGGTCAAGGCTTCAGTGACAAAATTGGCGTTGCATTCGGTTACAGGAGCCTATAAAGACAGCCACTATCGCGGGCCCTACTTTCATAACTCAGGACCGACGGCTGACCGTGCTTACCAACACTACTTGACTGCAATTTCCAATGCCGTGGATGCGTTCCGCAGGAAGAGAAAAATATTCGTTATTCTTGCCGCAACCGAACGGCTGGATGCTCGGCCGTGTAGGCGCATTTCGGAAAAACTGGGAGGAGTTCCGATTGTTACCTCCGAGGAGTACAACATCTACGAATTGGTGAGCATTTTGCGGTGCTGCCAGATGATGGCGTCTTCCCGTTATCACGGAATCGTGACTTCGATGCCCGCGCTCGTGCCATCGGCGGGAATTACCATGGATGAACGCATTCGCAATCTGATGCGGGAGCGGGGCCACGAAGATTTGCTCATGAACGTTGACGACGTGGATCTTGAAGCGAGGCTATTACGCGCATTGGAAAAGCTGGCTGTCGAGGGCGAAAGCATTGCGGATGGAATCGCGCGCACGGTAGTGAAAAACCTCAAGGTGATGGCCCGTATGGGTGTGTACTTCGAAGAAGAGGTGCGGCGGCGCTACCCCGAATTTCAGACGCGTCGCGGTGAATGGAGCTGGGAAGATTATCTGCCGCCAGTGAGCACCAGCCTGCACAGCTTGGTACAGGCCTACAGCTAAGACGCCTCCGGAGTATCAATGATCTGTCGGATGTGGCACGGTTGGACAACTTTGGATAAGGCTAGCGCGTACGACAGCTATTTGCAAAACGAACTATTCCCGAAAATCAAGCGCGAGCTCTCGTCAAAGGGATATCTTGGATTTCACCTGCTCCGATCGAGCAAGGGCGCCGAGGTTGAGTTTGTGACCATGCTTTGGTTCAATTCGCTATCTTCGGTCAAAGCTTTTGCAGGACAAGATTACTCGACTCCAGTCATCTCCGAAAAAGCCAAGTCTCTCCTTTTGCGCTACGCTGATCAAGTTGAGCATTATGAACTCAGCGGCTCCAGTTTCCCAGACTTCGAATGACCTTTCCTAACGATATCTTCGCGAAACTCGAGCAGGTGGGTGATACCGTCTTGCTACTCGAACTGCGGGAGGAAGCGGCAATCAAAGCCACGGGCACTGATCTGCTCAACATGATCGCGCAGGCACGAACGTTTCTGGCGAGCAACCGGCTTAACAAAGGCGACCGCTGCGCACTGCTGGCGCACAACAGTATTCGTTGGGTTGCCATGGATTTGGCGATCATCGCTGAAGGATTGATTGCGGTCCCTCTTTATGCGCGGCAGGCCCCGGCTGAACTCGTCGCGATGATGAAAGATTGCTCTCCTTCGCTGATTTGCTGTGGAGATCCGTTGCTGCGAGATAGCATTTCACAGGCCTGGCGCAATGCCCCGCCGACGTGCTTGTTTGATGAGATCTTCGCGACAGATCCGGACGCGGTTTCAGCAACCAGCGTCACCGAAACCGATCCGGTGGCGATCATCTACACGTCAGGAACTTCCGGTGAGCCGAAAGGGGTTGTGCTTACAGCCAGCAATGCGGCTCACATATTGGGCTGTACGTCTGCGCGCCTTGACCTTCTGATGAACCATCGTCCCGGCCAGGATCGAGTTTACCAGTATGCGCCGCTGTGCTTCGCGGCGGCGTGGATCACTCTGCTTACCAGCCTGGCCCGGCGAAGTTTGGTCTCGATGAACACTGATCTCGCCAGGCTGGCGAGCGAGATTCGACAGAGCGCACCGGATTATTTTGTCAATGTTCCCGCGCTGCTCGAACGAATGCGCCGCGCCATAGATGAGCAACTTTGGAAAACCGGTGGGTTGCCACTCGGCATTTACAGCCACGCCAAAACAGCCTGGATGCGCAAGCACGAAGGCAAGGCGAAGCTTTTGGATTCGATATGGGTCCTGGTCGCCAATGCGATCATCTTCCCCGCGATCCGCAAAAAGATGATCGGAACCAACCTTAAGGCTCTCATCTGCGGGTCGGCGCCTCTGAGCATCGATACCCAACTTTATTTCATGATGCTTGGCATCCCTGTGCTCCAGGTCTATGGCCTGACGGAGACCACGGCCATCTGCACGATGGACGATCCGCGGTCCGTCGAACCCGGTCGTGTGGGGCCGGCAATCAGTGGGATCGAGATGAAGCTCGCCGAAAATGACGAAATCCTGGTGCGTGGCCCCAATGTTTTTTCTGGATATTGGAATCGCCCGCTGCAAACGGCCCAGGTCCTGCGCGACGGGTGGTTTCATACCGGCGATCAGGGTGAAGTGAACGGGGCAGGGAACTGGAAGATCGTCGGACGAATCAAGAACCTGATTATCCTGAGTTCGGGCCACAACATCGCGCCCGAGCCGGTTGAAAACGAACTGCTGCGCAATCTGCCAGCAGCGCAGCAGGCGCTGCTTGTGGGTAATGGGAAGGGGTATTTGTCAGCCATCGTGACAGGAAGTGTAACGAAGGAACAAGTGCAGGCAGCACTGGACTCGCTGAATGCAACTCTGCCTCACTACAAACAGATTCGAGCCTTCCAGATTCATCCGGAGCCATTCTCAATCGAAAACGGGTTGATGACTCTGAATGGAAAATTGAAACGGGACATGATTGCAGCACGCCTGAAAGATGAAATCGATGAAATGTATCAGGTGAAGCAGGCGGTGTAGGGCCAATACGGGCAAATACGGTGGACTTGTTCAACGGCAAAGCGCTCTCCTGGGAGCTAGAGGATGGAATCATCGAGCTTGCGCTCAATCGCGCTCCTTGCAATGAGATCGGATCGGTAACGCTCCACGAGTTAGAACGGTTCGTCAGCGAGTTGCGAGGGCTGGAGCGTGAGGCACAGGCTCTCGTCGTGTACAGCAAAAGGAGTTGCGGATTTTGTTCTGGCGCCGATCTGCGCGAACTTTACTGCCGCTCGCAGGAGATGTCCCGAGAGAAAGCTGCAGCCGAGGTCCGCACCTTCCTTGAAGGAATTCATCGGGCGCTTAACGCGATTGACGCTTCACCCCTGACTACGATTGCAGCGGTTCACGGCGTGGTGTTCGGTGGAGGCTTCGAGCTGGCCCTTACATGTGACTTGATCATTGCCGATAAAACCGCGCGCTTTTGCTTCCCTGAATTACGCCTGGGGCTGATTCCAGGATTTGGGGGGATTCCCCGTCTCAAGCGGGATCTGGGAAATGGGGTAGTACGCGATCTTTTGCTCACAGGTCGCAGCTTTAACGCGACCAAGATGCAACAGGCTGGGGTGGTAAGTCAGCTGGTTAACGATGGCGAGGCACTGCGGGTGGCGCGAGCCACGGCTGCTCAGCTGAAGAAATTTGACCGCTACACCTCGGCCATGGCGAAGAAGTTCATAAAGCCGATCCCCTACGAAGAGTTGAAGCAGGAGATTGATCTATTCTGCGATTTGTTCACGCGGCCAACGGTCGAGGCAGGCCTGCGCAAATTCGTGGAGAGTACGGAGCCGCAACCTTACTTGCCATAGGAATGCGACCCTCGCAAAATAGTTTAGGATGAAATTGAGCACATGCCCGCTTCCGAGCAGACGTTGGATGAAATTTTGAATCTTGCTGCCCGCCACTTCAAGGTTCCACGGGAGAAACTTGCTCCCGATGATGACTTCTTCAAAACTTTGGGGATCGACAGCCTACAGACGCTCGATCTTCTGACCAAGCTCGAAAATCATTTTCACATCGAATTACCGGATTACGAACTGCAGGGAGTCTCGGATTTCCGCACGCTGGCCAGCCGAATCCAGGCACGATTGTAGGCTTGTGCGGATGACGAATGGCGATGGTTGCGCTCTAGGTCATGTCTCCCTGCAAATCTTGATTCTGCAATCTAAAATCGACAATCAAAGTCCTTCATGCTGAATCTCGACCAATTCAACTCGCTGGAGGCAGCTCTGCGGGATGCGATGGAACGCTGGCCGAATGAAACTTGCCTCATCGAGTCGGACCGGAACCGCGAAAAAACGCGCCTTACATATGCCGACTTCAACGATCTGGCGATGCCCTTGGCGAGTGCCCTGCAACGGGCGGAGCTGAAGGAAGGCGATCGCGCTGCCATTATCATGAGCAATCAATCGAAATGGCTGGTCTCCGCCTACGCGATTTTTTGTGTGGGGGGAGTTCTGGTTCCACTCGATTACAAGCTCACCGCTTCGGAACAACTAGGATTATTGGCGCACAGCCAAGCGAAGTTTCTGGTGGTTGAGTACTACTTGTGGCGCGCCATTACGCAAGCGGCCGAGTTTTGCAGCCACAAGCTGAAAACAGTGCTGGTAACCGAGGCGCCTTTCGGCGCCGATCTGGCTGGCGCGTGGCGGTGGGAAGAATTCCGGCGTAAGGAAGATGCGGTATTTGTTTCACGGAACCGAAACGATGTCGCTTGTATCGTCTATTCCTCGGGTACGGGAGGGCGCGCCAAAGGTTGTGCGCTCACCCACGAAAACTATCTAGAGCAGTGCAAATCCCTTACCACCTGGTATCCGTTCTGGCCGGGGGTGCGCTATCTGAGCATCTTACCCACGAATCACGCTATCGATTTCATGGTCGGGTTTATCGGGCCATTTGTGTGCGGAGCGTGCGTTGTGCATCTGCGCACGCTGCGTCCTGAGTTTGTGCGCGATGCGTTTGTGAAATATAAGATCACTTATGTGAGCCTGGTTCCTCTGGTACTCAAGAATCTGGAACGCGGCTTGCGCCTGAAATTTGCCGAGTTGTCGCCGCCGCGGCGTTTCCTGCTCAATCGGCTCATCGCCTTGAATAAGCGGCTTACGAAGACTCGCCCCAGAGTTAAGCTAAGCCGCAGGTTGCTGCCGCAGGTGCACAAAGCTTTTGGAGGAGAATTGCTTGCACTCATCACCGGCGGCGCGTTTGTGGAACCTTCGACCCTGCAATTTTTTTATGATCTCGGTATTCCGGTCACAAATGGTTACGGCCTGACCGAAGCCGGGACGGCCCTGACACTGAATGACCTGAGGCCATTTCGTGCGGATACAGTGGGCAAGCCGCTGCCTGGGGTGGAAATTCGCATTCTGAATCCCGACTCTGAAGGCATTGGTGAAGTTGCCGCCAAGAGCAACACGGTCATGTCCCATTATTTGGAGGAGCCGGGGTTAACCGCTGAAACTATCGTAGATGGCTGGTTGTTGACTGGAGACCTTGGCCGGTTCGATAGTCACGGGCACCTGCAGCTGTTCGGACGCAAAAAGAACATGATTGTCACCGAAGGCGGCAAGAATATTTATCCGGAGGACATCGAGACAGTGTTCGATAGTTTGCCGGTGAAAGAATATTGTATTTTTGCCGCAGATTACATTTGGCCGGCGAAATCTCTCGGACGTGAGGTGCTGATTCTTATTTTACGGCTGGAGCAAAACCAGGAGTTTACCGCCGAGCTGAGAAATCAGATTGTGACATGCAACCGCCGCCTGCCCGATTTCAAACGCATCCACGGATATGTTATTTGGAACCTTGATTTTCCCCGAACCGCCTCGATGAAGATCAAGCGCAATGCGCTTGCCGAGGAAATTAGCAAAATACTCGACCGTTCGGTGGTAGTGGAACTGTGAACGAGACCTTTCTTGCGATTGTGAATCCTGCTGCGGGTGGAGGGCGATGCAAAAATCTGATTGGCCCAGCACTGGAGCGGCTGCGAGCGGGAGGGATTTCGGTAGAGTTAGCCGAGACTGCCCGTCCGGCACATGCTGCGCAGATCGCCGCTGACGCCTATGCACGAGGATATCGAAAATTTATCGCTGTGGGCGGCGATGGGACTTCCTACGAAATCATCAATGGACTTTTTCCGCTCCCGAATTCTTCGGAACGCCCAACCTTGGCTTTTCTTCCGCTCGGTACCGGGAATTCTTTTCTGCGGGAGTTTACAGACCGCGGTGTGCAGTACGCGGTCGAGGCGTTGCTGGCTCATCGCTCGCAGACCTGCGATGTCATGCGAATGCAGCACGCCAATGGCACTGTGTATTACATCAATCTGTTATCTATGGGCTTTGCCGCTGACGTAGCAGCGCTACGAGCGCGGCGCTTCAGCGGTTGGGGAGAACTCGGTTATCAAGCTTCCGTCTTTATTTCTCTCGCCCGTCTGCGGCGCCGCCCGTTCCCACTACGTGTGGATGAGCAGCAGGAGGCTGATTGCCGGCCATGTCTGTTCCTGACGTTCAACAACAGCAAGTACACTGGCGGCACCATGATGATTGCGCCACAAGCCGAAGTGAATGATGGGTTGATTGAATTCGTGCGCTGGGGACCCATTGGGAGGATTGGACTGATCCGCAATTTGCCCACGCTCTATGATGGAACGCACATTCAGCACCCGCTGGCGGAACGTCGCGCTGCGAAACGCATCGATTTTGACCTCGATGGCCCAACTGACGTAATGGTGGACGGTGAGGTGTTCAGCATGCATTGCAAAACACTCGACGTGTTGCCCTCGGCGCTTAACGTCGTGGTATAAAAAATCATGTCCGAAGAAAGACGCAGGTGGCAGCAGGAGCGGGAACAAGAAGCACGGCCGAATCCGTGGATTCGTAAGGCCGCGATTTTTCTCATCATAGCGGTCATTGCGGCGGGACTGTACCTTCTGGTCCGTCGCCACCAATCCAACCGATTGAATGCCTTCGCGCAGTGTTTAGGAACAAAGGGCGCCAAAATGTACGGAGCCTATTGGTGTCCGCATTGCGAGTCGCAAAAAGAACTTTTTGGTTCATCCTTTCAGTACGCTCCCTATGTCGAGTGCGGAGTAAAAGGCTCGCGGGTACCGGCGCAAGTGTGTGTTGATGCGGGCATAAAGCACTACCCGACGTGGGTTTTCGCAGATGGAGCCAAAGTCGAAGGCGAACATCCTCTGGAGTTTCTTAGCCAGGAAACTGGATGTGCGCTGCCATGACCACTTCTGCTCGGCGGAGTTTTCTCTTTATAGCGGTGCTGGCTTTTGCCGGGATCGTGGTGTCTTCGGTATCGCTTTATCATCATTACGGCACATCCAAGACAAGCTATTGCGACATCGGAGAGAACTTCAACTGCGATATTGTCAACCGCAGCACGTACTCGACAGTCTTAGGAGTGCCCGACGCCCTGATAGGCATCGTTGGATATTCAGTTTTGCTGGTGTTGACAACACTGTATCGGGCGAAGTCGGAAACACCGGTTGTGCTTCTAACTGCGTCTGTGCTCGGCCTGGCGTTCGCCCTGTATCTGACCTATGTTGAAGCGTTCGTTCTGGCTACCTGGTGCATCTTATGCCTTTCGTCACTCACGCTGATCTGCTTGATCACAGTATTCGCGTCGTTCTTAGCATTCAGCTCCAGGCGTCGTGTGTAACGGCAGATTCCACTCCAATTCATGAACGAAACTAGCCAGGCAGCAAACATACCGAAGCCCGATCTTGCTGAACGCGCTTCGGTTGTGGGAAATCTCCATGTCCACGAATTTACGAGCAGCGTTTTTCGCAACACGCGAATGCTGCGGGTCTGGCTGCCGCCAGGATACGATGCGCCCGAGAATAGCAGTCGCCGCTATCCTGTTTTTTATCTCAACGATGGGCAAAACTTGTTCGACAAGACCACGGCGTACGCTGGCGTCGAATGGGGAGTGGACGAGACTGCTGATCGACTCATTCGCGAAGCAGCCATACCTCCGCTCATCGTCGTAGGCATTGACAACGCCCAAAGCAATCGCATGAAGGAATATCTTCCCTACCTCTGTCTCCAGCCGCCGATCTTACGGCCACAAGGTAAACGCTACCCTGACTTTCTAATGCATGAAGTGATGCCGTTTGCTGGCGAGAGGTACCGCATCGCGCGCGGCCCAGAGAACACTGCACTGGGCGGATCATCATTGGGCGCGCTAATTTCGCTCTATACGGTTATCCAGCGTCCTGGGATCTTCGGGCGATTGCTACTAGAGAGTCCTTCTCTGTACATTTCGCAACGGCGAATTCTCAAGGACAGCCGTTACTTCCGCCATTGGCCAGCGAAAGTGTACGTGGCTATCGGCACTCATGAAGCCGGACGAGCAGACAAGGACTGGCAGGTGGTAGAGGATGTGAGGGAGCTTGAGCGCATTCTCCGGGGTGCCGGCTTAGGCGACGATCGATTGCGAGTCCGAATTGACGAAGGTGCAACTCACAATGAACGCGAGTGGGCCCGGAGATTTCCCGAGGCGCTCAAATTTTTATTTGGAAATGAGAATCATCCATGGCGGGCTGAACTTGAAAACTAGTCCCTGGATGCAGTTGGCCCGCATCACCCTGCTGACTTACCAGACGGGTTTGCCGTCCTTGTCACGGAACACGTAAACGTCATTCCCTCGTTTCACTTCACGGGCGAAAATAGTTTCCACTCCCTCGAACACCACCTTCGAGCCGGTAACTTCAAGCTGATCTCCGACGTTAAAGACCAAGTCATATTCCTTTACGAACTTGGTGGTGGCAAGATGGACCTCGATGGTCGTTCCGTCTTCCAGCTTCAGGATCACATGCGATCCCATGCCGCCGCTCACGGGGCATTGCCGGTCTCTGACCTCCTGGACCGTGCCTTTGAATACCGCCTCGGTGCGGGGATCGTATTTGGGAACCGCTGCACTGGGAACCGCTGGCGGCAGAGCGAAGGCTGCTGTGAGCGCGGCCATCATTACGACGATGAAAACAACTGTCAATTTTGAGTTCATGGCGTTCTCCTTCCTTCAGGGTCCCAGCTTTTCACCCTGATTATCGTTCGGGTTAGTCTCACCATCCTGTGATGACGATCACGCGGCACTGTGAGCCATAAACTGAAAAGGCTGCCGACCATTCATCATTGCCGTGCGCTAAAATGCCTGCACCCATGGGAAGTACGCGCCTTGCCGGATCTATTTGGAAATTTGTGCAGTCGCCACTTGTGGTCTTTTGCATAGCGCTGATCATCCGGGGTTGGGCCGCATCCCAGCTTCTTCCGCAGAAAGCCGGGCCTTTTTTCTATCAGCGCAATGAACCGGCACGAATTGCTTGGGCCCTGGTCACTGGGCACGGGTACAGCTCACCGTGGCCGGATACGCCTTTACAGCCGACTGCCCAACAGCCACCGGGATATCCGCTTCTTGTGGCCTCTATTTTTGAAGTTTTCGGTGCCTACAGCATGTCATCGCTCTGGGCGGCGGTATTGTTGAACGCCGTATTCGCGGCTCTGACCGCGATTACCATACTTGAAATTGGCCGCCGAAATTTCGGTGCCTCGGTCGGAGTCATCGCTGCGTGGATTTGGGCCTGTTGGCTTTATGAAGCGGCGGTCTCCATCCGGCTCTGGGAAAACGCACTCTCGGCCTTATGGCTAACGCTTTCTGCGCTTTTATTGCCCCTTGTAGCAGCTTCGACCCAGATATCACGATGGGTGCTTTTCGGACTGCTGGCGGGCATTGCTGCCCTGATAAATACGGCGCTGCTAGCCGTCTTCCCTTTTTTCTGGATTTGGCTGTGGTTCAGTTCGCGGAGCAAGGTGCAGGTGCGTATTCGACTCTTAAGCCTATCCGTGGCTACCTGCGTTCTGGTGTTGGTCCCCTGGACTATCCGCAACTACGCTGCTTTCCACCGCCTCATACCGGTACGGGATAACCTCGGGCTTGAATTCTGGTTAGGGAATCATGCGGGGGCGCCGGATGCCATGGAGCCCGATTTCCCGCTTCTGAACCCAGCCGAGTACAACCGTCTAGGAGAAATCAGATTCATGGAGGCGAAGCGCCAGCTCGGCATCCAATTTGTCCGGCAGTATCCGGGACAGTTCTTGCGTTTAACGGTCCGGCGCGTCCGCCTGTTCTGGACCGAGCCAGAACATTCGCTTTGGCGCTGGGTCAGCCTTTTGGCATGGATGGGAGCCGCACTCGCGCTTCGACATAAATGGGCCGCGGCGGTGCCATACTTGACGTTATTGCTGATCTTCCCGCTGGTGTATTACGTGACGCACACTTTTCCGACCTACCGCCATCCAATCGAGCCCACGATGCTCATCCTGGCAAGCTACGCAATTGTCTGGCTTGGTGAGGTTGTGTTTGGAAGACTAGTTGGTCGTCGTAGCTTGGTTAGGGCGCCCGGCAGACAGGCTGGGAGCTTTTGAAGTTTCGAAGTAGAGACTGAGCCTTGGTGGAGACTCGTCCGGCTGAAACAGCCACACCGTGTGGTCCTTAAAGTAGTTCAGCAATTCCTGATCCCTCGCTTTGCCCATTTCACGCGCCCAGATTACTTTGGCTTCGTCAATGTTCGCACCGTTGTATACCCATTCCACATGAGGATCATGATCGTTTGAGTAGCGCACGAGGATAAGGTGCTGGCCGGGTAAACGCTCCAGATCTCTGACAATTGTTGCCCGTCGGATATTGCCACGAGGATATGAGGGCTCAATCTGGGTATGAGCAAGGAGCGCACTCGCGCGAAAAACTACCATGCCAATGCAAACCAGCGGAACGGCTCGAACCAGTTCTCGGCCCAAGGCTCTCTCCCGCCATTGCCAGAACCTCAGGTGCCGCGCGCTTTGCATAACGATGAGATAGAGCAGTGCGATGGCGGGTGAGAAATAATGCGGGCTAAAGAAGTTGTCAAGCGCCAAGCCCAGCACAAAAACCGCGAGAGTGAGCAATGGCAATCGCATTCGGCGATCTCGCACAATCCACGGAAATCCAAGAAGGGGAATACTCAACGCTGGGCCTACAAGAGTCCGCCAAAACCAGGAAAAATTAACGCCGGCGTGTTTGAGAAAGCCGGAGAGCGTCCGGTTCTGCTGGTAATAGCGGAACTCGCCGTCATAAAAGTCTTGCATCATTAGATGATTGTAGGTGCGAGTGGGGCCAGGGCCTTGCCAGAGGAAGTATGCCGCGCGGGAGTAAATCTGGCGATTCAGTTGGTAACCCATTCGAACCGGGCTGCCCGTCACTCGGTAGTTGTAGTAGCCGGTCAGCGCGGTGCAAATGGCAAGCAGCAACACCAGCGGTGCCACCACCTGCAACAAGCTCGCTCTAAGCTTGGAACCGCGCAGGCGCGTCAGCCATGCCACCATCGCCGCGCCCACCGGCAAGGCGAGAACAAAGCCCTCGTAAGGACGGCTGTTCGCCAGAATCGCTAAACCCAAAACCATCAGGGAGGCGTCGCGTGTGCGCTGATGATGCTTGATCCGCGGCCAGGCTCCCAGAACCAGGGCTCCACCAAAGGCAACTGCCGAAGCGCACCAATACCCGTTCAGCCAGTAGCCGAAGATTCCCAGGCGGAGCACCACTAGAAGTCCGCCGAGCAACGCCCATTCGGCCGGCAGCCAGCCCTGTAACATCCAGCATACGGCCGAGCACATCATCGCTGTGATCAGCAGCTGCCCAAGCCATGCGTTCCCGAGCCGTTCTCCCAAGGCCAGAACCAGCCCCTCGGCGGGTGGATACATCGACATGTAAACCGGGTGCTGGATGACGTGGAAGCTTTCGAAGTGCATCCACATGGGATGGGGCGGATTTGCCAGACGGCCGTGAGCAAATGTATCCGCCGCCAAAAGATAGCTGAATTCATCGTGTGCATCGGGCTGGGGCACGCCCATGATGGGGTTCAAAATTGCTCTGAGGGATAGGGATAGAAGTCCGACGGCAAGGACGGAGAGAGTTTTTCTGCGGGCCAGCTTCTTGAAACGTTTTTCAAGTGCCGAAATGCCGGGAGCGGATCCTTCGCCCGGTTGTTTGCGTAGAATCAGGGTGACAACACCGAGCACGAGAGAGATTTCGATGAAATCCAACGCCCATCTTGCCAACCATTCGTACTGTGAAGAGGTGTGAGCCGCCTGGTTCGCGATCATGTCACAACCCGATAAGCATTCTGATGGCGCACAACTTCGCTAGCAAGCTCTTGACTGGCCCAGATCGGGCAATGCTTAACTTATCATCTCATTAGATTATCCGGGTTGGTGATCGTTTTGAGGCGAATGCACGGTGCTAACAGGCCAATGCCCCCTCTCCTGTACACTCTGCCTATGCGCGTGCTCGGCATTGATTGTGGCACGGAGCTTACCGGTTATGGAGTTGTGGAGCTCGATCCCGCTGGGACTCTGTGTTGCCTGAGCTGCGGAGTTATCAAGCTTTCGCCTCGAGAGCCCTTGCCAGCACGCCTGGCGACAATTTTTGATCGGCTCAACAAAATCATTCGCGACCTCCATCCCGAACATGTAGCGATAGAAGACGTCTTCTACGCGGTGAATGTAAAGTCCGCCCTCAAGCTGGGGCAGGTGCGCGGCGTGGCGATGCTGGCGGCTTCGTCCGCCGGGCTGGAGGTTGCCGAATACGCCCCGCTCGCCATCAAATCCGCTGTCGTGGGTTATGGTAGAGCAGAGAAGCAGCAGGTACAGCACATGGTCACCCACCTCTTGCACTTGAGCGAAATCCCCGAACCGCCCGATGCCGCCGATGCCTTGGCGATTGCCATTTGCCACCTCCATACTGCGGCAACCGTGCAGCGACAAATTGCCCCAGCACGATGACAGAAGCGACAGCAGAGTTTTCGCTAGATGGACTGTTTTTGGCATAATGCCTTCGGAATGAAACGCGACACAATTCGCTGGTCGTTAGTCGTGTTTGCAATACTGGCTCTGTTTCTCCGCGCGTACACCGAGCAACAGCCCGCCCCGACCGTAACTTTCACCTGCGATTTTCCCGGTTCTGACCCTTCGCACTATGCCCTCTCGGTTTCGTCCGACGCACACGCTTCTTACATTTCTGATGGCAAGCTCACGACGGATGCCGAATCCGGCGAACCTTTTGCCCTCGAGTTCAACATGCCTCAGGCAACGCTTACCCGCATTTTCGAGCTGGCAAAGAAATCCCAATACTTTCAAGGCGAGATCGATTCCAAGAAGAAGAACATCGCATCAACCGGCCAAAAAACTCTGACCTATAAGGATAGTCAGAGAAACAACTCCGCCAACTACAATTACTCGCCAGTTCCGGCTGTTCAGGAGCTCACCGCAGTATTTCAAGACCTGTCGATCACTCTGGAGTTTGGGCGACGCCTCGAGTACGACCATCGCTACCAAAAGCTGGCCTTGGACCAAGAGCTAAGAGGAATGAATGAGGTCTCCAACCGCGGTGAGTTAGGGGACGTCGCTGTGATTGCACCAATTCTCCAGAAAATCGTTGAAGACCCTTCGGTAGTAAACGGCGCCCGGGCGCGAGCCCAGCGACTGCTTAGCCAAGTCAGCGCTTCGGGCAAGTAGAAGCAGGTCTGCCAGGTATGGGTAAACTGCTCTTCAGATTGCAATAATTTGACAACCCAAGCACAGCAAACGGTGTTCTAATAGGGGTAGGTGACGCCGGGGGTGTCTCATGTCCCAGTTGAATCTGTTCTTGGGTTTCGCATCACTCTGTCTACTCGCGCTCCCGTCCCTGGCTGACTCACATGCCCGGGTGGTGCGCCTCAGCGATGTGCAAGGTGAGGTCCAGGTCGATCGCAACATCGGACAAGGATTTGAAAAAGCCTTCCTGAATCTTCCCCTTACCCAAGGGGTCAAAGTCCGCACCCAGCAACAGGCACAAGCGGCACTGGAATTTGAGGATGGAAGCAGCGTGCGACTGGCCCCTAATACGACGGTTGAGCTTCCGCAGCTTCTTCTCCGCGACTCAGGGGTTAAGTTCACTACCCTGAATGTGCTGGAGGGCACTGCCTACGTTGATTTCTTGGGAACCAAAGACAACATTCTTGAGGTGACATTTGCGCGTGAGAAGCTGAGTCTCGCCCAACCGGCTCATTTGCGCATCGTTATGGCTGATGTGGACGCCTCGGTAGCCATGTTCAAGGGTGAAGCCGGCATCGTGGGGCCGAAAGGAACGGTGCAGCTGAACAAGAACCACACGGCTAGCTTTGACCTTCTCGACGATCAGTACTCCGTGGCCAACAGTATTGACGAGTATCCCTATGATTCATGGGATAAGCAGCAGGCCCAATATCAGCAGCGATATGCCGGCAAGTCCTATTCGCGCTACTCACCTGACGCCTATGGCAGCGAAGATTTGAACTATTACGGAAGCTTTTTCAGTGTGCCGGGATACGGCACGCTGTGGCAGCCCTATTTTGTTGGAGTCGGGTGGGATCCGTTTATGAATGGTGCCTGGGCTTACTATCCCGGAACAGGGTACGGATGGGTTTCCGCTTATCCATGGGGTTGGACGCCCTACCAGTGCGGTAACTGGACCTTCCTCCAGATGTACGGATGGGCGTGGCAGCCGGGCGCTGCTTGCACGGGATGGTACACGCTTCCGATTATCTTAAATGCGCCTGTAGGCTTTGTTCTGCCGCGTGCACCCCAACTCCCGGGGCGCAGAATTTTGCCTCTCAATCGCGGTCCCATGCCTGCCCAAAGGGGCAACAGCGTGCAAATTGTCAACAATTCCGCGGGGTTGGGTATTCCCCGCGGAAGCTTCCGGAATTTGGCTCAGCTTTCTGGAAAGGTTGAATCCAGCGGATTCGCTACCGCAACAGTTCACACCGCGCCTGTCACCGCTGGTTGGTGGCATAGTGGAACTGCTCCCGTTACCCATATGGGAACAGCAATAGGGCACGGGTTCTCGTCGTCGGTTTCCTCCTCTGGGCATGCCGGTGGTGGCGGTGGGCATCGGTAGCCACCGCTGATTAAAAGCAACCTGGGTAACTGTCGGTTCGGCTCCTCACAAGACACTGGCCGGCTGTTAAGCGGTCTTCCAATTTGTTGGACGCGCCATGCGTGATAATCTTTCGTCTTTCAAAATGCCTACGAGGATTGTCACCATGCGATCGTCACTTTTATGCGCAGCCTTGATCAGTATTTTCTGTTTGTCGGTTTTTGCACAGACAACAACGCCAGCCAACTCTGAGCAGTCGGTTCCTGAACTCGATCACTTTGACGCAGCCAAGGTCGACAAAAGCGTCGATCCCTGCACCGACTTTTACCAGTACTCTTGTAATCGATGGATTAAGGACAATCCCTTGCCCGCAGACGAGATTTTCTGGGGTGCATTCGGGAAACTCCAACTCTGGAATGAAGCTGTGCTTCACCAAACAGCGGTAGCAACGGCGGCTAAGCCAGCCGCCGAGCGGACCCCAATCGAGCAAAAGGTGGGAGACTACTGGACCGCATGTATCGATGAAAAGCAGAGAAATGCCACTGCGCTGGAGACTCTGCGTCCCGCACTCGAAAGAATCGATCACATGCGCAGCAAAAGCGAAATCGCCGAGATTTTGGCCGCGATCCATCTTTCTGTTTACGGGTCGTGGAACCCCAGCGATCCGGAGACTTATGCGGCCATGTTTGGTTTCGGAGCCCAACCGGATTTCCATGACACTACTCACGTCATCCCGCAATTTGACCAGGGTGGGATGGGAATGCCAGGACGCGACTTCTATTTGAATAACGACGAAAAATCGGCAGACATCCGCAAAAGCTACCTGGGCTACATCGCAAAATTGTTCGAGCTGTCAGGCATCCCTTCCGCCAAGGCACACGCCGACGCCGAGATCGTGCTAAGGATGGAAACAGCGATGGCGCAGGCTACGATGGATGTGGTCAAGCGTCGAGACCCCATGAATCTGGACCACGAGATGGGGCTAGATGAGGTGAAGAAGTTAACGCCCGATTTTGACTTTGCTCGTTATCTGCAATTGGTGGATGCTCCCGCCAGCAGCAAGTTCATCGTAACCACGCCCGATTTCTTCCGGGCCCTGCAACAGCTAATCGCAAACGAGACCCTCGATCACTGGCAGTCATATCTGAAGTGGCATCTGTTAACCGGCAGCGCTGCGGAAATGAGCGATGATTTCGTGAATGCGAACTTCGAGTTCTACGGCAAGACCCTCTTCGGTGCAAAGGCGCTATTGCCACTATGGCGACGCTGCGTTCAGGCGGAAGACCGCGACATCGGCCAGGCTTTAGGGCAGGCTTATGTGGCCCGTGCTTTTCCCCCGGAAAGCAAACAGCGGGTACAAGAAATGGTGAAGAACATAGAGGCGGCGCTAAGCACGGACATCGATTCCATGGATTGGATGAGTCCCGAAACCAAGAAACAAGCACATATCAAACTCACCGCCCAGATTGACAAGATCGGTTACCCCGACCATTGGCGCGACTATTCCGCGCTGGAGATTCGCCCGGACAATCACCTGGAAAACGTGCGTCGCTCAGCTGCTTTTGAGTTGCATCGGCAACTGAAGAAAATTGGCAAGCCTTTGGATCGAACCCAATGGGGGATGACTCCGCCAAGCGTAAACGCCTACGAAGATCCGCAAACCAACACCATCAATTTTCCGGCGGGGATCCTGCAGCCACCATTCTTCGATCCTGCAAAGGATGACAGCGTGAATTACGCCGCAGCGGGCGCCGTGATCGGGCACGAGACAATCCACGGGTTTGACGATCAAGGGCGCAAGTTCGATGAGAACGGCAACCTGCGCGACTGGTGGACCCCAAGCGACGCCCAGGCATATGAAAAGCGTGGCGACTGCATAGCTGATCAGTACACCGAATTTGTTCCGGAAGCAGGTGTAAAACAGGATGGCCGTTTAACCCAGGGAGAAAATACTGCGGATAACGGTGGTATTCACCTGGCCTTGTCCGCTCTTGAGAGTGATCTCAAAGCCAAGGGGGAGAGCCTGGACGCTGTGGGTGAAGATGGACTGACGGCCCTACAACGGTTCTTCCTCGCCTATGCCGATATCTGGTGCAGCAACGTGCGGCCCGAAATGATGCGCACGCTTCTTCTTATGAATCCCCATCCCTTAGACAAGTACCGCGTCAACAATGTGGTCTCAAATATGCCGGAGTTTGCTAAAGCCTTTGGCTGCCACAAGGGACAAGCAATGGTGCGGGCGAATGCTTGCCGGGTATGGTAGCGATGTTGTAAAGGTGATTTCTTACTTCGTGCGACGGAAATTTTACGAGCGCTTTACCTCGTCGTGACTCCGTCAGGTCCGGCCTGAGCTTTTATTGAGGGAGTAACTTTCAGGCGGCGGACGGAGGAAAGACGTGAAGAGAATATTTGTTATCGTGGCAGGAATTGCGATTTTTGCAACGGCATCAACCATGATTTCCGGCGTGCAATCGAGTTCGCGCACTTCGAACGCGCAAAGGGCCACGGACGCAGCTTATCGAGACGGACTGTTCCTTGGCCAACTCGACGCTAACCAGGGCCGGGCTGCTCATCTCTCAATTGGGCGCTGGAGTTCGGCTGCAGACAGGGAATCGTTCACAGCCGGATATAAAGCGGGCTATGACAGGATCGACCAGGGGCATAGAGGCGACATTTAGCAGTTTACCGTACGATCACGCCGGCGTAGCCAACAACCAGCTCGCGGTCGCCCGAGACATCGCCGGAAGTGGCATATTTGACTAATGAGGCCGAGACAGCTCCCAGCTGTTTGGTGGCGGTGAGCATGGCTATGGCTGGGCCGAAGCCGCACATGCTGACTTCTTCCTGTGTTACCACTTCATAAAGACCGCGCGGATCCATCTCCAGAATTCGTTCGATCGCCTTATGATCTTTTACCCGCGTCACGCGATCGCTCTCGTAATGATTCATGTCGCTGGAAGCGACCATCAATACCGGTTCGGCCTGTGCCTTCAGTACCTCAGCTAGAGCCTCCCCTAACTTCTCGAGAGTCCCGAAGTTCCCGGTGCCCAATGCGATGGGCACGAACGTAAGTTGCGGCGATCTTTTCAGTAGGAAAGGAAGTTGCACCTCGATCGCGTGCTCGCCGCGATGTGCCTCACTGTCTTCGTTGATCAAAGGGAATTGCTGTTTCAACGCCCTTGCTAAATCGGAATCAATCTGAACCGAGCCAAGCGGCGTCTGCCAGGCGCCTTCACTCATAATTGCCAGTGGACGTCCTCTGCCAGTATGGTTGGGGCACATTACAACACAGCGTCGCGGCACTTTGATGCGGGCATATACCGCACCGGCGACTGGTCCCGAGTAAATGTAGCCAGCGTGGGGTGCAATGCAGCCCAGAACCTGTTCCTCTGCTTCCGCGGGCGAAAGATATGATGTCAGCTCATCGAGCAGGGCTGCGCGATCGGCAGGATAGAAACGGCCAGCTACAGCAGCATGCCGGAGATGTTCCATGCTGCACCAGCCTCCGAGAAGGCACTTTCAGAACAATTCTAATCCTTGTGCTGTACTGTGTGACAAGGTGCGCGCGCCAAAAGAGGACCGAGCTTCCAAGCCATCAGATTCCGTTACGACCCAAAGCCCGATACAGAGCCGCTGTCTTTTCCAATGAGAGCGCCTCGGCACGCACGTCCGGCCTTACTCCGCAAGCTTCCATAGCACGCCGCAAAAGCGGCAAATCGTATTCGGACTTCAGGTTATTCCATAGCGTCTTTCGTTTCTGTCCGAAGGACAGCTTCAAAAAACGGATAAAGCTTTCCTCCGGTACTTGCAATCTCTCAAGACGAGGCTCCAAGGTGAGACGGACGACTGTGGAATGCACTTTCGGCGGCGGAGAAAACGCTCCCGGCGGCAGGGTAAAAAGCTTTTCGACACGGGTATACAGCTGAGCCGTGGCCGAAAGCAATCCGTATTCACTTTTTCCCGGCTGTGCGGCCAATCGATCGGCTACCTCACGTTGCAACATGAGGACCATGGTTTCAAAGTACTTTCGATATTCAAATAACTTCAGCAGAATGTCGGAGGTGATGAAATAGGGCAGGTTGCCGACAACTTTCACCTTTTCGGGTTGATGATTTATGCCTGGACGGGAACTTCCCGGCTTCGGCCCAAAGATTGTGTCAAAGTCCAGCGTCAAAATATCTGCTTCGATGATTTCGACGTTCGGGGCGAGGGAGAAATTCATGCGCAACTGCGCCGCCAGCACGCGATCCAGTTCGACCGCGATCAGGCGGCGGGCTTGCTTAACCAGCAGTGAAGTGAGGACGCCGCGGCCGGGACCGATTTCCAGTACTGTACTTGAAGAAATATCTCCAAGGGATTCGACAATTCTTTGCGCTGCCGACCTGTCTATGAGGAAATGTTGGCCGAGCTTTGGCTTTCTGGGACCCGGCCGGGCAGCAGAGACCTTTGGCACGTTGACCCTCTTTCTTCCGGGCGGTTAGACTGAATCCTTCGTCCTCGGAAAATCGATGCTGCACTTCTCTTACAGCAAACAAAGCTTACATATCATAGCGTGTGCCGGGGTGAAGTTGGAGGAGCCTTACTCATGCAGATTGCTTTTGCCGCGTCGGAATGTGTTCCCTTTTCTAAAACTGGGGGCTTAGCGGATGTGGTGGGGGCGTTGCCCCGCGCCTTGGCCGCTCTCGGCCATCAGGTAAGCGTTTATCTGCCAAAGTATCGTCAGACCAAACTTTCTGATTCACAAATGGTGGTGCGCAGCATCACTGTCCCTTTCGATGACCGCTATCGATTTTGCTCCGTGGTGGCTGGGGGCAATCATTCCGGCGTTCGCTTCTATTTTGTGGACTATCCGCCCTTCTTCGATCGCGATGCGCTCTATGGTACTTCCAGTGGAGATTACCCCGACAATGCCGAGCGTTTCGCGCTGTTTTCCCGTGCGGTGCTGGAGGCATCAAAAATTTTAGGTGTGCCGCAAGTATTTCATTGCCATGATTGGCAGTCGGCGCTGGTTCCTGTTTTGCTTCGTGCCCAGTACGCGGAAGACCCCGCCTTCCGTGAAGTGGCGACGGTGTTCACCATCCACAACATGGGATACCAGGGACTGTTTTCCCCCGATACGCTGCCGCTTCTGACGTTGCCCTGGGACCTCTTCACCATCTCCAAGATGGAATTTTTTGGAAATGTTAATTTCCTGAAGGGTGCGCTGGTGTTCTCCGATTTCATAACCACCGTGAGTCGTAAATATAGTCAGGAAATCCAGACCAGCGAATTCGGATTCGGCCTGGAAGGTGTGCTGCGGGACCGCGCCTCGACCGTAACCGGCATCCTGAACGGCGTAGACTACGACGAGTGGAGCCCCGAAACCGATAAATTCATCGTTTCCAAATATTCGCCGCAGGACTTGAGCGGCAAAACCAAGTGCAAGCAGGATCTGCTGTCCGCGTTCGGCATCGGCGACCCGGATTTGCGCTTGCCGGTGATTGGCATTGTTTCACGATTTGCCGCGCAGAAAGGCTTCTACCTGATTTCCCAAATCATGGATCGCCTGGCGCACGAGGAGATGATCGTGGTCGCGCTGGGTTCCGGCGACAAGCCTTACGAAGAAATGTTTCTGCGCCTGCAAAAACAGTTTCCGCGCAAGATTGCAGTTAAAATCGCCTACGACAATGCGCTAGCCCACAAAATCGAGGCCGGCAGCGACATGTTCCTCATGCCCTCGAAATACGAGCCCTGCGGGCTGAACCAGATTTACAGCCTGAAATACGGAACCGTTCCAATTGTGCGCGCGACCGGCGGCCTGGATGACACCATCGAACCCTGGAATCTGCGCACGCAAAAGGGAACCGGTTTCAAGTTTGCCGAGTATAGCGGAGAAGCTTTGCTGCTGACCATCAAAGAAGCATTGAAGGCATTTCGCGACCAGAATTCCTGGCAAACTCTCATGCGCAACGGCATGGCGAAGGATTTTTCCTGGAACGCCTCCGCCAAGGAATATGTCCGCGTCTACGAGAAGGCCCTGCAATCGCGCAGTGCGCTGGTGTTAGCCGCTGTCTAGAACTCGAATAGCGCTTTGTCACTCCTAGGAGGGTAGCGACCAGGAACCCGCTTTTCCTGTCGGACCACGTCTCATAAATCTTCTTCCGCGATAGCCTTCTAGTCGAACCTGCGGATCCCTCACCGGCTGAAGCCGGATTCGGAATGACAACGGAGCAGATAGAATAGCTGTGCGATCCGGTTGCTGGCATGGCTATCCAGAGAACCATCTTCCACGTCGATATGGACGCCTTCTTCGTCTCGGTGGAAGAACTCTTCAATCCCTCCCTCAAAGGCAAAGCCGTGGTCGTTGGCGGCCAGCGAAACGAGCGCGGAGTCGTCTCGGCGGCATCATACGAGGCGCGAAAATTCGGAGTTCACTCGGCTATGCCGCTGCGCACAGCCGCCAAGCTTTGCCCGACTGCCATCTTCGTTGACGGCCATCCGGAGCGCTATCGTGAATGCTCGGAGAAGGTGTACCGCGTGCTGCAATCCTTTTCGCCGCTGGTCGAGATGGCATCGATCGACGAAGCTTATCTCGATATGACCGGTACTGACCGCCTGCACGGTCCGCCGCTTTCGGCCGCACATCTGCTTCATCAAAGGATCAAGTCCGACACACAGCTGAATTGTTCCATCGGCATCGGCACTTCCCGTCTGATTGCGAAAGTTTCCTCAGCAAAAGCCAAACCGCATGGCATTCTGTGGGTCATTCCCGGGCAGGAGGCGAAATTTCTAGCGCCGCTCGATGTACGCGACATCCCCGGCGTGGGTAGAGTTACCGAGCAAAATCTGAACGCGTTAGGAATTCTAAGGGTTGGCGACCTCGCCCGCTTCGACGAATCATTCCTCGAAGAGCGCTTTGGAAAATGGGGACTGGCGCTGGCTGGCAAAGCGCGAGGCGAGGACGCGGGCGGCTGGTTCGACTCGGAGGTAGGCGCTGATACCGATCCCAAATCCATCAGCCACGAACACACCTACAACGAAGACACCTCAGACGCCAATAGGATCGAGTCAACCCTAATGCGGTTATCCGAGATGGTTGGCCGACGCCTGCGCGAGCACGGATTGTACGCCCGCACCATTCAACTCAAGCTGCGCTACAAGGACTTCACCACCATCACTCGCGCGCACACGCTCCCGGATCCCACCCAGCTCGATACCGAGATCTTCGAGCAAGCGCGGAATTTGTTTCGCAGAAATTGGCGTAAGGGAGCCGAGGTGCGTCTGGTGGGAGTACAAACTTCGCACTTCGATGAGCGCAGCGCTCAGACAGATTTGATTGAAGGCGACCGGCGCCGTCGTTGGCAACAGGCGCTTTCGGCGGCGGATCGGCTGCGCGACAAATTCGGAGAATCGAGTGTAACCTTGGCCACTGGTTTGAAGGGCGGCTTCCGCGAACGCACCCATGAGAACCCCGCTGGCTTGCCGGGAAAACACAAAGAACAGTGATCAGTGGTCAGTTTTCAGTGGGCATTCCTGTTCGCGGGGTGAGTTCTAGCCACTATCCACTGACCACTGAACTCTTCCCCGAACTTCCCATTCTCAGTTTTCGTATCTCATCGTGGCGGGAAGTGACCCGGCCGGGGACACTCCAGGCATCAAAACGCTGATATCTGATTTTGACGGAGTTCGTCAAACCCATGTAGTCTGGCAGTTCATCATGTGTCGACCAATTGTTCTACTCAAAGTTGTCAATTCGCTGCAGGAGAATTCATGCGCACCTCGAAGCTGCAAACTTTAATTGTGCCGCTCATTGTCTTGCTTATCGCTTGTCCAGCGATGGCCCAGCAATCCTCAGAAGAGAAAGCTCCCAAGCTCGAACGCTTCGATCCCAACATCGTCGATAAGACCCTTGACGCATGTCAGGACTTCTACCAGTTCGTATGCAGCAAATGGAATGCTGCCAACCCGATTCCGCCCGACCAGGCGGCTTGGGGGACCGGAAGTGGTCTGCGCTACTGGAACGAGAGCATTCTGCGCCAAGCTTTGGAAAAAGCTTCTGCGCAGACGAGCGGCCGAAGCGACTTCGAGCAAAAAATCGGCGACTACTGGGCTGCTTGTAGCGACGAACCTGCACTTGAGGTCGCCGGCCTCCGGGATTTGAAACCCGAATTGCAGCGAATCGACGCTATGAAGGGCAAACCGGAACTGGCCAGCCAGGTCGCTCATATCCACCGGCTTGTTCCCGGAGCGTGGGAGTCTTCCGACAACCAAACTGACGCAGCGCTGCTTGGTTTTGGTTCGCAGCAGGACTATGACGATGCCACAAGGGTGGTCGCCGCCATCGATCAGGGTGGTTTGGGATTGCCGAGCCGCGACTTTTACCTGAGGGATGATGCCAAGTCGAAGGAGATACTCGCCAAATACGAAGCACACATCGGGAAGATGCTGGCGCTCGCCGGGGAAAACCCGACGCAAGCGTCTGCCGACGCGAAAATCGTCCTAGCGCTCGAAACTACCATGGCCCAGGCGCAGATGGATAACGTGGCCCGCCGCGATCCCAAGAACGTCAACAACAAGATGAGCTTTGAGCAGGTTGAAGCGCTGACACCCTCGTTCGAGTGGAAGCAGTACGCGAGCGATATCGGAGCGCCGCCGTCGGCACCTCACTACCTGGTGAGTTCGCCCGCATTTTTCAAAAGCCTGGAACACATTATCCAAGAGCATTCAGTGGATGACTGGAAAGTCTATTTGCGCTGGCAACTCATACACGGATCAGCGCCCTATCTGAACAAAGCCCTTGTGGATGAGAACTGGGATTTCTATGCTCACACCTTGTTGGGATCGAAAACACAGCAGCCGCGCTGGCGACGCTGCGTGCGCGCGGCTGATCGCGATTTAGGAATGGCGCTGGGTGAGGCATACGTCAAGGTCGCATTTCCACCTTCGAGCAAGGAGCGCACTGTGGAACTGGTGCACGATGTCGAACACGCGCTTGATCAGGACATCACCAGCTTGAACTGGATGCAGGCTGCCACCAAAGAGCAGGCTAAGGCCAAGTTACACGCCATCGAGGACAACATCGGTTATCCAAATCGCTGGCGCGATTACTCGAGTGTGAAGATCACGCGTGACAGCTATCTCAACAATGTTCATGAGGCGACGCAGTTCGAATTTCGCCGCCAGCTAAACAAGATCGGGAAGCCCGTCGATCGCAGCGAATGGCTGATGACGCCTCCCATCATCAATGCCTACTACCAACCTCAACTCAATTCGATCAACTTTCCGGCGGGAATCTTGCAGCCGCCGTATTTTGATCCCGCCATGGAGGATGCGGTGAACTATGGCGCGGTAGGAATGATCATCGGTCATGAAATCACGCACGGCTTTGACGATCAGGGCCGTAAATTCGATGCGCAAGGAAATCTCCGTGATTGGTGGACCCCGGAAGATGCGAAAGCCTACGAGCAGCGCGATCAATGTATTGTCGATGAATACACGCAAGAGATTCCCGAGGCCGGGGTCAAGCAGAACGGACAATTGACTGCCGGCGAGGATACTGCCGACAACGGCGGGTTGCGTTTGGCCTTCATTGCGTTGGGCAACAAATTACAGTCCCGAGGCAAGTCTCTGGATGATAAAGATCCCGATGGATGGACGCCGCGCCAGAAGTTCTTTCTCTCCTATGCCAACGAGTGGTGTACACAATACCGGCCGGAATTGATGCACACGGTCATCCTGACCAATCCGCACTCCATTCCGAAGTACCGGGTCAACAACGTAGTCTCCAATATGCCTGAATTTCAGGAGGCATTCTCCTGCAAAGCGGGAGCGTCTATGGTGCGGGCAAATCAATGCAGGGTCTGGTGACCTGTACCCCAGAAAGACAAATTGACCCGCGTCCTGAAGGGCCGGGTCTATTTCGTCCACTATGCTTAGGCTACAACCGATCACTTCACACTGGCCAGGTGCAGCGCGAACCATTTACGCTGATCGAACCACGTTCGCGTGAGTGAGAACCCAGCCAGCTCCAGCATATTCCTTATCATTTCGAGCGTGTACTTATAGCTATTCTCGGTATGGATGCATTCTCCTCTTGCGAATCTGACGCTCAGATCCAGCAACCTGATGTGGACGCATTGCGACCGCGCGCTTTCCAGGTAAATCTCCATCCGTGACTGTTCCGGATTCCAGTGCGCGATGTGGCGGAACCACGAGAGGTCAAAATCAGCGCCTAATTCACGGTTCAACCTGCACAGAATGTTCTTATTGAATTGTTCGGTGACGCCTCCCACGTCACTGTATGCCGGCAGTAAGATCGATTGATGCTTAACTAGGTCGGTTCCAAGCAGCAAAGCATTTCCGGTGGCAAGCTGCTTTCGAATCTGCGTAAGCATTTCTACCGCGGCAACAGGATCAAAGTTGCCTATGCTCGATCCAAGATACAAAATGAGTTTTCGTCCAAGAATATCGCGCAGAAAACCCATGCCCACGCTGAAATCAGCAACTACCGGGCGAACCGAAACTTGCGGACATTGCTGCTCAACTCGGGCACGGGCTTCGTTCAGGGCGGCGGGAGAGATATCAACCGGGAAATATGGGACCCGAATTTGCCTTCGAGACAATGCCTGCAAAAGAGTGCAAGTTTTCGCGGCCGTACCGGCTCCCAGCTCTACCACGGTGATCCCTGCTCCAAACACTTGTGCCATCTCTCCTGAGTTCTCGCGGAGAATCTCCAGCTCGGTACGCGTAAGATAGTACTCGGGCAGGCGGGTGATCTGTTCGAACAGCGCTGAGCCCTGAGTGTCATAGAACAGTTTGCAAGGCAGAGATTTGGAATATTTCGACAATCCTGCCCGTACTTCTTCGGCATACGTGGGAAGGGCAATCAGCTCGCGAGCAATCATCGGGCCAACCTTATTCCCGAGAATTGCCATCGAGTGTGCGGTGGGAAAAAATTGCGGTAAGTTGCGCGGATGTGACTGGATGGTGTGGCGCACGATCCGCCGCGCAGCACCAACTGATTGCACATAAACTTGCCGTTGTATTCACCAACTGCCCCGGCAGCGGGTTGGAATCCCGGATATGCGACATAAGGGCTCGCCGTCCATTCCCACACATCTCCAAACATTTGCTGGTTGCCCTCAGCACGGGCAGCCTGCGGATGGAACACATAGTCTTCCAGGAAAGTGCCGCGTCTGGGCATACCCTGCGCTGCGACTTCCCACTCTTCTTCTCGCAGCAGGCGGGCGCCACACCAGCGCGCGTAAGCATCGGCTTCGTAGAAGCTGACATGGCAAACCGGTTCACTGTGATCCAGCTCTTTGTACCCGCTTATAGTGAACTGCCACCATGAGCGGTCAGCGCGTCTTTCCCAGTAAAGCGGCGCATCCCAGCGCTGGCTGGACACGGTGTCCCAACCATCCGAGAGCCACAGTTCAGGCCGGCTGTAGCCGTTATCCCGCATAAATTCGAGGTATTCACCGTTCGTGACAAGCCGGGAGGCTATGCGGAATGGCTGCAAGAATACTTCATGCCGCGGACTTTCATTATCGAACGCGAATTCATCGCCTTCATGCCCAACCCTGTGAATACCTCCTTCGAAGTTCGTCCAGTTCATCTCAGGCGCGGGCAAGCTTCGAGTACCGTTGGTCGCAGCTTCGGGCCGAAGCGGACTTGACCACAGAGCATGTTTGATGTCGGTCACAATCAGTTCCTGGTGCTGTTGCTCGTGGTTCAGTCCTAGCTCGACAAGATTGAGCACATCACGGCCGGCGTTCTCTACAAACCTGAGCAGAGTGCGTTCCACATAATCCCGATAGGCGTGCACCTGTTGCAAGCTAGGGCGCGACATCAATCCGCGACTGCCACGATATGGATGCGAGCCGAGCTGCTTGTAATAGGAATTGAATAGGTACTTGAAGCGGGAATCGAACGGCTGATATGTCGGAAGATACGGCTGGAGAATAAAAGTCTCAAAAAACCATGTGGTGTGGGCAAGATGCCATTTGGTTGGGCTGGCATCAGGCATAGACTGAAGCATCTGGTCCTCGGGCGATAGACCCTCCGTGATGCGCATGCTGGTATTACGGATCTCCGCAATGCGTTCTCGCGTCGAGGCATTCGGGGCAGCCGTGGGCGGTGTGGCCGTAGTGCTCATACGCGCCTCCATAGTTCAGACCGGGATCGAGGGTAGAACATCCTACATCGGATGCACTCGGGAAGGCCGCCGTTGTTGAAAATTTAACGAGACGAAAGAGGAAAGAACAGTTTCACCTGTCCTTTTGGATACTCTTCGTTAATTTGCAGGAAGGGCTGCCAACGTACTTCGCGGCAGACAAGAAGGCTTCAGCCGTCGGAAGGACACGTAACCCTCAGCAACTGCAGAGGTTAACGGTTCAGATTGGCAGATTGCCACAACTATCCGTGACCGCCATCACTGTCCAAAGTGTCAAGAAAGGCTACTTGTAAGTTGAGAGAATGCATTTCGGGTCTGTGGAGGTGTTCCATGGCAGCCACTGCTCCCGTGACAACTCGCATCGCGATCAGCAACATCCTGCTTGCAACCGATTTTTCGGAAGTTTCGAGGGCGGCTCTGGGATATGCATGCAATTTGGCGCGCTCCTTCGGGAGCAAGATTTTTGTGACTCATGTCGTTCCACCCGAGCCATATCTGACGGTGCCTTTGGAACCGATCCCCATCGACCTAGACTTATTTTGGAACCGAGAGAAACAGAACATGGCCGAGTTCGTGGCAGCGAAGGCCTTGGAAGAGATACCTCACGAAGACATCCTGCAACGTGGCGAGCTATGGGAGGTTATTTCGACCATCGTCGAACGACAAAAGATCGACCTCATCGTGGCGGGGACGCATGGAAGAAGAGGTCTGAAAAAGGTAGTTCTCGGCTCAGTGGCGGAAAAGATCTATCGCCAGGCAAAATGCCCGGTCCTGACGGTGCGTCCGGACATTGCCGGCGCCAGAATCAGCGTGCAGATGAAATGCATCTTGTTTGCCACTGATTTCTCAGAAACTTCCCTGCACGCGTTGCCTCATGCCTTGTCATTGGCGGCAGAAAACCAGGGTACTGTGATCCTCCTGAACGTGGCCCCACTGGTTCCGTATCAGTACAAGCAATCTATCGTCGAGACCACCTGCCGGCGATTGGAAGCCTTGATGCCGCCTAGTCCGTGGTGCACTCCTGATTTCGTGGTCTGCTTCGATTTTCCCGCCCAGGGCATACTGCGAATTGCTCGAGAGCGCGAAGCTGATCTGATTGTCCTGGGCGTGAACCGGCGTGCGGCTGTGGGGCTTTCCTCGCATCTGCCCTGGTCAACGGCATCGGATGTAGTCAACGAAGCGCCTTGCCCTGTGCTGACGGTGCGGGGTTAGAAGGCAGGCAGATCCGAAGTCAGCTTGCAAATCTCCAACGAGCTCCCCTTTTTGCGATCTTGCGAATACTCTTCCGTGCGCGAGTCCATCTTTCGATACAATAAACGAGATTCGTGTGCACGTTCAGTCCACGCAGTCGCCGATCACACAGGGAGATGGCCACGCATTGTCCTCTGTAAGTCGCCGCAAATTTCTATTGACAGCCGGGCTCGCCACCGCCAGCACCATAGCTTTGGCAGAAGACTCGTTAATCTTCGAGCCAAATCACCCCGAACTGGTGAGAATCGACATGATGTTACCTCGGCTACCTCCGGCATTCGATGGCTTTACAATCGCTCAATTGAGCGATTTTCATTATGACCAGGTTTTTTCCGCCGTTCCGATCCGCCGGGCGATTGAGATTGTCAATCGTCTGCAACCGGATCTAGTTGCACTGACCGGAGACTTTGTCACGTTTCCTGTCCTTGCTTTCCATGACGACCGGCGATCGGCGAGTGCTGCCGAGCCTTGTGCGAAGCTGTTGAGTCAACTGCGTTCCCGTCTCGGGTCAATTGCCGTGCTTAGAAATCATGACGCGCATTGTGATCCTGATGCGGTCACGGCAGCGCTTGAATCGCACGGGATTCGGGTGCTGCGTAATCGGTCTCAGGCTTTCGAGCGAAGTGGGCGCCGCCTGTGGTTCTGTGGCCTGGATTCGGTAGACCTGAACCCCAGTATTGAGCGCGCTCTGCTTGGTGTCCCGAAGGACGAAGCTGTAGTACTGCTGGTGCACGAACCCGATTTTGTCGATGAAGCGTCGCGCTATCCCGTAGACCTGCAACTTTCAGGACACTCGCACGGTGGACAGATTTGGATCCCGGGAATTGGCGCTCCGTGGTTGCCACGGTATGCACGAAAATATCCGCGCGGTCGATACACTGTGCGTTCTCTGCCGCTTTATACAAATATCGGCTTGGGCACGATCCGGCTGCCCGTGCGTTTGAACTGCACGCCTGAGGTGACCCTGTTCACCTTACGTTCCGGCGAAGCTAATAACTCGTCCAAAGCCAGCATTTATACTACTCGCGACAAAATGGAATATCGGAACTAATGGTGAAAGAGCGGGCAATTCTGGTAACTGGAGGGGCCGGTTTTATCGGCGCAAACTTCATTCTCCAGTGGCTGGCGGCCGAGGGCAGTTCGGTCGTCAATCT
>Ga0187782_10000130_pt1 | contig 44023 bp, 33 predicted proteins | sample 0715_SJ02_MP15_2_FD_132454 | JGI IMG/M metagenome (GOLD analysis project Ga0187782, IMG submission 132454) | Tropical peat soil microbial communities from peatlands in Department of Meta, Colombia - 0715_SJ02_MP15_20_MG | ecosystem: Environmental > Terrestrial > Soil > Wetlands > Peat | place... | reverse complement strand
GGACCCCGAAGGCCAAGCCAATGGCTTCCGCATGCCGGTGCTGCAGAAACAAGTTTTTGAATCCCAGGAGTATGTGCAGCCGGGGCAGATGCAGCCGGTGTCCCCGGGAGTCTTCGAGATGACCGGCATTCCCGCCGGCCGGTACAGTGTGAGCATGAAAAGCTCAAATCCTGAAGAGGCCGAACAATTCAGTGAAATGAACCTGACGCACGACGGGCAGGACCTCAGTGCGACGCGAGGTGAGGCCTTGGGGAAGTTGACGGTGACCGTGAAAATGCCTGACGACGAGCCGTTGCCGAGACAATACGTGGTCGGGCTGCTCGATGCCAGGCAAAAGCCCGCGGCGTCTAAGCAGGGAGACCCCAATGGACAAGCCTCATTTGGCGCCCTCAAGCCAGGCAAGTACACAATGGCCATTGGAGCAATGGGGAAATGGTACGCAGTGATGCAGACAATCTCTGGAACAGGGGAAGCGTCGCCGGGCAATGGCGTAAGTCTCGCACCAGGCACAACTGTGGAGCTGACCGCGGAGTTGACCGAAGGGAAGGTGCGTATTGAAGGTGTCGCGGCGAAGAACGGCAAACCCGTCTCCGGTGTCATGGTGGCCTTGGTACCGAGCGATCCGGAGGCACATGTCGAATTGTTCCGGCGCGATCAGAGCGATTTCGACGGAACGTTCCTGCTTCAGGGCGTGATTCCCGGCACGTACACCATCGTAGCCGTGGAAGATGCCTGGGGATTCGACTGGATGAAGGCAGGAGTCCTCGCCCGTTACGTCCAGCACGGCCAGCAGGTGATCATCAGCGAGAAGATGCGTAGCACACTACATTTGCCCGAACCGATAGAGGTACAGGCGAAATGAGCACGGGGTAGTTTTCTATTCCCTGGGCTCTCGAATCCAAAATTGGCTTAAGGAGGGACAAAATGGTGGAAGAAAACGTCGCCCTGACCAGGCGGTGGTTCAAGGAAGTGTGGAACGAGAAAAAGACGGAAACGATACGGGAGTCGGTCACACCCGATTGTGTCGGGCACGGAACGAGTGAGACAGGCGGGGACTTGCATGGCCCGGACGACTGGCTGGAGCTGCACGCCAGGCTGGTGAGCGCTTTTCCTGACATGCAAATCGAGATACAGGACATATTCGGCGTCGGCGACAAGGTTGTGGTGCGATGGATTGGCACAATGCATCATCTCGGGAACGGGCTCGGCATGGAGCCGAGCGGTGCGGAAGTGAAGATCAGCGGGATGGGCATCGCTCGCTTCGTGAACGGCAAAGTGGCAGAGACGTGGGACAGCTGGGATAAGCTCGCGATGTTTCAACAGATTGACGCGGCACTAAAGGCCAAAAAAGCGACAGCGTGATCGCGGGAATAGTACGGAAGGGGGAACGAGGATGGTACTGGCCTGCTATTGGACGCACGGCCGGTGAGCGCTAGCCTAAGACTGTGTAAAACTGGCCCGCGCCGCGTGTGGTCAAGGTTTTCAGGCACGGTGGGCGCAATCGAGGAAGGGATCGGGGATGTCCTTACTACATTTTCGCCGGGTGGAACGCAGACGGACGGCACGTGCCGTGATGTGTATGAGCATTCTGCTGTATGGGGAGACGGAAGCGGGAGAGAAGTTCAAGTATTGGACGCGCTCGATCAGCGTCAGCGCCCATGGCGGCGTGGTGCTCCTGGAGGAGCAATTGGGTTTGGGGCAGATCTTTCAACTGGTGAACGAATTCAGCGGCAAGAAAGCCTCCGCAAAGATCGTAGCCCTGCGCAGCACGCGCGACGGCCAGGTGTCCGCCTCTTTTGAGTTCACCGAAGGTGGAGACAAGTTCTGGGGCATGACCTTCCCGGCTTCCGGCGCCCGCCCCCTGCGTCGTCTACATCCCCGGCCCGCAGACGCCAGATAGGCCACACAGAACTCTTCCTCTCTCTTTCTCCTTTTGCTTTCTTCTCTTCTCCCGAAACTGTGAACTGTAATCTGCCAACTGCGCACTTTTGTGGGTGAAGCCTTTCTTCCCCCACGCTCGCCATTCAACACTCGCGACTGCTTCCTACGTCGGCATCTTGAAAAAGAAATACAGTGCCAAAAAGAAAAACACCAAGTCCGGCGACCACGCCGCCAAAAACGGCGGCAACTGTCCAATCCCGCCCATCGCTTCGGTGAGGGCCGAAAGTGCCCAATAGCTGATCCCGACACCCACTCCGATGGCGACGCCTCCAATAGCTCCGCGGCTTCCCACAAACAACGCGAACGGCACAGCGAGCATCATGCTGATGGGCGCGATCAGCGGATACGCGAGTTTCTTGTGCAACTGAACCGTAAGCGAGGAAACGTCGAACCCGGCGTTGCGCAGCCCCGCGATGTACCGCCGCAGTTCGCGCCAGCTCATCTGAAAGGCCTGGATTACTTCGCGATTGAAATAAGAGGGTTGTTCTGTGAGTTCCGGCAGCGACGTAACCTTGAAAGGGGTGTAGTGCGTCACCGTTCCCCCGGAAAAATCGCGAACCCAGCCGGACTCCAGCACCCAGGTGTTTTCCGAATCGAGCCATTCGGCACGCGTGGCAAAAACACGCCGTCGCATCTGAAAGGTCGCGGGATCGAGTTCGATCACGGAGAGTCCACCGAAGAGCTTCTCCTTGGGGTCGAATAGGTCGTAGTTATAGATCTTTGCGTTTTCCCCAAAGATCCAGCGTTGCGGACGCGTGTAGGTCTGTGGCGGTCGCCCTTTGATGATGGCCCGCAGCGCATCCTGTCGCTGGTTGGCATAAGGCAGGTACGTGTCGTCGAGAATCAGCAACGATCCTGCGATCACCAGTCCGACCAAAAGTATCGGCATGGCAATCCGGTAGAGCGAAATCCCGCTCGCTTTGAACGCCACGATTTCGTTGTTCTTGCTCATGATACCGAGCGTCACCAGCACGGCCACCAGCGCGCCGAGCGGGGTAAATTGATAAACCGAGTAGGGTATCAGGAAACGGAAATAGTCGAGCACGATCATGAACGGCACGTTGTGCCGGCGAATGTCTTCCGCCAGTTCGAAGAAAGTGAAAATCTCGAACAGGAAGATGAAGGCCGCCATGATGAGCAGGAAGTAGTAGGCGAATCGCCGGAGCAGATAGAGATCAAGGATCGAAGGCAGGCTCGAGTAGGAGGGCGTAACGCTCTCGCCGTTCATGGCCCGCGCTGCAGCGGGTCGAACCCTGACGCGAGCCGTCCGGCGTCGAAGAAGCCGCCGAATAGCGCTGAACCGGGTGAAGAAAGCGGGCGGACGTACTTCGCTGCGATAGCGCTCCATGCGGGGGAAAAGTGCTAGTGCGAAAACTGTAATGAACAGATTGGCTGCCCAAATGCCAACAGCAGCGGGAACAATCCCCTGGCGAGCCAAGCCGGCGCCCGTAACCAGGAAAAGGTAATACGTGGCAATGATGATGATCGCGAGCAGCGAGCCCGCCGCCCGTCCGCCCCGGCGTGGCTGTGCGCCAAGAGGAACTGCAATCAAGGCGAAGGCAAAGCAAGCGGCTGGAAAAGCCAGCCGCTGGTTCAGCTCCACTCGCGCGTCGCGCCAGTTAGGGCCGTTCTCGCGCCACAGCTCGCGCAGCGGACGCTCGGGGAAGCTGATGGTGCGCTCCTTCGCCGGAAGCATGGTGCTGAACTCCATGGGCCAGTCACTGCGCCCGAAATCGGTAATGGAGTAATGGTCAGGAGTGGAACGATCAAACTCGTGCGTGCTCCCGTCGTTGAGGTGGAGCTCCAACTTGCCGAGCGCCGGCTCGGCAATTACAATCGCACTTTCCGCGAGCGTGATCTGAGAACTGTTTTGGGTGGAAGTCTTGTCGCCGCTTGTCTGCGCCAGGAAAACACCGCTCCAATGCGTGCCACTGACGGCTACATCGTTCACATAGAGGATGATGTTAGGGAAACGCTCATCGAACACGCGCGGCTGCACCGCGAATGAGATTTGCGATGTAATCAGCTTGCTCTCGATGTCCCGCCCGGTGCGGAGAGACAGGGGCGCAAGCCAGGCGGTCATAAGAAAGGTAAGCGCCGCACCCAGAACGGCGAGAACCCCGACAGGAACAAGAATCCGTTTCCGGCTGATCCCGAGCGATGTCAGGGCGATGATCTCGCTGTCCATAGACATGCGGCCGAGCCCAAGCAGCACGCCAATCAGGACGGCCATCGGAATGGTGAAAACCAGTACGCTCGGCACAACGGAAAGAAAAAGGATGACCACCTGGGATCCCGAGCCGGAGTGACGGACGAAAACCTGCATCAGCTTCACGAGTTGCGGCACGAAGAGAACGAAAGTGAAGATCAGGAGTCCGAGGAGAGCGTGCCGGGTGACTTCGCGAGCGATATAACGGTCAAGAAGACGCATGGGCAAGAAGGGTGAGTGTAACATGGAGGGAGTCGAGGAAGGGGTGACGAGACGCGTCTTGGTAAGCAACAAGGGGCGCTGGCAAAACAACGGAGTCGTGTGATTGGCGTTAGCTTGAGCAGTGCCGAAGTTGGGATACGGAGAGTGTCGAGGGATGAATCGCATACATTTAGCGGTGCTGTGGCACATGCATCAGCCCCAATATCGAGACCCGGAGACGGGTTCGTATGTGCTGCCATGGACGCGATTGCACGCAACCAAGGATTACTGGGGCATGGTGAAGCTGTTTGACGAGTTTCCGAAGTTCCATGCGACCTTTAATATGGTGCCGTCGCTGTGCATGCAGCTCGAGGAATACGCCAGCGGAAAGTTCAAGGAGCCCTGGTTCAACGTGGCGTTCCAGCCGGTGGAAAAGCTCACCAAGGAAGGGAAGCGTGAAATCCTCGACCGCGCGTTTCAGGTGAACCACGAGCGGCTGATGTCCCGCTGGCCGCGCTTTGTCGAACTGTTTGAATGGTCGCGCGTGGCGGGCGGAGCGCAGGCGCTGGTGACGTTCACCCCGCGTGACTGGCGCGATTTGCAAGTGCTGTCGCAACTGGCGTGGATGGACGAGGAGTGGTTTACGAAGGACTCCGTAGTCTCCCGCTTGGCGAATCGCGGAAAAGATTTCACGGAGAAAGACAAAACGGATTTAAAAGCCAAGCAGATTGAGCTGGTGGGAATGGTGTTGCCCGCGTGCCGCGAAGCCGCAGCGCGGGGACAGATCGAAATCAGCACCACGCCCTTTTATCACCCGATTTTGCCGCTCTTGTGCGATTCCGATATCGCGCGCGTGGCGAATCCAGGGACGCCTCTCCCCCGCCGGGCGTTCCGCAGGCCGGAAGACGCACGCGAACAGTTGCGTTGGGCGAAGGAGTATCACGAGCGCGTGTTCGGCGCGAGGCCGGTGGGTCTGTGGCCATCGGAGGGATCGGTCTCCGACCAGTCTTTGGCGATCGCGGCCGAGGAAGGCTTTCACTGGTTCGGCACCGATGAGGGCGTGTTGGGCCGAACGCTGAACGTGGGATTTTTTCGCGACTCCAGCGGAATTCCTGCGAATGCCGACCGGCTTTATCAGCCCTGGCGTTTGCAGCTTCCGAATACAGGAATCACAGGATTGTTCCGCGATCATCACTTGTCGGATTTGGTGGGATTCGTCTATAGCCGCATGGACAGTGCCGCGGCCGCCGCGGACCTGCACGGCCGCTTGCGGCACCTCGGTGAATCCGTAAGGTCGGAAAAACCGCTGACCGTGAGCCTGTTCCTCGATGGCGAGAATGCCTGGGAATACTATCCCGGCAATGGGCGCCAATTTCTGCACGAGTTTTACCGCCGCATTTGCGACGATCAGGATTTTCGTCCACTGACCGCGAGCGAAACCATTGCCGCGGCCGGAGACCTGCCCACAACGAATGGTATCTTTCCAGCGTCATGGATCAACGCCAATTTCGACGTGTGGATCGGCAACGCGGAAGACGTGGCCGCGTGGGAATTGCTCTGGGACGCCCGGGAAACCTACGCGCGCGGCGTGGACGCGCGGGCTAAAGGAAGGCCGGACGCTCCGTCGGAAGAAGGGCTGAAAAAAGCGCAGGAATCCCTGATGGCCGCGGAAGGCAGCGATTGGTGCTGGTGGTATGGGCCGGAACACAGCACTGCGAACGACGCGGAGTTCGACGCGCTCTACCGCAAGCATTTGACGGGCGTCTACTTGGCCTTGGGGCAAGTGGCACCGGAAGAGTTGGCCAAGCCGATCAAGAAGAAGCCGGAACGCGCCTACCAGTTGCCGCCTAGCGCGAATTTGAAGGTAAAGGTGGATGGACTGGACTCCAGCTACTTCGAGTGGCTGGGCGCCGGCGTGTACTCGCCGCTGCAGCGCGGCGGCGCCATGCACGGCCGCGTCTTCTATTTAAAGGAGCTGCGTTACGGATTTGAAGAAGAGCGCTTCGTGATCCGCGTCGAGTGCTTTCCCGATTCACTGGCGGAACTCGAGGACCCGGAGTTCCGCATTGTTGTGGGAACGGGGGAAGAGTTCGCAGTCGTTGTGAATCTCGAGCGAGGCCGGATGAAAGAGTTCGCGGTGGAAAAGAACCGCGTCTGCTTGCTGAAACCGGAAACACTTGCTGTGGCCGCATTCCAGCGCACCCTGGAAGTTGCCATTCGCAAGGATGCCCTGGAGTTGAAAGGTCTGTCGAAAATCACCCTGGGCGTTGCTTTGTGGCATGGCGGACTGCCCATCGATGTCATGCCTGCCGAAGGCAATGTTGAAATCCTTCTTGGCGAGGAAAACGCCGCCTGGCCCACCCTGTAGCCGCCCCCTTCTGCCCGTCCTGAGCCGTGAAGGGCCTGCCTTGGCGTAGGAAGGGAGGCGGCGGCACGCTCTTGTCTTTGCAGTTGTTGTGTGGTGGGTCTTTAGACGCGTGTTTTTCTCTTTCGTCTTGTTTTCTCCTGCGTGTGTAGCGGCCGTCTTTGAGGGCGGATGGGTCTTGGGCTTGTTTTTCCCCGATCAATGCTGAATTAGGGAAAAAGCTCCCACCGGAACCGCTCCCTGCGCCTTCCCTGGCAAAGCCACTGCCACAAGCGCATTCGCTTCGTGGCGTTGCTTCGGCGTCATAAGGCGGGCAAGCTCCTTGCGTCGTTCGGCCCCGGAATGGTCCCCCGCGGCAATCGCCCGCGAATACCACCTGTACGCTGCAACGTAATCTAGCGGCACGCCTTTGCCTAGTTCATAGAGATAAGCAAGGTTTGTCTCCGCCCCCGGCAAACTCTGCTCTGCCGCCTGACAGAGAAGTCGAGCCGCTTCCGAGTAGTCGCGCGGCACAGCAATCCCAAGGAAATAAAAGAAAGCCAGATTGTTCTGCGCTTCGGCAAAACCGGAATCGGCGGAAGCCCGTATCCAACGCACTGCTTCGCCATAGTTGCGCGGGGTTCCCGAGCCGAGATAGTACAGCGTGGCCAGGTTAAGCTGGCCGACCGGGTCTCCGTGTTGGGCCGAGGCCAGATACCAGTCAAGGGCCTTGCCAAGGTTCTTGGGAACGCCCCGTCCGTGTTGATAAAGGGAAGCGATGTTGTTTTCCGCGGCGGAGGAATGGTTCAGCGCGGCTTGTTCGTAGTTCTCCATGGCGAGCGCGTAATTGACTGGCATGAACTGGCCGTGTTCGTAAAGATAGCCGAGAAAAAGCTCGGCGTTTGGATTCTTCTGCAACGCGGAAGCACGAAGCCATCGAAGTCCCACTTGTATCTCTTCCGCGGAAGAGTCGTTCACCAGGAGGGACTTTGCGAGTTGGTATTGAGCAATCGAATCGCCTTGTTCGGCGCGGGATTGAAGGTTGGAGCGCCACGCCGGATCCGGGGAGGCGGTTTGCTGCCTTTGAGGCACGGCGCGCACAGGAGGAACCGCTGCCGGAATCACCGCGAGAAAGAAAAGCAGAGTGAACAACGAGACGAAGCGATCTTGCCTAACGATCATGATAGCCCTCCTTGGGTCGAGTCCTGTTGTGTTCCTGCGCGGATTTGCCGGTCGCCTGAACGGCCGTCAAAACGCGACCTCCCTAAGCACACCACCGCGCAGCGCGGCGGAAGGGAGCTCGGTGCGTTCAGAAAAAAGGCACACCAGTCCCCAGCACGCCGAAAGCGTGATGAGCTGTTTTCTCCACTCGGCTTGTCTGGCTGTTACTGGATAAACGGTGGGGGGATGAAAAAAGTTTGGTCAGATTCGAAAAAAAGTTGCAAAAAGTAAAGAAACATGAGGAGTTTCTTTGGCCCCTGTGGCAATCCCACAGGTGACATGTGGTCATCCCACACAAGAAGCAAGGAAGTCGCAACGAATTTGCCTGCTGTCAGAGCGCGCCTAGGACCAGCCCACTGCTTGTCCTGAACTGCGAGGGGTCGGATGACGGATCGCTGAGAACTACCAACTGATCCCATCCCCACCTTTCTCAAAAAAAATTAACGTCGCCTGCCCGCCCGGCATCCAAGGCGAGTGGTCAAATGGCAGTAAATCGAGGCACGGCTCTCGGTGGGGAATTGCGAAAAACAGGAGAAGACCATGGCGAAGAATTTAGCGGCGCAAGTGTCTAAGGCAGGCGGAAATTTTGAGCTGGTGGAGCGGGAGATTCCGCAGCCCGGCGCGGGTGAGATTCGCATCAAGGTACAGGCCTGCGGCGTATGCCACAGTGACGCCCTCGTGAAGTACGGCGGCTTCCCGGGCATGAAATACCCGCTAGTGGCGGGCCATGAAGCCGTCGGCATAGTCGACGAGGTTGGCAGCGGCGCAACAGAATGGAAGAAGGGCGACTACGTAGGCGTCGGGTGGCACGGCGGGCACTGTTTTGTCTGCGATTCGTGTCGCCGCGGGGATTTTATCACCTGCAAGAATGAGGCAATTACGGGAATCACGCGCGATGGTGGCTATCAACAATATATGCTAGCGCGGCATGAGGCGGTGGCACTCGTCCCGGAGGGGTTGGACTCGGCCGAGGCAGGTCCGTTGATGTGCGCGGGTATCACGACGTTTAATGCATTGCGGAATAGCGGGGCGCGTGTGGGGGATCTGGTCGGCGTGGTGGGCATCGGCGGATTAGGACATTTGGGAGTTCAATACGCAGCGAAGGCCGGCTACCGCACCGTGGCGATTGGTCGTGGGCCGGAGAACGGTGTACTGGCAAGGAAGTTGGGCGCTTTTGCGTACATAGATTCCAAAGCCACGAAGGTAGCGGAGGAACTGCAGAAGCTTGGCGGGGCGAAAGTGGTCCTGGCCACAGCACCCAATTCCCAATCCATGGCGGACTGCATTGACGGTTTGGGGCCGGGGGGGAAGCTGCTGGTCATAGGCGCGCCCATGGAACCGTTGCAGGTGTCGGTATTCTCGCTGCTGCTGGCGCGGCGCGGAATCCAGGGCTGGCCTTCTGGAACCGCGCGGGATTCGCAGGATACGCTGGAATTTTCAAAGTTCAGCGGCGTGCGGCCGATGATCGAAAAGTATCCGCTGGAAAAGGTGAACGAAGCCTTCGCGCGGATGGAAAGCGGAAAGGCGGAGTTTCGCGTCGTCCTAACGATGTAGCGAGAAGATGTGGCGAACAAAGGGAAATGGGAAAATAGAAACGGAAAACGGCGCGGCTTCGGTCGCGCCGTTTGTTTTTTCATCTGTGCCGAGGTGCATGGAAGTTTGCATTTGCTGTCGACGATGGATGGTTTATGATTCCGCGATTTGAGGGGGGCGGAGGCAGTGATGCAAAAGGTGAAGCTTCTTGCGACGTTCGTCCTGATCTCGTTAATGCTCAACGGACCGGCCCTGGCCAAGGACACAGCCGACCTGGAGACACGCCGGAAAGCGATGAGTAGGCTCATCGCCGACGAGTGGGAATACGAGATGCGGGAATCTCCTGAATCCGCTACCACGGTAGGGGATTACCGCTACAACGACAGGTGGAGCGACTTCTCGCTCGGCCACATTCCAAAACAAAGAGAAGCACTCTCGAAATGGCTGGTGCAATTCCTTGCGGTCGATACAACCGGCTTTTCCGAACAGGAAAAGCTCAGCCAGTCGTTGATGGTGCGAAACCTGACGGAACGGATCGAAGCGATCGACCTGAAACTGTATCTGATGCCGGTGGACCAGTTCTTCGGCGTACAACTCGGGTTGGCCCAATTCGTGAGTTTTATCCCGTTTCACTCCACCAAACAATATGAGGAATATTTGTCGCGCCTTCACGCATTGCCCGTGGTGATCGATCAGGTGATGGAACTACTGCAAGCCGGAGAAAAACAAAAGCTCCTTCCGCCCGCCTACCTGCTGGAAAAGGCCGCGACGCAGTGCAAAGACATTGCCGCGCCGGCGGGAGAAGCGAATGCGTTCGGACAGCCTGTGACCCACTTCCCGGCAGCCGTGCCGACAGAAGATCAGAAGCGGCTGCGCGCCGCGATCCTGGCGGCGGTGGATACAGAGGTCCGCCCAGCATACCGGAAACTACAGAGTTTTCTGGCTACGGAGTACGCCCCGAAGGGAAGAAAGGACGAAGGTGTCTGGTCGCTGCCCAATGGCGACGCGCTCTACCGGTTCTACATGCGTCAGCAAACCACGACCACCATGGATCCGGAGACCGTACATCAGATAGGGCTGAAAGAGGTCGCGCGCATCCAGGCCGAGCAACTGGCCATTGCCAAAAAGCTGGGCTTCGCCGACCTGAAGTCGTTCCAGGCCTCGCTGAAAACGAATCCAAAACTCGTGCCTACGTCGCGGCAACAGATCCTGGATATCTATCGCGGGTATATTGACCAGATGGAACCCCAACTACCTAAGTATTTCGGCCTGTTGCCAAAGACCAAGGTGGACGTGAAGCCTGTGGAGGAGTTCCGCGAAAAAGATATGGCGGCCGCTCAATATTATGAGGGCACACCAGACGGGTCGCGCCACGGCGTGGTGATGGTGAATACGGGAGACTACGAGCACAGGACGACTCCGGAAATGGAGTCAACGGCTTATCACGAGGGGGTGCCGGGACACCACATGCAGATTTCCATCGCGCAATCGCTGCCTGAGTTACCGCGCTTCCGCCAGGAAGGCGGATACAACGCGTATGTGGAAGGTTGGGCTTTATACGCCGAGCGATTGGGAAAAGAGATGGGTTTTTACCAGGATCCGTATTCGGATTATGGGCGGCTTTCCGGGGAGATGCTCCGCGCGATTCGCCTGGTGCTCGATACCGGAGTGCACTATAAGCATTGGACTCGGCAACAGATGGTGGATTATTTCCACGAATTTTCTTCCGAGGATGAACCGGATGTGCAGGCAGAGACCGATCGCTACATTGCGATCCCAGGACAAGCACTGGGTTACAAGTTAGGGCAGTTGGAGATTCTGCGGCTGCGGCAAAAGGCGCAGGACGAGTTGGGCAGCAAGTATGATGTCCGCGCATTCCACGACGTGGTTCTAAACGGGGGCGCGCTTCCGCTCGATTTACTGGACGAGCGAGTGACCGCCTGGGTCGCAGCAACAAAAGCGGCCAACGCGAAGTAGAGACTTTCTCTTCTCCGCGCTCCTCAGCGTTCTCCGCGTCTCTCGGGTGGCCTCTTCTCTCTCTTCTTTCTTCTGCCGGCACCCACTCGCCCCTTCCCCTTGGCATTCTTCTCCACTCGAAATCTGTAGGCCGCCTGTAGCGCTCCCCTAAGCTCATCCTCATGCGCCGCCGCAAGCCGGATGTGCGTGCACCCCATGCGACCCCAACCGCCGGGAATGGCAAGAAATACCTCCGGCAACTCCTCCACAAAAGCCTGCTGCTGTTCCAGATTCAGCATGAGGTTGCCATAACCCTGCTTGGCAGAAGCCAGCGTGGCGAAAATCCGTCCGCCGACGCGGAAGTCGGGCTGCCCCATATGGGACGACTCTTCCGCGCCAGGAAAACTGAGCGCGATACGCCTGAAGTCGCGGACATTCATGCGCGAGAGGATAGCACCCCTTAGGGCAGGGTAGGGAAACGAAGGCCGAAGGCGAGAGGACAGAAGTGGCGAGTGCCCCTCGAAATTCGCGCTGCACTCTTCCCACTCCTTTACCCTCGCACTCTTGCACTTCTTTCTGTCTTTTCTCTCCGAGCGGGCTGCACCGCCCGGCCGTGGAGGCAAAACCGCGCAGACAAGGTTCCTGTGGTAATCCCACAGAAACAGTGGTATCTTCCTGTGGGAATCACACAGGAGGGGCCATGGCTGACTCCAAACTGGATCTGCTCCAGGGGACTCTGGATGTAATGGTGCTGCAGACTTTGGCCACGATGGGGCCCCAGCACGGCTACGGGATCGCCCGCCGCATCGAGCAGGTCAGCGGCAACGAAGTTCTTCTCAATCAGGGCACCATCTACGCCTCGCTGGTGCGTTTGCAGCAGCGAGGCTGGATCTCCGCCGAGTGGGGCACCTCGGACAACAACCGAAAAGCCAAGTTCTACTCCATTACCAAGCGAGGTCGGAAGCAGTTAACCGAAGACGCCGCCTACTGGCAGCGCTTGTCCATCGTCATGAGCCGCGTCCTATCCATGGCCGAAGAGGAAGGAAACTCATGAGCGAGCGCCTGTCTCTGACCCGACCCGTCATTCCGAGCGCCGGCTTCTTTTGCGGCCTCCCCCACCGGAGAGGCTGGTAACCATGAGTGGACGCTTCCACCAACTCCTTCTCCGATTCGCAGCCCTCTTCCGCCGTGAGTCCCTCGACCGCGACCTCGAAGCGGAAATGGCCCAACACTTGGAACTGGCGATCGAGGAAAACCTGAAAGCAGGGATGAGCCCAGACGAAGCTCGCCGAAAGGCCCTGATCCGGTTCGGAGGCACGCAGCAGGCCAAAGAGATTCATCGCGACGCGCGCGGACTCCCTAGACTGGAGACTTTTCTGGACGATATGCGATTCGCCTTCCGGCTCTTGCGCAAGTCCCCGGCTTTCACCATCGTTGCGGTCCTGACCCTGGCGCTCGGCATTGGCGCGACCACGGCGATCTTCAGCGTAGTCTACGGGGTCTTGCTGCGCCCGCTTCCGTACAAGAATCCGAATCAGATTGTTCAGCTCTGGGAGCAGAACGCTACCGGCGGCCGAATGAGGTTCGCCGAACCGAATTTCTACGACCTGCGTGCAGAGAATCACTCTCTTTCGGCATTCGCCCTTTATGGCTACTGGCTGGGCACCGTCACGGGACGCGGTGACGCAACGCGAATCCAAACGGCAACAGTCTCTCGCGATTTCTTCCAAGTGATGGGCGTGCAGCCGGTCGTCGGAAGGGAATTCGCTCCTGAGGAACAAAAGTTCAATGCACCCACGGCGGCCCTCGTCAGCTGCGCGTATTGGAAGCAGGCGCTGGGCAGCACGCAGGATCTCTCCTCCATCCATCTTAAGATAGACAACAAGCCTGCTAGCGTGGTCGGTGTCCTGCCGCCGGGCTTCGGGTTCCCGGAGAAATCCGATATCTGGTTGCCGAAAGAGATTTACGAGAACGAGCCGAGCCGGACGGGGCACAACTGGAGCGGAATCGCACGCCTTCGCGATGAAGTGAGCCTCAACGAGGCGCGCGCCGAACTCTCAGGCATCGCCGCCCGATTGAAGCAGCAATATGGAGAAGACACCGCGATGGTGGCAGTCGCCGTGGTGCCTTTGCGTGAAGCGATGACCAGCGATGTGCGTCCGGCTCTCATCCTTCTTCTCGGTGCTTCCGGTTTTCTACTGCTGATTGCCTGCGCAAATGTCACCAACCTGATGCTGGCGCAGGCCACCAGCCGCGAACGCGAGCTGGCCATCCGCGCGGCGCTAGGCGCCGATCGTTCACGCCTGATGCGGCAATTCCTGACGGAATCGTTTTTGCTCTCCGCCATCGGCGGCGCACTGGGAGTTCTGCTGGCGTACTGGGGATTGCAAGCGTTGTTGGCGCTGGCCCCGGGGAACCTGCCGCGCCTTGACGACGTATCCCTCAGTGGGGCCGTTCTGATGTTCTCTCTGGCAACCGTGCTGGTGGTTTCGATGACCATGGCCCTCTTCACGGCATTGCGTACCTTCTCGGAAGGTTCGCGCGAAGCCTTAAGCGAGGGCAACCGCGGGGGTATTGGAACGCTCAGCAAACAGCGCATGGGGCGAATGATCGCTGCCGGACAACTCGCGGTCGCTCTTGTCCTGCTGGTGGGCGCTAGCCTTCTCGGCAGAAGTCTGTTGCGCGTTCTTTCGGTGGACTCCGGCTTCCGCAAGGAAGGAATCGCTACGATGGAATTGGGGCTTCCGATGAGCCAGCTGGCAACCGAGCGCGTGGCGTTTCTCGACAAGCTGGTTGCGCAGCTGCGAACGATTCCCGGAGTAGAGGAAGTCGGCGGCGTTAACGAATTGCCGCTCTCCGGCGCCGGGTATGCGGATGGATCGTTTGCGGAGATGAACGCTGCGCAGATTTCGCCGAAGCTGCAGGACTTGATACAGAGATCCGTGACTGGAGATTTCGAGAAGGACCCGGAGCTTGGGCATCAGCTCGTCAACTTCTTTAACGACCTCTTCCGCGACAAGTCGCGCTTGGGCTACGCGGACCATGTCGTTACCAGCGCCGGCTATTTCAAGGCGCTGGACATTCCCTTGTTGCGCGGACGCGTGTTCGACGATCGCGACACCATCGATGCCCCGCATGTGGCGGTCATCAGCCAGTCGCTCGCAAAAGTCCAGTGGCCGAACGAAGATCCCATCGGCCGCACCGTGGAATTCGGAAATATGGACGGCGATTTACGTCTGCTGACGGTCGTTGGGGTCGTGGGCGACGTTCGCGACCACAACCTGGAGTCCGCGCCTCTGCCCACCCTCTATGTAGATTACCGCCAGCGCCCGAAGGCGGCGTGGCGCTTTACCATCGTGATGCGCACGGCCGGCAATCCGGAAACCGTGTTTGCCCCGGCGCGGGCGATTCTGCATGACATCGATCCGAACATCCCGCCGCGCGTGCGCACCTTCGCTCAGATCTATTCTTCTTCACTGGACGCACGCCGCTTCAGTGTGACACTGGTCGCCATTTTCTCTATGACGGCTCTATTGCTTGCCGTGGCGGGAATCTACGGCGTGATTTCCTACTCTGTGGCGCAACGCACGCGCGAAATTGGCGTGCGCATGGCGTTGGGAGCCACCACGCGCAAAGTGCTGGGCATGGTGTTGAGACATGGAGCGATCACCGGGGGCATTGGCATTGTCGCCGGGTTGGCCGGATCGTTTGTTGTGATGCGTTGGCTGCAATCGCAGCTCTTCGAGGTGAGTCCAACCGACCCGCTGACCCTGGCAGGTGCTGCCGCGTTGCTGGTTCTTTTCTCCCTGGCGGCGTGCTCGATCCCTGCCCTGCGCGCCGCGCGAATTGATCCCATCATCGCGCTGAGGTGCGAGTGAAGGGGTCGAGTCAGAGGTCCGTGGTTGCCAGTCAGTAGGAAGGAGACAAAGAGGAAGTGAAAGGGTTCAACAAAGACTCAACCCCAGCAATTCGCGGACGGAATGCTTCAATCGGGGGTCGGAACAATTACGCCCAAGCGGTCATTCCGAGAGCAGAGAGGGACCTGGTTTTCTTCATCTTGGCGCTTCAAAGAGTACCCGTCATTCCGAGCGGAGTCTTCGAAGCGAGGAATCTCTCTTTCTCCAGCAGCTTGGCCCGTTGGGAAGGCTGGTAACCCATGAGGGGCCATCTTCGCCAATTCGTCTTACGATTCGCAGCGCTCTTCCGTCGCGAGTCCCTTGATCGTGACCTCGAAGCCGAGATGGTCGAGCACCTCGAGATGGCCACGCAGGAGAATCTGGAGGCGGGCATGAGTCCGGAAGAAGCGAGGCGGCAGGCGCTGATCCAGTTCGGCGGCACGCAACAGGCGAAAGAGAATCACCGCGAGGCGCGCAGCATCTCCACGCTGGAATTTCTCCTCCAGGATTTGCGTTACACCTTCCGAACGCTGCGGAAAGACAGCGGCTTTGCGGCCATTGCCATCCTGATCCTGGCGCTCGGAATCGGCGCAAACGTTGTTGTCTTCAGCGTAATCAACACGCTGCTGCTCCGCCCGCTGCCGTTCCCCGATTCCGGGCGACTCGTCTGGTTTGACGGCAACCATGGCGAAGGCGGCCTTTCCGGCACCACGTATAACGTGGGCTCGTACGAGGAATTTGCGCGCCACGCGCAGTCCTTCCAGGAAGTGACCTGCTATCAGGCCTTCTGGGGCAGTACGCAATACAACATGACCGGCCACGGCGACCCGCAACAGATTCAGGCCGTCATGGTGGCGAACAATTTCTTTCACATGCTTGGAGTGAAGCCTGCGCTCGGCCGCTCGTTCCTCCCGGAAGAACATGCCAAGGGCGCGGCGCCGGTGGCCATGCTCACCTACCCCTTCTGGCAAAGCCAATTCGGCGGCAATCCACTTGTCCTCGGCAACACGGTGAATTTTGACAATCGGGCAGTTACCATCGTCGGCGTTCTTCCCGCCTCTTTCGATTTCGCCTCCGTTTTCTCTCCGGGCCTTCGGGTCGACTTTTTCATCCCCGCCTACATGGACCAGATCCGCAACTGGGGCAATACCGTTTCCATCCTGGCTCGTCTCAAGCCCGAAGTCACTCTGGCTCAGGCCCAAGCCGAAGCCAACGTTCTTTCGCCGCAATTTCGCGCCGCCCATCCCGATCCCGACTGGTTCATGGAATACACCGCTGACCTCTCCTATCTAAAAGACCATGTCACGGGCAGGCTGCACCGTTCTCTCTATGTTTTGTGGGGAGCCGTCGGGCTGATCCTGCTGATCGTCTGCGTGAACCTCTCGAACCTGCTGCTGGCACGCTTGGCCTCCCGGGGTAAGGAATTCGCCATGCGCAGCGCCCTCGGTGCCAGCCGCGGGCGCTTGATTCGCCAATTGCTTACGGAAAGCCTCGTTCTCTCCGTCACCGGCGCAGTTCTCGGCGTGGCCCTGGCTTATGGCGTCACCTCCTACCTAGCGCAGCAAGGCTCCATTGTGCTTCCACTTCTGAACAGCATCCGCGTCGATGGCGCCGCGCTGGCCTGGACTCTGCTCATCACGTTCCTTGTCGGAATTCTCTTCGGCATTGCTCCCGGACTCATCCTCTCCAGCACAAACGTGCAGACGAACCTGAGAGACTCCGGGCGCGGCCTCAGTGAAGGGCGCAAGCATGATCGCATGCGCTCCGTTCTCGTGGTCTCCGAAGTAGCGCTTGCCTGTGTCCTTCTCGTCGGCTCCGGTTTGCTTTTGCGCAGCTTCCTGCGCGTCCTGGATGTCGACCTGGGCTTTCAGCCAAGCCGCGCTGCCGTCATGGACATCAACTACGATCCCGGACCAAAGGGAGAGAACATCGGTCCCGCTCTGCAGCAGATTTTGGCGGCCGTGAAGGCTATGCCTGGCGTCGAAGCCGCCGGCGTTGCGGACATGCTCCCGCTCGATCGCGAACGCGCTTGGGGCCTTAGCAACCCCTCGCGAGACACCGCGAAGGACGAAGGCTCCGCCGCGATTGTTCGTATAGTCACTCCCGGCTATCTCGAAGCCATGGGCATTCGCCTCATCGCAGGCCGCGACATTTCCTGGGAGGACATTCTCACCAATCAGCCCGTCGTCATCATCAATGAAACCGCGGCCCGCCTCCATTGGCCCGGTGAGGATCCTGTTGGTCGCGCCGCTCTGGGTTTTGACCGCAATCCCGGCCGCGTCATCGGTGTGGTCGCGAATGTGCGCGTCCGCAGCCTCGAGACCTCTCCCGATCCTGAAATGTACCTGCCGGCGAACCGCGACCCTGAAGGCGCACAGCTCGTCGTCCGCTCCAAGCTTCCTTCTGACATTCTCACCGCTTCGATCCTGCCGGTTCTGCGGCATCTCAATCCCGCACAGCCGCCAAATGCCTTCCGGCCGGTGCAGTCGCTCGTCGATCACTCGGTTTCACCGCGCCGCTTCTTCGTCTATCTGGTAGGAATTTTTGCGGGACTGGGGCTGGTTCTGGCTGCGCTTGGAATCTACGGCGTGATCTCCTATTCCGTCACGCGCCAAACGCAGGAAATCGGCATTCGCATGGCCCTGGGCGCGACTCCCGCCATCGTGCAGCGCCGTGTTCTTGGTCGCACCTTGTCACTTGCGCTTGTGGGCATCGCGATTGGGGCCGTGGCTTCTGTGGCCGCGTCCCAAATCATCGCTTCGCTGCTCTTCATGACCGAGCCCAACGATCCGGCGACCTTTGCCGGAGTAGTTTTTCTTCTTTTGGCCGTGGCCGCTCTCGCAGGCTATTTTCCCGCGCTTCGCGCCACGCGGATCGATCCGGCCGTTGCGCTGAGAAGCGAATGAGCAAAGCGGTCCGTTTCCATTAGTCAGGAGTCGGCAGTCAGTCGTTGGTAGGACCAGAGACAGAAGAAGTGCAAAAGTGAAAGGCACAAGAGTGAAAGAGACTCAACAATTCGGGGATCAAGCGCTTGACGCATCAGGACTACCTGTCATCCCGAACGCAGCAAGGAACCTGCTTTTTCTCCCCACGCCACAAAAACGTGTCATTCCGAGCGGAGTCTCCGGAGCGAGGCACTCTTCTCCATCGCACGGTTCTTGTGCGATGAGTCTCTCTTCCTCTGATCTCGATTCTCAACTCTCAGCGGGAGTACTTGGCACCGTGGGGCGGAGCTGCAGTTCCGACCTAAGAACCGGTAAGAAATGGGCTTTAGCCCCTGAGGAACGGCTTCTCTCTGTCAGGAAGGCTGGTCACCCATGAACAGTCGCCTTCGTCAACTCGTTCTCAAACTCGCCGCCCTCTTCCGCCGCGACACGCTTGATGGCGAACTGAACGACGAGATTTCCTGCCATCTTGAGCTGGCAATCGAAGAGAATCTGCGCGCGGGCATGTCTCCAGGAGAAGCACGCTGCCGCGCTCTCGTGCAATTCGGCGGCACGCAGCAAGCCCTGGAGTCCGCGCGCGAGGAGCGCGGCCTCCCCTGGCTCGAAACGCTTCTTCAAGACTTGCGTTACGGCGCACGCATGCTGCGGAAATTTCCCGGCTTCACGCTCGTTTGTGTGCTCACCCTGGCTCTGGGGATCGGGGCGAATACCGCGATTTTCAGCCTAGTCGACAGCATTCTTCTACGGCCCCTTCCTTTTCCGGAGCCGCAGAATCTTGTCAGCCTCACCGGTACCTACCCGAAGGGCGCATTCGTTGCCTTGCGCGGTCAGGTCAAATCGCTTGACGTCGCTGCCTATTACGAAGGCTACGAATTCAACCTTACGCACCAGGGAGAACCGGTACGCCTTTCCGGCACACTGGTTTCCGCGGATTTTTTCATGGTGCTCGGCGTGCGGCCCGAACTCGGAAGATATTTCCATCCCGGAGAGGACAGGGCCGGCGACGACAACTACGTCGTTCTCAGCCACTCTCTCTGGCAGCAGCGATTCGGGGGCGATCCTTCCGTCGTTGGCCGCGCGATCGAACTCGAAGGAGTCAGCCGCCAGGTTCTCGGCGTCATGCCTGCGGACTTCCGCTTTCCCTCCTCCAAAACGCAGGTCTGGATTCCCCTGCACGATGACCCCCGCGACACCATTGCCTACTGGGCTGGCGATTTCATGCCTCTCATCGGGCGCATGCATCCAGGCGCGAACTTGGGCCAGGCCCGCTCGGAAGTCCGGCTGTTCCAGTCGGGCGTTTTCGCGCTGTTTCCCTGGCCGATGCCCAAAGCGTGGAATGCGGATATCAGCGTCGTGGAACTGAAGCATGAGATGGTCGGTGATGTGCGCACCCGCCTTGTCCTTCTTCTCGGTGCTGTCGGCCTCATACTCCTGATCGCCTGCGTCAACGTCGCGAATCTCGCCCTCTCTCGCGCGGGCACGCGCGAAAAGGAAGTTGCCCTGCGGCTCGCCATCGGCGCGGACCGTCGTCGAATCATCCGCCAGCTCCTTACAGAAAGCGTCCTCCTTGCCTTGCTTGGCGGCCTGCTCGGCCTTTTGCTGGCCACGCAGGGCCTGCAGTTACTCAAGCTTGCGCTTCCGGCTGGAACACCGCGCCTGGAGGAAGCTCACATTGACTGGCGCGTTCTTTTCTTTAGCGGCGCCTTGTCCATCCTTACCGGATTGTTGTTTGGAATTGCGCCGGCATTGCAATCCTCCAGCAGCGACCTTGCCGGAACTCTCAAATCGGTCGCGCGCGGCGCAGCGGCCGCAGTTTCTCACCGCCTCCGAGGCGCTCTGGCTGTCGCAGAAATCGCCTTGGCGGTGCTCCTCGTGGTCGCGGCAGGGCTGCTGATCCGCAGTTTCTGGAGTCTCTCGCACGTTGACCCGGGCTTTCGCACTGTGCGCCTTCTAACGGCGCGCGTTACTCCCAACGAATCGTTCTGCAGCGATGCTCAGCGGTGCATCTCTTTTTACGACCAACTGCTTCAGCGGATGGAAGCAGGGCCGGGTGTCACCTCGGCTGCTCTCGTCAACACCCTTCCGCTCGGCGGCCGAGTCGCCAAGCGAGCCTTGGACATAGAAAACCAGGTTGTTCCTCCCGGAGAAAACGGACCGCTGTTTTGGATGGACGTGATTACTCCGGGTTATTTCGATGTGATGAAAATCCCCGTCGTCGCCGGCCGGGAATTCACTTCGGCAGACGCCGCGGGCGATCCTCCGGTGGTCATGGTGAGCGCCTCCACGGCCCGGAGATTCTGGCCCGGTCAGGATGTTGTTGGGGCTCACATTCGTTTAAGCAGCGAACAGGAGTGGCGAACGGTGGTGGGTGTGGTAGCGGATGTTCGCGCCTACGACATGCAGCGAAGCGTCCCCGATTGGATCAATGGCACCATCTATCTTCCGTACAACAAAAGGGCTACGCTGGAAGGTGGACGAGTTCCCTCGGACATGAGCCTGGTTGTTCAGACGGGGTTCGAGGAATCCCAGGTCCAGGACACGATTCGCCGGTGCATTCTCAGTCTGGGTGACGAGGTTCCCATCAGTGAAGTGAAGCCGATGCAGTCAGTCCTCTCTGAATCCATGTCTTCCTCCGCTTCCACCACCGGGCTGTTTGTCGCTTTTGCCTCGCTCGCCCTGATCCTCGGGGCCATCGGCATTTACGGCGTTCTCTCCTTCCTTGTCTCCACGCGCATTCGCGAATTCGGAATTCGTATGGCCCTGGGAGCCACCGCGCGCGACCTCCTTTGGTTAGTTCTGAAAGAGGGCGCGATTTTCTCGATCCTCGGCATCGCTTTGGGGCTCGCGTCTGCTTTCGTGATCACCCGCTTGCTGGCCAGCGAACTCTATGGCGTTTCTCCCGCTGATCCTTTCACGTTTCTTGCTGCTGGTTTTCTGATGACATTTGTCACGCTCTTGGCGTGTTACATCCCGACGCGCCGCGCAATGCGCGTGGATCCAATGGTTGCATTGCGCTACGAATAGGGGAGGCGAACTTATGGACATACAACGACCATCCAATGCACGGGCCAAGAAAATACGAAGAATCGTCTACGCGGCGATTGCGGTCGTCTCGCTCGCCGGAGTGACGTTTGGCGTGTCCCGCCTTCGCCCGGCCGCGCCCTCGGTGGACAAGGCGACCATCTGGACGGATGAAGTTAAGCGTGGCCCGATGGTGCGCGACGTGCGCGGCATCGGCACACTCGAGCCGGAGGATGACGCGGTAGCCTGGATACCGGCGCGAACCGATTCACGCGTCGATCGGATCATCCTGCATCCTGGGGCGATGGTGCAGCCCTCTAGCATCATTCTGGAGTTGAGCAATCCGGAGCTCGAGCGCGACGTTCTGGACGCGGAATACCAACTGAAAGCCGCACAGGCCGATTATCAGAACCTCAAAGTGCAGCTCAACAGTGAGCTCATGAACCAGAAAGCCGTGGCCGCGCAAGTGCGCAGCGACTACGAACAGGCAAAGATCCAGCACGAGGTCGACCAGAAGCTCTTTTCCGAGGGCCTCGGCGCGGAAGTGAACGAAAAGCTCTCCAAGGTAAAGGAAGAGCAGCTGGCCATCCGTCTGCAGCTCGAGGAAGAGCGCACCAAGAATGCCGAGGATTCCGCCGGAGCGCGCCTGATGGCGCAGCAATCACATGTCGACCAACAGAAGGCGCTCTACGATCTGAAGCACAGCCAGTTGGACGCCCTCCACGTCCGCGCCGGAATTCAGGGAGTTCTGCAGCTTGTGCCGGTGGAAGTGGGGCAGCGCGTGTCGCCCGGGACAAACCTGGCACGGGTGGCGGACCCGCGGCGGCTCAAAGCCGTGATCAAGATTCCGGAAACACAGGCCAAGGATGTGGTCCCCGGCAAACCCGCCTCCATCGACACTCGGAACGGCATCGTCAAAGGTATCGTGTCGCGCGTGGATCCCTCCGTCCAGAATGGTACCGTTACCGTGGACGTCCAGATCACCGAGCCCCTCCCTCAGGGCTCCCGTCCTGACCTCAGCGTGGACGGCACAATTGAGCTTGAGAACCTGAAGGATGTCCTCTATGTGGGTCGGCCGGTCCATGGCCAGTCCGATTCCACCATTGGCCTGTTTAAGCTGGTCGATGATGGCAACGAAGCCGTGCGCGTGAACGTCAAACTGGGCAAAAGCTCCGTGAATACCGTCGAGATTTTGGATGGACTCAAGGTCGGAGACAAGGTGATACTCTCCGACATGTCCGCCATGGATGCGTTCGACCGCATACGCCTGCGGTAAGGTGGGGCAGGGAACTTGGCGGGGGGTTCGAGCGTATAACAGGACAGGAGCGGGAGGTGGTGTGTAAAGACCGCACCCCGGCTCGCAACGTCTAAGCAAGGGATAGGCCTGGCAGCCGGGAAGCTGAGAATAAGGTTTCACAAGTCCAGAGTGGAGGCTTGGAACATGTCGACGATGAATGACACGCTGATCAACCTGCAAAAGGTCAGCAAAGTATTCTTTACCGATGAGTTGGAAACGCACGCGTTGGACGAGATCGATCTGGTGATCAAGAAGGGCGAATACCTCGCCATTGCAGGGCCTTCGGGCTGCGGAAAGTCCACTTTGCTGGCGATCCTGGGGTTGCTGGATTCGCCGACGGAAGGGGCCTACTCGTTGAATGGCCAAGCGGTGGCAAGCCTCAAGCTCAGCGATCGCTCTCGCATCCGCAACCGCGAGATTGGCTTCATCTTTCAGGCGTTCAACCTGATTGGTGACCTCACCGTGTACGAAAATGTCGAGCTTCCGCTCACTTATCGCGGTATGGCCTCCAGCGAGCGTAAGGAAAAGGTCCAGAATGCTCTCGAACGCGTCCAAATGGCCCATCGCGCAAAGCACTACCCGGCACAGCTTTCTGGAGGTCAACAACAGCGCGTGGCTGTGGCGCGTGCCCTGGTCGGCGATCCGATGATCCTTCTGGCGGACGAGCCGACTGGGAACCTCGATTCGAAAAATGGCGACTCTGTCATGGAACTGCTGAAAGACATTCACGCCAGTGGCGCCACCATCTGCATGGTCACGCACGACCCGCGGTACGCCAATCACGCCGAGCGCACCGTGCATCTCTTCGATGGAAAGATCGTGGACGAGACCCATTCCGCGCCCGTCGCCGTCTAGCAATCCAACCGCTTAACCCGAACCCACTGAATCTTCCTAGGAGCGGGTGCTCCACACGCAGGTTTTGCGTGTGGACTCTTGGGGTTCTCTTTGACTCGGACGGCCTCACAGGGCCTTCCCCTACCGACCGAGCTTCAGGTAGGCCCCCTGTAGAATAGGCTTCAGCCTGTACATTGGCGCTTCTGGGTACCGAACGCAACAACACCAAAGCGTCGTAGGTGCAACACTCCCGCATGCGGTGCCCCATCGCCGCACACGATTCTTGACCCCAGAAACAATCCCCGGTGGTATACTCCTGGCAACCTTGCCGGTCCGGAGGTTGCCATGTTCCGGCGCATCGCTCCCTTGGTTTTTCTGTCCTGCCTGCTGTTTCCGGCGACAAGCTACGCCCAAAAGACCGCAACGATTGCCGGGAATGTGTACATCGAGAATGAGTACACTGTCGCGAAGGACGTGACCGTGAGCCTCATGAATGATGAGCATCAGCTGATCGAAACCGAGACCACTGCCGATGCGGGACAATTCCGCTTTGGGTCACTAATTCGCGCTGTGTACTATCTGACCGTTTCGGCGCCAGGCTACGAGACTCTGACGGTGGACGTGGACATCTCGATGACCTCGGACAGGACGCTCACGCTCTACCTGAAGCCTCTCGCAAAGAAACAGGAACCTACGATTTCGAAAACCGTCTCTACCCACGAGCTTTCCATGTCGGAGAACGCAAGAGAGCACATGGAGGCCGGGATGAAAAAACTCTATCAGGCGAAAGACGCGCATGCGGCTAGCGTTGAATTTGAACAGGCCCTGCAGCTCGCACCAACTTACTACGAGGCCGCCTATCAGCTCGGCGTCGCAGAGATGAACACTGGAGACAATGCTCGAGCGGAAGAAGACTTTCGCAAGGCCATCGCTTTGAGCGGAGACAAGTATCCGGAGGCGGATATCGGACTGGGTACCTTGTTGCTGGATACCGGAAAAGTTGCGGATGCCGAAAGGTCGCTTCGCCATGGCCTCCAATTGAATCCGAATCTATGGCTTGGGCATTACGAGCTCGGGCGGGCGCTGTTGAAAGATGATCGCCTCTTCGAAGCCCAGACCTGCGCCGAGGAAGCCAAGCTGTTGGCGCCAAGCGCCCCCATTGTTTATCGGCTGCTGTCGAACATTCACTTGCAGCAGAAGGATTATCCCGCACTGTTGGAAGACTTGAATGCGTATCTGGCCCTCGACCCGAATAGTCCGGCGGGCGCCCGCGCGAAAGAAGTCCGCGAGCAAGTCTTGGCCAAAGTCTCCCAAGAGCACATGGCCCCCGCCTCCGCAAAGCCTTAGCCGCAAGCGTGGACGGGGCCGCCACACAACCTTGCTCCCAACAAAACTGTGAACGCTAAACTGCCAACTGCGTGCTCCACAGCCGCTTTTGCATGTGGGCTCCCGGGGTTCTCTTTCTCTCGGACGGCCTTATATCTCTTCTTCTCTTCGCGGCGCTTACTCTCTCATCGCGCCGGAAACATATATGACTCGAGCAGATCCGCCCGTCCCTTGCTATCCGCCGCCAGCACCTTGAGAAGGTCGCTGACGGACAACATTCCCCGATAGCGTTTCTGTGTGTCCAGAATCAGCAGGTGATACACACCGTGTTGCTCCATGGCGCGCAGGCTCTCCTCAAACGTCATGTCCGGGCTGACGGTCAGCAGATCGCGGCTCATGATCTCGGACACCTTCATCCACGCCGGACATTTGTTCTCCGCTGCCACCTTGTCGGAAATGTCGCTCTGCGAAACCACGCCCGCCAGTCGGCCCGTGCCGTCAAGGACCCCGACGGAACGCACTTGCTTTTCGCGCAGGTATTTCGCCGCGTCCATTACTGTCGTCTCTTCGGATATGGAATACACTTCCTTGCGGGACCCGATCAGTTCCGAAACTCTCATGGATACCTCCGGGGGCCAATTTCCCCAGATCCTAGCGCCAGACCCCTTCGGAATGCAATTCCTTTTCTCCGGACCATCGGGAAACAGAATGTTTTTCAGTGTAGACTGCTTCCCTTATGAGCGCACACGTGAAATTAACTGCTTCGGATGGACACCGCCTCGATGCTTATCTTGCCGAGCCGGAAACTCCCGCCAGCGCGGCCATTGTCGTCGTCCAGGAAATCTTCGGCGTGAACGGGCACATTCGCTCCGTGGCCGACGACTATGCGAGCGAGGGGTTCGCGGCCATCGCGCCGGCGCTCTTCGATCGTATGGAAACGGGCGCGGAGCTCGCGTATACACCGTCCGACGCTTCGCGCGGCATGCAGATGGCGGCGACGATTGGTTTCGAAAAGGCGCTCCTCGATGTTTCGGCGGCCATCGATCACCCCTCGCGAATGCCCGGAATAAAGAGGGTCGGGGTTGTAGGGTTTTGCTTTGGCGGAACGCTAGCGTGGCTGGCAGCCACCCGCCTGCATCTCGCTGCCACCGTTTGCTATTACGGAGGGCAAATCGCGCGGTTCGCTCAGGAACAGCCGCGCTGTCCTGTATTGATGCACTTCGGCTCGAAAGACGCGCACATCCCATCGTCGGAAAGGGAAAAGATTCGCACTGCGCATCCGAAGCTTCCTGTCTTCCTGTACGAGGCAGGCCACGGATTCAATTGCAACCAGCGCAAAGACTACGAACCTCACTCCGCCGCCCTGGCCCGAGACCGCTCCTTAGACTTTCTCCGTACAGCCTTTGCGTCATAGGTTTTCTGAAGGTGGGTCTTGGGTTTGCATTCCAAACTTCGTAGCGCCGGCTTCCACCCAGCATTCTGGGTTTCTTGCTTGAGTACTGGCAGGTCTTAGACTGCCGCTTTTTCTCTTGGGTTTGCCACCCTCGGTTTTTTTTAAGGCAACTTCAAAATCCACGAGCTGATCTTCTCTAGCGCCACCGGAGACATGGTCTCCTCAATGGAGGTGTATTCTGCGGGAGAGCCCGTGTTTGCGGTCTGGAAGAGATGATTCAACCCCGGCAACTCGTCGACTTCATAATCCCTGTTGCCTCCCTCCGCAAGCGCCTTGCGAATGACGGGAAGATTCTGCTTCGGCGGAACCTGTAAATCCTTCTCACCATTCAGAGCCAAAACTGGGCAGCGCACCTTGCTCAACGCGGGTCCCGGATCGTACGCCAAAAAATACAGAAACCATGGGGAAGTGAGCACCCTGACTTGTCCTCCCACTTCCGGATCTCTCGTTTGAGCGGCCAGCTTCTCGCGCAAGTCCTTTTCCAGATTTGGACTGTCCCTTTCCTTGACGACCATGGCAAGAAGTTCCGTTTCTTCCATGGCCTGCTTTTCCGCTTCCTCCTTGCTCATGCCCGCGGCCTCCGAAATCAACTTCTTTTGCTCCACCAGAATCTGATCGCCGGGAACAGCGGAACCCGCCAGCATCACGATGAACGCGACATCCGGATTCCGCGCGGCCACCATCGGCGCAATAATGCCACCTTCGCTGTGGCCAATCAGCCCGATCTTCTTCGGATTCACTTCCGGCCGCGCTTTCAGAAACGCCAGGCCCGCTTCCACATCCGTCGCGAAATCGGCGGTCGTGGCTGTGCCAAACACACCTGTGGATTTTCCGACGCCGCGATCATCGACGCGCAGCACTTCAATTCCTTTGCGCGTGAGCCAGTCGGAGAGAACCAGGAACGGCTTGTGTCCCATCAGACTCTCGTCGCGATCCTGCGGGCCGGACCCGGTGATGAGCAGCACCGCCGTGAACGGTCCTTTGCCCGGTGGAATCGTGAGCGTGCCAGCCAGCGTGTCTCCTTGCACTTTGTTCTCGTAAGAGACTTCTTCCTCGCGGTAGGGAAGTGGCCGCACGGGATTTTGTGGCCTTTTGTACTCGAGTGAGGTCGCATCCTTCACGGGCGCGAGCACAAGTAGCTTAGAAGTGCCGTGCTGCGTCCACGTACCATCGATCTTGGACTTGTCGTCGCTGATCTTTCCTTCGAAGACCCCGTCGAGTTGCTTTAGCTCAATTTTCAGCGTGGAGCCCGTGCGTGTCACTGACGTGACCGGAATGCCCTTCGCTCCCTGATCTAGACTGTCCATGGTGGCATGCAAGCCGTCCGGCGTGTTGCTGATATGAAACACGATTCGCAGCTTCATCGGGCCTAAATCGAGTGTACCCAGCCATGCGCCGTCAATATCCGAAGGTGTCGCCTTCTCCTTCTGCGCCCCGGCAGGCGCGCGCTTGAAATTCAGGTCAAGGGGCTGTCCCTGGACCCACGTGCCCTTGATTTCCGTGGCGTCTTTATTCACCACGCCCTCATACGTGCCACGAACCGCATCGACGGTCATGTTTAATTTCGAATCCTTCACCGTAATCGTGCTGACAGGAATCCCGTTCGCGTTTTGATCCACGCTGTCCAAAGTGGCCTTGAGAGCACCGTTATCCCCTTGCGTGATGTGCAGCAGCAGATGGAGTTGCGCGCCGCCCGCTTCCAGCACTCCCTGCCAATCTCCGGCAATGGAAGGCGCGGCAGCCTGCGCCCAACACGCCTCTGCGAACCCCGCACTCAGAGCAAGCACCACCGCGCAGCGTCCCAGGATCAACCGCATGTTCCCCTCCATTCGTCCGCTTACAATTCGCCCCGTTTCTCCAATTGTTTGTAAAAAACCAGCGAGTAGACAGCCGGAACCACCGCTCCGGCCAGAAGAATGGTCATGACCGACAGGCCCTGCAATCCGATTGCGATCAGGAGCAGGCCAAGGAGCCCTGCCGCAACCAGCGTTTTCGCTGCGAAGCGATGCGTCGCGTTCCAGACGCGCTCGCTGGCAATCGTCCACGGGGTACGGATGCCCACGTAGAAGTTCCGGCGCACCTTGCCCATCAGATTCCCGAGCAGCGCAATCATCAGGCACACGCCGCCCACAATCGCCCTGCCGATATTCATCGCGTGTCCCAGTCCGGTCCACAACACCAGCACCTGAAAATACGCGGCCATGCAAACCAGCATGAGCATGATCTGCAGATAGGTGGTCCGGAACGAATCTACTTCGAAGTTTTTCGGAGAGAGCCACGGCAGCGCTCGCATGAGCAGCATCATGGCGACCATGAGGCCGGGTCCCAGAACGAATAGCATCCATTTGGGGCTGTAACCGTTTGCTTCATTGTGAAGATTCCAGTGCGTCGGTATCGTGGCCGGTAGGTGCGGATAAGCCACCACCGTGGCCATTACCAATGCCGCCGTCAGCAAAAGGCCCGTCAGATAGTAGTTCCTGCTCATGGTTTCTTCCCTTTGTACTTCTTCCCGTCACCTGCCAATTCCATGGCCCAGGCCATCAGGTCCTGCACCACCGTGGTATTCAGTCCGTACCAGATCAGCTGACCCTCGCGGCGGCTGGTAATCAGGTCGGCGTCCTTCAAAACTTTGAAGTGATGAGACATGGCCGGCTTGGTCATATCGAACTTCTCCGCTAGCGCCCCTGCGGTGATCTCCCCATGTCGCAAAAGCGCAAGGATCTCCCGCCGTGTCGGATCAGCCAGCGCGCGAAATGTCTTGTTGCCGCTCATTGATATTTAAGTCTCAGTGTAATTAAACATTTATTTAACTATACCGCCTGACTTCTCCGCTGTCAACCGCCCTCGACTGTCCCCCCGGACGCAGGCCAAAGCGTGGGCTTTCTACGATTCTTCTTTTCGGTGGATTGGCCGAACTTTAGATCGGCCCCCTTGTGGTACAGGATTCAGCCAGTGTGCTTCTGCTTTCGTGCTTGCCGGGTGCCCCACATGCCGCTTTTGCATGTGGGGGCACGTATTTCTTCGGAAACGCCCGTCGATCATCCTAACTCGTCGGACTCTGCTCGTTGGCGCAAGCGCTGCCCTTGCTCTGGAGGATGGGTAGAACATTCGCGCCGGGATAATTCGGACGCCGCAGCTCCTTGGACGACAGCGCCGCTCCGATCTTCACGGACGTCTTGAATATGGAACCGAGTGGCAAGAAACCTCCGAGCCTGTAGTTCGCGAGTGACGCCAGCGCCATCGACGCAATGCACCCGCAAGACGCACAATCCGGCGTCCCGCCAAACTGACAGGGAGTAATTTCCGTTGCAAGGTCAGCCGAAACCGTCTGCGTTGTCTTGGCAAAGACACACTCTTGCGGCGCATGCGGGGGACTCGCGAACTGTCGAATCACCCGTTCGGACATGTCCAGCTTGGGAAACCGTGTGCGCAATTCCAAAAGCTCTGTGATTACACACGCGCGCTCTTCCGCGGTGAGCATCTCCGGCAGAGCGTCGCCAACCTGCGGCGTGAACAAACTGAACCAAACCTTCTTGATTTCCTGCCGGGGAGTCCAGAATTTCAGGAAATCCTTCAAATATCCGGGCCGCTTCATCATCTGGCCGGTAACCGTACAGTGGACGGTGACCCTCTGCCCGACGATGTTCTTCAGGATACGTGCATATGTGGCGGGGGCGCGGCGAACATCGTGCTCCGGTTGCAGCCCATCGATGGATACGGCGATGTGCAGTCGCTCCAGATTCGCCCAGGAAGGATGCATCGGCCGGAACGCGCTGGTCACAATTTGCACGTGCATCCCGCGCTGTAACAGCAAAGGCACCAGTGTCTCGAGTTCGCGGTAACGAACCAGCGGATCTCCGCCAACGATGGAGAGATGCAGGGGCTTGATCCGGTCCACCACCTCGAGCACGCCGTCCACCAGGGCTTGTCCCTTGCGGTCGTTCAGCTCGCGCAGTGTGCGACCGGTGCCAAGATGCGAGTCGTCGTAGGCGTAACAGCCGGGGCATTTCAACGGGCATTCGCGCGTGATTTCGATCGAAAGGGCAGGGGGCTGGCCAGTGAGAATTTTCCCCCAAGCTTGGAAAATCTGGTGAATTTGCACCTTAACCTCGTATGTCCGCGAAGAAAATCTGGTTCAGTAATGAGAAAACCTTCGCGATGCAGGGCGGGTGGGAAATGCGAAGCGAGACAAGCACTCATGTCAAAGGCGCGCGCACCACATCTTAGGTTTGGAAATCCCTACACGGGGTGAAACGACGCAGTACTATCCTCTCCATGAGTCCTCCCCCTAGGCATATTGGATGCAGATTTCGTGCCGAGCGGTGCGGAATCTCGGACACTCTTAGCCCGGGCACTGGACGAATTCTAGATTCGCCTCTGTAGCACAGGCTTCACCGTGGGCGCCCTGATTTTGCGATGCTTGAACTTACATAGCCCTTACGCAAGAAAGTACCCTTGTTTTTTTCTCCTCTGCTGCCATGCGCTGGCTTTCACGTCAGCCCCCTTCCTTGCGTCTTACCCTTCTACGGCTTGCCTTTCTCAGGCGGACCCTTTCTAAACCCGGAACACCGGTTCCAATTTGGAAACCTTTTCCTTCAACCCATTCAACTCGGCCACCGAAAGCGCGGGCAGCGGACCCGCCGCAATCGCCATCGCCAGATCAAAAATCCGCTCGTCCCCCGGCGGCACCGCGGCAGTCACTTCCTGATTCAGCGTGAAGCGCAAGGCCAACGACGCCATGTCCGGGTTGTCGATAGGTTCGTACCAGCACTTGGCGTATTTCCTGTCGCTCTCTTTCAAATCCGCCGGCCATTTGCCGAAGGCCAGTGACTTTAGCGCCATACGAGCCATTCCCTTCGATTTCGCCTTCGCCAGAATCTGCGGGCCAAAACCACCGTTCTCCCAGGCATTCACGTTGACAGGGAAGAGCACGCTATCCAGTTCCAGCGCGTCCATCAATCGCAGGGCTGCCGGAGCGTTGTGCGCGGAAAATCCTAGATGCCGCGCCCTGCCCTCCTTTTTGGCCGCAAAGAAAAACTCAGCCGCACCACCGGGAGCAAGAATCTGGTCGACATCGCTCATTGAACCGACCGCGTGGAACTGGTAGAGATCGACATAGTCCGTATGAAATCGCTGCAGGGTCTGTTCGAATTCTGCCCGCGCCCCTTTAGCGTCGCGGCTCATCGTTTTCTCCGCCAGGAACACGCGGTTGCGGTATGGCCGCAGCGCTTCGCCGAGCTTGTTTTCCGCCTCGCCGCCGAAATAGGAAGGCGCGCAGTCGAAATAGTTCACGCCGCGATCAAACGCCTCCGCGACACGACGTGAACCTTCTTCCTGCGGAATTTTGCAGACGACAATCCCGCCCAGCGCCAGGATGGAAAGCTCGATGCCATCCTTGTAAGGACGCTTCGGAAGGGTTGCGCTTGCATCTCCCCACGCAGCAGAAAGGGAAGCGGCTGCGCCCACGCCCGCCCCCAGAAACGCGCGACGGTCCATGATGCCTCACCTCTCGCGGGATTCTAAGACGTGGAGGTGCGTGCCGCAAGCTTGATTCTTCTTGCCTTAGTCCTTGTGCTGGCCGATCGCCCCGCTGCAGCATAGGCTTCAGTCTGGGTTCTTTCCATGTCGTGCCCTTGATGCGCCTGCTGCCCGGCAACCCGCAGAAGCGCTCCAGTTTCCATCTCTTCCTCTCCGACTTTGAACTCGACGAACAGCCTATCTGCTTGGATGGGTTTGGGCCAGGTCGTCAGGCGGGCCAAACCCAGGCTCATCGGGGTCCATCCCGTTGTCGGCGGCGGGCCCGCGGTGTCCTCCACGGCCTCTGCCTTGCCACCGGTCGCGCATTGCCTGGCGCAGCTTTTCACGCTGATCGGCTGTCAGCGCGTCCCGCATGTCCAGGCGGAAATTCACGCGCGACTTCTCCAGCGCGAGTTCCGACGCGCTGATGTCCTGCAGTTTGGCATCGATCGCCGCGCGATCCGGCTTGTCCGCGGCCAGCAAATCACGCAGGTCCACACGCTTCACCTGCACATCGGCGCGCTGCCGAAGCTCTGTCTTGCGGAACGTCGATTCCTGCTGGCGAATCTTGGCCACCTGTTCCGGCGTAACGCCGACTTTCTGCTGAACCTCCGGATCGCTCAGCAGGCGCGACAGGCCAAATTCGCCGCGCTGCCTACGCTGGCCCCGGTCAAAACCCGCTCGCCGCTGGCTCCACTGACCATGTCCTCCCCCAGGTCCCATCGCACGGCCGGAGCCGTCAGGCTCCCCCGCGGGCGGGGCCTGCGGTCCATCTTGAGAGAGAACGGGTCCGCAGCTCAGCGCCAGGGTAAGCAGCGCCAGGCCGAATTTCGACGAAATGTTCATGTTCTTCCTTCCTTTTGACTTCCTCGACTTCTAGAACAAATTCCCCAAATCGCGCCGGAAAGTTCCCACATCAGCAAGCCCGCGTACTGGCGGAACTTCAACCCCGTTTTGCATACTTATTGCCGACTAGGTAAAATACGGGTCGACTGGGGCCATGCACTCGAATCCAATCCCCATTCCTTCCGTCTAACGTTAGTTTTGCCGCGCCGAAGACAAAGTTCGTTCAGGGGAGAACACCGTGAATCAGAGAGTCCGCCGTATGCGTGCGAGCCTGTTGGTCGCCCTCGCCGTAGTCGTCAGTAGTGTCCCTGCCTTCCCACAAACCGAAAGCGCTCCCAAGTCAAAGCCCAGAACCAGCGCACCTGCCGCAAAGGGCGCCGAGATTCCCATACCCGACATCCCGTACACCAAATTCGTCCTCGCGAACGGCCTCACCGTGCTGGTGCACGAAGACCACAAGGCCCCGATTGTCGCGGTCAATACCTGGTATCACGTCGGTTCCAAGAACGAGAAGCCGGGCAAGACCGGCTTTGCTCATCTTTTTGAACACCTGATGTTCAGCGGCAGCCAGAATTTCGATTTCACCTATATCAACCAGATGGAAAAGATCGGTGCCACTGACCTAAACGGCACCACCAACAACGACCGCACCAACTATTTTGAAAACGTGCCGACGTCCATGCTGGACTACGTGCTCTTCGCTGAAAGCGACCGCATGGGTCACCTGCTTCCCGTGCTCGACCAGAAGAAACTCGACCTCCAGCGCGGCGTGGTGCAAAACGAAAAGCGCCAGGACGAGAACCAACCTTATGCCGTGAGCGAGGAACTCATCACCGAAAACACATACCCGGCCGGCCACCCCTACTCGTGGACGGTCATCGGCTCCATGAAAGATCTGGACGCGGCTTCCCTCGCCGACGTGCAGGACTGGTTTAAGACCTACTACGGCCCGAACAACGTAACCTTGGTGCTCGCCGGAGACATTACTCCGGAAGTGGCGAAGCAAAAAGTCGAGAAATACTACGGGGCTATTCCCCCGGGACCGCCGATTTCCAAGCAGGAAGTGTGGGTCGCCAAGCGCACAGGCACGCACCGCGGCTGGGTACAGGATCGTGTGCCGCAGGCCCGCCTGTATCGCGTGTGGAACGTTCCACAAACCGACTCGCCGGACGAAGCGCTGCTCGATCTCGCCGCGCATACGCTAGGGCAGGGAAAGACCTCACGCCTGTACAAGCGGCTCGTCTACAAGGACCAGATCGCCACGAGTGCTACGGCCGAAGACTCCAACAACGAGATCGCGGGCCAGTTTTCTTTCATGCTCACCGCGAAACCCAACGTGGACCTAAAGCAGGTAGAAAACGAAGCGGACGAGGAGCTGCAGAAATTTCTGAAGACCGGTCCCACCGAAGAAGAGCTGCAGCTTGCGAAGACCCAAGTCTTTGGCCGCTACGCGCGCATCATGGAGCGCATTGGCGGGTTCGGCGGAAAGAGCGACATCCTGGCGAGCTGCCAAACGTATGCAGGCGATCCCGACTGCTACAAAACCTATCTAAAGCGCGTCCAGGCGGCAACCGCCGAATCCGTTCGGAAAGCCGCCGTCGAGTGGCTAAGCGATGGCGACTACGTCCTCGAAGTTCAGCCGTATCCCACCGACCTGAAGACCACGGCGCCCATCGACCGTTCAAAGCCGCCCGCTCTCGGCTCGGCCATGTCTCTCAGTCTTCCCCCGATGCAGAAGGCCACGCTGAAGAATGGCCTGAAGATCGTCTTGGCCGAGCGCCACACCGCGCCAGTAATCAACTTCTCGTTGATCGTGAACGCCGGCTTCGCCTCTGACTCTACGGATGCCTTGGGAACCTGCAGTTTCGCCCAGCGCATGTTGGAAGAGGGAACTCCCACGCGGGACTCGTTGAAAATCGGCGAAGAGCTGGAATTGCTCAGCGCGAACTTCAACGCCGGCGCGAATCTGGACTACGCCAGCGTCAATCTGAATGCTCTCAAAGTGAACCTGGATAAGGCGCTGGAGATTTATGCCGACCTGATTTTGCACCCCGCCTTCCCGCAAAAGGAATTCGATCGCCTACAGAAGGAACGCCTTGCGGCGATTCAGCGCGAGAAAGTGTCCATCAATGCGATGGCGTTCCGAGTCCTGCCCACGCTTCTTTATGGCAAGGGCCATCCGTACGCGGGCTCTTTCACCGGATTGGGCACAGACGCCACTGTCAGCAAGATGACGCGCGAGGATCTCGCAAAGTTCCACGAACGCTGGTACAAGCCAAACAACGCAACGCTGCTGATTGTCGGAGACACGACGCTGTCGGAGATCACCCCGAAGCTCGAGAAACTCTTCTCTTCGTGGAAACCCGGCGATGTCCCCACCATCAGCATCCCGAAAGCGCCGGAGCCTCCCAAGGACATAGTCTATCTCATCGACCGCCCTGGCTCTGGCCAGAGCCTCATCCTCGCGGCGCAGCTCGCGCCCCCGTTTAACAGTCCGGATCAGGTCCCCTTGGAACTGGTGAATGACGTCTTCGGCGGAAACTTCAGTTCGCGCATCAACATGAACCTCCGCGAAGACAAGCACTGGTCCTACGGGGTCGCTTCGCGGATCGTCCCGGCACTCGGAGAGCGGCCGTTTGTCAGTTTCTCGCCCGTGCAGACGGACAAAACCAAAGAATCCATGCAGGAGCTCATCGCTGAGTACAAGAACATTGTTGGCGACAAGCCCATCACCTCCGACGAACTGAAAGACGAGCAGACCGACGCGACACTCTCACTGCCGGGGAGCTTCGAAACCGTGCAGCAACTCTCTAGCGCCTACGGCAATATCCTTCAGTACAACCTACCGGAGAACTACTACAACGCCTATACGGAAAAAGTCCTGGCCGTAACCCCAACTATCGCAAATGACACCGCGAAGAAATACATTCTTCCCGGCCACCTCATCTGGCTCGTTGTCGGGGACATGAGCAAGGTCGAGGTCGGCATCCGCGAACTGAACATCGGTGAGGTCCAGAAAATCGACCCCGACGGCAAACCAGTGAAGTAGCGCCCGCATTTCGTTCTGCCATGTTGCGCTGGCTTTTATTCGAACGCTCTTGGGGGTGGAAATCTGTTATCCGAATACCTTGGCAACTCGCCGGTATTGGTTGAACTTCCGATCGGCTCTGTTGCAAAGGCTTCGGCCCGTGTGATCTCGATTCGCAAGGGCGCGATGCATGGTGTCGAACTGCAAACTTGAAACGGACAACCGGGAGCTTCTTTGCGTGCCCCACCTTCGTTTTTTGAAGGTGGGGCCTGGGTTTTCGCCCCGAAACTAAAAACTGTCAACAGTACTGACAACGGAGAGGCGCATTACCTCGGCTGCAGCGAACTCGCCAGGCTGGTCAAATTCTGTGGCTGGACCCGGATTATCCCCGACCGCGGGCTGTCGATATCCGCGATCAACAAAAACGATACGGCAATGATGACCGGCATGACGAAAAACCGGATGCCTTTCTGGTCTGAAGGCCGCATATAGTAGCCAATCATCACGTTGCAACAGATCGCGATGACCCACATCAACCCCCACGCTGCCTTGGGGATTCGATTCCACCAGGCCGCCTGCACGTATCCCTGTGCATTGAGCACGTCGTTCATTCCGGAAACGGTGAGCGCCTCCACGGCACTGCGGTCCGCGCCCGCAGGGGCTTTCACGGCGTCCCACAGCTCTGCCTGAAGATTTGCGGTGGCCGCATTGACCCCGAGCAACTGGTCGCCGTCAGGCGAGGTGTAGAACAAAATGCGCTGATCCAGATAGCTCCGCAATAAGGTGCGAACCCTTTCCGCCGTGGCTGCAGGGAGCAAGTCCGCCCGCACATACTCCGTGCCAATTGCATTGGCTTCTTCCTCTTCCAGGTTCTTGCGCTGGTCGTAACGCGTGCTGGCCATGGAAAAGCTGAAGCCGATAATCAAACCCAGCAGCGTGAGGATTGCGGCGAGGATGACACCATAATCGCTCCGCTCGGCCTCTTCCATCGTCATGCGTCCCCCGCGCAACGCCGCACCCACGTGTGCCGAAGCCCAAAGCGCCACGATAGTTATCAGAAACACTAACAGCGGATGGTTCAGCAGAAAGTGCATTTTCTTTGCACCCCGATTCGTCGCTCACAATGTATAACAAGAGGCGCGGCGCAAGAAGCGACGCCGTAGCCTGGCCTATGGCCGTTGTGTTCTTGCCTTTGTAAGGGCACCGTCAGTGGCGGGCCGTTCTTCCGAACTGCCGACTGTCGACTGCGAACGGGCTGTGTCGTGTCCGAACTCCCGCGATCCGTCTGACTTTGCCAGCAATCTCCCGCCGTTCGCACGTCACTCCAAGCAAAGCGAGGAATCTCTCTTTCTTCTCTCGCATTCCAGTTGTGACCCCGCATTCAATTCGCCACCGCTGTTGACGGCAACGCCTTCCGCGTGGCAATCATGAAATGCGTCAGGTAATCCCTGGGGATCGAGCGCACGTACGGATTCACGAGCCACGCAAATACCGCGGGCACTCTACGGCTGAGCGCCAGAAATTCAATCTGGACATACACACCGCCGTCACGCTCCAGATACCGCGCGTAGAGGTCCAACCGCCACATGTACCCGTGATCGTTTCTAGTGGTGAGTTCCTTTTCGCCGGCCTTGCCGGCGTCCTGCACCTCGGCGATGCGTGTCCCGTGCGAAATACTGTACGCGCGCGAGGCGTCCGGCAGGACGTAGTCGACACTGAGATCCACGTTATACACCACCGTCACAATCGCCTGGCGGTAAAAACGAAAATAGACCGAGTAATGCTGGCCGGTCTGCGAAATCACCTTCGCCTGCTGCACATCGGGACCGTAAATCTGCGGATGCCGCGGATAGTCTTCCTCGAGAGCCACGACCTGGTCGCGCGTGACTCCCGGCAGGAACGCGATGGCCATCCAGTGATGGACAAGCCCGTCGGGCACTTCAATTGCTTTGCCATTTTCGGTCGTGCGCAACGTCTGGACAACCACCTGCCCGGACCTCAGACGCTCCAGCATCGCCTGTTTCTGCGCCTCGGGAAGGGAATCGAAATACATAAAGTGCTGCGGATCCGCCAGCTCCGCTTGCATGCGCGCTTCAGTCACATCGAGATAATGCTGAAACGCCGCCGCCGTGGTAGCCTTCAACTCCGTACCCTGGATCGGAGAAGAAAAGCCAAGCCGCAGCGCCAATAGCATGAGGAAGGGAATTCTCGCATTTCTACGCATTGTCACCGTATTGGATGCCTGATCAGCCTCATGCACTACGGATCATGGCAAGCTTCTCTAGCGGCCGGCGCTTTCACGCCATGTGCATGGGCACGATCGCAAAGGCGGGAGCCGGGCTCTTGCGTTTATGATTTCTTGCAGGCTCACGGACCGTAAAGGGGCCGACTTCTGTTTTCCCCGGTCTTTATTCCGCCGTGTAGTGCTGGCCCCGTTGGCGGCTGCTTAGGCCCGCGGCAGCGCCGCAATCACCGCATCCGTAAACTCCTGTGTCCCCGCAGTGCCTCCCAGGTCGCGCGTCAGGCGTTTGCCCTCGCGATAGACAGTCCACAGTGCCTGCTCGATGCGGTCCGCGGAGTAAGCCTCCCCAATGTAATTGAGCATCAGGATCGAGCTCATCAACAGAGCCGTGGGATTGGCAATCCCTTTGCCCGCAATGTCCGGCGCCGTGCCGTGCACTGCTTCGAAGATCGCGCCTTCGTCGCCGATATTCCCGCTCGGCACGACCCCGAGTCCGCCCACCAACCCGGCCGCCAAGTCGCTCATCACGTCTCCGTACAGGTTCGGCAACAGCAGAATATCGAACTGCAGCGGATCGATGACGATCTGCATGCAGGCGTTATCGACGATCAATTCCTTGTATTCGATCTCCGGATATTTCTCCGCCACCGCGCGCACCGAGCGCAGGAACAGTCCGTCGCTCAACTTCATGATGTTGGCTTTGTGGATGGCGTGGATCTTCTTCCGGCCAGTGTGCCGGGCGTAATCGAAGGCAAATTTGGCGATCCGCGTGGACGCCTTCTCGGTGATAATCTTCAGGCTTTCCACCACCCCGGGCACAACCTCATGCTCCAGCCCGGAGTAAAGATCCTCGGTATTTTCGCGCACGATGACGACGTCCACGTTTTCAAAGTGCGACTTCACACCGGGAAGGTTCTTCACCGGGCGCAGGTTCGCGTAAAGCTCAAGGCTCTTTCGTAGAGCTACGTTCACGCTGCGCGCTCCACCCGCGATGGCCGTCGCCATCGGCCCTTTCAGCGCAACCCGATTGCGCCTCACCGACTCGATGGCCGCGCTGTTCAGCACCTCGGCGCCGGTCGTGCCTTTGTCTGTGTTTTCCGCGCGTGCCTCAAGAACTTCCCATTCGATTTGCACGCCGGATGCATCAAGAATGCGGCGAACCGCCGCAGAAACTTCTGGACCAATGCCTTCGCCAGGCAAAAGTGTAACTTTATGTTTCATGATGCATCTATCTTAAAGGAAGCGTGTTAGCTTGTCTTGTGCGCTATATGCATGGGGCACAACACTGATACGCCCCCGCGCGCTATGCTATACTGAAGTTGAAAATTGCTTGCAGCTCACAGCTGCCAGCGGAGGCCAGAAGAATTATGATCAATTTGACGCCGGTTGCTACCAGCAAAGTGAAGGAAATCATGAATATGCAGAACCCCGTCCCGGTCGCGTTGCGCGTGGCCGTCGTCGGTGGGGGTTGCTCCGGTTTCCAATATCACATGGCGTTTGAGAATCAGACCAACGAGACCGATGAAGTCGTGGATTTCGACGGGCTCAAGGTCGCCGTGGACCAGATGAGCTCCATGTATCTGGATGGCGTCGAGATCGACTACGTCGAGACGCTGGAAGGCGCCGGATTCAAGTTCAATAACCCCAACGTAAAGAGCACCTGCGGGTGCGGTAGCTCCTTCAGCGTCTAAGCGGACGCTTCTCTAGCGCAACAGCCAGCAGCCTGCCGGCACCGAAAAGCCTCCTTAAAGAAAGGCTCCCGAGAATTGAGGAGCCTTTTTCTTTTGTGCCGGGCCTTTACATCAGCGGGCTTGGCGGTTCACCATAGCTCCCCATGCCAAAACCGGAGGGCTTATGGATCCCAGGCAGGTTGTCCTCGTCACTGGCGCGAGCACAGGCTTCGGCCGGCTCATGGCGCAAACCTTCGCGCGTCATGGCTACACGGTCTTTGCCACCATGCGCGACCCGGCCGTACGCAACTCCGCAAACGCCCGCGAACTTCGCGAGCTCGCGGCCGCCGAATCGCTCGCGCTGCACGTTCTTGAGATGGATGTCACGCACGAGGACTCCGTGGATCGCACCGTGCGTGCTTGTGTGACCGGAGCGGGCCGCATCGACGTGGCCATCAACAACGCCGGATATGGCGTGGCCGGTCTCGCCGAAGCCACCTCGCTTGAACAGGTGCGTTATCTGATGGATACGAACTTCCTCGGCTCGGTCCGCGTGAACCGTGCCGTCCTTCCCCAAATGCGCAAGCAACGCAGCGGCTTGCTGCTCCATGTGAGTAGCGGCGCCGGCCGTGTCGTGATTCCCGGATTCGGTTTCTATTGCGCCAGTAAATTCGCCCTGGAGGCCATGGCCGAGTCGTATCACTACGAACTCGCCCAGCAGGGGATTGACTCCTGCATTGTGGAGCCGGGGGCCTACAAGACCGCCGTGTTCGGAAACATCGTCAGCGCGGTAGACACCACGCGCACAGAAACCTACGGGGCCGCCAACCGGATCGCGGAAAAAGTGAGCGGGCGCCTTTCTGCGACCAACGCGGATGCGCAGGAAGTAGCCGATGCCATTCTGGCAATCGTCCAAACGGCTCCAGGAGAGCGGAAGTTGCGCTACCGGATCAGTCAGCAGGATTGGGGAGTCGATGCCATCAACGAGGTCTGCGCCAGAGTCCAGGAGCGGGCAATCGCTGCGTTCGAGCTGACCGAAGAGACCACCTTCGTCCGAACCGCCGCCACAGCCAACTAGCGTTCACCCCTGTTTGAAGGTGGGTCTTGGGGTTCCTGCTTCGAACCTTCAACTTTTTACTTTCAACTTTGAATCCCGAACCATCCATCACCCTCTGCATTTGCATTCCCTCGGCATCCCCACTTATCCTAATCTGCAACCCGGATGAAGATAGCGCTCGCCCAATTCAATCCCACTGTGGGAGATTTTGCCGGGAATTCTGCGCGGATTCTCGACCTGGCCGCGCAAGCCGAACGGCTTGGGGCCGACCTTGTTGTCTTTTCTGAATTATGCATCTGTGGCTACCTCCCGCTGGATCTGCTCGAACGCCCTTCTTTCATTGAGCGCAATCAAGACGCCTTGAACCAGGTTGCGGCGCAAATGCCCATCCCGGCCGTTGTCGGCTATGCCGGGAACGTCGACCCGGACCACCATCGGGCAGGGAAGTCGATTGCCAACAAAGCGGCCCTCATCTCTGAAGGGCGCGTGGTCTTCGAGCAATCGAAAATGCTTCTGCCGACCTACGACGTCTTCGACGAATCCCGCTATTTCCAGCCGGGCGACAGGCAATACGTCTACGGGCTCGGCCGGGAGCAGCTCGGAATCACCATCTGTGAGGACGTCTGGAACGATAAGAACTTCTGGGCCTCTCCCATGTATGCGCGCGACCCGGTGATGGAACTGGTCTCACAGGGCACGAGCGTGCTCATCAACATTTCCGCCTCGCCGTACACCATCGACAAGCGCTTCCTGCGACTCGGCATGCTCCGATCGATCGCGTTGCATCACCATCGCCCGGTGGTCTATGTGAACCAGGTGGGTGGGAACGACTCCCTGATCTTCGACGGCGCCAGCACGGCCCTGACCGCGGGAGGTAAGATCGGCGCACAGGCAAAGGCCTTTGAAGAGGACATCGTCTTGTTCGACACCGTCACCGCATTGGGTGATATCCATGAGCAGCCCTCCGATGAGATCGCCTATTCCTATCAGGCGCTGATCCTCGGTACGCGCGACTACGTGCGCAAATGCAATTTCTCCAAGGCCATTGTTGGCCTAAGCGGGGGTGTGGACTCTGCTGTCGTAGCCTCGATTGCTGTTGCCGCGCTTGGGGCCTCCAATGTTATCGGCGTGTCCATGCCGGGTCCGTACTCCTCCGAAGGCAGCAAGACGGACGCGCAAGCCCTGGCGCACAACCTCGGGATCGAGTTCCTCAGCCTGCCCATTTCGGCGGTGTTCGAGTCCTACAAGCAGGCCCTGGCGCCCGCGTTTGCGGGCCGTCCTGTCGACGCAACGGAAGAAAATATTCAGGCGCGTATTCGCGGCAACTATCTGATGGCGCTTTCGAATAAATTCGGCTCCATGGTCCTCAGCACCGGAAACAAATCGGAAAACGCGGTAGGGTACTGCACTCTCTACGGCGACATGGCCGGAGGACTCGCGGTCATCTCCGACGTGCCAAAGCTGATGGTCTACGAACTGGCCCAATATATCAATCGCGAAAGGGAAGTCATCCCTCGCTCGACTCTCGAGAAACCTCCCTCCGCCGAGCTGCGTCCGAACCAGAAGGACACGGATTCCCTGCCGCCTTACGAGGTTTTGGATCGCATCTTGAAGGCCTACATTGAAGAAGTGAAATGCCCGGAGGAGATCGCCGTGGAGACCGGCTTCGACCTGAAGCTGGTGCGCAACATCGCGGCGCTCGTTGACCGCAACGAGTACAAGCGCAAGCAAGCCGCTCCGGGGCTGAAGATTACGTCTCGTGCATTCGGATTTGGGCGGCCGTTTCCTATCGCCCAGCGATTCAATCCATGAAAGAATCCACAAACCAGATGAGGACCCGCGTGAAAACTACATTGAATCTGATGTCGATCGCCTTGTTGTCCAGTTCGGCCATCCTTGGCTCCGCCTATGCGCAGGAGCCCGCGGCAGCTCCCGCAGGGAAGCAACAGAAGACCATTGAGAGTTTTCTGCGCAACTATTACGCCCTTGGCCCGGACTACACGCTGGTGGTGGGAAACCCCAAACCTCTCGGCACTTCGGGAATCTCGGAGGTCTCGATCGACGTGAAGGGCCCCGAGGGTGGCGACACCGTAAAAATGTACGTGACCGCCGATGGCCATTACCTTATCCGGGGAGAGGTCAGCGACCTGACCTCCGATCCCCTGGCTGCCAACGTCGCGAAGTTCGATCTGAAAGGCGCGCCGGTGTACGGCAACCCCAATGCCCCCATTACCATCGTCGAATACGGTGACTTCGAATGCCCGGTCTGCCGCAACTTCCACGATGCGGTGCGCGGCATCTTGCCGAAATACCCCCAGGCCAGGCTCATCTTCAAGGATTTTCCTCTCGACCAGGTCCATCCTTGGGCGCGAACCGCGGCTCTTGCAGGCCGCTGCGCTTATCAGCAGGACCCCAGGGCCTTCTGGAAGATGTACGACCTTATCTATGACAATCAGGAGCTGATCTCCGCCACGGACGCCTATGACAAGATGAACGACTTCGCCAACCGCGCCGGTCTCAATGTAGACACCTTCAAAAGCTGCCTGAGCAGCCCACAGGCTGCGGCCGAGGTCAATGCCAGTATTGAGAATGGGAAACTGTTGAACGTCCGAAGCACACCCACCGTATTTGTGAACGGACGCCCGCTCTCGGGCGCCGACCCTCACGCACTCCAGCAATACCTCGATTTCGAAGTCGCCAAACTCAAAGCCCCCAAAAACTAACCATCAAGTCGACCTCCGTTTTGTCCTGACGTGCCCTTCGAGATCGGCACTTGTAGCATGGGCTTCTGGCCTGTGCTGCAGTGTCTATCCAGAGGGGAAGGGGCCCGCCCCTGGCAGCAACCGTACCCGAGGGGGGTGGGCTGAGGACAAATGATCCATATTTCGTAATTAACATAATATATCTTATAGGACGCAATACGGAACGCTTTCTTTGGTTTTTCTTGCTTTTTTCTGGGGTTCCACGTCGGTTTTCACGGAAGGTCGCGTCTTCTCGACTGGCAGAGGATGTGTGCCGGTCGGATCTGCTTCGTACGTCTCGACTCTGGCTACCGGGTGGGATTTGCACGGAAGAAACCCGCGCTTCTTCCAGAGTGCCCACACATGTTGCTGCATGACGCCGTCGATCCGCTCGGTCCTGTATGCGGTCCCATTGAGTCCCTCCGTGGCACCTTGGTCGATGCATTCTTCACCGAGTTTCCCGATTCGGTCTTTCCCGGGCAAATCTCATTCGCGTTTTATGCGGGGGGCTCCGTCGCCGGACTTCACTCTTCCCTGCTGCGCAGCGCAGCGGAGGCTCATGTGCCGGCCCGATAGTGGCGCAGCCGCTCGCAGCTTGGTTCCACAAAGACGCGCGCTTTCGGCCACCGCGTCCGAAACTCGACGAAAAAACTGCAATCGGTGTCGAAGCGCTCCGTGCTCGGCGAGATCGTCTGCCTGGAAAAGTGCACACAACTACATCGGCCTAGGAGTACGGGCGACCGCT
>Ga0187782_10000129_pt1 | contig 44411 bp, 31 predicted proteins | sample 0715_SJ02_MP15_2_FD_132454 | JGI IMG/M metagenome (GOLD analysis project Ga0187782, IMG submission 132454) | Tropical peat soil microbial communities from peatlands in Department of Meta, Colombia - 0715_SJ02_MP15_20_MG | ecosystem: Environmental > Terrestrial > Soil > Wetlands > Peat | place... | reverse complement strand
CGGTCCATTTCGCGAGCTCTTCGCTCCCGAGCGTCACGTAGTAACTGACCGGGTGCTCGACTTCCCCCGCACGAAACTTCGACTCGAGCTCCGAGAACAGAGTCACAAGGGGGTTTTCACGCTCGGCCGCCACGGCATCGCCTCGCAATGCGCCGCGCAGATCGAGCACGTGGCCGTCGCGAAGGGCGCTGACGGCGGCTTGCGCGAGGCGCGCGACCTCACGCGATGCGTGCGCGGGCGACAACCCGTGCGTGAGGCGCTCGAGGTCACCGACGCAAAGCACCGGCCCGATGCGTGCCACGAGGTCACGCTGCGTCGGAAAGGCCGCCCCCTTCGGCAGGGCGGCGTGGGTCCCCGAAAGAAAGATCGGCAGGATGTCGACTCGCTGCGCGAGCGCCAGGTGCCCGACGAGCGGCTTGAACTCCCCCATCTCGCCGGTCGGGCTGCGCGTTCCCTCCGGGAAGATGAGAACGGTCTTGCCTTGCTCCATGACCTCGGTGGCCTGACGGATCGATTGCCTCAGCGACGCGTGCCGGTCGATGGGCTGGAGATTCGTCAGGTTCTCGAAAAATGCGCGTTTGATCGTCCCGCGCTCGAAAAAGTAGTCCTGCGCCGCAAGGGACACGATGCCGCGTCCGTACGCACCCAGAGCGTGGCGGACCAGCCCCATGTCCAGGTGACTCGCATGGTTGGCGACGACGATGACGCTGCGGTTGTAGGGAATGTACGCACGGCCATAGACCCGAGGTCTCATGACTCCGCCGTAGAAAAGGTCCTGCGCCTTTCCCACGAGCGCCTTGCCGATCGTTCGCGCCGGTTCGGCCAGCAGGAGCCGCGACTCGTCCTGCGGAGGCTTGGCGCTCGTCGCCGGAGGCGGCGAAGGGCTCGCGTCGAGGGCGGTGACGAGGCGCTCCACGTCGTCCACCGTCGCGCATGCCTGAAGGCGCGCGCCCTCGATTGCACCGAAGCGCGCCTCGAGCAGCTCGAGGAGCTGCGCCATGGCCAGCGAATCGAGTCCCAGCTCGCCTTGCAACGATGCGGTCGGCCGCACTTCCTCCAGCCGTATGCGGGCCACTCCGGCGATCGCGGCTCGCACCGGATCCGCGATCGCGTTGCCACCGTCCGTGAGACTGCCCGCCTCCATCAGCCGCACCAGAGTCGCTCGCACCTCGTCGCGCTTGATCTTTCGTGTCGCGGTGCGTGGCAGGGGCAGGTCGACCACATGAAGAATCGAAGGACGCTGCCCATGGGGCAGCGCATCGATGGCTCGGCGCAATGCTTGACGCGCACGGTCGGTACGCTCGGCACGGCCGAGGGCGTCATCCTCGGCGGCTACCGCCAGACACGCCAGGCGCTCTGCGCCGCGCAGCTCCACCCCAACGACGGCGAGCTCGGCCACATGCGAGACGGGCCCGAGCCGCTGCTCGACGTCCTCGGGGTAGACGTTCTCGCCGTTGGGCGAGATCACCACATTCTTGATTCGCCCGACAATCTGGAGGTTCCCATGCGCGTCCAGGTGTCCGAGGTCGCCCGTGTGCAACCAGCCGGCGTCATCGATGGCATCGGCCGTCGCTTGCGGGTCGGTGTACCCCGCCATGACGTTCGGACCGCGGGCAACAATCTCGCCTACTCCGCTCCGATCCGGGTTGTCGATCCTCAGCTGGACGCCCGGAACCGCCTTGCCCACTCCGGCGCGCGATCGGCTGCCGGGCCGCGCAACGGCGAGCACTGGCGCCGCCTCGGTCAGACCGTAACCCTGGGTGAGCTCGAGACCGAGTCCCGCGAAGCGCTCCTGAGTTTCTCGTGGAAGGGCAGCACCGCCGGAGATGAGCAAGCGCACCTTGCCCCCGAGCTCCGCGTGGACCTTGCCGAAAAGCAGAGCGCCCGCCTCGACTCCCAGCTTGTCGGTCAGAAAGCGGTTGGCTTCGAGAGCCGCGTCGAACGCCACCCGCGCCAGTGGCCCGTGCGCGTCGACCCTCTGCATGATGCGTCGCTCGATGAGCTGCCAGATCGCCGGAACTCCCACCATGGCCGTGGGGCGCGAGGCTCGTAAGCCATCGGCGATGCGCTCGGCGCTGACCTCGCCCACGTAAACGACGCGCGCGCCGCGCGAAAGCGGAAGAAGGAGCCCGCACGTGAACTCGAACGTGTGGTGCAGAGGCAAGACGCTCAGAACGACGTCGCGAGCGCCGAGGGGGAAGATGGGTGTCAGCGCGGCGACCAGGGACGTGAAGTTCCCGTGGGTCAGCATGACGCCTTTCGGCCGTCCGGTCGTTCCGCTCGTGAAGATGACGCTGGCGACGTCCGTCGGATCGACGCGGGTTCGCGGGGCTTGAAGCACATCGGGAAGCTCCACGGCGGTGCGGAGGTCGAGCTGGACGACGGTCGGGTGCGTGCCAGCCACGCGTTGCTTGCATTTCACCGTGTCGTCCCAGACGACGGCACGCGCGCCGCTCTCCTCGATCACGCTGTGCCACGCCGTCTCGTCGAGCCCGGGGTCGACAGGGATCGCAATCGCCCCGGCTCGCACGATGCCGAAGTACGCGATGACCCAATCGGGATCGTTCCTTCCGCTGATCGCGACCCGATCGCCTTTTCCGATCCGGTGCGCCGCGAGGCGGGCGGACACCGCGATGGCTCCGCGCCTGATGTCCGAGAAGCTTGTGCGCGTCAGCCCTTCGTCGGTCGATCGCTGAAGCGCCGTCGCCGTTCCATGAAGCTCGGCGGCCTCGTCGAGCATCGACACGAGCGTCGCATGAGGTCGCAGCGGCCTGACGGCCTTCTTCAGCCGTCGATCCATCTCCGGAATGATTCGCCTCTCCATCGCGGGCATGTGGATCTTCATCATCCAGTCTGCCCAATCGATCGACTCGGGCGCCCACGGCAGCTTTTGCTTGTCCTCTTCGGACAGGCGAGCGTACGCGGCCCGAGTGTTCGAGCAGTCGAACGGGCCGATCACGTTCGACGTGAAGGGTTCGAAGAGCCGCTGGATATCCGCGATCTTCGCGTCGCGCCGCGCAACGCGGTCGAGCATGTCAGCGGCCGGGGCGAGCGGGGGGATCGACTTTCTTATGAACGACGCGATGCCCTTGCCGACGGCCGCCCTGGCGGGCGCCCCCGTTCGCTCGAACTTCGCTCGATCCACGAACGTCGGCTCGTACCGGGCTTGCAGCGCGTCGAACAGGAGACTTCCCGTGCCCTTCTTGCGGTAGTGCGACCGCTTGTACAGCCCGACCAGCTCTCCAAACCTCTGTACGGTGCACGGGTTAACGTCTGCCGCGCCGAGCTGATAGACGGGCTTCGACGTCCCTTCGAGAAGCTCGGCCAGGGCAAGAACCATCCCCGCCACGACGTGGTCGGCCGGAATCAGATCGAGCGGAACGTGAGCCCCCAAGATCTGAGGCTCGCCCTTCATGATGAGGTAGATGAGGGGAGCGCTGGTGTTGATTCCCTCGTTGAAGGCGGGCTCGGGGAATGCAAGCGTCGACTCGCACGCCGCGGGCCGGGCGATCGTGAACGGTAGACCGCTGCCGGCGACGACCTGTTCGCCGATGGCCTTGGTATACGTGTAGATGTTGGGCCATCCCCAGTGCGTCGCGCGGTCGAGCCCGGCCTCGACGATTCGCTCGCGCACGAACGCGCGCTTGACCGATGCGAGCTCACGCTCGTACGCCTCGCCCTGGATCGGCTCTCCCAGCGCGATCAAGTTCTTCCGAGCGCGCTCGGAGAACTCGGTTCGACGGAATGCATCCTCCGACCGATGCTCCGCCTGAGCGATCAGATCGAGACATTCCGCAATTTCTCGGTCCGGGTCCCATGACTCGACGTCGATCGTACCCACGAGCGGAAACGGCACGCGCCGCGGATCCTCTTCGAGGATGAGGCCTTTGCGGTTCCCGGCCACGTAGCACGTGCTCGTGTGGAAGACCGGAGCGTCGCCCAGGGCACGCGCGAGACTGACCAGGTTCTGGGCGCCGAAGGCATTGGCGTCGAGCGCGTCGTCCAGTGGGGGATTGAAATCGACGACACCCGCCACGTTGACCACGGCATCGATCGTTCCTGCAAGCTGCGCGACCAGCGCCTCGTCCAATCCGCACAGAGTTCGCCCCATGTCACCGTCGACCGGAACGACCTTCTCCTTCAGGAATGCCTCGTACGCGACGCCGTGCGCACGTCGAAGCGGTTCGAGCGCTTCGCTGGTGGCAATCTCGTTGGCAAATCGAGACTCGGGAGTCCCGCTTTCCGCCTCTTTGTCGGCGTCCTTCGGGCGGACGACGAGGTAGATACGGCCGACGCTCGGATACCGATCGAGCAGCATCGACCAAAACAGCTTGCCGAGAAAGCCGGTGCCGCCCAGGACCACAATTCGGGCGCCGCCGATGACCCGAGCGACATCGAGCGTGCCCGCGCGCATCGACACCTCAACCCGCCGCATCCATGACGTCGGCCATGACGATGGGTGGAACATGAAGCATCGTCACCTCGGGCTCGCGATTGCCGTCGCTCGCCATGAGCAGCGCCTCGGTGAAGTTGCGAGCCCGTTCCCAACCGAGCAATTTCGGAACGTATTCGTTGTCGGCGCCCACGACGATCACCCGCCCGAGGTGTTGGCGACCTGCTTCGCCCCAGTACCACATGAAAAATGGATGCGCGGGATGATACGCGTGTCCCCGCCGGTACATTTCGAGATATACGGGGTTCGTGGCGAATTTCTCCTCGAACTTCGCGTGCATGACCATCGCATCTCGCGTCTGGGGCAGCACGTCGTGCACGAACTCGACGTAGGAGGCATGCTGCGACTGATCGAACCGATCCGTACACGGGTGAAAGACGATCATCGTCCCGCCTTTGCGGACGAGCGGCGCGCCCCGGTACATGTTGAACAAATAGCCCTGTGCCATGACTTGCACGAGCAATGGATTCAGGAACGCGTTGACGTTGTACGGGCTTATGTACGGGATGCCGCAAACGAGGACGTCGGCCTGACCGCCGACGGGGACCAGATATTGTGCGTATGCTCTCTCGAGCGTCTTTGCGTGGACGGCCTCGCATTCTCCGGCGAAGACGCCCGTCATTCCATAAGGTGAGGGAATCCGCTCGAAGGCGAGCTGCCGCGCGCCCTGGGGAAGGTTCGACAGGGTGTACGAGAGCCCTCGACAGGCGGCTCGCTCCGAGGCCGTCCAGTCGTCCTCGTTCTTGTGCAAAAAACCCAGCGGCGGGCCGTACATCCTGTTGTTGACGGTCGTCTCGATGTGAAAGACGTCGAGCGTCCTCTCCGCGAGACGTCCCATGCGCTCCACGCTCGTCGCGAGCGCGCTCGCCGCCGGATCCATGTACGACCAGCATCGCCGCATGACCTGAGGCGTATGGTGGGCGCGCAGGCTTCGGTATCCGCACAGCCCGACGGCCACCGACTTGTGCCCGCCACTCATCGGAACGAAGTTCAGGCTCACGTAGATGAGAAGGTCCGACTCGACGGCCTTGCGATTGAGCTCGACCACCTCGCCGCGTTCGGTGGTCCCCACGAGCTTCATTCCCCTCGGATCCTCCGCGTCGTGGTTGTACAGACGATCCGGCCAATACGCCTTGAAAATGCGTTCGCCGACCACATGGCGGACCTCCGACGCGGTCATTCGCCGATGAACGGAGGTGGCAATGATCATCTCGACGTCTTCGACACCGTGGTCGGCGAGCATCTGCAGCACGACCGTCAGCACGCGCTCGCGCAAGTCGGGGCTGCGCATCGACGGCAGCGGCACCGAGATGTCGTCGATTGCGATGACCACCTTCATGCCCGGTCGGAGCTTCGCATGCAGCGGATCGCTGCCCAGCGGATGATTGAGCGCATAACGAATCGCGGCGTCCGGATCCTTGAGGGGCTCGATCGGCGGCCGCGGGTAGACGACGCGCGCGCCCCGGGGCAGATCGATCTCGACAAGGCGATCGCCGCTGAACACGACGCGTGGACCGCTGCTCTTTTCGATCGTGACGACGAGAGGGTGAGCGTTACGGGCGTGCGATCGCGGCGCGACGCGGGAAGGTACCGTCAACGAAGAACGAACGCGCGAGTCGCTCTCCTCGGAAGGATCGGGAGCCGGCGAGTGTCTCGTGGTCACGGTATGCGCTCCAGGAGCTCGGTGATGGCCGTCGGCCGATTGCCCAACCGAACGACGGGCCATCCGTAGGTGCGTGCGAGCTTCAGCAGCCGCAAATCGGGGTTAACCGCACAAGGATGGCCGACGACCGAGAGCATGGGAACGTCCGAGTAACTGTCGGAATAGCCGAAGCAGTCCTCGAGCTCGAGCGCGTGGTCGCGCGCCCACGCGCGCACGAGACGGGCTTTTTCGGGACCGGCAACGATGGGCCGCCTCAGCCTCCCGGTCGCGTAGCCATCCTGAAATTCCAGTCGGTTGGCGATGACGGCCGTCGCTCCGAGGTGTTTTGCCAGGCGGTCGACCAGAAAGTCGAGGGTCCCGGAGACGAGGACGACCTCGTGCCCCTCGCTGCGGCAGCGATGGACGAGATCGCGCGCTCCTCGAAAGACAGCCTTCCGCAGCACCCGGTCGAACGCCTCGTCGGCCAGACAGAGCAGCCGGTCGCGGGAGATGCCCGCGTACGCGGCGAAGAGCAGCTCGTTGAAGCGCCGCCGGTCGACCCATTCGGCAAGGGCCATCCGAGGCCCACGGCCGGCAGCGCGGGCGAGAGCGCCTAGACTCCGCAACGGATTCGTCTGGTTGGCGAGATAGAAGACCGTCGGATGAAGCAGATTGGTCCCGACGAGCGTGCCATCGACGTCGAAGAAGCTAGCGGGCACCGGCCGTGGCTAGCTCCAGACTGACGCTCGTGTCAACGATCTCGACGAGTCTCCGGGGCTGCCGCGATGCAGCAGAGCTTCGGTTCAGCTGACACGGGTGTCAGTCAGGCAATCGGGCCTGGCAGCGGCTTCCTGGGCCTTGCGACATCCGCCCCCCCGATCTTTCATCTCCCGACCTTGAATGGGCGATTGACCGTGGAACTTTATCGCAAGCCCGCCGACGAAGGCAGCCCGGAGTCCCGCCAGCGCAGCGACGCGGACGAGAGGCCACTGGGACCGCGCCAAGCCTCGCTCACGCGCCTCGAGAGATTCCAGATCGGTCTCGTTCGCGCGACGCTGGATGCTGGACCCCTGGACTCCGCGATCCGGTTCTGCCAGCGGACCGTCGGTCAGCGCTGGATTCGTGCGGTCTCTTCGCGCCTCAGGCGGGTGTACGGCCTGGAGCGGCTGCCCGCATGGGACCCGGCGCAGAGTCTCATCCTCGTTGCAAACCACCGCTCTTTTTTCGACCTCTACGTCACGACTGCCGAGCTCGTGGGGCGAGGTCTTCCTCAGCGCATCCTTTTTCCGGTTCGTTCCAATTTTTTCTACGACCACCCACTCGGACCGCTCGTCAACGGAACGATGAGCTTCTTCGCGATGTATCCACCGATCTTCCGCGATCGGCGACGCGCCGCGCTCAACCTCGCAAGCCTCGACGAGCTCGCCGCACTCCTACGGCGCGGAGGATTTTTCGTCGGCATCCACCCGGAGGGGACGCGCAAGAGAGACGAGGATCCGTACACGCTCCTGCCGGCCCAGAGCGGTGTCGGTCGCGTCGTGCACAAGGCCCGCGTGCCGGTCGTACCGGTGTTCGTGAACGGCCTGGGCAACGACCTCGTGCGCCAGCTGCGCGCCGGAATCACCGGGCGAGGGGACCCAATCCATCTGGTCTTCGGCGCCCCGATCGAGTTCGGCCCCTTGCTCGACGCGCCCTCGGGACCCAGCACGTACCGGCGCCTGGCGGAGCGCTGCCTCGAGGCCATCGCGGTGCTCGGACAGGAGGAAAAGAGGCTTCGCACCTCCACCAGCCCCCTCGGTTGACTCGCGACGTTCTTCGAGCGAATAGCACGAGAGTGAAGCAATACATCGATCTCGTTACCCGGGTGCTCCAGCATGGAACACGGAAGCCCAATCGCACGGGCGTCGATTCTCTGTCGATCTTCAACCACAATTACGAGATTGACCTCCGGCGCGGCTTCCCGCTGCTCACGACGAAAGAGATCTCGTGGAAGAACATCGTCGTCGAAAATCTATGGTTTCTGAGCGGCGAGACCGACATCCGGCTGCTCAGGAAGCATGGCTGCAGGTTCTGGGACCCATGGGCCGACGAAGACGGACGAGTGCCCAGCGCCTACGGGAACTTCTGGCGGCATTTTCCCGTCCACGACGCCGATGGACGCGCCTCCTTCAACGACCAGGTGCAATGGGTCTCCGACGAGCTCAAACGCAACCCGATGAGTCGCCGCCTGGTCGTGACGGCATGGGCGCCGGGCAACGCTCAGACCAGCCGACTACCCCCCTGTCACCTTCTGTTCGCATTCAACGTTCAGCTCGATGAGCGCGGCGAGCCGCTGCTCTGCCTGCACCTGACGCAAAGGAGCGCGGACGTGGCGCTCGGCGTCCCTTACAACATCGCCGGTTACGCCCTCCTGCTCGAGCTCTTCTCCAGGTTCAGCGGCATCCCCGTGGGCGTGTTCGCCCACACGCTCATCGATGCGCACGTGTACACGTCGAAGTCCGACGGTTCGATGGCCGAATTCGATCACGTTCCCGGCCTGAAGACGCAAATCGCGCGGGCACCGCGGGCGCTGCCCCGCCTGTCGATCGACCCTGCCATCGGCTCGCTCGCCGACCTCAAGCGCCTGCTCGAAGCCGATACCGATACGGTCGTGAAACACTTCGCGCTCACCGGGTACGATCCGCACCCGGCCATCGGATTCAAAGTCGCAGTCTGACCGATCATGCGCGGCATCATTTATGCCGTGTCCGCCGACGGAGTGATCGGCAAGGCAGGCACGATTCCCTGGCACTACCCCGGCGACCTGAAGCGATTCAAACGAATCACGACGGGTTGCGCCGTCGTGATGGGGCGAAGGACGTTCGAGTCCATCGGCAAGGCTCTGCCCGGCCGGCGCAACATCGTGGTGACGAGCCGCCCGATCGACGCACCCGGCATCGAGTGCGTCGGCAGCGTCGACGAAGCACTCGCCGTGGCCGGCGACGCGGACCTATGGTTCATCGGGGGCGCTCGCGTCTACGCCGAGGCCATGAAGTACGCCGATCGCATCGATGTCGTTTACGTTCCCGATCGCGTCGGGCGCGGTGAGGTGGTGCTGGCTCCGACGATCGACGATCGGATCTTCGAGGCCGGACCGCTCGTCGTGCACGAGGACGATTCGCGCCTGAAGAGGCGGGTCTATACCCGCAAGCGATGAAGGCGCTATCTGCGGACGAGCGCCCCGGCAGGCAAAAGCGAGGCGGTGTGGTGGGCGGCGACCTCGCTGGCAGTCCGCGCAAGCGCTGCCCCGATGCGCGCATTCAGGGCCGCATCGGCCGCCTGGGGGCCCGCGGCGCGCAGCACGGTCCGAACGAAGACCTCCGCGGCCTTGTAGGAGCTTCGAACGAGGGGCCCAGAGGCGACAAATGCAAATCCCATCGCGCCGCCCTCCCTTTCGAACTGCTCGAAACGCGGGGGCTCCACGTACCGATCGACGGCGGCGTGTTTCGGCGTCGGCCGAAGGTACTGACCAATCGTGACGATATCGACTCCGGCTGAGCGAAGATCACGCATTGTCTCGAGCACTTCGTCGTCGTTCTCACCGATCCCAACCATGATCGAGCTCTTCGTGAGCAGGTTTGGCGACCGCTCTTTGACCCTGCGCAGAACCCGCAGCGATTGCTCGTAACCGCACCGCACGTCGCGAATCGTCCGCTGCAGACGGCGCACCACTTCGATGTTGTGTGCCCAGACGTCGGGCTGCGCGTCGACGGTAACGTCCACCGACTCGAGGTGCCCTGCGAAGTCCCCGACGAGCGTCTCCACGAGCATGTCCCGGCGGAGCTGCTTGAGACGCCTCACCGTCGATGCGACGTGACCTGCACCGCCGTCGAGCAAGTCGTCGCGATCGACCATCGTCATCACGACGTACTGCAGGGGCATCTGTGCCAGGGCGCGAGCGACGTGCTCAGGCTCGCGCACGTCGACTGCGCCGCGCGGATGCCCGGTCGTCACGGCACAGAAACGACAGCCGCGGGTACACGTATCGCCCATGAGCATGATCGTGGCGGTGCCCTCGCTCCAGCAGTCGCCGACGTTCGGGCAGTGGGCCTCTTCGCAGACCGTGTGGAGGTCGAGCCGACGAAACGTGTCCTTCAGCGCGCCGTAGCGCTCGCCGCCCGGAGCGCGCACCTTGAGCCACTGGGGCTTGGGCGCAAAGCGAACAGACTCCGCCATCGCACCGCGTCGTCTAGCATGCCAGCGCCGAGAGAGCGCGCTCGCCCGGCGGGCTCACCTCGCCCCGCTCCGTGAAAATCGCGCGAACCAGGCGCGCTGGGGTCACGTCGAACGCGGGGTTGTCGGCGCGGATACCCGGTGGGGCGATGCGGGCACCGGCCAGGCTGAAGACCTCGTCTTCACTGCGGCTCTCGATGGGTATGGCCTCCCCGCAGTCGCACGCCAGATCAACGGTGCTCCACGGTGCCGCCACGTAAAAGGGGATGGCATGCACGTCGGCAAGACAGGCGACTCCGTAGGTCCCGATCTTGTTGGCGACGTCGCCCGAACGAGCGATTCGGTCGGCGCCCACGACCGCCGAGCTCACCGCCCCCCGCCGCATAAGCTGCGCCACCATCGAGTCCGTGACCAGTGTGACGTCGAAGCCGTCTCGCGAAAGCTCCCATGCCGTGAGCCGCGCACCTTGCAGCACGGGCCGCGTCTCGCAGACGACGACGCGCACCCGCTTTCCCTGGCTTCGGGCCGCGCGGATGACGCCGAGTGCGGTACCGTATCCGCCTGTCGCGAGAGCCCCCGCGTTGCAATGCGTCAAGACGGTCGAGTCGTCCGCGATTCGCGCCGCCCCCACGCGACCGATGGCGCGGCAGGCTTCGACGTCCTCGACGTGGATTTTTCGGGCCTCCGCCGAGATTCGCGCGACGCGCTCGTCCGGGCCGAGGTAAGCGACCTCTCGAGCGACACCCATCATTCGGTCGAGCGCCCACGAGAGATTCACCGCAGTCGGACGCGTCCGCCGCAATCGGCCTTGGGCGCGAGACACTGCGTCCAGAAACGCCCCGCCGCGTCCACCCTCCTGCGCGGCGGCAAGGACGAACCCGTAGCTTGCCGCAATCCCGATGGCGGGAGCCCCGCGCACGGCGAGGCACTCGATTGCCACCGCCACTTGCTCGACGCTCGAGAAGACTTGGTACCGCTCTTCGCCCGGAAGTGCTCGTTGATCGAGCAGCACGACCTCGCGATCGCCCGGCATGAGCTCGACGGACGAGAACGACGCGCCACTGAGGGGCTCGGGATGCGGGAGCTTCGTGACCATCGGTCGAGGGAGTGTCCCTGCAGCACGCGCCCGGCGGGAGAGCCGAGCGCCTATGCGACCTCGGCGGTTGGACCCGAGGTTGCTCGTCGGGTCTTGGACAAGAGCTCCTCGGCGCGTCGCGCGTGAAGCGCGGCCTCGGCCACGAGCTCGGGGCTCGTCCGATGCTCCGGCATCTGCCGCAAAGCTTCCGCATACGCCCGGCAGCTCCTGGCAAGCTCGATCTCATTGCCAATCGCCTCGAAGATGCGAATCGACCGCCTCAACAGCTCCGCCGCCTCCGACAAGCCGCCGCCGCCGGCCGCACCGACTCGCACCTCGGCGAGCGCGCGCAGCGCCACGCCCAGATCGATCGGACTCTCCACCGCCGCAAATAGGTCGACGGCCCTCTGCGCGAGCTGACGAGCTCGGTCGTAGTCGCGCCTGGCGAGGTAGGCCCTAGCAAGCCCGAGCAGCGCGTCACCAAGGCCTCGCCGATCTCCGTGCTCCTCCGTCAAATCTTCGGCTTGCTTCAGAAACGACAAGGCCCTCGATGCATCGCCCGCCCGATCGTGCATGGCGCCCAGGTTGGTGAGAATGACCGCGATCCGATTCCGATCGCCGGTCTCCTTGCCCGCCTCGTACGCCTCCTGGAAGAACGCGAGGGCTTTTTTCGGTTCGCGCATGTCACGAGCGACCATGGCCAGGCTGGCAAGCGTGACGCTGACTCCGACCAGATCGCCGATCTCGCGCCGGATCCGCAGCGCCTGATCGAACGCTTCGGCCGCAGAAGCATAGCTGCCGGCGTCGTGATGAACGAGACCGACATTGTGCAGACTCGAGGCAACGTTCGCGAGATCGCCAATTTTGCGCCGCATCGCGAGAGAGCGAAGGGAGTACTCGAGAGCAAGCGCGTGGTCTCCCCTGAGCCGGTGCAGCTTGCCGATGTCGTCCAGCGCCCCGGCGATCCCGCGGTCGTCCTGCGCCTGTCCGAAGAGCGCCAGGGCTGCCGTGAGATGCCGGCTCGCCTGATCCATCTTCCCCGTCTCCCGGTGGAGCCTCCCGATGCGCGAGTGAGCGGTTCCGCCGACGCTGCGAAGATCGAGGCGCCATGCCCGCGCGAGCAATTGCGCGAAAGCGCGGTGCGCTTCCTCGTTGCGGCCCAGCGCTTGAAGGACGTCGCCGTAATGGTGGACAGCGCGCAGGCGCAAGTCCTCGTCGGCGTGATCGCAGTCCTCGAGCAGCTCGAGGCCCTTGGCGAACAGCTCGGCCGACTTCGAATTCGCGTACCGCGACCGAGCCACCTCGCCCGCCCGCACGTAGGACGAGGCCGCAAGCGTCACGGCGCCGGCCTTCTCGCGGTGACGGGCGAGCATTTCGAAATATTCTTCGCTGCTCGCCACAGCTCCACGGAAGCTGAGCCACTCGGCAATGGCGCGATGATATTTCCGGGCCGCCGCCGGCGGTGTGAGGCGCTCGAGCGCCTCGCGCTCGAGGTTGTGCTTGAAGACGTACTCCTCGTCACCGCCGAAGGTGCTGTCCGGCAGGCGGAGCACGTAGTCGCGGTCAACGAGCTCGGAAAGTCGTCGGCGCAGCGCATGCACGTCGTCCGCCTCGCCACCCTCCCACACCTCCGGCGCCGACTCGCCCTGCCGATCGATCGCGACCAGCCCCCCTAGCCAGAAGACGCCGCCCATCACAGCCGCGCGCTCGAGCACTTCCCGCTCCTCGGGAGCGAGTGCGGCGATCCGCGCCTGCACCGCGTCCTGCACGGTCAGCGGCAGCTTGACGCTCGCCAGCTTGTCGGAATGGATGACCCAACGCTCGTCTTCGAAATCGTCGGTCGCCTCGAGCACACCTGCGTCGTGATAGATGCGAACGATCTGCTCGAGGAGCGCGGGATTGCCACCCGCCAGGGCGACCGCCGTGTCGACCAGCCCCTCGAGCTCGACCTCCGGCGCGCCGGCGCACGGACCGAGCAGCTCCCGAACGATGGAAGCCGCGTCCTCGTCGCGCAGCGGCCCGATCTCAATCAAGGCGTGCCGCTCGCCCCCGTAGCGCCGCCACCCGTCATGCCGCGTCAGGACTTGGGGGCGGGCGACACAAAGCAGCAGGATCGGCCCGTGAAGGTTCTCCACGAGGTAGGCAAGAAGCTCGAGCGAATCGTCGTGCGCCCAGTGCAGATCGTCGAACACCAGCACGAGCGGATCGGTCGCCTTGCTCGCATCGGTCTCGAGAAAGCTCTTGATGACCGCGCGTCGCATCGAACGCATCGGCTGCGGATCGCCGACAACGGCGCGAACGAGCGGCGAGTCCTGAAATCCAAGCTCGAGAAGCTGGCCGAGAAAGTACGCGACGTCGCCGACCTTGCGGTCTTCGAGCACAGCCGCCAGCTGGGTCCTCACCTGCGCCTTCGCCGCTTCTTCGTCCATCCCTTCGACGATGCCGAAGCGGCCACGGAGAACGCGGGCGAACACTTCATACGCGGGGCCGCCTTCACGCGCCGACCCGCGAAAGACCCGGGGTGTGCCCCCTCCGCCCAGGTCGCGCACTCGCAGCAGGAAATCGCGGACCAGACGCGTCTTGCCGACCCCGGGCGCGCCGAGAACCGTGACGGTCTGGGCCTGAACCAGATCGCGCGCCGTGACGTACGCTCGTTCGAGCTCTGCCAGCTCGCGCTCGCGCCCGACGAGGACGGCGCGCCGGTCCGCGACCGAGAAATGAAGGGCGGGAAACAGGCTGTCGGTCGGCAAGCTCAGGGAGGATAGCGTACGACAGCCGTTCCGCCTGCCTGTCGGCAATCGACTCGCCTTCGCGAACTTGGCCATTGCGGGGGCGGTGTGCTTTCCCTTGGGTCGCGCGCAGCCGCGCCGGACCCTTTTCCCGTCGGGGCGTCGGCCGAGCGCCGCGTGCCCCGCCCGTCGACCGACTCTCATGCGCACAGCGACCCTTGCTCTCGCCGCCCTCACCGCGATCTCGACGATTGCAACCGGCGCGCTGCCCGGCCCGGCCCGGCCCGCAATGACCACTGCACGCATGAGCCTTGGACCCGCCGCCCTGCGCTATGGCCGAAGCATCGGATCGCCGACCGAAGGGCATCTCGTCGGGGGCACGCACCTGGACGAGACCGCTTACCTTCGCGTCATGCCGGCCGACGCTGCCGGCGACGTTCGCTGGGGCCTCGAGCCCTTGGTCGAAATGATCGATCGGGCCGCCCGCACGGTCCGCCGTCTCTTTCCGGGAACGGTCACGTCGGTGGGCCACCTGTCGCGCGAAGGGGGCGGAGACATCGAGCGGCATCGGTCGCACGAGAGCGGGCGCGACGCCGACATCGGGTTCTTCGTTCGCTCGTCGAGTGGACGGCAGCTATTTCCCGAGCACTTCGTGGCGTTCCGGGCCGACGGAAGCGCGGTGGGCTGGCCGGGCGCCTATTTCGACGACGCACGAAACTGGGCCCTCGCGGCGGCAATGGTCGAGGAGACCGAAGCTCACGTGACCCACATCTTCATCTCGTCGCCGCTGCGCGCGCGGCTGCTCGCCTATGCCCAGGGCAAAGGAGTCGAGACGAGCGTCCGCGCTCGCGTCGCGGAAGTGTTGCAGCAGCCGCACGGCGCGCTTCCTCACGACGATCATTTCCACGTCCGCATCGGCTGCCCCAGCGGCATGAATGGATGCATCGAGAATCCGGCCACTCGGGCCGCCCCGAGCGGCAGACGCCCCACCCACCGCCACGTGACGACGCCCCCGACGCCCCGCCAGCCTCGGCCCGCGCGCAGTGAGGACGACCTTCCGATCGCGCCGCGCGAGAGCCCGAGCCGAACCGAGCACGGGGTGTCGTCGGCGTCCGTCGACGACGTCGACGGATGACCAGGGTCGGAGCTACGGTGAGCGAGACGGGCCGGACGGCGACGAGCGGCTCGCAGCGAGTCCCGAGGCGACGAGACGAAGCGACAAAAGGAGAGAAAACTTGAACAAGGTGGTTTCGTCCGCAGTCGAGGCGGTGCGAGACATCCCGGACGGAGCAACGATCCTTGCCGGCGGGTTCGGGCTCTGCGGGATTCCGGAGAACTGCATTCATGCCCTGCGTGTCCTGGGAACCAAGGACCTGACGGTCGTCTCGAACAATTGCGGCGTGGACGACTTCAGTCTGGGGATTCTGCTACGCAATCGCCAGATTACAAAGATGATCTCGAGCTACGTTGGGGAAAACAAGGAATTCGAGCGGCAATATCTGTCCGGTGAGCTCGAGGTCGAGCTGACGCCGCAGGGGACCCTCGCCGAACGCCTGCGCGCCGGCGGAGCAGGAATCGTCGCGTTCTACACACCGACGGGCGCGGGAACGGCCATCAGCGACGGAGGGCTTCCCATCCGCTACGGACCAAACGGACAAATCGCGAAATATTCGGCCAAAAAGGAAACACGTGAATTCGAAGGTCGCACCTATGTCCTCGAGACGGCCATTACCGGGGACTTCGCGCTCGTCAAGGCATGGCGGGGCGACCGGTTCGGAAACCTGGTTTACCGGCACACGGCGATGAATTTCAATCCGATGATGGCCACTGCGGCGCAGATCACGATTGCCGAAGTCGAAGAGCTGGTCGACGTCGGCGCTCTCGAGCCGGACCAGGTGCACACCCCCGGCATCTACGTCCACAGGGTTCTCGTCGGCGAGCGGTACGAGAAGCGAATCGAGCGGCGCACCCTGAGCCAGAGTGGATCATGAAGGGTCCGCCGAAGGACGAGCGACAGGCGGCGACTCTCGAGCGCGATCGGATCGCTCGGCGGGCCGCGCAGGAGCTCCGCGACGGATTTTACGTGAATCTGGGAATCGGCATGCCGACGCTCGTGTCGAACTTCGTGCCACGGGGCGTGGAGGTCGTCCTCCAGAGCGAGAACGGCCTCCTCGGGGTCGGGCCCTACCCCACCGCCGACCGGCTGGACGCCGACGTCATCAATGCCGGCAAGGAAACGGTCACGATGCTCCCGGGCAGCGCCGTCTTCTCGAGCGCGGAAAGCTTCGCGATGATCCGCGGCGGCCACATCGATCTCGCGATCCTCGGCGCGATGCAGGTGAGCGAGAGCGGAGACCTGGCCAACTGGATGATCCCGGGCAAGATGGTCAAGGGCATGGGGGGAGCGATGGATCTGGTGGCCAGGGCGAAGCGAGTCGTCGTCGTCATGGAGCACACCGCCAAGGACGGTACCCCGAAGATCGTTCACGAGTGCTCCTTGCCGCTCACGGGACGACGCGTTGTGCACCGCGTCATCACCGAGCTCGCCACGCTCGACGTGACGCCCGAGGGTCTGGTCCTGCGTGAGGTGGCGCCAGGGATGAGTGCGCGAGAGGTTCAGGAGAGGACGGAGCCGACGCTGAAAGTCTCCCCGGATCTGGTAACAATGCAGTCGTGACGAACGACGGCCGTCGCGCGTGCCTGAGCTGTCCTCTCGCGCGATAGCGCGACCCGCTTCCATGCCTTGGCCCGAGAAAAAGCCTCCGGAGAGAGACGCCGCCGAGAAGAAGACGATCGGCAAGGGCGTGTTCCGCAAGTGCGACGGCTGCAGCGAAACGCTCCCGTCGGACGCCTTTGCCAGCAATTTCGAAGTGTGCCCCCAGTGCGGTCGCCACCACAAGCTCGGGGCAGCCGGCTGGCGTCAGCTGCTTCTCGACGACGCCTCGCTCGAGGAATGGGATGCTCACCTCGCGCCTGCGGATCCGCTCGAATTCGTCGACGGCAAGAGCTACCCCGATCGCGTGGCGTCGGCGCAGCGGTCGTCCCATGCCCGCGAGGCGGTGGAAATCGGCCGCGGTCGAATCGAGGGGCGGGGCGTCGCGTGGGGGGCATTCCTGTTCGCGTTCATGGGCGGGTCGATGGGCAGCGTGGTCGGCGAGAAGATCGCCCGTCTGTTCGAGCGCGCGCGAGAGCAGCGTCTGCCGGTGGTCCTGCTTCAAGCTTCGGGGGGCGCGCGCATGCAGGAAGGCATCCTCAGCCTGATGCAAATGGCGAAGACCGTGGCCGCGCTCGAGCGTTTCAAGGACGCGCGGCTTCCCTTCCTCAGCATCCTCTCGTACCCAACGACGGGTGGAGTGGCGGCGAGCTTCGCCCTTCTCGGGGACGTCAACATCGCCGAACCTGGCGCGCTCATCGGCTTCGCCGGACCCCGCGTCATCGAAAGCACCATTCGCCAGAAGCTTCCCGAGGGCTTTCAGCGCAGCGAATTTCTGCTGGCTCACGGCATGATCGACCGCATCACCAGTCGGCTGGAGATGAAGCACGAGGTGGCGGTCGTCCTCGGACATCTCTTGGGCCGGGCACAGCAGTCCGTCAACGGACACGTCCTGCATCGCAACGAACCGGCCGAGCTGCGGCGGGAATGAATTGAGCGCTCCGCTCGAGATCGCGCTCGCCCGGCTGTACGCGCGAATCCCGCTCGGCATGCGGCTCGGCCTCGAACGGATGCGCGCCGCCTGCGCGGCGCACGGCAATCCCGAGCGTGACTTCAAGACGGTTCACGTGGCAGGCACCAACGGAAAGGGAAGCGTCTGCGCGATGCTCGACTCGATTGCGCGCGCGCACGGCCTTCACACCGGCCTCTACACCTCGCCTCATTTGTGTCGTTTTTCGGAGCGAATTCGCGTCGACGGAGAACCCGTCGCCGACCCGGTTCTCGCGGCGCTGCTCACCCGAGCTCTCGACACGACCGAGGATCTTTCGTTCTTCGAAGCGTCCACCCTCGCCGCATTTCTCGCGTTCCGCGAAGCACACGTCGACCTTGCGATCGTCGAGGTAGGGATCGGCGGACGTCTCGACGCGACGAACGTGCTGCCGACTCCGGCCGGGGCGACAATCACGCGCATCGCTCTCGATCACGTCGATCGCCTGGGGCCGACGCTGACCGACATCGCGCGCGAGAAAGCGGGGATCGCCAAGCCAGGGCTGGACATCGTTCTCGGCCCGATTTCGCCCGATCTTCGCGCGGTCATCGACCAAGTCGCGCACGCGAGCGGGGCAACCACGAGCGGCTCGGAGGATGCGACCGTCGTTCCGATCCTCGGGCTCGCGGGCGACCATCAGCGGGACAACGCCCGTATTGCGGCGGTTCTCGGCGCGCGGATCGGGGCATCGGCGGAGGCCGTTGCGCAAGGCCTCACCCGAGTGACCTGGCCGGCGCGTCTCGAACGCATCGGCGACTATCTCTTGGATGCAGCACACAACCCCGACGGGACGGAGGCCCTCGCTCGATACCTCCGGCGCAGCGGACCGCCTCCGGACCGCGTCTCGCTCGTCTTCGGGACCCTGGCCGACAAGGACTGGCGGTCGATGCTGGGGACGCTTGCTCCACTCGCAACCACACGCATCTACCTCGCGCCGCAGGGGTCGGCGCGATCGGCGGCCGATCCGCGTGAAATGGCGGCCGTCCACTCCGGCTCGCTGGCGTCGGACGTCGAGGAGGCCCTCACGAGAGCGGCCAACGACACCGCACTCGTCGTCGTCTGCGGCTCGATCGCCCTCGTGGGCCAGGCCCGGGCCAGACTCTGCCGATTGCCCTGCGATCCATCGGTCGCACTTTGAACGGTCGCGCTGAGCGGCTACCATTCTATCCGCACTCATGCCGAGCTTCGACATCGTTTCGAAAGCACAATTGAACGAAATCGACAACGCGTTCCATCAAGCGCAAAAAGAAATCGCGCAGCGCTTCGACTTCAAAGACACCGATACCAACCTCGAGAAAACGTCCGAAGGAATCACGATTCGTTCGGGGAGTGAAGAGCGGGCGAAGGCCGCGCTGGTGGTCGTTCAGGACAAGCTCGTGAAGCGCAAGGTCTCACTCCGCTTCCTCGACGTCGGCAAGCCGGAGCCGACCGGCAAGGGCGGCGCCCGCATCGTGGCGAAAATCAAAGAAGGAATCGAGCTGGAAAAGGCCCGCGCCATCGTACAACTCTTGAAGGAATCGAAGCTCAAGGTTCAGGGCTCGATTCAAGAAAACCAGGTACGGGTCGCAGGCAAAAGCAAGGATGACTTGCAAGCGGTCATCGGCGCCATACGCGGGCGCGACTTCGGCATCGAGCTTCAATTCGTGAATTTCAGGGATTGAATGAAAAAATCCACGATTTTCCCCAAGGGGACCAACGGCGCCGCGGGCGCCGCCCCGCCACGCAAGCTCTTCGGCACCGACGGCATCCGCGGCATCGCCAACGAGCACCCGATGACACCGGAGCTCGCGCTGCAGCTCGGGCGCGCCGTGACGTTCGTCGCCGGCCGCGGCAAGGCGCACGTTCCACGGATCCTCATCGGCAAGGACACGCGGCTTTCCGGGTACATGCTCGAGCAGGCGATCGCGAGTGGCGTCTGCGCCACGGGCGGCCGCGTCATCTTGTGCGGCCCGATGCCCACGCCAGCCGTAGCGCACCTGACCGTGAGCATGCGCGCCGACGCGGGAATCGTCATCAGCGCGAGCCACAACCCGTACCAGGACAATGGCATCAAAATCTTCGGCGCCGACGGCTTCAAGCTCCCCGACGAGGCAGAAAGCGAAATGGAGCAGCTGATGCAGAATTCGCACCTGCTCGGGGTGCGATCGACAGGTCCGAAGATTGGCCGTGCCGAAAAGCTCGAGGATGCTCGCGGACGATACGTCGTATTTCTCAAGCAAACTTTCCCGCGCGATCTGTCGCTGGACAGCGTGCGGGTCGTCATCGATGCGGCCCACGGGGCCGCCTATCGCGTCGCTCCACTGGTCCTGCAAGAGCTGGGAGCCCAGGTCACGGCCATCGGCGTCAAGCCTAACGGCGTGAACATCAACAAGGAGGCGGGCGCGCTCTGTCCCGATCACGTTCAGGCCGAGGTGATCAAACGCGGAGCAGCGATCGGCATTGCCCTCGACGGAGACGCCGATCGAGTCATCGTCGTCGACGAGAAGGGCCAAATCGTGGACGGCGATCACGTGCTCGCGATGTGCGCGAGACAGATGTGCCTCGACGGCAGCCTGCGAAAGCGGACGGTGGTCGCCACCGTGATGTCCAACCTGGGGCTCGAGCGCGCACTCGCGCGAGTGGAGGCAAGGCTCCTTCGGACGCAGGTCGGCGACCGGTACGTGGTCGAGGCGATGCGAAGCGGCGGATTCAATCTGGGCGGAGAGCAATCGGGCCACCTCGTCTTCCTTGACCACGCATCGACCGGCGACGGCATCCTGGGGGGGCTGCAAGTGCTCGCGCTCATGCTGCGAACGGGCAAACCGCTGAGCGAGCTCGCTCGGGAGTCAATGCAGCGCGTTCCACAGGTCCTCGAGAACGTGACGCTGCCCGCGCGGAAGGCGATCGACGACATGAGCAAGCTATCCAAGGCCATGGCGGGCATCGCCAGCTCGCTGCGCAACGACGGCCGGGTGCTCGTTCGGTGGAGCGGAACGGAGCCGAAGCTTCGGATCATGCTCGAGGGCCCGGAGGAAGATCAGCTGCGGCAGTGGGCGAAGGAGTTGGCGGACGCGGCGCGGCAGGATTTCGACGGCGTCGCGCCGGATCCGTAGACGCGGGCCGTTGCCATGAGAAGCCGCTAGAATCTTGGCATGGCGCGGCGGTCGGTTCCGGAACCAGGTGCAGGCGGTGTGCGCGACAACGCCTCGCGCAGCGCCCAGTCGCCAGACGAGCTGGAGGCCGTGCGACAGGCCGCCAGAGAGTGGCGAACGGGTGTGGTCTCGCCTTCGGTCGCAAAAGTACCCCCGCGAAGTGAGCGTTTTTCGACCTGGAGCGATCTCGAGGTGCCGGACGTGCTCACCCCGGCCGACGTGCCGATCGACTACCTGCGCGATCTCGGGATGCCCGGCGAATACCCATTCACCCGCGGCGTCCAGCCCACGATGTACCGCGGCAAGCTCTGGACGATGCGAATGTTCGCCGGTTTTGGAACGCCGGAGCAGACGAACGCGCGCTTCAAGTACCTGCTCGCTCAGGGACAGACCGGGCTGTCCACGGCTTTCGATTTCCCGACGCTCATGGGCTACGACAGCGATAGCCCGCGAGCGCTGGGGGAGGTCGGCATGTGTGGCGTGGCGATCGACACGCTCCGCGACATGGAGGTGTTATTCGCCGACATACCCCTCGAGGCCGTGACGACTTCGATGACAATCAACGGCCCGGCGATCGTGCTGCTCGCATTCTACGTGGCGCTTGCCGACGCCCGGGGAATCCCGCGCAACCGCATCGGGGGAACGATTCAAAACGACTGTTTGAAAGAGTTCATCGCACAGCACGCGTGGCTCGTACCTCCCCAGCCAGCGATGCGAATCGTCACCGACATGATTGCGTTTTGCACCTCGGAAGTTCCGCGCTGGAACACGGTGAGCGTCAGCGGCTACCACATCCGCGAGGCCGGAGCGACCGCGTCGCAGGAACTCGCCTTCACCCTCGCCGACGGCATCGCATACGTGAAAAGCTGCGTCGACCGCGGTCTCGACGTCGATCGGTTCGCGCCTCGACTGTCGTTTTTTTTCGACATCCACAACGACTTTTTCGAGGAAGTCGCCAAGCTCCGAGCGGCGCGCCGCATGTGGGCGCGAATCGTCAAGGAGCGATTCGGCGCGAAGCGCGCGGACAGCATGAAGCTGCGGACGCACGCGCAGACGGCGGGCGTGTCGCTCACGGCGCAGCAACCCCAGAACAACGTCGTTCGCGTGACGATCCAGGCGCTCGCCGCGGTGCTCGGCGGCGCTCAGTCGCTCCATACCAATTCGCTGGACGAGACCTACGCTCTTCCTACGGAGGAGGCCGCGACGATCGCACTTCGGACCCAGCAGATCCTTGCGGAAGAGAGCGGCGCGGCGAACTCGATCGATCCGCTGGCCGGCTCCTGGTACGTGGAAGAGCTCACCCGGCGCCTGGAGAGCGAGGCATCCGAAATCATCCGCCGCATCGACGACATGGGCGGAATGGTAAGCGCCATCGAGAAGGGAGTCCCGCAGCGCGAGATCGCCGCCAGCGCGTACCGTTTCCAGCGGCAGCTCGAGGCGGGAGAGCGTGTGATCGTCGGGGTCAACAAGTACGCCGCGGAAAAGGACGCGCCGATCCCGATTCTGCGGATCGACCAATCGGTCCACACGACCCAGGTCGATAACCTCAGGCGAGTGAAGGCGACGCGCGATGGTGCGCGGGTGGAGCGAGCTCTGTCCGCGGTGCGGGCCGCGGCGCAGGCGCCCCCCGGCAGCCCGGGGTCCAACTTGATGCCCCCCACCATCGAGGCCGCAAAAGCCTACTGTACCGAGCAGGAGATCTGCGACGTATTGCGCGACGTCCTCGGCTCGTACAGCGACCCGGGCGAGTTCTGACGGGCTTCGGTCATCCCATGGCGAGACGAGCGAGCGTGGACCGCGCGACCTGCTCGAGAACGCCGATGAAATCGTCGGAGGCGTTCAACGAAGGGATGCGCGCAAACGTCAGCCCGCGGTCTTTCGCCATCGCTTTTGCCTCGACGTCGAGATCGTAGAGAATCTCCACGTGATCGGCGAGAAATCCGATGGGCGCCGCCAGCACGTGGCGCTCCCCGCGGACGACCACCTCGTCGAGGATCGTGGGCAGGTCGGGGCCCAGCCATTCGACGCGGCGGCCATCGCCACCCGCCGACGCTCCCTGGCTCTGGAACGCGAGCGCGAATCGCCCGGGAGCCGGCGCTCGACCCAGGACGGCCGCGGCAATCCGGTCCGCTGCCGCGCGCACGTCGCGCTCGTACGGATCGCCCGATTCGACGACGGCTCGCGGCAGACTGTGCGCAGTCATGACGACGCACGTGTGCAGAGGCGATGGCATGGCCTCGAGGGCGGCGGCGATGCGCGAGGCGAACGCCTCGCAAAGTCCAATGCTCGACCCCCAATTGGGAGCGCACGCCAGGGTGATCCCTCGAGCGTCTGCGGCCACCCTGGCGTCGGCCTCGTAAACGTGCGCCGAGTATTGCGCCAATGGGACGAGCGCGATTCGCTGGACACCTTGCGACGCGAGGTCGGCAATGGCGTCGCGTATGTACGGAGCCCACAGCCGATTGGCCCAGGCGACCCTCGTGCCAAGCCGGACGTGGAGCTTGCGAGCGACCTCGGCGTTGATGGAGTTGAGCGGCGAACCGCCGATCGCTTCGTATCGGCGCCGAAGCTCCGCCACGAGCTCGGGGGGTGCAGGCCGGCCATGTCGGATATTGGTCAGGAACGCTCCCAGCTCGTCCAGGTCCTGCACGCTACCGTGCGAGACGAGGAGCGCAGCCGTCGTCATCGAGCCGTCCGCGCCGCCACGTGATCGATCACGGCTTGCACGGTCTCGACCGGGGTTTCCGGCAGAATCCCGTGGCCCAGGTTGAATATGTGCCCAGGCCTGCCGGCGGCGGCGTCGAGCACCCGTTCGACGTGCTTCAAGGCCACGTCACGTGGAGCCAGAAGCGCGCACGGGTCCATATTGCCCTGGACCGCGTGATCGAACCCCACGCGACGCCACGCATCGTCGAGTGGCGTACACCAGTCGATGCCGATCACCGATCCTCCAGCATCACGCATCATTTCAAGCAACGTCGCCGTTCCCGTCCCGAAGTGCACGACCGGCACCCCCATGGTCGCGACGTCGGCGAGAATGCGGCGCACGTGAGGTTGCACGCTTTCGACATAATCGCTCGGCGACAAGGTTCCTACCCACGAGTCGAACAGTTGAACGGCGTCGACTCCCGCTTCGATCTGTGCGCGCAGGTAGCGGCGAACCACCTCGGCGAGCTTGTCCATCAACTCATGCCACGCGTCCGGAGCGCCCCACATGAGCTTCTTCGTCTTCGCGAAGCCGGCGCTCTTGCCCCCCTCGATCAGGTAGCTCGCGAGGGTGAATGGGGCACCGGCGAATCCGATGAGTGGGACGCTCAGATCGCGCTTCAAGAGGCGAATCGACGACATGACGTAGGAGAGCGATTCTTGAGGCTCGATTACCCGCAAGCGATCGATTTGCACTCGATTCGCGATGGGCTCGTGAAAGACCGGCCCCTCGCCTTTCGCAAATTCGAATGGCGCCCCCATCGGCTCGAGCGGCAGCAGAATGTCCGCGAACAGGATGGCCGCGTCGACGCCGAGCTGCACCGGCTGGAGCGTGACCTGTACCGCGAGCTCCGGTGTCCGGCAAAGCTCGAGCATCGAGTACTTCTCGCGGAGCCGGCGATACTCCGGCATGTAGCGTCCCGCCTGCCGCATGAACCATACGGGAGTGCGATCGACGGGCGCGCGGCGGCATGCTCTGAGAAAACGATCGTTCACGATATCACGCTAACCCTTGATGTAGCAGCGCGACGAGCGCCTCGTACATTGCTCGGTCGCCGGGCCGGGTCGGACGTCTCGCGTGTGGCCGCGACTCTGGGCCGACCGTCAACTTTTCTGGTTGTAATTCGTGTTCTCCAGCAAGATCACGTTCGTCTTCGAACGTGACTCGCCCACGTTCGTGACATAAACCGCAGGCTGGTCCTGGACGGGACAAACCTTCTCGCACGCGCCACAACCGACGCACAGGCTGGGGTCGACGTGCGGCCTCTGCAGGTGCACCGTCCTGTACGGAGGCGGCGCACCATCCGGCCCCGGTTTGCTGTCGCGAAGCGGCGCATCCACTTCTTCGACCCAGATGGCCTTGGGCGACGTAGGGCAGAACTCCTCGCATACGATGCAGGGCGTCTGCATCGACCACGGCAGGCACCGGCCATGATCGTAAAATGCGGTACCGATCTTGATGGGAGGCTGCCCTTGCCCCATCTTTTCTTTTTCGTTGATCTTCTGGATGGCCCCCGTGGGGCACACCTGGCCGCAGAGCACACAAGAATACTCGCAGTAGCCGATCCGCGCGATGAGGATGGGCGTCCACAATCCCTCGATTCCCGCCTCGAACAGCGCCGGATGCAGCGCGTTGTTGGGGCACACCTTCATGCATTCCGCACAGCGAATGCACCGCTCCAAAAAGGAGCGTTCCTCGACCGCTCCCGGCGGCCGGATCACCTTGGAGTGGTAGTTCACGTCGAGGGCATCCGCCACGCGAGCCGCGGGGAGGAACATCGCGCCCGCCCCGACGGCCGCAAGGGCAGTCCGCCTCTGGGTGTCGGGCACCGCGACGGTGCTGCGGCGATTCGGCAGGAAGCCGAACTTGATGACGTCCTCCGGGCAGGCGTTCTCGCAGTTCAAGCACATGTGGCATTCGTCCTGCCGCCACTTGACGCCCCCTTGGGGCGAATCAGCGCCCTGGCAGTGGACGAGACACAAGTTGCAATCGGTGCACTTGGAGTGATCCTTGGTCATTCCAAAGAGCGCAAACCTCGCCACCACACCGAGAAAGGCTCCCAGGGGGCAAAGTACGCGGCACCAGAACCTCGGAATGAATCTGTTGGCGAAGAGCACCGCCACCAGAAGGAACAGGATGAACCAGGTCTGGTGAAAGTAGAATTGCTTGCTCTGCCAGACGGTCTGGGCGAGCCAGTCCTGCGTGTGATCGGCTGCGCCCTGCACCGGGCGCCAGTGCATGTCCTGGGCGCCGCCGAGCGCGCGGTGGGTCACGTACTGCAGGCCCGGGACGACGCCGAGACCGATCGACCGGACGGCGATGCAGATCGGGTCGAACAATCCACCGATCGCGCTTCCCGCCACCCCTGCGACGAGGAACGCATAGAGCAGATAGTACTTGGCTCGCTGATACGAGTGCGTTCGATTCGCGTCGACACGGGAAGCGCCGCGTCCTCGCTTGCTCGGCAGCAGCCATGCGAAAAAATGGTGCAGTGTTCCGAAGGGGCAGACCCAACCGCAGAAGGCCCTTCCGAAGACGATCGTCAGTGCGAGCAAGCCGAGGCTCCACAGCAGGCCCCGATAGACCGTGTGGGTCGACAGCAGGGTCATTGCCGCCACGAACGGATCGACGAGCAGGAAACCCTCGACCGGGAGCGGCATCCGTACCGGCGAGTCGGCTCGCGCCGCGAAGCTGCCGCGAAAGGTCGTCTGAAAAAGAAAATAAATGAACAGCGCGAAGAACAAGACCTGTGAGAGACGACGCGCCCATTTGAGAATCACGACGATGCGCCGCGGGGGAATGCCGCTTCCAGGCAGTCTTTTCGACGATCGGCCGCGCGACGTTCGGCCCGCGACGGCAGCAATTGCGGCGACGGGGGCGGAGACCGGGGACGCGGCTGAACCCTTGAGGCCGGGTGTGGCCGGAGGACCCTGCAGGGCGCCACACGCCGGCGCGTCGAGCGTCGCCACCATCCCCACCCGGCCCGTCTTCCAAGGAATGGGCTCGACGTGGAGGTCCTCGCCCGCCTCGGCCCGGGCGCCCACGGCGGGGTCGAGACCTACGCCGGCGTGGTCGGCGACACGATGGCTCGGCGTCACGCTAGACCTCCTTCACCCGAAGGCTCTCCCACCGGGTGGTTCCGAGGCCGCGCTTTTCGCCCATCGTCAGGTAAGGAAGGTTCTCGCGCTTCTGGCCGATGAGCGTGCAGGCGAACGCGTCGGCGGCAACTTGATCGACCGACGCGATCACGGTGTGCATGTCCTTGGCGTCGTCGATGTTTCCCCCCTGAGGACCATTGCGCATCAACACCCGCCACGCATCGACGACCACGAGCGAAGGACGCATGAACGTAGCCAGATCGGCGATCGAGGTGTCGATGTTCTGGTGCAGCCGGTTGCGCCGACCGCCGAGCACGCCGTACCAGTTCTTCATGGCGGCGGTGAACTTTGCCAGGTTGTGGTGCTTCGCCACCGGTACGTTGATCACTCTGTCGGCATCGATGAGCGTGGTGAAAATCGGCCATTCATCGAGCACGTCGCCCTTCAGGCGCATCGTGCGGTACCGGTGCTCCTGAGGCAGCACGACGTCGGCTCCGAGCTCGTATGCTGCCCGCCAAATGCCCGAGCGCTGGAAGCAGCGGTTCGGGTCGTTGCACGATCCGTCCGCGACGACGACCTTCTTGGCGCCGGCCTCGTACGCGAGCTTGATGACCGCGCCCACCACTTCGGGGTTCGTATTCGCCGCGTGAATGGGCATCCGATCCCAACCGATATTGGGTTTCACGACGACGATGTCTCCCCGCGACACGAACTTGCGCATTCCGCCCAGCGCATCCAGCGCCCGGCGAACCAGCTGATCCGGGGTAGCGGTCGCGTGGGGCGAATCGTCGGCGGCCTCTTTGGCAGGCGCTCGCGCGATCGCGAGCTGCGCGTGCTCGGCGTCTCGCTCGACCACACGGTAGTCGCGAACCTGACGCGGCGCACTCGAGCGAGCGACGTCGTATCCGCCGCGATCCCAAAGGAGCCGCGACACCGCCGCCGATGCGCCGAGCACCCCGACGGCGCCGCCTGCCCGGACGATCAATTCCCGACGCGACGGACGGGCGACGTCGGGCGACACGTTCGGCGCGGGATCGCCACTTTTGGGGCTCACGAGCTTTTTCATACCCCGCCGGCCGTCGGATCGGCAACTTGCGGCCTTTTTCCGCTGGATCTCGTCAGCGAGCCTCCGACGAGCTCGAAGACGACGCCAGTCCGTGGCCTGGGCCGAGAATCTGCTTCATCTTGGCCTCGGGATCGAACTCGTCGACGTGGGGCGGATGGTGGCACCCCAGACACAGCGACGGGGCCGGCCTGGCGACGATCGCGGCGTCGTCCTCGGGCGCCTCGACGTGCTTCGACCCCGGTCCGTGACAGACCTCGCACTGCACGTTCCGAAGCCGCTCGACATGGGTGACGGTGCTTCCGCCCGGTTTCTCGTAGCCGGTCACGTGGCAGGAGACGCAATCGAGGTTGAACTCTTTGAATTGCGCCGACAACATCGCATAAGCGCGAGAATGTCCCGTGCCGTCCCACACCCTCCGCGCGGCGGCGTGACAGGATGCGCACACGTCGACCCCGACGTACGTCGCGACGCCGGGAGCGGGAGCCGGCGGGAGCCGATGGGCAAATTCCCGGCGATTGTGCTCGTCGACCATCTTGTAATAGTCGAGTAGCTCCTCGTCGATCTTCGGATCCTGACCGAGCGACTCGCGAATCTCCTGGAGGCGGTAACGGAGGAAGCTGCCGGTGACTGCCGTGGGCGTCGCCTCGAGCGCGACGCTCTCTCCTTCGAGCCGCGCGAGGTCGCGGCGCCGGGCCTCCAGATCCGCCGCGCTCACGCCGGGGTCACGCTCCCATGCAGCAATCTTCCTGTGAAGCTCGTCGATCCGCGAGACCAAATCGTGCTTCCGGCTCGCCAGCTCGGCGCCCGTTCCGTCCTCGAATCGCAGAATCCGGCCGCGCTGCGGAGATTCGCGAACGTAGAGATCGAGGACGAGCGCGCTTTGTAAATGGTTGCCAGATTGTGCGATGAGCACGTCGCCGATGCGTTCGGCTTCCGGAGCCGCGGCGTTGGCATCGCCGTCGGATTTGACCGATCCGACGACGACGGCGGTCAGCTCGGGGACTGCGTCGGCTATCCGCTTCGCCTCACCCCGCCCTACCGCTGCCAGAGCGATCAGGACGTTGGCTCCGCCGGACCTGGCCTGCTCGGCGCCCCGTCGAATGGTCGCCTCGACGTTCTCCGTCGGCTCCGATCCGGAAGGCTGACCATAACCCACGAACCCAATCCGCAACGCAGTCCCGGGCACTTCGCGCACCACACTCAGAGCCATTGGCGGATCCTTCGAGCTCGAGTCGACGATCGCGGCGGCACCCGACTCGCGAGCGAGTGACAAGAGCAGGTCGGTCCCGCCGCTCCAGTCGTTTCTTCCCGGCGCGAACGCGACGAAATCGAGCTGGGCGAGAACGCGCGCGATCGCATCGGCCTTGGCCCGGTCCTGATCGGCTTTCTGCGGATCGAGCTGCGAGTCCATGAAGAAGACCGGCCCGGCAGCTGCGACGACCCCAGGCACTCGCTCGCGCTTGACCCATGCTCCAAAGTGCCCGACGCCCCCCAACTGATCTTTCGTACATCCGCAGGGTTCGAGCGCTCCGGCGACGTCGGTGAGCAGGATCAATCGCGCCGTCGGAGAACCTACGTTGGAGCCCAGGGTCGTAGCGGTCGGCTGCCGCGAGGCCGGCGTGGAACGACACCCTTCACACGCAGCGAGGTGCAGTGCCGTCGCAAAAACGGCTGCCGCCACATGCCACATCAGGCGCACGCGCACGCGCAGTGTCATTTCACCATCCCGCTCGGCCCCGCATAGATACACTCGTCTACGGGATGTCGTTTGGCGAAAAGCCCCAGGGGCGGTCCGTGCCGAGACCGCTCGCCGGCGCTCCAGTGAAGTTCGGCCCCTTCTGGCTCGACGCGCGGCTCGCTGTCGGCGGAACCGCCGAGGTTTACCTGGCGCGCCCCATCCCTCCCTCCGCTCTTCCGGCGCGCCTGGTCGTCAAGCGCTTGCTTCCGCAGTTCGTCGAGGATCCCGAAGGACGGACGATGTTCGAGCGCGAAGCGGCTCTTCACGCTGCAGTCCATCACGAGAACGTGGTCAAGGTGCACGAGTACGGCTCGGTCGGCGACGAACCCTGGCTCGCGATGGAGCTGGTGGACGGGTGCGATCTGTTCCGGCTCCTGCGCCGCCTGTCGAGCGACGGCCGCGGGCTCACGGCGGGACTCGCGACCCACATCACGCGCGAGCTGTTGAGCGCCCTCGAAAGCGTTCATTCGGCCTCCGACGCCAATGGCCAGCCCATGGGGATCATTCATCGCGACGTCACTCCATCCAACGTGTACTTGTCGAACGACGGTCGCGTGAAGCTCGGCGATTTCGGAATCGCAAGGGCGATGAGTCGGCCGACGCTGCGGAGCGCGCAGAGCGACATGCTCAAAGGAAAGTTCGCATATCTGGCTCCAGAGCAGGTGGCCGGCGAACCCTTCGATCACCGCGCCGACCTGTTCGCGATGGCGGCCGTCACGAGCGAGATGCTGCTCGGACAGCCTCTTTTTGCGGGGAGTGGACAGCTGGCGGTCCTCCTGGCGATCCGCGACTGCCGCATCGACGCGCTCCGGACCGTGCGGGCGACACTGCCGAAGGGGCTGTTCGCCGTGCTCGAACGTGCGCTGGCACGCGACCCGGCGGCGCGATTTTTTTCGGCTCGGGAGCTCTCTCAAGCCCTTGCGCCGTTCGACGTGCCGGTCGCGGCCGCCCGTGCCGAGCTCGGAGCGCTGGTCCGCTCGGTGCAAGCGACTCCGTCGGTCGAGCAAATGCAAGCGGTTCGCGACAGTGCTCGCAAGCTGCGCGCGGCCACTCCGATGCGAAGCTTCGGGAGAGTCGCCGGTGGCGGCGAGTCCGACCGCACCACGGGGGAATATGCCGCCATTCCGTCGTACGTGGTGAAAGGGAGCGGAGACCGGCTCGGGCCCTGGCCATTTGCGCGACTCGTCGAGGCCATCGCGACGGGCGAGGTCGGACGAGGCGACATGGTCGACTACATGGGTCGCGGGCTGCAGCCCATCGAGGCCATCGACGAGGTGGCGCGCTTTCTCCCCCCGAAGACGGCCACCACCAATCGCGTTGCCGGTGTCGACTCCCCGGATTTCGTGGACGAGGTGTCCCCTGCGACGCTCGTCACGGTCCTTTTGCGCGTCGTGGAGTCCGCGGCCACCGGAGTCCTCTTCGCGGAGGGACCCAGCGAGTCGCGTCGGCTGCATCGCAAGGATACGGCGCCGGGACGGAAGGAGCTTTACTTCGTCGGAGGGAAGCTCCATCACGTCGCCTCGAACAATGCCAGCGAGCTTTTCGGCGAGTACCTGGTTCGACGGAAGATGATTTCGCGCGAAGAGCTCGACTTCGCGCTCGCGGTCTTGCCGCGTTACGGCGGTCGCATGGGCGACACGCTCATTGCGCTGGGCCTGGTCGGCTCACTCGACATTTTCCGAGCGATCAGGGATCAGGGGCGAGCTCGGCTGGTCGATCTGTTCCAGTGGAACACGGGAAAGCTGACCTTCTATACCGCACAAACTCCGCCGCACGTCGAGTTCCCACTCGACTTGGACCTGCCCCCCCTCATCCTCGCGGGCGCAGAGACCGCAAGCCCCGGCGACACACCGCTTCGGGCGTGGCGCGACCGTCTCGACGCGATCGTCGTTCGCGCATCGGCCGCGCCGACGAGACTTCTGACCGCCGCGTGGCCGCCGTCGGCGAAGCGACTCATCGACGCGGTCGAGGAGCCCACGTCAGTTCGGGCGCTTCTGACGACGACGGCGCACGATCTCCACGGCGACGCCAACGCCGTCCTTCGTGCCCTCGAGGTGCTTGTGGCAGCGCGGTTGTTGAGCGTCACGTGAGGGCCCACGTGAGGCACGCGCGGGGTCAATGGCTCGCAGCGGCGGCGGCGCCGCCCGAGAACGGAAGCAACGTCTTCAGGTCCAGGTCGTTGTACCGCAGCTGCAACCCGAGAAAATAATCGCGTTGCGCGGGAACGAAGACGTTGTCGATGCCGCCGAGCAGCCAGAGGTGCTTGATGAACTCGTACTGGATGTAGACGCGATAGCGAGGCTGCGGCTCGACGCCGAACCCGAATAGATCGTTGACGATCTCGAATCGGTCTTTCAAAAGATCGATGTCCAGACCGATGCCGCCGGTGGATTCCATGACTCCGAAACGACCCGTGAACGGTCCCAACCGTTTCGCGATCTGGAGTGAAAATAAGAACGAATTCGTCGTGGTGGTCGTGGTCGTACGGTAGTTCTGCGGCATCGTCGTATTGGTCGTGTTCACCGTGGTATCCGTGATCGTGGTCAGCCCGCGCGGATCGTCGATAAGCTGGATCAGGAAGTACTTGTCCTCGGACGGTTGCAGACGGACCTCCGCGTACGTCTTGATCGTGTTCGCCAGGAAGTTGTAGTCGGTCCGCAGGCCGACGATCGTCTGCAGGCGAGTGAGGCTCTGTACATAGTCGTTGATCCCTTCCGCAACGCCCTGGACTTCGTTGATGAGCTGCTCGTCCTTGGTGAGCTTCCCGATCGTCCCCTCACCCCGATCGATTCGTCCGGCGATGCTGTCGACGTGAGAAACAGCGCTCTCGAGATTCTGGCTTGCGCGATCGAGGCGTTCGAAAGTGTCGCGCAGCTGGCCTTTCTGCGCCTCGGGCGTCTTGCCCGCGGCGGCCAGCAGTTCGCGGACGTCCTGCGTCACGACCCGCACGTTCTCGAGAATCTGCGCGAGCTCCGGGTTTGCATTGCGCGTGATCTGATCGACGTTGCGCAGCGTGTCGTTCAGGGCCTCACGGTTCTCTCGAATCGTTCTGTTGATGGCATCGGTCGCGTCCGCGAGATTCTGCAATATCGCGCGAATATTGCGGCCACCCTGCTCGGTTCCGACGGAGGCTGCGAGCTGCTGGGCGACCGCGCGGACGCTGTCGGCGATGTCCTTCACCTCGTCCATGATCTGCCCGGCCGTCGCTTCCTCCAGGATGATGCGAATCTCATCGCCGTCATGAAGCCTCGGATGATCAGGAGTGCCCGGCGTGAGAACGACGATGGATTCTCCGAGCAGCGACGCCGCCCTTTTCCCGAGTGTCGCGTTGTCGTAGAGCGCTACGTCGCCGTGCACTTTCACGTCAAGGCGCGCTTGCCCGTTGACGAGATCGATGCCATCGAGCGTGCCTACCGGAATACCCGCGATCGTGACGCGGGAGCGGATCGCCAGTCCCGTCGCATCGTGGAGGAGGGCGTGGACCGTATAGCCTTTCCCGCCAAGGGCCTCGGGACTGACGAAGTGATAGATGCCGTACGCCGCTGCGCCCGTCAAAGCAACGAACAGCCCCACCTTGGCCGCTTGCGTGCCCTTCGCCATCTGCTCGACCTGGCTACGCTATCAGCGATCGGGACCCATGGAGCAGATTGTCGCGCCCTCGCAGCGACGCGGCGGTCAGGGCTCCTCGTAGAACGTCTCGTGATCGCCAGGTTCGACGGCCACCGATCCTGCCACGACCGGGGGCAACGGGATGCCGTCGAGCTCCGCATCCAGGTCGGTGCGACGCCGGTCGAACTCGTCACGAAGAGAATGAGGAACGACGCGAACGCCGTCCAGACGGAGCGACATTGGATCGATGAAAACTCCGTTTCGCTTGATGCCGAAATGCAGGTGCGGACCCGTGACGCGTCCCGTCTGCCCGACGTAAGCGATGAGCTGCCGCTGTTCGACGTGCTGGCCGACGTGCAGGCCCGTCGCATAGCGCGAGAGGTGGCAGTACACACTCGTGATCCCCCCGGCGTGCGAGATCTCGACGTTGTTCCCGCAGGGCCCCGCGCTGCCGACGCTGATAACGATCCCGGCAGCCGTAGCGTAAACGGGCGTGCCGACGGGGGCAGCAAGGTCGATGCCGTTGTGTGGGGCCACGACGTGCAGCACGGGGTGCATTCGGTGTGGATTGAATCGTGACGCGATTCGGGCGAGAGGAACGGGCGCTCGGAAACCGCCGTGCAGCGGCTGACGGCCCTTCGCGTCGTACCAGCTCTCGCGCCTCTTGGCGTCGTCGCCCTCCACGCCTTCTCCGAACGCATAAACGCGCACGGGTGACGCATTTGGAGCTGCCGGAACGTACTCCACGGCGTCGAGCGACACCCATCGCACGAATGCGCCGTCGACCTGTTCCTGGGTGCCGACGATGCGCAGGCGCGCGCCGGCTCGGATGTCGGAGAGCTCGGCGTGCCTTTCGAGCGCGTCGTCCAGCATCGTCACGACCTCGTCGACCGGAGTGAACCCGGCCTCCGCGAGGGAGGCGCGCAAGTCGGCCCCGACGAGGACGGCCTTGCCGATCCGAACGCGAGACGTCTGCAGCTCGAGTCGTTGAGCTTCGAGCTTCATGGTGCCGTCGGGTTGCGGCTCCTCGCGCGCCTGCCACACCTCCGAAGGGGAGCTCGCGTACTCGAACGCGACGACACGCCCCGTCGCCTTCTCCGTCGCTATCTTCAGCGTGTCTTTCGGATCGAGACGATCGCTGCTACGGGCAACCGACAGCCCCTTGACGACGCGCTGCGCCTCGCTCGGCGAAAGCCGCAAAGCCGCCAGCACGGAAAGCAGCGGCCGATGGCCGATGGTTTCCTCGATCACGCGTACCCCCGAGTCCTCGGACAATTGCGCCACACGCCACAGCGGAGCGCGGCCCGGCGCCGGCGCGCTCGAGCGCGACCCGTCGAATCCCGCGTCCACACCCGAGCTCCCGACGACGGTCTCGGACGCCGCAACTGCGGCTGCGAGGGAGACCGCGTTGACGACTTCCCCGCCGTTGTTGCGTGCGCTCGTGGACTCTTTGAGCGCGATCGGTGCCCCGAGGACAGCGCCCAACAAGGCGGCCGCCCCGCCGGCGAACGCGAGGGCCATGCGCGTACTGGACTGAAGGCCCCATTTGCGTTTCCCGCGATTTTTCTCCGATGCCGAGAGTGACGGCGCCGACGAGGCGGAATTGAGAAGCTCCGGCGCCGATCGAGCCAAAGTCGCCGCCTGCGGCGTCTCCATTTCCGGGGACGCGCCGACCGCGGGCTCCGCAGCTGTCGATGCGCGCTCTTCCCCCTCCCGCGCACCCTCGCTCGGCGTCTTGGGCTCGGAAGCCTGCACTTGAGGTAGCCCTTAGCGCGGGAACGTGCGCGGGTGCAAACGGAAAGCATACGAAAAAGGTGAGTGTGGCTAAGGCCACGTACGACCTCGATCTTCCTCGCTCGTGACGCGCCCCGTGACGCGCTCGTTGTACACTTGTGACATCGTGTACTGTGGCTCCCCGCAGTTCGGACGGGCCGTACCGACTGCCCTCATGGGTGTGAGGCGTTGAGCATGGACGAGCACACGAAGCACTGGTTGCTTCTCGGCCGAGAGCACTACCAAAAGCGCGAATTCGACCGAGCCGAGCCACTTTTGCGACAGGTGCTCGAGAAGAGCGATCGACTCGCGGACGTGCACGACATGCTGGGCGTGATCTGCCACGCACGCGGCAACTTCGCGCAGGCGGAGCATCACTTCGAACGAGCGCTAGCGATCAACCCGAGCTACACGGAAGCTGCGCTGAACCTGGCGGTCACCAACAACGACCGGGGTAAATACGAAGCGGCGCGCCAGATCTACGCGCGGATCCGGACACTGGCCTCCGACGGGGCAACCGCGCTCGATCCGTTCGCGCGGGGGAAGATCGCAAACATGCACGCCGAGGTAGCCCAGGCGTATGCGGACGCGGGCATGGTTCACGATGCGATCATCGAATACGACCGGGCGGTGCGGCTCTGTCCCCAATTCGCCGATTTGCGCACGAAGCTGGGCACCTTGCTACGCGAGACGGGAGATCTGTCGCGCGCGAGAGAGCAATACCAGGCCGCGATCGAGGCGAGGCCGACGTACGTGCCTGCGCGGGTCCAATACGGGGTGACCCTGCTGGCGCTGGGCGAGAACGACGCCGCGGCCGAGCAGTGGCAGACCGCGCTGGAGCTGGATTCGGACAACGTGCCGGCGAGGATGTACCTGCGCATTCTTCAGGCGGAGAGCTCCCATGCAGCGCCATGACGAGCGACCGTCCCCTCCGCTGCAAAGACGTGCTCGAAGTGGGACACGACGTGGAGAGCCGCACGCTCCACCGTCGGAGTAGAGCCGGCGACCTTCACGAGCGAAGTCACGCCGTACTCGGCGATGCCGCAGGGGACAATCCAGCGGAACGCGGAGAGATCCGTCGATAGGTTGAACGCGAAACCGTGCATGGTCACCCAGCGCGACAGGCGCACACCGATTGCCCCGATCTTCGCGGCACGGGTGGCCCCTCCTTCGTGCCGCGGGTCGCCCGGCCAGCGCGCCGGGCTCGCCTCGTCCACCCAGACGCCGACAAGCTTCGGGGCCCCGTCGATGAAGGCCGCGTCGACGCCGAATTCGCTCGCGAGCAGGATCATGACGCGCGCAAGGTCGCGCACGTAGCGACGGACGTCGCAACGGTCCGGCCGCAAGTCGAAGATTGGATAGGCCACCAGCTGGCCGGGACCGTGGTACGTAACGTCGCCGCCCCTGCCCGTTTCGTGGACCTCGATCCCGCGCCGGGCGAGCTCCGACCGGTCGGCGACCACGTTATCGCCGCGGGCGCCCCGACCCAGTGTTATCACGGGCTCGTGCTCCAGGAGCAGCAGCGTGTCGCCGACCTCGCCCCGGAACCGAGCATGGAGCAGGCGCTCCTGGAGAGCGTGCGCACTCGCATATGGCACTCGACCGAGCCAATGTGCTGCGAACCGGCGCATCGAGTGACGACCCCCGCGCGCTCACGAGCGAAAGTAGTTCGGGGCCTCTTCCGTGACGATGACGTCGTGCACGTGACTCTCGCGCAAACCTTGCGACGTGATGCGGACGAAGCGCGCCTTCGCCCGCAGCTCCTGGATGTTCCGGCTCCCGGTGTAGCCCATGCCGCTCCGGAGGCCGCCGACGAGTTGATAGAGGATCGACGCCAGCGAGCCGCGATGAGGAACGCGACCTTCGATCCCCTCCGGCACGAGCTTCTCGTCCGCCGTGCCTCCCTGGGCGTAACGGTCGCGGCTCCCCTTCTTCATTGCCCCGAGGCTGCCCATCCCGCGGTACACCTTGTAGCTACGACCCTGATACAAGACGAGGTCACCCGGCGACTCGTCCGTACCCGCGAACAGCGAGCCGATCATCACGGCACTCGCGCCCGCGGCGATCGCTTTGGTGATGTCCCCCGAGTGCTTCACACCCCCATCCGCGATGATGGGGATTCCGTTTCGATCCGCCACGCGTGCACAGTCGCTCACGGCACTGATCTGGGGCACTCCCACGCCGGCGACGACTCGGGTGGTACAGATGCTTCCTGGCCCTATCCCCACCTTGACCGCGTCCGCTCCCGCGTCGATGAGAGCCTCCGTCCCGTCGGGCGTCGCCACGTTTCCGGCGATGACACGCACCCCCGAGAACTCCCGCTTCGTCTCACGCACAGCGTCGACTACTCCCTTGTGATGACCATGCGCGGTATCGATTACGAGAATGTCGACGCCCGCAGCCACGAGCGCGGCCGTTCGCTCGACGCGGTCCGGCGCCGGGCCGATCGCTGCACCCACCCGTAGACGCCTCTTTTCGTCTTTCGCCGCGAGCGGGTATTTGTCCGCTTGCAGGATGTCTTTGATGGTGATGAGACCCACGAGCCTGCCGTCGGACCCGACGACGAGGAGCTTCTCGATCCGGTGTTTGTGGAGTAGTCGCTTGGCCTCCTCGACGCTCACGCCGGGCGTCACCGTCACGAGCTCTTTCGTCATGAGAGCGCTCACCGGCTGGTCGAGATTCTGTTCAAACCGGATATCGCGAGCCGTCAGGATGCCGACAGGCCTTTCGCCTTCGACCACTGGCACGCCGCTGATGTCATGCTCGCGCATCACTTCGAGCGCGCTCCGCAGGAGTTGCGACGGCAGCACGGTCACAGGACCGAGGATCATCCCGCTCTCCGCACGCTTGACTCGCTCGACCTCCCGAGCCTGGGCCTCGACGGCCATGTTCTTGTGGATGATGCCGATCCCCCCTTCGCGGGCCATCGTGATGGCGGTCTTGCTCTCCGTGACCGAATCCATGGCAGCCGACAGGAGGGGTATGTTCAGTTCGACGCCACGGCACAGACGTGTCCTCACGTCGACGTCTTTGGGCAGCACCTCGCTGTAGGCCGGAGCAAGCAGGACGTCGTCGAACGTCAGGCACTCACGGAGCTTCTCGTCGAGCATGTCTGTCTATAGCGCACGTCGCAGGGGCGCGCCCTCGAGGCAGCTCACTCGGGAATCCTTTGACCTTTCGACGCGAGCTCCTCTCGAAAAGCTTCGAGCCCGGACGTGAACGAGCGCGTCACCTCGGGGTCGAACTGCGTGCCGCTGCATCGCTCGATTTCCCCGATCGCCACCTCGTGCGGTAGAGCGCGTCGATAGGCGCGATCGCTCGTCATCGCGTCGTACGTGTCCGCCACGGCGATGATCCGGGCCATGAGCGGTACGTCATTTCCCTTGAGCCCGAGCGGATAGCCTCGGCCGTCCCAGCGCTCGTGGTGCAGATGCACGCCGGGAATGAGCGGATGCAAGAACCGGATGGGATCGAGAATATCTTTCCCGTAGGCGGGGTGACGCTTGAAAACCTCGTATTCTTCCTGCGTGAGCTTCCCCGGCTTGTTGAGATTCATCACGCATCCGATCTTCCCGATGTCGTGCATCAACGCGCTCTGCCGGACGACTTCTATTGCTTCGACCGACAGGCCCAGGCGCATACCCAGATAGGTCGCGTAGGTCGCAACGCGTTCGGAATGTCCGGCCGTGTACCGATCCATCTTGTCGATGGCGCGAGCCAGCCCTTCGATCGTCTGCTGGAACGTCGCACGGAGGTCTTCGTAGAGCCTCGCGTTCTCGATCGCTGCCGCGGCCCGCGATCCGACGATCGAGAGCAGCTTGCGATGCCCTTCGTTGAAACGCTTCTGTTTCGTGAAGCTCGCAACCGCGATCCACCCGAGCAGGCGGGCCTTCATGCGCAAAGGAACCGAGACGAGCGATACGAGCGGCTCGGTCGCCGGAGTGGCGAAGAAGCGCATTCCTTTCGATCCTTGCTCCAGGAGCGTCGAATGCGACGCGTAGTGGAGGACGAACGCGTCCGGAGTCAGCGCCCCGTGCGAGCGCCCGACCTTCGGCTCGGCCAGGTCGACCGGGGCCGGTGCCGCCACGAGCGTCGGGGAGTCCGCGGTCGAGCGCGGCTGCACGAGACGCTGCCGCTCGTAATAGCCACCCTCCCCGTTCTCCAGCCAAGTCGACACCAGATCCCCTTTGACCTCGTGTACGGCCGTATCGCCGATCGTGGCCAGGACCTCCTCGAGAGAAAGGCTCGCGGCGATCGCCTCGCTCACCTTGTAGAGCGACACAGCCTCACGGAGACGGAGGTTCTCGGCCGCGAGGCGTTGCTTCTCGAGCCCTCGCTGGACCACCCGGATGACCTCCTCGACCTTGAAGGGCTTGAGAATGTAGTCGTACGCTCCGCGCTTCATCGCGTCGATCGCCGTCTCGACCGTCCCGAAGCCCGTCATGATGACGGTCAGCGCGTTGGGGGCGGCGGTGCCGATCGCCTCGAGAAGCTCGATGCCTCCCATCCGGGGCATTTTCAAATCGCTGATGACGAGATCGTAGTGTGCACTGTGCAGCTCGGTGAGAGCGGCGGCGCCATCCTCCGCAGTACGGACGATGTATCCCTCCATACCCAGGAAGTCGGCCAGGATGTCTCGGATGAATTTCTCGTCGTCGACGATAAGTACACGCGGGCGCTCGTCGTGTGTGGTGGACATCGGGTAACGACTTGCGGCAACTGTAACAGATTCGAATCTACGGGCAGCGACGGCTCGCCCGCAAGCGCACGACTTGCGTCGTGCGACATCGCATGAAAGGTTTGCTTCGACCAATGGTCGCCAGCAGAGACGCGAAACCGCTCGGCGCGCAAGCGGAGCGCCTGGGAATGGGCGGAGGGGCGCAGCAGCGCCCCGAACCTGCACTGGTCGTCGCCGCCGCATACGCCGCGGCCGGAGGCTTGGCCGGGCTCATCTCGCTGCTCCTGGGACGCAATCCCGTCGCTTGCGACGGCTGGCTGGGCGCACGCGGGCTCTCGTCGGTCCTGCTCAGCGTGGGGCTCGGGCTGCCGCTCGGCTCGGCGACTATCGCGATCACGCGGGTGGTCGTGCAGCGCTCGCGCTGGGCGCACGCGCTTCATGCCGCGCTCCGCCCCACGGTGAGCGGCACCGGGGACGCCGCGCTCTTCGCGGTAGCTGCGGCAAGCTCGGCGGGTGAGGAGCTTCTCTTCCGCGGCCTGCTCGTTCCGATCATCGGGGTCGTCGCATCGTCTCTCGTATTCGGTGGGCTTCACCAAGTCCGCGGGCGAGCTCGATGGGGATGGATGGGGTGGGCGACCGTGATGGGGCTCCTGTTCGGAACGCTGTTCGCGGCCACGGGCAGCCTCGCGGGACCGCTGGTGGCCCACGCAGCCATCAACCATTCGAACTTGCGCTTCCTGAGGGACAACGATCCGCACGGGCGGCCCCGCGCCCTCGGCGGTTTGCTTCGACGCTGACCTCATTCTCCCGCGATCACCCGAAGGTACGCAGCGCGGATCTCTCGAGTCACCGTCACGTAGCGATCGAGCAGCGCTCGATCCGCATGGGCGCGCGGCCCGTCGCGCATTCCCATTCTCCGCGCGAGAGCGGGCAGCCCCGGAGCACCCTCCTCGATCAGGGTGGCACCCGAGCCATGAGAGATTCGGAGCCGTTGCTCGAGCTTGCGCAGGAACCGCCATCCGTCCCGCAACGTCTCGCCGGTCGTCGAATCGAGATACCCGCACGTCTCCAGGGCCGAGAGGGCCACGTCCGTCTCGGTAGTCCGCACGCGTCGGTCTTCGCCGAAACGCATCTGCAACCATTGCGTTGCGAATTCCACGTCCACGAGGCCGCCCCGTCCCACCTTCAGGTCGTAACGGGCAGGAGATCGGTCCAGGCGCTCGTGCCCCAGCTCGCGCTCCATCCGCGTGCGCAAGTGTCGCATCCGCGATGCATCGGGGGCGCCACGCTCGTACGCCGCGCGGTGGGCTATTTCCATCACACGCGCCCCGAGCGCAAGGTCGCCGGCGCAGGCCCGTGCCTTGACGAGCGCCTGGCGTTCCCAGGTCTCGGCTCGCTGCTCGTGGTATCGAGCAAAGCCCTCGAGTGAGACCACCAGCAAACCTTGATTGCCCGAGGGCCGCAGCCGCGTATCGAGCGCATATCCCGAACCCTCGTGGTGAGGGGTCTCCATGAGCCGCAGCACCCGCTGGGCGATCCGCGCGAAACGCTCCGCCGCGGCTTCGGTCGGGGCGTCGTAAACGAAGAGCAGATCCAGATCGGACCCGTAGCCCAGCTCGCGGCCACCGAACGAGCCCATCGCGACGACGGAGAGGCCCCGCGCGTCCTTTGCGGCGTCCGCCACACCCGCGGAGCCCTCCTGCGCAGCGGTCTCGCGCATCGTGAATCGCACCGCATGCGCGAGAACGGCGTCGGCGAGCTTCGTCAATGCGTGGGCGACGTCGAGCGCCGCGAGCTCACCGGCCAAGTCGGCGAGCCCGATCTCGAACGTGGCACGCCACTTGGCACGGCGAAGGGCGCCCACGAAAGCGTCCACGTCGCACGCCTCGTCGACCGACAGCGCAAAGACCTCGGCGTCGACCCAAGCAGCCGAGAATTCCTGGGTCGGCGAGCCACGCGCGAACAGCACCCGGTCGACCAGGTCGGGATGAGCCACGGCCGACTCTCCGAGGAACGTGCTGGCCCCGAACAGCGAGCACATCGCGCGTACGAGCCGCGGGTCATCCGCCAGCGCACGCACGTACGCGTCCGGCGTCACGAGGCGAGCGAAGAAGGACGACAGGAGGCGGGCTGCCTGTTCGGGATCGGCCGCATCGGCCAGTGCGTCGACGAGCCGCACCGCGAACAGCGGGTGACGGTCGCGTGTCTTCGCTCCGAGAGGGCCGTCAGGCCGGCGCGCGAGTGCGACCAGGTGCCGGGGCAAGTCCACGCCCGCCGCACGGAAGCGCGAGGCGCGCGCGACGCCGCTTTCGTCCTGCGCGTCGAGCGCCTCCCAGAGCGCCTCGAGGGACGGATCCGCAAACGCTGCCTCGACGGCACCGAGCGATGCAAATCGGGCGGAAACGCGCGAGCGCACCGCGTCGAGCTCGGCGAGAAGCGCGGACGTTTTCTCGTAGCCGAGCGAGCGGGCGATGCCATCGCGGAGCGACGCGTCGTGCGGAAGCGAATGGGTCTGCTGCGCGGTGGCGAATTGGATCCGATGCTCGAGTCGCCTCAAAAAAAAATATGCGTCCACGAGCTCGCTCTCTTCGCGCTCCGTCACGAAGCCGCGAGCGCGCAGGCGCCATAACGCTTCGATCGTATTGCGGCACTGAACGCGGGGTTCCCGTCCGCCCCAGACGAGTTGGAGCCCCTGCGCGAAGAACTCGACCTCGCGGATCCCGCCCGGACCGATCTTCAGATCGTCGCGAGAACGCGGCCCCGCTTCCGCCCGCGCCCGCGCGAGCAGCGCGGCCATCTCGTCGACGACGTGAGGATCCACGGCGCGACGCCAAACGAAAGGTCCGAGGACGTCGAGCAGGCGCGCGCCGAACTCCAGATCGCCCGCAACCGCCCGGGCTCGCACGAGCGCCGCCCGCTCCCAGGTCCGGCCCCACGTCTCGTAGTAGCGTTCGGCGGCGGCGAGAGCGTTCACGAGAGGCCCCCGCGTCCCTTCCGGCCGCAACCTCAAGTCGACTCGCCACGCCACCCCATCCTCGGTGGAATCGTCGAGCGTGGCTACGAACCGCTGTGCGACGCGCGTGAAGTGTTCGTGAATCGTGTGACTGCCTTCCGGGCGCGACACGCCGACCACGCCACCGTCGTCGGTCTCGTAGAAAAGAGCCAGATCGACGTCGCTCCAGGCATTGAGCTCCCGGCCCCCCAGCTTACCGAGACCGATGACCACGAAGCCGCAACGAGACCCGTTGGAGGCGGCCGGAGTTCCGTAGCGCGCCTCCGCCCAGAAGAGGGCCTCCGCCAGCGCGATCTCGCAGGAGGCGTCCGCAAGGTCCGAGAGCTCGCGTGCCGTAACGTCGACGTCGTGATCGGGGTACGCGAGGAGCTCTCGGACGGCGATTCGGAGCTTCTCGCGGGCCACGAAGCGCCTGAGCCCCCGCTGCACGTGGCCTCTGTCGCCGAAATCGCCGACCGCCATCGCAGCGAGCCGGCGATACGCGCGCAAGTCACGGGCTTGCCGCGTACCGCGCGCCACGGCGAGCAGGTCCTCCGGATGCTTGTCCAGGCTACGCGCGAGTGCCGGATATGCGCAGACGACGAGCGCCCCCAGTTCCACGACCTCGTCCCGAGGCCGTTCGCCGAAACGCGAAAGGAGCGCGGCGACGTGTGCAAGGGCGGCGTCGGCTTTTTCCGGAGCGATGTCCGCGGCGCGCATGGCGGGGACAGGAGCTTAACCCCAGGGGACGCGCCCCGCGCCCCACAGTGGGAACATCATGACGACAGCCCAATCGAAAAGCGCGTGCGAAAGCACGCCGGGCACGAGCCGCCCGAACGCCCGAGCCATTGCGCCCCAGAGCAGGCCGCCGCCGAGCGCCAGCAAGACCAAGAGCGGATTCGGGCCGGCTCCGCCGCCCAGGACGAACGCCGAGGGCAGATACGCGGCGGCATACAGAACCGCAGCCCACCACCAGGCGGCCCGCGACCCCACCCGTGACGCGAGAAGCTCCGTCACCATTCCACGCCACACCATCTCTTCGGCGAGAGCGGTGACGACGACAGTCGCCGTGATGGCCGCGCCGTGCTCCCGGAGGACCCGCGGGTCGCCGAGATGACCATAGAGGGACGCGAGCCAGATCTCGCGCGTGGATCCGACCGGCGCGGCCAAGCGAACGAACGCCCATGCGAGACCAAAGAGGGCGACCGCGCCGAACAGACCGCGCGTGAAGTCACCCCACCTTGGCACCAGCCATTCGCCGAGAGCACCCTCGCGCTTGGCCCAGGCCGCCGCAAACAAACCGAGCGCTACATTGGGGGCGGCGCCGAGGGACCAGAACGTCGCCATGGCCGAGGAGCCCCACGGACCAAAGGCCAAGTACGAAGCGGAGGCCGTCACGACGACGACGACCACGAGCGCTACCGCCGGGAATAATCGCATGTGGAGCCCCGTCACCTACACCGAAAGGAGCCGTTCGCCCGGTGCACGGTCCCGAGAGGCGGAGTTGACGCCTCGCCCGAGGCGGGGTAATAGCATCGCGACGCGTAGCGCGCGGCCCGCATGAGTCAGGCTGGGTCGGTGCAGGCGCGGAGGGCAGGGTGACGAGCGTCCGGAGCGGTCCTTCCGACCGCTTGGTGTTCGTCCCACACATGGGGGTCCTCGGCGACGAGGACGAATGAAAGCGCAAATGACGTTCATTGAAGCTGCTGCGGAGGTTCTCCGTCAGGCTGGCAAGCCTCTTCACTACAAAGAGATCACCGAGCTTGCCATCGCAAAAAATCTCTTGTCCCACGTCGGCAAGACGCCG
>Ga0187782_10000128_pt1 | contig 44428 bp, 38 predicted proteins | sample 0715_SJ02_MP15_2_FD_132454 | JGI IMG/M metagenome (GOLD analysis project Ga0187782, IMG submission 132454) | Tropical peat soil microbial communities from peatlands in Department of Meta, Colombia - 0715_SJ02_MP15_20_MG | ecosystem: Environmental > Terrestrial > Soil > Wetlands > Peat | place... | reverse complement strand
CTGACCTACATCAGTCCGATCACGTTGCCCTGTTCGTCGATGTCGATCCGCTCCGCGGCAGGGTGTGACGGAAGCCCCGGCATGGTGCGCAGATCGCCACAGATTGGGTAAATGAAGCCCGCTCCCACGGATGCGCGCACCTCGCGGACCGACAACGTCCAGCCAGTAGGCGCCCCCTTGAGCCCGGGATCCGCCGACAGCGAGAGGTGCGTCTTGGCGACACAGATGGGCAGCCGTCCAAATCCGTTCCGCTCGTAGCTTTCCAGCTGGCGGGCTGCAAGCGGGGAGAAGGATACGTCCGCGGCCCCGTAGATCGTGCGCGCGATCGTCCGGATCTTGTCGCGAAGGGGCATCTCGTTCGGATAGAGGAGCTGGAACTTGCTCGGCGTCCGCGCCGCCTCGAGCACCACCTCTGCCAGTGCGATCGCGCCCCGGCCTCCTTCGGTGAAGTGGTTAGATACAGCCGCGGTCGCGCCCGCGGACTCGGCGATCTCCCGGATCGCGGCGTGCTCGGACGGGAAGTCCTCGGGGAAGGCGTTGATGGCCACAACGGGCCGGACGCCGTGCACCAGGACGTTCTCGATCTGCTTACGCAGATTGGCGCCGCCGGTGTGAACGTCGTCGGGATTTTCCTTGAGCAGTTCTGGCGGCAGCGGCCGCCCGGGCAGGACGCGGTACCGGCCGGAGTGCGCTTTCAGCGACCGGACCGTCGCAATGACCACGGCGACGTCCGGGTGCAGTCCGGACGTCCGGCACTTGATGTTGAAGAACTTCTCCGCCCCGATGTCGGCCCCGAACCCGGCCTCCGTGATGAGAAAGTCGCCGGTGTGTATCCCGATCAGGTCCGCGACGATGGACGAGTTGCCGTGGGCGATATTGCCGAACGGGCCGGCGTGGATCAGGACCGGCGTCTGCTCCAGCGTCTGCAGGAGGTTGGGTTTGATCGCGTCCCGCATGATGACGGTCATGGCCCCGGCCGCCATGAGCTGCTCCGCCGTCACAGGTTCTCCCGAGCGGGTGTACGCGACAACGATCCGCCCGAGACGGCGACGCAGGTCTCCAAACGAGGTCGCCAGCGCCAGGATGGCCATCACCTCCGACGCGGCCGTGATGTCGAATCCGGTTTGCCTCGGGATACCGTCCTCTCTTGCTCCCAGACCGGCGACGATGTTGCGAAGCGCCCGCTCGTTGACGTCGAGCACGCGCCGCCACGTGATGTTCGCAGCATCGACGCCGAGTGCGTTGCCGTGGAACAAATGGTTGTCGAGCATGGCCGCGAGCAGGTTGTGCGCCGCCGTGACGGCGTGAAAGTCACCGGTCAGGTGCAGGTTGACCGTCTCGAACGGCACCACCTGGCTGTACCCGCCGCCCGCGGCGCCGCCCTTGATGCCGAACGTGGGACCCATCGAGGCCTGGCGGAGCGCGATCGTTGCACGCCTGCCGATTCTAGCGAAGGCCTGACCGAGTCCGATAGCCGTGGTGGTCTTCCCCTCACCGAGCGGGGTTGGGGTGATCCCCGTCATCACCACGTACTTGGCCCGCGGGCGGTCAGACAGGTGCTCCATCGCCTCGAGTTTGATCTTGGCCGTGTGCTCGCCGTAGAGCTCCAGCCACTCGGGGCGGATTCCCATGGTTTCGGCGATCTCGGTGATTGGCTTGAGTCGTGCGCGACTGGCGATTTCGAGAGCGGAAGGCAGGCTTGTAGTAGTCATCACTCACTCCTGTCAGAATCTTGGTCCCGTGCCAACCACAGGCAAGGCGAGCGCTACACCCCTACGCCCCCAAGAGACCGCGATCCGAGCGCGTCAAGAAGCGGCAGCCAGCGTCCGTGACCACGACGGTGTCCTCGACTTGTAGGCCGATCCAACCTAACTCGTAATACGGCGTTTCCACATTGAGGACCATACCGCGCTCGATGGACGTGTCGACGCCACGTGAGAGGAGCGGCGGGTCGTACAACTCGATCCCAATCCCATGACCCACGTGGTTCCGGTCGTAGCCCGGGATACCACCGGCCCGCGTGGCCTCCACCGCCCGGTCGAACAGCTGGCTCGCGCGCACGCCCGGCTTGACCAGCGCGAGTGCCGCCTCTTCTCCCGCCAGGATCGCATCATAGTAGCGACGCGTCCTCTCGTCGGGATCCCCGAAGCAAGCGATTCTCGCGATATCCGCATTGTATGAGCGATACGCGCAGCCCACGTCGAAGCGAACAGTGTCGCCCTTGCGCAGCTTGCGGTTGGACGCGTGCCCATTGGTAAACGCGCCATGCTCGCCGATCAGAATATGGGCAATGCTCGGTCGGCCGCCTTGCGCCAACACATCTCCCTCATACACGCGGAGGAGCGCGTGCTCATCGGCGCCCTCCGTGAAGGACGCCACGCAAGCGAGCAGCGCATGTTCTGCGATTTCGGTGGCCCTGGCCAGCCGTTCGATCTCCTCAGTGGTCTTCACCATGCGCACCTTCTGCAGTGCGGCGCACCCGTCCGAGAACGTGGCTCCGGGCAACGCAAGCCTCAGCCGCTGCCTTAGGTGTGGCAACAAGCCTGACTCATCAAGCCCCAACCGCCCGTCGGCGAGCCCAAGCTCGCGCAGCACCACCACGGTGGCCTCAACGACGTCAGGATACGATCGCAACTCACGCAGCCTCACGATCTCGCGCTCAAGGTCCCCCATCTGACGGCCCTGAACCATGTAGAAGTTTCCATAGGGCTGCACGCGATCGGCCGTAGTCCCATATTCGGCGACGACGTCGAGTTCGCCATACGAGACGACCAGTGTCGTCGGTGCGGACGCGCCTCGTGGAACTACGGTCAGGGTATGCGCACTCGGCATGGCCCACTGACCGTGAGAGTGGTAGCCGGACGCGTACTCGGAGTTCTCTTTGGACGTGGCGATCAGCGCGTCAAGCCGTTCGGCATCCATCACGTCGTTGGCCCGGTCGCGGTTGAACAGCGCCATTGCGTGTTACCCCCTTTTCTTGGTACCGGATGGCCTACCGCTCCTTGCAGTGCCGACCACCAACCAGAGCTAAGTCCGCGCCTCGGCCGTTCTGCGCGGCCGGGCGAGCAACTGTCCGAAGCCGACAACGGGATCGCCGATACCCACGATCGAAAGCATCTCCCAGATCGTGGCTTGGTTGCTTGTGACCACAGGTTTCCCGAGGGCCTGCTCGACCATCTCCGCCGCCTCAAGGCCGCGGAAGTCGGTGCAGCTGATGAACACGCCGTCCGCATCGGCCCGATCCTCGCGGCGCGCCGCGTCCAAGATCTGCGCTGGAGTAACTCCAGCAACATCACGAGGAGCCGGAAGGCCAAAACCCATAACCGCAGCCACCTGAAAACCGCTACCTTCGAGGAAAGTCACCACTTTCGCATTCAGCCATTCTTCGTACGGGCTGATAATCACTGGTCGCTGGATCCGAAGTTCGCGGAGCCCGTGCACCACTGATGTCGAAGTAGTCGTCGCTCGGATGCCCGTCTCACGCTCGATCGTGTCGATGATTTTGCGGTCATATCCGGGCCCACCGTCGAGACTCCCGGTCGTGCACGCGAACCCGACAACATCCACTGCAGCATCAGCCAGCTCGCCAGCGGCTTGTGGAACATGGTTGACGAGACCGCTGATTCCCTCCGGCGTGTCGCGGGTGAGCTTCATGCGCGCGAAGTGGGCGGAAGTCCCCGCTGGCAGCGCGATGCGCGTGTCGCGTTCCACAACCGAGTTCGCCGACGGCACCAAGAAGCCGAGTCGCTTGTTCCAACTCACCATGACGCACCTCTCTTTCGGCTAGGCCGGGAGTCCCAAATAGGCTCGCCGAACTTCGGGATTCTGCAACATCGATGGCCCGGTACCCTCGTGCCTCACGACGCCCAACTCGATCACGATGCCACGATTCGCGATGCGGAGTGCCTGGACGGCATTTTGCTCCACCATCAAGATCGTCGTGCCGAGATCTCGCAACCGTGTGATGGCGCCGAAAACCAGTTGCTGCATGCCCGGCGACAGGCCTAGCGAGGGCTCGTCGACCAGGATAAGCTTCGGCTTGATCATAAGCGCCATTGCCATTTCCAGAAGCTGCTGCTCGCCACCGCTGAGGTTACCGGCCAACACTCGGCGTCTGCCGGCGAGCAGCTCAAACTCCTGGTAGATTCGCTCGATGTCGCTCCGGACGCCCCTATCGGTTCTCGTAAATGCGCCCATCTGAAGGTTCTCGTCAACGGTCATCATCGGAAAGTTGCAGCGTCCCTGAGGCACGAGCACGAGTCCCTTACCGAGTCGCCCATGACTCCCGAGGTGAGTGATATCCTCGCCGGCAAAGATGATAGTGCCCGACGTGGCTCGTAGGAGGCCGAAAATCGTCCTGAGCAGCGTGGACTTGCCCGCTCCGTTTGCCCCGATGACAGCAGTGATTGTGCCCGGCTGGAGCGCCAGATCCACACCTCGGAGGACTACCACCTCCCCGTAGCCGGCACGGAGGCCTCTCACCTCGAGAGCGGGCAGTTCAGCGGCCAAAGTAAGCCTCCTGAACACCAGGGTCTTTCATGACCGCAGTCGGCTCACCTTCCGCAATCTTCAGCCCGTGGTCGAGTACAATAAGCCGTTCGCAGACGCCGAGCACAAACTCCATGTTGTGCTCGACCAGGAGGATCGACACGCCGTCCGAGTGGAGTCGAAGAATCCACTCGCGAATCACGTTGGCGGTAGTCGGATTAACCGCTGCGACTGGCTCGTCGAGCAGCAGCACCCTTGGGGGGATGACCAGGGCTGCAGCAAACTCAACGAGCTTACGCTGCCCGTAGGAGAGGTGACCGGCGGGCGTGTCGGCGACGCGCTGCAGACCAAAGAGGGCGATCAGCTCGCGTGAACGCTCATGCAACACCGGCCATCGATCCTGGCGGCGCAAGTATTGCCGCCACTCATCCCAGTGCGATGCCCGCCCGAGACCGGCCACCAGAAGATTTTGCTCCACGGTCAACATGGGGAAGACCCGGACCGTCTGGAATGTCCTCGCCAGCCCGTGTTTCGCCAAGTTGTAGGTCGGCGTGCCCAGAATCGAGCGATCACCAAACAGGACAGCGCCACCATCGGCCGCTTGCACGCCAGAGACGCAGTCGATTGCAGTCGTCTTCCCCGATCCATTCGGCCCAATGAGCCCGACGAGTTCCCCAGGCTCAACAACGAACGAAAGGTCCTGGAGCGCGTGGACCCCCTGATAGAGTTTCGTTAAACTGCGAACTTCAAGTCGTCGTTTGTCGAACGACTGTATGAGCTGGCCTCGCGGACCATCTTGGCTAATACCCTGACCCCCGCGATCCCGATGCTCTTGGGATTTCCCGTCATTGTGGGAGGTGCTGCTCACGCGATCGGGCACCTGCATTCGCGCTTCGCGTTTTTCCGAACTATCAGTCACAACGCGCTGTGGAACCGTGGCTGCGGAGCTTCCTTCTCCCTCCAGGCTACCCGCCGGACCGCGTCCCAACCCGAGCTTTCGGCCGACGAAGCGCTCAAGAATGCGGTAGAATTCCTCAAGTCCGCCCGGAAGGGTTATGACGATCACGAGCAAGAGCGCTCCATAGATGACTAGACGCCACTGATCCACTACCCGTAAGAACTGGGGGAGCACAGTGAATAACAGCGCGCCGGATACGACCCCACGCAAACTAGCAACCCCGCCAATGAAAACCATGATTAGCAACGCAACCGTGTACGAGATGTCCAGCGAATCAGGACAAATCACTGTTTGAAAGTGAGCGACGAAGGCTCCAGCCGTCGCCGAGAGCATAGCAGACAATATAAAGGCAGTCAGTCGCACCTGGTTCGGCCACAGGCCCCGCGCCGAAGCCAAGAGCGGATCATCGCGAACGGCGGCGAACGCGAGCCCTAGCCGCACGCGCGTTACGAGTAGCGTAGTCGCGATGGCAATGGCCGCGATCAGTAAGATCAGCTCGTATTGCGCCGTCAAGCTGATCACCTGCGTCGAACCCCCAGGCCACGAGAGCGATACTGGCGGGATCGCCGTCACGCACATGGGGCCGCTCGTCACTGACATCCAGTTCTGGGCTACAAGCTGGGCACTCACTTGGAATCCCAACGTGCCGATCGCGAACGAATGCAGCGAGAGCCGGAAGGCTGGGATCCCGATGAACACGGCCAGCGCCGCGGCACCCAGCCACGCCACCCCTATCTCCTGCCAGAAGCTGGTCCCGAAACGGACACTAAGTAGTGCGGCGGCATACGCCCCGAACCCGAAGAAAACCGGCTGCGCAAGGCTCAGCGCGCCGACTCGCCCCAGAACGAGATCGAATGCGAGCGCGAGCGTGACGAACATCAGGGCAGTGATCCCGGTCCTGATGAAGTACGGCACACTCGTCAGGGCGGGGAAGAAGGCGAGGAGCACGAGAAACACGCCCCAACCCAGCACCTCGCGGCCCGGGAGCGGTAAGGTCCTGGCGGTACGCGTGATCATCGACGCACGACGCGCCCAAAGACACCCTGCGGGCGCACGACAAGCACGAGGATCATGACACCGAAAACGACCAGATCCGCGTAGTCACTTGCGATGTAGGCGATCGAGAACGCCTCTACGAGCCCTAACACCACAGCGCTGACAATCGCACCGGTGACGTTGCCGAAGCCTCCCATGATGACTGCAGCGAACGCCTTAACAATCACTGCAGTACCCATCGAGGGCTGCACATTGTAGAGAGGCGCGATGGTGGCTCCCGCCACTCCCGCGAGCAAACAGCTAGCTACCACGGCTGCGAGGCCGACGCGCTCCGTTTGGATACCAACGACGCTCGCGGCCTCTCGGTTCTGCGCGACCGCTCGCATCGCCTTGCCGAGCTTTGCGAAGCGAAAAAAACAAAACAGGAGAACGAAGGCTATGACCGCCGTGATGAGCACAAGAATACGCTGTTCAGATATTCTCATGCCACCAATCACATACGTAGTCATCAGCGGACTCGGCACAAGTTTCGCGGGCGCACCGAGGACGACGATTACGAGGTTCACCAAGAGGACCGACACGGCTAGTGTCGCCACAAGCTGAACCTGCCAGCCGCGGTTTAGAATGCGATGCACAACCACCGCGTAAAAAAGGGCGCCAAACGGGAGCATGGTAGCCACAGAAAGTACCGCTGCGGACCGGTAAGGGAAGCCAAGCGAGCTCTCTGCGATGTACAAGAAGATAGCCCCGAGCATGTAGAGCTCGCCGTGGGCGAAGTTCACGATCTCGAGCACGCCAAACATCAACGAGAGGCCGGCAGCGATCAGCGCGATCTCTGCTCCAGCGGTCAACCCGTTCATCAGCTGATCGAACAACACTTGCATCTGACGCGGCCTCTCGCTACCCTTCTCTCTATACGAACGGCGTTGCTGATCTCTCCCTACGTAACCTACTGCGTTGGCACTTCCTTCAACAAGACCGGCTTGCCATTCTGGACCGTGACCAGGAACAGATCGGGATGGGCCTGATTGTGATCGTTGAATTTGATGGGTCCGATCGCGCTCCGCCAGTTCACGGCGCTCAGACCTCGCTCGATTCCGGCGGCCGTGGGGCCACCCGCCCGAACCGCCTGATCGATGACCATCATTCCGTAGTACGCCAGTGCGGCGTTGTAAGGTGGGTACACCTTGAACATCTGTTGGTACGCAGCAATCATGGGCTGGCTGGGCGTGCCTACCCAGTATGTAGCCTCAACGAAACCATTCAGCAGGTTAGGATCGCCCGCAAGCTTCAACGCTTCCGTGTCGTAGCATGCCGATCGGCTAAAGACTTTCGCCCGCTGCCCCAACTCGTGCAGCTGACGGGCCAACAGCGCGCAGTCCTTGGCTTCACCGAAGACCAGCAGTGCGTCAGGATGGAGGCTGAAGATCTTTGTCAACTGCGGACGCAGGTCACTCGCATCGAGTGGGTAATATTCGGAGTCGATCAGCTTCACCCCGCTTTGGGGGAGATCGACTGCATACACCGCCTGGGCTCCCCGGCCGAAATCGTTATTGTACCCGAGGAAAGCAACCGTCTTGACACCCGCGCTCGCGATATACTTTGAGAAAGTGGTCCCGATAATGGAGTCGTCAATGTTCATTCGCCACATGTATTTGTTGCCTCCGACTCCAGCCTGCTGAGTGATCGCGGGGTTGGTCGAGCCGAATGTGATGGCCGGTATCATGGCGCGTGGGAGAAGCGGCATGCCACCCAATGTCGGACCCGAGCACGCGGAGCCCAAGATGACGTCAACTTTCTGCACGTCGATGAGATTACCGAAAGCCGATGCCCCACCGGAGGGCGTACATTCATCGTCGGCCTGCACAACATCGTACGTGACCTTCGGGTTCAAGGTCTTGAGTTGCGATATCGCTAGTTGGACGCCGTGCAGCGAGTCTTGGCCCATCTGCGCCTCAGACGTGCTGAAAGGCGAACTTAGTCCAACCTTCACCACTTGCGGGGCGCTCGACTGCGCGACAGCGGTGCCACCCCAGATACTAAAGCCGAGTACGGCAGCAATAGCAAGAGCGAACTGGCGCCTGACAATAGCTGTCATCATCTGTCCCCCCTCCTCTCGTCCTGTCCGAATTGAGCTGACCGTGCCGGACGGGCCCTGAGTCGAGCATTCGCTACGTATCCAACGCAGCTACTTTCCGGACCCGTTGCATCGTAGCCAACCCTCGACGGGTCGCTACGTCGTGTACTTCTCGACCATCAAGTAACGATCTCGGCTATCGGGCAGAACAGTGACAATTCGCTTCTGAGGTCCCAGTTCTTGGGCGATACGGATGCATGCCAGGACGTTTGCGCCTGAGGACATGCCGCAAAAGATACCCTCCTCTTCGGCGAGCCGATGAGCCATGGCAATGGCTTCCGCGTCTGTTATGGAATAGACTCGGTTTACAAGCCCGCTGTCGAAAAGTTCTGGAATAATGCCGTCTGTAATCCCAGCAATGACCGGATACGCGTCTTTCCCGGATGCTAAGAGCGGTGACCCTGCTGGCTCCACACCTGCGATGATCACGTAGGGATTTCGCATTCGGAGCGCCTGGGCGACCCCAAGCAATGTGCCCCCCGTGCCAACGGAGGCAGCAAACGCGTCCAATAGACCATCTGTCTGCTCGAGAATTTCCTGAGCAGTCCAATCGCGGTGGGCAGCCGTATTTTGAGGGCTACTGAACTGCCGCGCCCACCATACGTCTTTGCGTTCCTTTTCAAGATCGCGACAGATCTTGCGCCCGAAGATCTCGACGCGGCCGCCGTGAACGCTGGTATCATCGCTAGACGACGCGGCGATGATTGCGTCGGTATCAACTTTTTCTACCCTGCACCCATATGCTTGCATAATGGCTGCCCGGGCGGGATTGGCAACCTTGGCAGGCGAATAAACCACCATGTCATATCCTTTTACTGCCGCGACAAAAGACAATGAGGTCCCCGTATTCCCCGTGCTCGCTTCAATGATCGCAACGCCGGCTTTGAGCTTGCCTTCTCGCTCTGCCTCTTGAACCATATACAATGCAATCCGGTCCTTGATGCTACCGCTTGGATTCAAGAATTCGGGCTTGACAAGGATTTCGCAGCCGGTGTCTTTGCCAATACGATTGAGACGGACCAGTGGAATGTTTCCGATCAAGTCAAGCATGCTCTCGGCAATTTTCATATCGCTCTTCATCTCATCACAACTCCTCCTACGCTGCCGGACCATCTTGCTTCTTCCTAGCGACGAAGGTTGTGAAGAACCGCGCAGGGGAGCGTCCTTGTCCTCGATGACCAACGGAGCGAGGAGCAGGCAACTTGAGGATCAATCGTGGCACTGGACAGCAGTCGATACCCGTACGTCGGTTTGTCATTGACATTGTACGTAACTACTCCCCGCGCCGATACGCGGACGGGAATCCACCAGCACGGCGTCATAGCAGTGCGGCCGCTCTTGCCGGACGGCCTTTACCGTAAGTATCGCCAGCAGGGGCGGACGGCGGAAGCCCCGAAATACTAATAAGACTTATTATCGAATCGATTGAGCCCCATGCGGTGGTTGCATGGAACTTCCGGAACTACTGATGTTCCTGCACATTGTGCGGCACGGGAGCCTGCTGAAAGCCGCTGCCGCCCTTCGCGTGTCGCAACCAACCGCCTCTCTAAGAATTCGCACGCTGGAACGACACATCGGTGCGCGACTCTTCACGCGGACCCACGAAGGGATGGAATTGACTCAGGCAGGAACGCTGCTAATCCCATTCGCGGAGCGCATTATCCAGCTTACAAACGAAGGCCTGGCAACGATCCACACCAGTATCGGACAAGCACGCTTGAGGATCGCAAGCATCGAATCCATAGCCGGCCTCTTGCTCCCGGAGGTCTTGATAAGATTACGGCACGACGTCCCCGACCTCGATGTCAAGCTCGTGACGGGCCAGACAGATGAGGTGATCCATATGGTCCTGGACGGCGCCGTGAATTTGGGCCTCATCGGCAATCGGAGAAACTACGCCGGCTTGCAAAGGCTGGAGATCCTTTCCGCGCCGGTGACTTGCGTCGTAGCGAAAGAGCATCCGCTATTGACACTACCGGGTTGCGGGCTCAGTGATCTGGTCAAGTACCCGATCATGATTTACCAATGGCAATCTGACCTTGCGGGCTTCGAGTCCGCACTCAAGAGCCGGACAAGAGACACGATTCGCGTGTGGCGAATCCTGCCTTTGGAGGCTTTCAGAAGACTAATAGAATTGGGCGCTGTCGGTTTCATTCCCGATTTTCATGTTCGACGCGAGGTAAGGACAGGGCAGTTCGGCGTTCTCCCGTTGGCGGATATGCCAACGGGCAACTACCATGCTGCGATCGTCTTGCGACCCACGACGAGACAGGACGTCGTAGTGAGTCGCTTTCTGAAGCTGATGTCGACTTTGCCAGACGTCCTGCACTCCTGGTCCCCAGAGCTCCAGCGACTCGCACCTCCCGACGCGATCGACCCGCGAGTTCGATGGTTTCCAGAGACACAGCGCCTGGGGTCAGGGCCACGACAGCAATTTCCCGAGACCCCTTGGACGATATCGGCTGAGTTCGGCTCACGCGACAAGCGTGTCCCACCTGGGGGGCGGTGAAATGAACCGATCGATGTCCGTCCGCTGCACATCCACCGGCGACCGCTGCCACCAGCGTAGGAAGAGACGGACGTCACTACTGTAGTGGACAACGGTCGTGGTCCCAGGGAAGCGACGGTTGAGATCAGCGGTGAACGCACCGACAAGGTCGACCACTGCGACAACACCTCCGGCTGTGGACTCTCGCCCACTCTACACCAGAGGCGCTGGACCTTAATGTAACCACCCCATATCGCCGGATTGGAGTCTGGACGCATGCTTTTGCCACCTCTCGTCACTCCATGCCGTTGTCACCCCAAACTCTTGACAATGCCGAAAGCCCTGATATATTGCCAATATGCTGATCGAAATCGGTCGGAGGCTGAAGGCACGGCGTGCACAATGAACTGCAAAAGTGGCAGCGGCTCGTCTCAGTACTCAGACGTGTGAAAGTTGGTCCCTCGTGTCAAGCGGAAGCATGAAACCAAATACGTGAATTTCTCACGAGAGTCACCACCGAAATGCGAGTTTCCTCGGACGAGTTGCTCACCTTTCTCAAGAACAGCAACATAAACGCTTTGACAGTCGAACATCCGCCGGTCTTTACCGTCGCAGAATCCCAACGCTTGCGCGGCGAGATTCCGGGCGAGCATACCAAGAACTTGTTTCTTCGTGACAACAATAGGAACTATTTCCTCGTTGTCGCAGGTGAAGATCGAAGCGTGGATCTAAAGCGGCTGTGTAAACTGATCGGGGCACGTGGCCGCCTGTCATTCGCACCGCGGGAAGCCCTGGCAGAAGTACTAGGGATTGAGGCCGGCGCCGTTTCCCCGCTTGCAGTGATCAATGATGAGGCAAAGAGAGTGCAAGTGATCATCGAACGAGAACTTCTTACTTGTCACCTTATTAACTGCCATCCATTGGTCAACTATCGGACAACATCGCTGTCACCGCAACAGCTCCTGGATTTCTTGAAAAACACGGGTCATGAGCCGCTACGTGTAGACCTGTGATCGGGTGCCAAGAGGCGAACCTTCGATGACTATCTCCGGTACGGGATACGCGCATTTGTGAGTTACTATCCGCGCTGTCACCGAAGGAAGAGGCGGGCGGAAGCGCGATGGCTCGCGGGAGACGTCCTCGACCTGGAACGGCATGCCGCAGCGATCGTGAATCGCAACGCCAACGGGGTACTCGCGGCGGGCCGTCCGGTCGGGCCGCCTGATCAGCGCGGCTTCTTCGACAAGTAATCGATCAACCCAACCACATCAGCGGCCACATACCTCCCCGCCGGCCCGGTACTGTACCCTGCGTGCGCAACCACACCATCCGCTTGCAGGATGAACCCGGTGGCTTGCAAGTATCCCTTGGCTTCATCGAAAAACGCCCCAGTCTGGGATGCGAGCGACGGACCGTTCACCCCGTAGCCGAGAGGAAACGTGACATGATGACGCTCTACCGTCTTTCTGGCTTCGTCCAGCGGGTCGACCGACAGGACAATGATGGCCGTGTTGCGCCGGGCAAATTCCTCGATGGACTTCTGGAAGTCAGCCAACTGCTGACGGCTATAGGGTCACTGGTGGCCACGGTAGACCAAAACGACTGCCCACCGGCCACTGAAGTCGGCTGGAAGCGCCGCAGCCCCTCCATCAACCAAAGACACGTGAAGGGCCGGGAACGCATGCCGCGGTCGAGGTTGACGATCGTGCGGCGGCTTGCGGCGCCGTCGGTGCCCCTAGGATAGCGGAAGCTTTCGTTGCAGGTAACTCGAACGGCAGAGAGGGCCGAGGGAGGCATTCTGAGAAATCGATTGCTAGGCCGTCTGCGCCGTGGACCGGGGCGCGGAAAGGCCGAAAACAGGCATGCGGGGGGACGATATGCGCCGACAAAGAGCACGGCTTGGTAACGGTGTGATACAAGGGGGCAAAGCCACATGTGGCCATTGACGTCTCGTGGTTGTTGCGAGGGGCTCGGGGCGTTCGCCGACGTCACAGCCGGCCCTGGTGGGCCGTGGCACTACAAGAACGGCGGACGAGAACTTTCGACCGCGCACCCGCGTGCCCAGGTGAGCGGGGGTGGCGTGAAGGTTCTGGTGCTCGGAGCGAGTGGCCTACAGGGACGGGCGATTCTCCGCGACCTGTCGCGAAGCCCGAGTGTCAAGAGGATCGTGGCCGCCGACCTGACCGACGAAGGGATCGTCAACTTCAGGCGCCACTTGAACATGGATGTGATCACGTTCCGCCGGGTCGATGTCCGCAACCGGGGCGCGCTGGTCTCCCTGATGCGGGAGGATATCGATGTCGTGATCGACGTCCTCCCGGTGTCTCTCATGATGGCGGTCGTGGAGGCGGCCCTCGACGCGCGTGTTGACGTCGTCAACAGCATGTACGGGCATGCGCTGCCGCCCGGGGTGCATGAGCGGGCGCTGGAGCGAGGCGTGGCGATCATGCCAGAGGCCGGGCTGGATCCGGGAATCGACCTCGTGCTGTGCGGGTACGGGGCCAGTCTGATGGACGAGGTCTACGAGCTGCACTCCTACTGCGGAGGGTTCCCAGAGCCGGCGGCCGCCGACAATCCGCTGAAGTACAAGATCACGTGGACGTGGAATGGGGTGCTGTTGTCCTACAAGAGGCCCGCGAGAATCATGCTGGACGGCCACGTCATCGAGATCCCGGCCGCGGACCAGCACGCCGCGCGATGGATCCGCACGATCGACTTTCCGGGCGTCGGTGAGTTGGAGCTGATCCCCAATGGGGACGCCATCTTTTTTGCGGAGTGCCTCGGCCTGCCCCGGACGCTGCGAGCGACGTCACGATACAGCATGCGGTGGCCGGGGCACGCGGCGTTCTGGCGAAGTCTCGTGGCGCTGGGCTTCCTCAGCGACGAGCCGGTGCGGGGGCTGCCCGGCGCCGTGACGCCGCATGAGTTTATGGTGCGCCACCTCGAACCGCGGCTGCAGTACGCCGCGGGCGAACGAGACATCGTCGCGATGAGGAACATCGTCGTCGGCTCCCGGGCCGGGGTGCGCACGACGATCACATACGAAATGTTGGATCGTCGCGACCTGGAGACCGGGCTGTTCGCGATGAACCGCACGGTGGGGTTCGCCGCCAGCATCATCGCGCAGATGATCGCGACGGGGGAGATCGCACGGAAGGGCCTGCTGACCCCCATCAGAGACGTGCCCTATCGCCGGTTCATCGACGAGATCACGCAGCGCGGCATCGTAATCCGCGAGACCGCGGAACCGGCCGGTAACGCCGGTGGCGAGCGGAGGGTCGCGGTGTGAGGGCGCAGTTCCCGGGAAGCGAGGTTACGGCATCGAGCCGAGGCCCTGGACTGGCTGAAAGGATCGAGAGGAATACTCGGGTGCCGCGGTAAGGCCGGATTCGCACCGAGCCGACAGGCGGGTTCTGCGGCCGACCGCGGAACTCGTTGGGTTCGCCGGCACTGCTCCAAGATTTCGAGGCGCCGAGGCTGGCAGGGTCTGGAAGGTATCGTGGCAGGGCCCCCACGCCGCGTGTGCTGGAGACACCACGCCGGCAACCTCGACGCATTCTGCCGGCGCCCCGCTCGGCGCGGCCCATCCGGCGGGTGCTATGGTGTCCGCCCGGCGGAGAACTCGCGTTACGACATCATGAACGTGGCGGCGCTACGGATCACGACCGCCAAACACGGGCTCCGCAGACTCAAAGACCTAGCACTGGCAGGTGCCGGCAGTCACACCATCATTTCCTGAAAGGTCAACTCGAACATCCAGATGTCATACTCGAGCACATCATCAAACGGTGGCGGAACGACCGACATCAGCCGGAACGCCCGTGACGCAAACTGCTTCTCGAACCGCTCCCGAACGTCTCCCGAACTTGCAAATCGAGAGTGGACCACCACTACCTCCACATTGTCGGCGTCCGTCAGCAGCGCAAGCTTGTCGACGGTGGCAGGCGTGACCGCGGCGGGTTCACAGATCGCAAGCACGACACGATCCCCGTGCCGGGCTGCGGCGTCGACATCGAAGGTATGGTCGCCGAGGCGCACGACTGGACGAATCAGCACGGCGCCCTGGGCCGTCTTGGACAGGGCGCGGGCAACGTAGAACCGCAGGATGTTGCGCAAATGGGCCTCTTCGTCCGGCGGTTTCGGCATGGCCGCACGAAAGGCGAGATAGCTCCCCATTTGCGCAGGTGCGATCGCCTTCCCCACATTCTCCGGGAGATCCAGCTCGACTCGCACGGCGCCTTTCCTCCTTCTCCGGGTTACGGAACCGCTATCCCCGCGCCACGTCGAAGCCAGCGGGGATTTCCGTGAGAACCGCAGTAAGCAGCTCGACGGCCCCCCGCACGTCGTCAAGCGAACACGTCTCGATCGGTGAGTGCGTGTAACGGGTGGGAACGGCGAGATCCACGGCAGGAATACCCCGTCCCTCGAGTTGCGCGTACGACGCGTCGGTCAATCCGCCAAAAAAGATGTGCCGCTGCAGCGCTATCCCGTGCGCAGCCGCACGCTCCTCGATGAAGCGCGCAAACTTAGGATTGGGAAGAAGCCCGTTGAGCGTGCCGCGACCATGGAAACTGTAGTATCCGAGGCTCGGGCCCCGCCCGAGGGCCTCCCCCTGCACCGACCGGGTCGATCAGGGATGCCCCGGTAGGAGACCGACGGGGCGCCCAAACAGATCCGCCGCAACTTTGCTGGCCCCTGCCCGTTGGGCGCCCTCGGATGAGAATGCTGCGGATAGACGGCAAGGCCGATTCCCGGGCACGAGAACGCGGACACCCGGACGGGAAATGACTCTCAGGCCGTCGCCAAGATGACTGAGTTTCCCCCCGCTTGCTTTGCCGCGTACATGCGCTGATCCGCCGCATGCAGCACGGCATCGGCGCTACCTCCGTCCTCCGGGAATGTCGCCACGCCGAGACTCGCGGTAATCATCGTGCGGCTGTCGCTGAAAATCGGCGATGTGGATTCGAGGACCTGCCGGATGCGCTCGGCGACCACCCCTGCAGAGGCGTGCGTGGTCTGCGGCAGTAGCAGCATGAATTCGTCCCCACCGTAGCGATAGACCGTGTCGGCCTGCCGGTGTTCCCGTTTCAGGGCTTGCGCGACAAGGCAGAGTACTTCGTCACCCTTCAGGTGCCCATAAACATCGTTGTAGCGCTTGAACCGATCGATCTCGATGATGACGAGAGACAGGGGAAGCTCGTAGCGCCTGGCGCGCTCCACCTCACTCCTAAACGTCTGCCAAAATGCCCGGTGATTCAACAAACCAGTGAGGCCGTCGGTCACCGCAAGCTCCCGAGTCTGCTCGTAGAGGCTTGCGTTCTTGATCGCGACTGCGGCGTACTCTGCGAGGGTTGTCAAGACCCGTTCATCGCGCGCCGTGAGCATCCCCGGCGCGTCGACGCCGACGCTGAACACGCCAATGGCCTGATCCTCGCGTATGATGGGGACCGCGAGCACCGTCCCTGGATAGGGCGACACGCTTCCAGGTGCCGTGGCCATGGTCGTGGCGCGCATAGCCCGTCGGCGACGCACCGCGGCAACTTCCACAGTGCCCTCGTCCAAGAGGCGCTTCCCCGTCGGCACGCGGCCGCCCCTCACCGACCGGACCACGAGCGCGCCGTCGGCGTCGTCGAGTAAGGCTATCATCCCCCGCGCATACCCGAAGCGCTGGCATGTCGCAGACACGAGTCCGTCGAGCACGGCTGGCAACTCCAATGACCGGTTGAGGGCCTGCGATGCCTCCGCCAGGGCCTGCAGCTCATCCCGCGCCTGGCTGACCTCGGCGAGCAGCGCGGCGTTTCGCATCGTGAGTGCAGCTTGCGCCGACAGCGCCGTAATGCTCTGCTGTTGCGTAGCCGTGAAGTAGTTCGGAACCGGCTTGGTCACGACCAACGTTCCGAGGACCTCGTTCGCGAACACGAGCGGAGCGACGACGACCGAGCGCACGCGTCCCTGGCCCAACATCAGATCAACGTCCGCGCTCCATCGGGGATGAGTCCGGTAGTCGTCGATTCGTTCCGTCTGGCGCACCGCCAGGGTCCAGCCCAAGCCCCGATTGGCATCGGCCCAGATGCGCTCCAGCACGTCCGACTGGAGCCCCTGCGCCGCGGCCACGTACGGCGGGCCGCCGGGCCGATTCAGGACGATCCACAACAGATCTGGCTTGGCGATCCGAACAATGCGGCCGGCGAGTTGCCTCAGCAGTTCGTCCAGATTCGGCGCCCGCAGCAAGTCCGCAACCGCATCACGCAATTGCGCAGCCTCGACGACCGCACGGCGATCGAACATCGCAAGCAACGCGGCGATGCTGGCGAACAGGATAGGGCCAACCGACTGCAATTCGCTTCGGTAGGATATCCCCGCCAGCGGCAATGCTGTCGCCAAACCGCATGTACTCACGCATACCGTGCCAGCGACGTCCCACAGTCCATTGGCGCGCACCACCCATCGCAGCGGCACGTTCCGGCGTGAGGCATACCGAACGCACACCTGCACCGCGGAGGCAATTGCGTACGCCAATACGGTAGCGACGGTGGCAGGAAGCAGCGCGTCCCCTTGCGCCACGGGGACGGGACGTGTTAGTACGACGGACCCGGTGAGGAATGCGCTCCACGCCGCGCCGGCAAGCAGCGCGGAAACGCCGCGCTGTGCGATACTGAGGGCGGCCACCTCGAGGGACGACCGTCGAAAAGCGAGGTGATAGATTGCAATGCCGCCGGCGCCGGTCAAGACCGCCGGAACGGCACCGATGAGCACGACTGCCGGCAGAAGCACCGCGGCAATCAACGTCTGGTACCCGCCTTCGGCGAACGCGTAGACTCTAGTTCCACCGACCACGGAGGCGGCGGTGAAAAGCGCCAAGACGATGATGCTGGGAAACGTGGTGCGCGGAATCAGGCACGCGAGGAGGATCCCACCCGCGATTGGTGGAGCCCACACCCCTGCCACCCTTAGAACGACAGATCTGCGCACGAGCGACTCCGCTTCTCACCTCGCCAAACCCGGCATCTCGCTCTGCGAGTGCGCCTGAACGGCTCCGCGAGGAACCCGGGCGTCGGTCAATCTAGGATATGCCCACCCTGCTCGTGTGGCAGCCGCTCGTGGTCGTGCACGCCGGTGGTCGTCCGGTTTACCCATCGGTGATCGCCTCTCGGAGCCCCAAGTACTGCAGCGCGTCGGGACTAGGGCAGACGACTATTCGTTCGGCTGGCGCAGCGGCCCGACACTCGGAGCTCCCGCCAGGCAGCGGAGCTGGCACACGGGTCTCACAGCTCGATGACACGGGCATGATTATCTTAGGCCGCGTGGCGCCGGCGGGAGGAGGAGCTCGTGGAGGACCCGAGTGTCCGAAGCATCACGCCGGGCTCAGGCGACAACGCCGAGCCTGGCTCCCGCAAGCACAGTCGGAGGGATGTCGGCATACGGTATCACGAGCTGTTTACGGCTGCTACGGTGGGGCTCTATTGGTCATCGCCAGATGGACAGATCCGGGAAGCCAACCCCGCGTTTGTCGACCTGCTGGGATATCCGGATTTCGAAGCCCTGCATGGCGTGAATGCCAAAGAGCTGTATGTGGACGGGGCTGTGCGACGAGAGATCGTCGACCGCCTCGAGCACGATGGCGCGGTGATGGGGGCCGAGGCGGCGATGCGCCGGCACGACGGGACGGTGATCTGGGTGCGGTCCAGCATCCACCTGGTTCGCACGGCAGACGGCACACCCTCGCATCTGGAAGGTGCCGTCGTCGACATCACCGACAGAATCCGGGCCGAGGACGAGGCTCGTCGCCAGGCGACACGGTTCGAGACGCTCAACGCCGTCATCGCGGCGGCGGCGCAGGCCACCGACTTACAGGCTCTGTTCGAGTCCACGATTGACCGTACAATCAAACTCCTCGGCGGCGATAGCGGCGCGATCTACACCGATACGATGTCGGTCCTCCGCGGACTCCCGCGCGAGGTCGACGCGATGTTGTTGAAGACGCAGCAGCCCACCGGTGAAGATCCGTGCGGCGTGCAGGCGGTGAATGATTGGGCCGAACACCCCTCCGCCAGCGCCAGCCCACTGATGACGGCCACGCACCGAGCCGGCTTTCGTGCCTCGCTTCGGGCACCCATCCTCGTAGACGATCGCGCGATCGGAGGAATCACCATCTTCTCAGCCGTCCCCCGGGTGTGGGCGCCCGAAGAGCTGCAACTCGTCGACGCGATTGGGAGACAGATTGGCCCGATGGTGCACCGCCTGCAGCTCCTCGAGACGACGCTGCGCACGGCTGAACTCGAAGCGTTCTCGGACCTCAGCCGCAGGTTACGAGAAGCGCGCAGCGAGCCGGAGATGTATCCGATCATCGTCGACCGTGCGCGAGAGCTCTTGAACGCCGATCAAGGCGGGCTGGCGTTCGCCGCGCCAGACCGCGAGACCCTCACCGTCGTCCACACGGTCGGCGTCGAGAAGGAACCACCGGAGGGCGTACTCAGCGCGCAAGACAGTCGTTCGGGCCTTGTGCTGCGAACCGGAGCCACCTTTGTCACGTCGGACAACAGCGCCGAGACATCGGCCGGCCCAACCGATGGCCCTCCCCATCACCTCGCCGGGCCGCTCGCCGTCGCCCCCGTCAGGTCGCAGGACGGAGTTATCGGAACTCTTACAATGGGCCGGCGGCAACGCCCTGGTGTGCAGCCCTTTTCGGACGCGGAGGTGCGCCTCCTGGAGGAGCTCGCCGAGATTGCCGGGACCGGGATCACGCGTGCGCGGCTCCAGAATCACCTTGAGCATGCGTACATCGAAATGGTGCTCACGCTCGCCCGCGCCGTGGACGCGCGCGATAGCTACAGCAGCAATCACAGCGAGCAGATCGCGGCTAGGGCCGTGAGGCTGGCGCGAGCGCTCGGGTGCGCCGAACCGGAGGTGCAGGACGTTCACTGGGCGGCGCTCCTGCACGATATCGGCAAATTGGGCGTGTCCGACAGTATCCTGCGAAAACCTGGCCCGCTCGACGCCGGCGAGTGGGAGATCATGCGGCAGCATCCTGCTGTCGGCGCGGAGATCCTACGCCCGGTCGAGCGCATGGAGACGGTCGCGCGCCTGGTACGCCACCATCAGGAGCGCTGGGACGGGACTGGCTACCCGGACGGGCTCCAAGGCGATGCAATTCCACTCGGTGCCCGCATTCTGGCCGTGGTCGACGCGTTTATCACAATTCTCGACAATCGGGCCTACACGCGCGGCCGAAGCCCCGATGAGGCACTGACGGAGTTGCGCCGTTGCGCGGGAGCGCAATTCGATCCCATGGTGGTCGACACATTCTGCCGGGTCGCGTTGGACGAGGACACGGAGGTCCCGACATTGGAGAGGGCTCCGCGGGAAGGGACCGGGATCCCGTCCCCCGCGGCCTCCATCGCGCGCTCCCTGTCGTACGCGCGCCGGGCCGTCCCTGCGCTCACGTACTTGGCCAAGCACCTGTTGCGTCCGCTCGACCTGGCCACTGTCCTTGACGAGGTCCTCCAACAGATCCAAGAAGTGTTCGGCTATCCTATGTGCGGGGTGTTCTTCATCGACGAGGCTACAGAGGAACTCTACGTGATGGCCCAGCGCGGGTTCGCCCCCGAGGTCAGCCACTGGCGGTTCCCCGTCGGGAAGCGCGGCGTGGTGGGGTGGGTCGCCCGCCACCGGCGGGCCTACTACGCCCCCGATGTCAGCCGTGATCCCTACTACGTCGTCGCGTCGCTCATGACCCGATCCAACGCCGCATTTCCGCTTCTGGTCGACGACCGGATCCTCGGCGTGTTGAATGTGGAGTGCCCGCTGATCGACGGGTTCCCTCAGGAAAGCCGCGAGTTCCTGGAGGCGTTCGCCGTGCTCGCTGCACTGGCCATTCAGCGGGCCCAGCGGGATGATGACCTCAATCGCCTCGCCCGTACCGACGGGCTCACAGGGCTCGCCAACCGCCGAGCCCTGTGGGACGCGCTCCAGCGCGAGATCGCGCGCGCCCGTCGCCTGAACACACCGGTGTCGGTCGTCGTCGTTGAAGTCGACAATTTCAAACGCTGCAATGACGTACTGGGACATCTCGAGGGGGACCGTGTGCTTCAAGCAGTGGCGGATGCGCTGCGGATGAGCACGCGCGACATGGACCTGGTCGCTCGCTTCGGGGGCGACGAGTTCGTCCTGCTCCTTCCCGGCACCAACACGGCAGCAGCTTGCCAGATCGCAGAGCGCGTACGGGCCAGTGTGGAGCGACTGGCCTTCCCGAGGGTGCCCCGTATCACGGTGAGCATCGGGCTGGCGAGCATGCCGGAGCACGGCAGCACCGCCGAGGCGCTCGTCGAAGTTGCGGATCAACACATGTACGAGGCGAAACGCGCCGGCGGAAACTGCTTGGGCGCCATCTAAACGGCCGACCCATCCCTCGGCCGACGGGGCATCCCGAGAGGGACAGGCGGAAGTGTGGCCGCACAACGGCCCCGGGCTCCACTCGGCCGGAGGCGTCAGGGCAGCACTCGCAGGTAACCGGTGACTTGTGTCCGCAAGACCGGCCCGGTACAGTCCCGCAGTACGCTCCAGGCACCATGCACCGGACCAGCAGTCAAGATCCGAGTAGAACTAGCGGGGACCCTCCTGCTGGACCGGAAGCGCGGTGGTCACGTCAGAGCGACTGACAACCACGCTGATGCCGTCGCTGATTGTGGCTTCGTGTCCTCTCCCGACCCCGGGCGCAGCCGCCCAGCCTATCCTTTCCCCCACCCTTCCGCCAGCCCGCGCACGAATCGCCGCTGCGTAGAAATGAACAACACGACCATCGGCAGCGCGGCGATACACAAGCCGGCAAGGAGTACAGGCCAGTTCGTCCGCTCACGATCCATGATGTCGAGCAGGCCCACCGGCAGCGTCTTGAGCGCCTGGTCCTGAATGAACGTCAACGCGAACAGAAACTCGTTCCAGGAGAACAACGCCTGCAGCAAAGCCGCGGAGACGACGATCGGCAGGCTCAAAGGGATCACGACGCTCCAGAACACCTGCCAGTGGTTAGCCCCGTCCATGTAGGCCGACTCTTCCAGTTCGCGCGGCAGCCCGAGCATGTACGCGCGCATGAGAAAAACGGTGAACGGGATGCGAAACGCCACGTCGAGCACAATTAACGCCCCATACGTGTTGTAAAGATGCAGGCGCGTCATCAACCTGAACAGCGGGATCAACGCAACCTGTGGCGAGAGCATCATACCGCCGACGATGAAGAAGAAAATGGTTGTGCGGAAGGGGAAGTCAAACCGGGCGAGAGCGTATGCCGCCCACGCGCTCACAACCACGACGCCGGCAATTGACGCCGCGGTCACGATGATGCTGTTGAGAAAGAAACGGCCTACCCCATAGCGCCACGCCTCGACCCAGTTCGACCACTGCGGATTCAGCGGCAGTCCCCATACGTTTGCGAACAGCTCGATGTTCGTCTTCAAGCTTGCTACGAGCATCCAGAACAATGGATAGAGAATCGCCAGCGCGAAGGCAAACAGGAGAAGATAGAGCACACCGGCCTGAAGGCGTGCGGTCGCTTCGACAATTCCTCTCGCCAGCGTGCCGATCTCCACCCACGCGGATCCGACCCCTTCCGCATGGCCGCTGCGATGCGCAATAGACTTCATGCGATCTCCGCCCGCCATCGCGTCAGGTCGCCGAAGCTTCGTCGCGACCGCTGCGAGCCAGGGTCAGCTGGATCACGGCTAGAGTGAACGTAACGACGAAGATGACGGCAGCGATGGTCGAGGCATACCCCATCTGATCGTTCAGGAAGGCCGACTGATACAGCCACGTGCTAAGCACATGCGAAGCATTATCCGGGCCGCCTTGCGTCGTCACCATCACCTCGTTGAACACCATGTAGGCTCCCGAAATCGTGATGATCAACGCAAGGAGCGTCATTTCGCGGACCAGGGGCACGGTGACGTGCACGAACGCGCGGAATCGGCTCGCCCCATCAATCGCGGCACTCTCATACAGTTCGTGCGGAATCTTCTGGATGGCCACGACGAAGAGCAGCGTGATATAGCCGGTGTACTGCCACTGCGACATGGCGATAATCGACCAGATCGCCGTCCCGGCCTCTCCCAGCCAAGCGTGCGTCCAGCTGCCCCGCCCGATGGTCACAAGGAACTGGTCGATCAAGCCCATTTTGGGATCGTACAACGTCTGGAACAGCAAGCCGACCACGGTGATAGAGACGACCGCCGGGATGAAATAGACGGTGCGAAAGAACACGCGGAGTCGACGGACCAGTGTTTCCTCCAACACCGCGGCGATCACCAACCCCAGCCCCACCTGAAACGCCACCGATACGATCGCATAGTACGTGTTGTTCAACAGCGAGGACCAGAAGACAGGGTCGCCCATGAGCTTCTGGTAGTTGCTCACTCCGACCCAGGTGGGGCGAGGGGAGAACGCACTCCACGCGTAGAGGCTCAGCCGGAAGTTATCGATGACAGGATAGTATACAAATACCCCGACCAGGAGCAGCGCCGGCGTAAGGTACAGCCACGGCACCAGTCTGTGGCGCCTACGCATCTCGGTGCTCCTTCCGCGGCATCATGACACAAGTCGCCAGCACGTGCCCGATCCGCAAAGTCACATCGAGAAACAAACGGACGGCACGCCGCCGTCCCCCTTACTTGCCGGTAACCTCTTTCTTGGCAGCCTGCGCGGCCTCCTGTACCGACTTCATCACCTGCCCCGGCGTCTTGGTACCGTTGATGAGCCCCTCGGTACCGGCGAGATAGGCCTGCGCAACCAACGCGTTCGTGGCCGTGTCCAGCCAGACCGCCATTCCCCTGGCCTGATTGATGTCATCGATCGACTGCCGGAGCAACGGGAACGTATTCTCCGCGGTCGCCGAGCCAATTACCGGGCTCCCCCACCCCAACATCTTGGTCATCAGCTGGGCATTAGACTTGCTGGTGAAAAACTGGAGGAAGTCGATGACGACGTCCATGTGCTTCGTGCGGGACGACACCATGAAACCATCCGGAGCTCCGGTGAGAAACGCTTGGTCACCCCGCGCACCCGGCACAGACGGAAACTTGAAGTAGTTCCAGTTGTCGACGATGGTACTGGGCGCGCCCCCGGACGTGGTGAAGTACGGGAACCAGTAGTTGTTGTTGTACATGAAGGCGGTACGGCCGGTCTGAAACTCAGCGATCGCCGCGTCGTTCGTGACACCGTTAGCTTGGGTTGGAGATACCATGCATGTGTCGAGCAGTTGCTTGAGAGTCGCCAGGGCCTGCACGTAGCCGGAATCGGTAAATTCCCCGGTCTCGGGCGTATAGTCCCTCTGCAGAACTGCCTGCGGTACGTAGACAGAGTTCAGGGTGGTAATGTAGTGGATCGCGGGCCACCCGAACGTGTTGCCAAAGCCGAGTGGCGCAACGCCGTTGCGCTTCAGCTTGTCACACGCCGCGAAGAGCTCCGGCAGCGTCTTCGGCGGGACGATCCCATTATGCCGGAAGATTGCGACATTGTAGGTAAAGAACTTTGCCTGCACGTCCATAGGGATGCCGTACAGGCGCCCCCTGTAGGTAAACGCCTCGACCGGTCCCTGACCGAGCCTCGTGTGCCAGTCGCTGCCGTAGAATGCCTTGGTCAAATCCGCAGCCAGCCCGGCACGCACAAACTTCGTTGCAAAATCGCCCGGCCACGCGAAAAAGATGTCCGGCAACGCGCCAGCCGCAGTCATCACGCGGATCTTGTCCTTGTACGGCTGATCAGCAACGGCCTGCAGGTCGATGGTCACGTTCGGATGCAACTGCTGATAGTCTGCCACCACTTTGTGGAAATAGGGCGCGTACTGAGGCTCCGGCCACTTCTCCAGGAAGCCGATGGTCACCGGCCCCGCCGGGCCCGCGCTTCCCGGGAGGGTGAAACCGGGCAACGCAAGGGCAACGAGCATGGCAGCTCCCACTCGCCACCATCGTGACAGCTGACTCATCCTCTTTCACCTCCTGCTTGTTCTTCGTGCGCCACTGGCTTCGGGCGGCATAACCCCCGCCATGCTTACCGCATCGATCCGAAGGTACACCGGGGCACAAGGACGCCCACGGCAGCAGTCGCCTAATACTCCACCTTGAACATGTAGCGTCTGACTTGAACGGAATGGCCGCGCACCGCGGCAAAGTGCGCCAGGAGTCGCGTCGTCATTGCAGACAGGACCAGCGGGCTCACCAGGCCCCGATACGGATCCGCAATACCAGGCAGCGCCTTGTCTTTCGTGTCGATAGCGACCACTTTGCGGGAGTAGCGTTGTGCGAAGCGCAAAGCCCGCTCGGCGATGGGACGTGAGACATCCTCGCCAAGGAGCACGATCAGCGGGGTCCCCTCTTCGACGATCTCAAAAGCTCCGTGGAAAAACTCGGCAGCATTCACTGCGGCAGCGTGAATCCACTGCTGCTCTTGCAAGGCGCACATCGCAAGCGCATAACCGACTCCATAGTTCGGGCCGGCGCTTAACGTGTAGATGAGAGGTTCGTCCTTGAGCCGCGCGGCGGTCTCGGCGTTCTCGGCCTCCGTCTCCTGCTTGACGCGATGGAGAGCAGGCGGCAGGGCGGCGAGGGCGGCCATCGCCCCGGCGTAATCGTTGCACTGACCAAAGCGCGCGAGCAAGGAAAGGCCCAGTTGATGAAGCAACAGAAGCTTGGCCTCGGTGATGGTGCGTTCGCTATGAGTGGTAAAGACCACGTCCGCCGCCGCGCCCAGCCTGCTGTCCGGCATGCGTGTCAGCGCGACGACGCGCGCCCCACGGGCGCTCGCCAGCCCGGCGGCTTCAACAGTCTCAGGGGTTTCGCCCTTGTGCGAAACGACCACCACGAGAGAGCGCGGCCCGAGCGCCGCAGGCTTGGAGATGACGAATTCGGCGCTGGTCAGCAGTTGAGACGCGAAGGAGGTCGCGTGCTGATTGAGCAAGAACGAAAGTGGGTACATGTTCGCGAGGGAGCCGCCGGCACCGACCAAGTACACCCTGTCCATCCCGGCGTCCCGAAGCGACGCCACGAGTGCTTGGACCTGGGGCCCCTGGGACAGCACGAAGTTCAGAGTCTCCACATAGTCGGTTGGAAGCGGGTCGAGGCGGCCGGTCACTTGTTTCATTCGGACTCTCCCTTCCGATGCCATCAGACTGCTCGACGGAGTTGCACGCTTGATGACCACGTGGTAGCGTTATCTCTAGTATTGATAACGCTTTCATGATATCGTTATCTGTGTCCTATCATACCGACACAACAAAAGTCAACGGGGCTGGAAGACGCACTGGAAACACGAATACGTGTTCGCTAGAGGGGTTGAGGTGAAACGGCCTAAGTCTGTGACGATCAAGGAGGTCGCCCAGCTCGCCGGGGTGGCGCAAGTGACGGCGGCGCGCACGCTCGGCGGATACGGACATGTGAGTGCGGAGAACCGCCGGCGCGTGCTCGCAGCCGCCGAGCAGCTCGGGTACTATGCCGATGGCGTCGCCCGAAGCATGGTAACCCGGACGACCCATACCCTGGGGTTGGTCATCTCCGATATCCAGAATCATTTCTTCGCAAAGATCGCCCGCGCCGTGGCTGACGTAGCGCGGCAGCGCGGGTATGCTCTGGTCCTCGCAAACACCGACGAAGACTTTGATCGCGAGCAGGAAGCTACGCGTGTGCTCGCAGAAAAGCGGGTTGACGGCCTGATCGTCGTACCAGCCTCGGGCGCATACCCCTCCCACCTGGACGTCCTCATCAGGCGTCATGTCCCGATTGTCCTGCTGGATCGGTCCGTGCCGGACCTAGGCGTCGACGCCATTGTGGTGGATAATGCGGCGGCCGCGTACCGCGCTATTCGTCAGCTGACGGACCTCGGTCACCGCCGGGTCGGCATGATCACGGCGTCGAGGACCCTCATGACGAGCGCCGCCCGTGTCGCCGGTTATCGCACGGCGCTTGCAGAAGTGGGTGTCCACGAGACCTCGCCCTGGCTACGGGTCGCACAACACGGCCAGGCTTCCGCAGAGGCCGAGGCCCGCGAGCTTCTGGCTCTCTCTGAGGGGCAGCGACCGACCGCCATCTTTGCAACCGACAGCATCCTGACCGCAAGTGCGTACCGCGCGATCCAGATGAGCGGATTCGCTATTCCAACCACCATGTCTCTCATTGGCTTCGATGACGCGGACTGGATGTCCATGGTTCGTCCCGCGATCACCGTCGTCGAGCAGCCTGTCCGTGAGCTCGGGGAGCGAGCGGCTGAACGGTTGATCGGACGAATCGAGGGCGACGACAGCCCTCCGCAAACCGTGTGCCTGAACACTGCACTCATCGCTCGCGGGTCTTGCGCCCCGCCGGCATCTGAGCACACCGCGATGGAGCCCTGACTATCATGGAGGTCCTGGCGATCGGCGACAACTGTATCGACGTCTACCTGGACCAGGGAGCCGGGTATCCGGGTGGTGGACCCGTGAATACCGCCGCGTACCTATCGAGGGTGGGCGTGAAGGTCGCGTACGCTGGGGCCGTCGGGGAGGATCCCAGCGGTCGCCTGCTTCTCAGCTCACTGGTGGAAGAGGGGGTCGACACTTCCTGGGTTCAGGTACTTCCAGGACTGACGAACCTGGCATTCGTTCGTCACGTGAATCATGACCGTACCTTCGTCGGTGCCCGCGCCGGGGTCCGCTCACAATTCCGGTGGCAGCAAATTCCTATGTCCGTGTGTACGAGCGCCCGAGTCGTCCATACGACCGTGTATGGAGGCGTGAACGACCTGCTTCCCCACCTGTCCAAGCGGAAGGTCTTGGTTACGTACGACTTCTCGCGGGAGTTCAGCCCAGAGCACTACGATCTCTTGCCCTTTGTCGGTGTGGCCTTTGCCTCAGCCGCGCATCTGACAGAGCTCGAAACCCTCGAGGTTGCAGAAGATTTGCTGGACCACGGAGCCTCAACCGCAGTGCTCACCCGCGGCGAACACGGGAGCCTCGCGGTGACAAGAGGAGTCACGGCAAAGTGCGACGCCCTGAACGTCCATGTCGTGGACACGTTGGGATCCGGTGATGCGTTTATCGCTGGTTATATCCACGGCCTTCTTCGCGACGAACCCATTCAATCGTGCCTCGAACGAGGACGCGATATGGCCGCCGAGTCGTTGCAAAGCTTCGGTGCCTACGGCCACGGAATGGACCTCGAGGCCCTCGGGCTTGCAAGCGATGTGCTCCCGTGGAAATAGCGCTAGGCGCCCTGCCCCCGGGTGGGCCACTACCGGGGCCGGCGTGACCACAAGAAGGAAGCTCACACCGGTGGGTGACGTCAGTGCCGACCCGGCGTGCGCCATGGCGACCGGGAGGCCATTCACGGCACCACCCGTCCACGCCGCCCTCCGCCGGCGGGGAGGACCGAACCCGCACACCAGGAACGCGGGGATTGCGTCCGCTCGCCGCTCAACGTTCTGCCGCCCGCGAGCGCGGCGGACAGCCCCGCATCGGCCGACGGGCACGCATGCGGCAGCGTGCGGGCGCTGCTCGCCGAGCCGCTACTTCGCGAACGTTGCGGCTTCCAGTTCCCCGCCCGAATAGAACACCAGGAACCCCGGCAGCACTCGGAATCCCTCCACGCCCTTCTTGTACGCGTACCCCTGCTCCCGGTACGTGAGAAAGACGTACGGGGCGTCGTTCAGCACCTTGCGCATGACCCACGCGTACATGGTCTTGCGGCTGGCCACGTCCAGCGTCGCTCGCGCCTGCTCCAGCATCACGTCCAGAATGCGGTCTTGATGATGGCGTCGTGGTCCACCGGGTACCCGAGCGCCCGCCGCACCCGCGCATCGGCGAACGGGGCCTACGTCACGTTGAACTGGAGGTACATGAACGGACCGTTCGTGCCCTGGTAGCCGAACTGGGGGTTCTAGCGAATGGCCGCGATCGCCTGCCACGGCACGTACTCGATCATGTCTGTGGCACCCGACTCCAGCGCCGCAACGCGGGAGTTGTCGTCGGGGTAGAACACGAACCGGATCTCCGGGGCCTGCGGCAGCCCTCGCCGGTAGTAGTTCGGGTTCCGGATCACCGTGAGCTCCACGCCGCGCTGCCACTCCCCGAGCACGCCACCGTGAACGCCTTGGACACGACCGCCGCCTGCGGCATGGCGAGCAGTGTGATGAACACGGCGTCCGGCGCGCGCAGTGTCACCTTGACCGTGTGCGCGTCGACCGCGTCGACGGTCTGGATTCCCGCAAGCTTCGTTCGGAGATACGCGCCGACCTTCGGGTCCGCGATGCGCTCCAGGGTGAACACCACGTCGGCGGCGGTCAGCCGCGACCCATCGCTGAACTTCACGTTTGGACGCAGATGAAAAACGTGCGTCGTCGGCGTCGGCTGCTCGTATGATGCGACCAAGTCCCGCTCCATGTTCCCCCTGGGGTCGAACCGGAACAGCCCCGTGTAGAGCTCCATCTTGACCGTCTGCGCCGCTGCCCCAACGTTCAGATGAGGATCGAGGTTGACGGGCTCCGCAGAGAGACCGAAGATCAGCTGCGACGCGGAGGCGCCCCGCGCGGAGGGAAGATCCCCAGGGAACCCCTGCGGCCAGCAGTGCCACCAGCGCCATTGCGGCCGCCCATGTCCGCGAGCGAATCCGTGCCGTCACGCACCCACCCCCAGCGGACCATCGATCAGCTTCGCAAACTGGTCTATGATGCTAGGACGCCGGGGTGCCGCCCCTGTCAACTTAGGCAACGTGGCACGTCAGCGATTGATGATCGCCGTAACCGCATCCCGCAGTTCTTCGGCAGCCCGCGTCAGGTGCCCCCGTCGTTGGCCGAGACGATCCTGATCCTCCGCGAGAACCGCATGCCTGACTTCGATCATCCTTCTCACTTCGTCAGGGGCCGGACCGCCAATAGTACTACGGATCCGCACATTCTCGGACGGATCCAGGGCCTTCTTGGCGACCTGGTCGTCCAAACCCAACGGCCTTCCGATGACCTTTTCCGCAGCAGCATCGAGCATGGCGCCAGTGATCTCGTCGGCCTTCTTTCCCGTCTTGACGGCTTCGAGGGTAGTCAGGCCGACAATATGGTGCGCTTGACGGAACGAGAGATCGGCGTGGCGCACGATCTGGTCGGCCAGCTCCGTGACGGTGGAAAACCCCTCGGCCGCACGGCGAGCCATGACGTCGGGCTTGACAACCAGCGTCGAGACGATGCCGGCCATCGTTTTGATCGCTCCCAGAGCCGTGTTCACGCAACCGGGGAAGGCCCGATCGACATAGCCCCATTCCCGCCCTCCACCAGGCGGGAGCGCCTTGAGCACACCCATCATCCCGTTCAGCTGACTGGCGACAAGGATGCTCTCCCCGCGGATCATCTCCAGCGCCACGGGATTCTTCTTCTGCGGCATGATACTGCTGATCGAGCAGTACTCGTCCGCCAGCTCGAGCATCCCGAATTCGGACGTGTTCCAGAGGTACAGGCCTTCGGACATCCTGCCGAGGTTCGACAGGGCTATCGCGATGGCCGCGGTGCTCTGAAGAAGGAAGTCGACGTGACCCGTGGCGTCCAAAGAGTTCTCCACGATCCCGTCGAAGCCGAGCAGGCCGGCGACACGCCCCCTGTTGATCGGGAACCCGGTACCGGCGAGCGCACACCCCCCCATTGGGCTGAGGTTGACCACTGCGTACGCTTGCTCAAACCTCCGGATATCGCGGCTGAAAGCATCGTGCGACGCCAGCAGATAGTGCGCAAACGTGATGGGCTGGGCGTGCTGGGAGTGATGCGTGTAGCCCGGCATCACCGTCTCGACGTGGTCGGCTGCCCTGAGCAGCAGGGCCCTTTTGAGTTCGATCAACGCCTGCACAACCCGGTTGATGGCGTCTCGTACGTACATACGACTGTTGGCCGGCTCGAGATCGTTACGTGACCGCGCGGTATGCATCCGACCCGCCACGTCGGCGCCCAGCCGGTCGACGAGGCACTTCTCGGTGCTCAGATACAAGCCCAGGCTAGGGTCGAGGAATAGAGCGTCAATCCCGAGCCGCTCAATGTCCAGCAACTCCGCCAGGATCGCCTTGGCCGTCTCGACCGAGATGATGCCCTCCTCCTCAAGCATGACCACGTGCGCCTTGTGAAGCTGCAGGTCGCGGTTGAGCGCATCCTCCGCGTCCCGACGCGGGTCCCCCTGATAGAAGGGCGTCGCTGGAAAAGCTGGCGCGCTACCTAGACGTGAGGTGAATCTCTCAGAACCCCATCCATGCGCGGTCACCATCCGACTGCCTCCGTCACGGCTTCTTCGAATGCATTCACAGCAAGCTCGACCCCATTCGGGAGGGGTGACCGGCGGTGAAATCACGCGGATCACCCGTCCATGTGATCTGGCCGACTCGTCCGGTGGACGCCACTCCGATCCCGGAGCTGTCGTCAAGAGACCAATCGCCGTCGACGGTGAACAACCACGATGCCCCCGCCGCGTTCGACGATCAGATCCGTATACTCGTGAGATCGGCGACTGCTCGCTGGGGGGAGGCTTGCATCGTAGTGTCGATACTGAAATCGGACATTGGGAACTGACGTACTGTTCAGATTCCATTTCCGTAACTCCTCCCTGACCGCGCTGGGCCCCGCCGGGGGTGTGAGATTCTCTCCGCTTCGGCGGGGCGCTGCTATACGATCGGATCACTCGCGATTCCCGGGACGGAAGGAGTTGGGAAATCACGTTGGAAATTCCGTTGGAAATTTCGGCTCATGAGCGTCGGGGGTCGCGGACCGCCACGGTTATCGAACGATGAGGCCGATCGACAAGGCAAGAAGAGTTCCCATGACGACGTTGAAAACTCTCAGTCGGCGGCGCCCGTGGAACATCCGCTGGACGGCGGCCCCGAACGCCAGCCACAAAAAGCAGCTGGGCAATGCGGCGAGAAGGAAGAGGCCGCCGAGGAAAGCTGCTTGCAAGATGGGGCTGCCCGCGTCGGTGCTGAGGAATGTCCCTGCGGCGCTCGCAGTCACGAGCCAGGATTTCGGGTTGACCCACTGGAAGGCTGCGGCGCCCATGTAACCGAGCGGATTCGTTCCCGGAGCCGATTCGATGCGGCTGGAGGACGTCGCGATCCTCCAAGACAACCAGAGCAGGACCGCGGCGCCACCGAAATTGAGGGCCTTGAGCAGCAGAGGATGCTTGAGAACGAGACTCCCGATCCCGAGCGGTACCAGGAACATCATGAGAGCCGTGCCTGTGGTGACACCGAACAGGCAGGGAAGCCCTTTCAAGACGCCTGCATGCGCGCCGGCCGCGGTCAACATGACGTTGCTGGGGCCCGGGGTGACCGCGGCCACGACCGCGAACAGAAGGAACGCCACGACGTGCTCCGTCGTCATACACCGCCCCCACGAAGCCAGGGTCCCGCTCGAGGACCTCTCTCGAGTCTGCAACCGATGCAGCCTAAGCAAACCAGATCGGCCGGCGAAGGTCTTGAACGATCGTGCCAAGGGGTGGTCGAGGGGTGGATCGCCAGTGCGCGGCCAGTCGGAGGCGTCGAGCTATTCAGCGCGTGGTTCGCCGGTGAGGCCTATCAGAAGCACCGGCACGGCACCTATGCCATTGGAGTGACCGATTCGGGGGTCCAGGTCTTCGACTACAGGGGCTCGGTCCACGCGAGCACGCCGGGGCAAGTGATCGTGCTGTATCCAGACGAGATCCACAACGGTCGCGCGGGCACCGACGACGGTTTCGGGTACCGGATCCTCTACGTCGAGCCTGCCCTTCTGGCCGACGCGGTGCGGGCTCTCCGCGGAAGGCCGTATCCGTTGCCGTTCGTGAACGAACCGGTGTCGACGAACGCGCCGCTGTCACGAGCAATCGAGGCAGCCTTTCGCGCCCCCCTCGAGCCGTTGGCCATCGATAGCCTCATCGTGGACCTGGCAAGAGGATTGATCGCGGGAGAGCGGGATGGCGCCGGACCATCCCTCTCGCGACGCGTCGACGTCCAGGCCGTCGAACGGGCTCGTCAGTTCCTCGACGCCGAAAAGACCCGTGTTGTACATTCGACGGAGCTGGAGTCGATCACGGGGTTGACACGCTATGAGTTGTGCCGTCAGTTCAGGATTGTGTTCGGGATCAGCCCGCACCGCTATCTACTGATGCGCCGTCTCGAGTTCGCACGGGACCGGATTCAAGGGGAGCGTCCGCTCGTTGAAGTCGCGTGCGACGCGGGGTTCGCCGATCAAGCGCACTTCACGCGCGTGTTCAAGTCGGCATTCGGCCTGACGCCTGCGCGTTACCGTGCCTTGAGGACAGGTCAGTGAGCGACGGCCAACGCACCGCTCTTCTTCAGTGCACGTTCGCGCGAAAATCGCATCATCGCGCGCAAACCCGCCTCCCGCAACGACATTCGGCGCACCCCGACGTCCTTCGTGTATGGTCAAACCGGGAATCCAGGGTTAGAATTGGGTTGAGGTCAGTGTTGGGGAGGGAGTGGCAGGCCTGAAGCACCCCTTGCTCGCTCGGCTCTCCGCCGGCGATGTCTTGATCTCCGACGGCGCGACGGGCACGTACTTGCAGCAGCACGGCCTGACGCCCGGCGGCTGTCCGGAGGAGCTCAACTTGAGCCATCCGGGCGTGGTTCGAGGCATGGCTGCCGCGTACTTTGCGGCTGGCTCGGACATGGTCTTGACGAACTCGTTTGGCGGCAACGTCTTCCGCCTGCGCCACTACGACCTCGCGGACCGGGCCGCGCAGATCAACCTCTTGGCCGCGAGCCTCGCCCGGAGTGGCGCTCCACTTGGCCGTTTCGTGATTGGGTCGGTCGGGCCAACCGGTGAACTCCTTGAGCCGCTTGGTGACGTCAGCGCTGAGGCGGTGCGTGACGCCTTTGCCGAGCAGGCCGTGGCCCTCGAGGCGGGAGGAGTCGACGGGATCCTCGTCGAGACGATGAGCGCCCTCGACGAAGCGACCTTGGCGGTCCGGAGCGCGCGCGAGCACGTCACGGGCGTGGTCATGGCGACGATGACCTTTCACCGCGGGGTACGAGGCTGGGCTACCTCGATGGGGGTGACACCGGAGCGCGCAATCAAGGCGCTGGGGGATGCGGGGGCCGAGGTCGTCGGCGCGAACTGCGGCGTCGGGGCCGGCCGAATGGTCGAGCTCGCGCGGATCCTGCGCGACCTGACCGACGGCCCTCTGCTCATCCATGCGAATGCGGGACTGCCGGAGGTCCACGACGGACGCATCGTCTATCCGGAAACGCCGGAGGTAATGGCGCCGCACTTCGCCGAGATGAGGCGTATCGGCATCGATATTCTGGGGGGCTGCTGCGGCACCGGCCCGGCCCACATTCGGGCCATCGTCCACGCGGTGCGCGGCGGCCCGGGAGATCCCGCGACGCCCAGGGGCGAAGAAGGATACTGACCGATGGCGCCCCTGTCCTGCGAGCGAAAGCAACTCGCGCTCACGGCAGGGAAGACGCTTTTCGACCACGCCGATGAGTTGCAGATCAAGATTCCTACCTCGTGCGGGAGATGCGGAACCTGCCACGAGTGCATCGTGGAGGTCACCCGCGGGATAGAAGCCCTGTCGGAACGGAGCGAAGCCGAGCAGTTTCTGCCGCACCACTATCGTCTCGCCTGTCAGGCGCGCGTGCTCGATGCGACCGCGGACATCGCGTTCACCCTGATCAAGCGACGGCGCCAGATCGTCACCACGGGGCTGTCGCGCGACGTGGAACTGGAACCATCGACCCGGCGGGTGGGCGACGACGTATACGCTGGCGGGCAACGGATCGACATCTACCGTGGTGGTATCTACGGCTTGGCCATCGATGTGGGGACGACCACCGTCGTTCTCAACCTGGTCGATCTCGAAACGAGCGCCGTGCGCTACACGAGCGCGCTCGAGAACCCTCAGCGCTTCGGCGGGAGCGACGTGATGCACCGCATCTCCTACGATCGCGGACCCTGCCGTGGCGAACTGCACCGAGCGATCGTCAATGCCGTCAATGCGGAGATCCGGGAGATGTGCCGGCGGCTGCGCTTCATTCGCCGGCTCATCTACGAGGTGGTCGTCGTCGGCAACTCGACCATGCGCGACCTCTTCTTCAATCTGGACACCCGCTCGCTTGGCGAGAAACCATACCACTCGCTGACCGAGCTCGCCGTGTCAAACGGCGAACGCTCGACGACCTCGCTGACGGCGGCGGCGCGCGCGCTTCGGATTCGCATCAACCCCAACGGCACGGTCTACGGCGCACCGTTGATCGGCTCACACGTCGGGGCAGACGCGGCCGCCGATCTGCTCGCCATCGGCGTGGACGAGTTGGGCCGCGACGACGCGTTCATGCTCGTCGATATCGGGGCCAACACCGAGGTCATCACCGGCACGCCTCGCCGTATGCTCGCCGCGTCGTGCCCGGCGGGTCCGGCGTTCGAGGGCGGGCACGTCACCAATGGGATGCCCGGCTACGAGGGCGCGATCGAATCGGTCGCATGCAGCAACGGGCGCATGCACTATAGAGTGATCGGCAACGGGGAACCAGAAGGCATCTGCGGGTCCGGCCTCATCGACCTGCTCAGCGAGCTCGTCCGCCACCGGCGCATGAGCCCGCGCGGCACCTTTCAAGGAAGCGCACGCGAGATCCCGATCGTCCCGGAGAAGGGCATCACCTTGTCGCGAGGCGACGTGAGCGAGCTCGCCCAAGCCAAAGCGGCCAACTATGCCGGGCAGTTGATCCTGCTGCGGAGTCTGCGCATCCCCCCGGAACGAATCGGGCGCGTGTACCTGGCCGGTGGCTTCGCCAACTACATCAACGTGGCCAACGCGATCGCCATCGGGCTCGTCCCCAATCTTCCGCCGGAGCGAATCGTGAAGGTGGGGAACGCCGCGCTCGAGGGCGCCACGATCCTCCTGCGCTCGCGGGCCAAGCGCGAGGCTCTGGAGCGACTCGTTCGCCAGATCGAGCATGTCGAGCTCGAGACGGTGCCAGATTTCTTCGACCTATTTGTCGAAGGATGTACATTTGAGCCAATGAACGGCGTGGGGCCAGGGTGAGGGGGAAGCGTCCATCGGGAGAGCGTGCCCCGGCGATCTGGGAGGGAAGACTGTGACCATCCATGCGGATCTCGGCGTGCGCTCGCGAGGAGGACCACTCGGCGGCATCGAGCCGAGACGTGCATTGCGCGCACGTCTCGAGGGATCGACCGCCTTCGTCCGAATTGTCGAGTTGGTGACCACTCGCGGCGCGCTCAGCGACACGCGCCCGTCCCGAGTGCGCGCGCTGGCATCTGGGCTGGCAGAACTGGGGACCGCTGATGCGCTCAGCATCACCGACAACGCCGGTGGTCATCCGACGCTCGCCCCGGAATCCCTCGGCCTCAGTCTGCGCGGCCGCGACCAGGAAGTCATCATCCACCTGGCCTGCAAAGACCTCAATCGCAACGGATTGGAAAGCCGGATCTGGTCTCTCGCCAGCGCCGGGTTCGACAACATCCTCTGCGTTTCAGGCGACTATCCCGCCGTCGGACATGCGGGTCAGGCACGACCAGTCTTCGACCTGGATTCCGTCGCGCTTCTGGACATGCTAAAGGAGATGAATCAAGGGATCCGGACGGTCGGCCGCAAAGGAAAAGAAGTTGCGCTGCCTCCCACGCACTTCTTTCTTGGGGCGGTGGTCTCGCCATTCAAGCAGCAAGAGCGCGAGTTCCTCCCGCAGCTCTACAAGCTCGCCCGGAAGGTCGCGGCCGGCGCCCGGTTCATCATCACGCAGGCGGGATACGACTCGCGCAAGCTTCAGGAGCTTCGGCAATACTGCGCGCTGAAGCAGATTGACGTTCCCCTTATTGCGAACGTGTACGTCCTCTCCGCGTCGACGGCCCGCTCTTTTCATCGGCGGATGGTGCCCGGCATGGTGGTGAGCGATACCCTCCTCGCACTGGTCGAGAAGCAGGCCGGTTCGCCGGACAGGGGTAAGAAGTTCTTTCATGAGTTCGCGGCTCGCCAGATTGCCATCGCCCGGGGGCTCGGCTTCCGCGGTGCGTACCTTGCCGGACCGCTGAAGGCCGAGGAGTGCCACACCATCTTTTCGCTCGCCGATGCCTACGGGCCGGACGACTGGAGAATCTTCGCGCGCGATATTCAGTTCCCGCAGCCGAACGAGTTCTACTTGTTCGAGCCGGACCCGTCCACCGGCCTCAGCTCAGGCGAACTCAATCGCGCCTACGTCGCCTCGCTGAGACCGGCCAGCCGCCGGACGCTGCGGTGGAGCATCTCGCCGAGCTACAAGTTCGCCCGTGTCGCCCACGATCATGTGTTCACGAAGGGAACGCCCGGCTACGCGCTGGCGCGGCGGCTCTACGAGCGGATCGACAACGCACCGGTGGCAACGCGGTCATTGCATCGTTTCGAACAGGTGATCAAGACGGTGCTGTTCGCGTGTCAGGACTGCGGCGACTGTTCCCTGCCCGACATCGCCTACCTGTGTCCGGAGTCCCAGTGCCGCAAGAACCAGCGCAATGGCCCGTGCGGGGGAAGCCGTGAAGGCGACTGCGAGATCGCGAAGAGACCGTGCATGTGGGCACGGGCCTACGATCGGCTGAAGGCCTATGGCGCCGAAGAACAGATGCTCGACCGTCCCCCCGTGATCACGGACGAAAATCTGCGGGCCACGTCCGGGTGGGCGAACTACTTCCTCGAGCGCGATCATAGCCTGCGCAGGTCGCGCGAGGAACGATGACCGATGGCCGGGGACGCCGAACTCGCCCGTTTCACCATCGTTGGAGAGAACCTCCATACCACCCGGATCGTCCTCCGGAAAGGCACTCGGGTGACCGTCTTCGCAGACGGGACGGAAGCAGTCCGGTTTCGCGACGCGGGCGGCACGATTCGCTATCTCGCGGTTCCTGGGCAGTTTCGGCAGTCCGACACTTACCAGCGGGGCCAGATCAAGCACCTGTTGCTCGCCGTGCAGAAGGGGCTCTCATCTGACTCCGTCGACCAAGAAGAAGGGACGGAATACGTGCGCTACGAGGCACGACGTCAGATCGAGGCCGGGGCCGACTATCTCGATCTCAACGTTGATGAAGTCTCGTCGGAAGTGGACGTTCAAAAGGCGGCAATGCGCTGGCTGATCGGAGCGGTGGAAGAGATCTCGTCGGTCCCATTGAGCATCGATTCGTCCAACACCGACCTTCTCCGAACGGGCCTGGGCGCCTGCGATCGAAAGGCAGGACGACCGCTGCTCAATTCGGCGTCGCTCGAACGACTCGACGTGCTCGACCTTGCGCGGGAGTTCGACTGCCAGGTGATCGTGACTGCGTCCGGCCACTCGGGCATGCCGGCGGACGAACGGGAGCGCGCCACGAACGTTGAGGAACTACTTCGGCACGCTCACGACATCCCGCTGGCGGACATCCACGTCGATCCCCTGGTCTTTCCGATCTCGGTCGATGGCAACTACGGTCGTCACTATCTCGACGCCGTGCGCATAGTGAGAGAGCGATACGGAACGGAGGTCCATGTCACGGGGGGACTCAGCAACGTCTCGTTCGGTCTCCCGAATCGGCGTCTCGTGAATGAGACGTTCTTTGCGCTGGCGCTCGACGCGGGGATCGACGGTGCAATTGTTGATCCGGCGCAGAACAAGCTCGAGGACATTCGCGCGTTGGATCGCGCCTCCGGGCCATTTCAGATCACCAGCGCGATGCTACTGGGCGAGGATGACTTCTGTACCGGCTATCTGCAGGCGTGGCGTGAGGGGAGGTTGCGCCCGCGCCCCGGAGGGTCGGCGGAGTAGCGGACGGACACTCCGAGCACAAGGAGCAGCAGGCAGCGTGGAGAATCGCGAGGTGGGGAATCGTGCGTCGCAGTCGACCGGCGCGGCGGCACAACCGCGCCGGAGGCGATCGACGGCATCACGATACGCCTGACGGCAAGATGTTGGGCGGCGCGATTCGAGGAGATGACGGGTGACAGAGGCGAGATGTTACTGCAAGAGGCGGTCCTGGGAGGAGAACGATGAACCTGGCTGACCTCGAAGCCGCGGTCATCGCGGGAAATGCTAAGGCTGCAGAAGCCCTCACGCGGGAGGGCCTCGCAGCCGGATTGTCCCCGATGCAGATGATCACTGACGCCCTCGTGCCCGGCATGCACGAAGTGGGGGAGCGCTTCAAGCGCGAAGAGTACTACGTCCCCGAAATGCTGTTGTCGGCCCGAGCGATGAAGACCTCCCTGGCTCTGCTCAAACCGCTCCTGGTCAGCGCCGACGGCCCCAAGCAGGCATCGACCCACGTGGTCATCGGGACCGTGCAAGGAGATTTGCACGACATCGGCAAGAACCTGGTGGCGATGATGCTCGAAGGCGCCGGCTACGACGTGCACGACCTGGGCACGAACGTGAAGCCGGATCAGTTCGTGCGCGCGGTCATCGACAAGAACGCCCAGGTCGTCGCGCTCTCCGCGCTGTTGACGACAACGATGACCAATATGCCCTCGGTAATCGCGGCCCTCGGCCGGGCCAACCTGAGCGAGCGAGTGAAAGTGATCGTGGGGGGGGCGCCGGTGACCGAGCAGTTCGCGCGTCAGATCGGCGCGGACGGCTTTGCGCCGGACGCGCCAACGGCGGTCGACGTCGTGCAGGGCTTGCTGAAGGATGCCGGTCCAGGGGCGATCGAGGCCACCGGCCAGGAAGCCGACCGAGACGGCGACAAGCAATGACGTCGACGTTTCGGACGATTGGCCCGGAGTCCGCCTCCACGCCGCGGGAGCGCACAACGTGACGACCCGCTCCCTCATGGAACGGATCGAGCGAATCGCCGAAATGGTCGAGGCGTCCAGGACCTCTCTGGTCGGCGGTCCCAAGGTGGTCAGTGCGGATTAAGGCCATTGCGTGCGAGGTGCTCGCCCGGGCGGTGTATCTGAACGCTGCCCTCAGCCCGCACGTGGTCGATGTCGAGTTGGTGGACAAGGGATTACACGACGTGTCTGCCACCCTGCGGGAAACGCTCCAGCAGCGAATTGACGCGACCAGCGCGCGAGAGTACGAGCGGATCGTTCTGGCCTACGGACTGTGCAATCGGTCCCTCGACGGACTGCAAGCGCGTGAAGTTCCGATCGTCGCGCCGCGCGCCCACGACTGCATTACCCTCTATCTCGGTTCAAGGGCCCGGTACAATAAGGAGTTCACGGAGACGCCCGGCACGTTCTATTACTCGGACGAGTATCTCGAGCGCGGAGGAATCAGGGGAAACCACGCCGACGGGCGGATCGTTTCGCTCGGCTCGGTGACGCCCATCAACGAAACCTATGACGAGCTCGTTGCGAAATACGGAGAAGACAACGCCGCGTACCTGTTGGAGGTGCTCGGCGCCTGGCAGAAGCACTATCAGCGCGCGGCCTACATCGACACGCAGCTTGGAAAGTCCGGGGACTACGTCGCTCGGGCCAAGGCCGACGCCGCGCAGCGTGGCTGGCGGTTCGAGGTGCTTCCGGGCGACCTCGATCTGATTCGTCGGTTGCTGTCCGGCCAGTGGGACGATGAAGACTTCGTCACCGTCCACCCGGGGCGACGCATCGTGGCCACGTTTGACGAGCGCATCATCGCCGCCGAGTGAGACGCCGTCCCGGCGGGGACGGCGTCTCACTTCCGCAGCGCGCCGGTCCTACGGGGACGTCGCCTCTCGCACCGCCTCGACCATCGCAGCGATGTTCGACCCCGGCATTCCGGGGCTGACGCCGCCACCGACGGAAAGAATGAGCCCGTCGCGGTCCGCGTTGCGGAGCTCGTTGGACACGGCGGTCTTGACGTCCTGGGGCGTGCCGCGCACCCCGATCTCCAGCGGAGCGATATTCCCCATCAAGCAGATCTTTCCACCCGTCCTTCTCCGAACCTCGTTGAGGTCGAGCTTGTGCGTCCAGTTCAGTACATCGAAGCCGACGTCGGCCAGATCTTCCAAGAAGGGGCCAATATTCGCGTCGTTGTGGTACACCTTCACCCACTCTTTGGGGAAACTATCGAAGACTTGTTTGAGGTACGGATGCGCGAACTCCTGGTAGTATTGCCGCGACAGAAAACCCGGGATGTCGTCGAGGATGAACATGCCTTCGATACTACTGCCGATGACGTCCGCTTGGGCGCGGAGCCATCGAACGGCGGCGTCGGTTGTGTAGGACATCAGTTTGTGCACCCCGCTCGGGTCGTCGGTGAGATCCAGCATCAGCTGCGTCAGCCCACGCATGAACGCCGCCGTGCAAAGGGGACCACGAGCCGTCACCATGGGAATGGTGTAGCCTCCCTCGAGAATGCGCGTTCGTTGCGTTCGGTATCGATGGAGCGCCACGCTCATGAGACCATCGGCGTAGGGATCCACCTCCGGGAGCTGATCCACGTCTTCCAGGTGGAACAACATTGGTATCTGCGCAGGAGGCTGATCCGGCAGGAAGTGGATCCTGCAGCCCAATGCAGACGGCTCTATGGCCATGCCGAATTCCACCCACCACGACGGAAGTACGATGATGTCGGGAAATTCCTGGATGATTCGGAGGTTCGAGTGAAACCACACTTCCGGATCAAAATAGTAGTCCATATGGCCGATCCCCAGATATCCCGGCATCCAGGGGCTATCGATGATGAGGGCAATGGGCACGCGATCTGCGTGCCGCGATTTCGCCAACGTCTTGAACAGCTCCCATTGTTCGATACGCACCGCAGACCTCCGTCTCAGTCGATTGTGACCCCACATTCCCCGCCAGCGAACCTGGGCGTCTCGAGTATACTGGAGCGGAAGCCCCGGTAAGAACCCCCGGCGTCAAAGCCAACAACGCGCCCGCGCCGCCGACAGCGCGGCTAGAACAGGGCAAACTCGCCGCCGCCGACGATCACTGCGGCTCCGCCGACCTCGACGCGCTCGACGCCGCCGCCCGAGGCCGTGACACGCGCGTGCAACGTCGACGGACGGCCGATCTCCACGCCCTGTGTGATCCGGATTTCCTCTCCCGAGGCGAGGCGGCCGTGCCGGAGCAGGTGCACCGCGAGCGGCCCCGCCGCGGAACCGGTCGCCGGGTCCTCGACCACCCCGTGGCCCGGCGCAAACATCCGCGTTTTCCAGCGGGAGCCACCGCCGGCGAAGCAGTTCACGCCGTTATCACCGAACCGTCGCCGGAGCACGCTCATGTCCGGTGTGAGGCGCGCGACCTCGTCCTCGGTCTCCAGCGCGACGTATGCGTGCCGGATGCCGTTGTCGTACACTTCGACCGGGAGGACGGAACCAGCGACGCCGAGGGCCGCGAGCAAGGTGGGCGCGTCTGCGAGCGGCGCGACCGACGGAACCGGCTGGCTCATCCACCCGAACGTGGGCCGGCCCGGCACGCGCGTGAGTTGCACGGGTACCGGCCCGCGTCCCGTCTCGAGCCGGATCCCCTCGCGGCTGCGCGCTTCTCCCAGCACGATCGCCGTCCCGAGCACCGGATGGCCCGCGAACGGCAGCTCGTGAGCGGGCGTGAAGATCCGGATCCGCGCATCGCCGCCCGCGGCAGGCGGATAGACGAACACCGATTCCGAAAGATTGAGCTCACGCGCGAGTTGTTGCAGCCGTGCTTCAGGGATCCCACGCGCGTCGGTGAACACCGCCAGCGGATTGCCGGTCAGCGCCGTGTCAGTGAACACGTCGCAAATGACGTATCGGTAGGCGTCCACAACGCTACCCTCCCGTACCGGTTCGTTCAAAGCGCGTCCAACGATCGCGCCCTCAGATCGGTGTGTCCAAATCCAGATCCAGACGTCATCCGGACAGTCCGGTCGCCGCCATGGAGCGGAGCGCCTGGATCAGCGCGCATGAGATTGACCGGATGCCCGCTGGCTTGTCTTCGTCGTCGGGGACGAGGACTCCGGCTGGGACGCGGGTGAGATCGATCACGTTCCCCGGCGCCACCCCGGCGCAGGCGATTCCCATAAGTCCGTGCTCAAATACTTAAGCCCGGAATCGCTCAACAACACGGCGATCGTGGCACCTCGGCAGGCGCCCTGGAGCAAGTGCCAGGCGGCTGCGACATTGGCACCCGAAGAGAATCCGGCAAAGATCCCTTCTTCGCTCGCCAGCCGGCGCGCCATCCCGACCGCCTCTTCATCCGTCACCTGAACATACCCGTCGATATGCTCCGCTCGGAGCAGAGGAAGCGCCGCCATGGCATACCCTCCCCCCTGGATCCGGTGGGACGGGTTGACGACGGGGTGACCTGCCAGCGGCGCCGCGCCCGCCGGCTCCACAACGAAGCACCGTATCGAAGCATCGTACTCTTTGAGCGCGGCCGCACACCCCGCGAAGGATCCCCCTGTGCCGACGAAATCGCAGAAGGCGTGAATGCTCCCGCCGGCCTGCCTGATCATCTCCGGTCCGGTGTGCAAGTAGTGGGCACGTGCGTTGCCGGCAAGCCGGAATTGATCGGCTCGGAATGCCCCTCGTGCCTTGACGATCCTCTGAGCTTCTTGTTCCACGAGTTCCAAGTCCCCGCCGGAGACTTGCCCCGGCTTGGAAGCAGGCAGTTGATCAACGAGGACGACCTCCGCACCGAGCGCGGACATCATACGTGCCCTTTCCATCGAGTTTCCTTTGGACATCACGGCCACGAAGGGATACCCTTTGATGGCGCATACGATCGCCAGCCCCGTTCCCGTATTACCGCTGGTGAGCTCCACGACCGTTTGACCGGGCTTGAGGACTCCCCCGGCCTCCGCGTCTTCGATCATTTGACGCGCTATGCGGTCCTTCTTCGAGAACCCGGGGTTCAGATATTCAAGTTTGGCGAGGATTCGGCCGTCCGTCCTCTTGGTCAGTCGAGCCAGCTCGACCAATGGGGTGTCGCCAATGGCATCGATCACGGATGGCAACGGCCTTTCCTGTTGGGGCATGTGGACTCGTTCCCTTCGGGTTCCACTCCCAGGGCGCGCAGGGCATAGAGTATCCCGTCTCTTTGGAAATCTCCTGCAGTACTGGTCGGTACGACCTTCGAGGACCCATCCGGCGAGCCGGCAAGGAGGCGGTGACTCAGGAGTCGTTGCGCCCACAGTCACACGTGGCGCTAGAGATGTCGCGAGGATGCGAACGGATTTCTAGGAAGGCCGGGAGAAACCGGGCCAGGCTCCTTCGTGGGGAGGAGTTCACAAATCACAACGCAAATTCGGATTAGTGATTAAGTACTGTCAGAATGGCGGTCGTGCGGCCGCGGGAGGTTATTATGTCTGTAATCGCTCGCTACAACATCCTGGAAGCCGTGGACCGCGAGGCCCTGCGGCGGGCCGAGCCTGAACGCCTGCAATATCGTCCCGAAGGGGGCGCCTACCTCAACGTGAAAGGGCTCGGGCTCGATCCTCTGCCGGAGATCGACGAACCGAAAATCGCGAGG
>Ga0187782_10000127_pt1 | contig 45301 bp, 36 predicted proteins | sample 0715_SJ02_MP15_2_FD_132454 | JGI IMG/M metagenome (GOLD analysis project Ga0187782, IMG submission 132454) | Tropical peat soil microbial communities from peatlands in Department of Meta, Colombia - 0715_SJ02_MP15_20_MG | ecosystem: Environmental > Terrestrial > Soil > Wetlands > Peat | place... | reverse complement strand
TCCGCATCGTCAATACCTATCAGCTTCAAGACAACTGGACCTACTACCGGGGCCGCCACTCTCTCAAAGCAGGCGTCAACCTCACTCTTCAGCGCTCCCCGAATACCTTCCTGCCACTCGTCAGAACGACACTCTTTCCGGCTCCGTGGCCGCTTCCAACCCACTCCCCGTCAGCCCGTTTGGCCCCAAAGTCCGCTCGGCGCTGGCTCCGTTCCTGCAAACCGGCGTCTTCGATCCTCGTACCTTTGATAACACCACCATCGCCCCGAATTTCCGTCCGGACCGTGTTTATTCCTGGTCCCTCGGCGTGCAACAGCAGTTGGCGAAGAACGCGGTCGTGGAAGTGCGCTACGTCGGCAATGCCGGACGCGACCTTTTCCAGAGCATCGACGGCAATCCATACATCCTGGGCCTCGCCAATCTGTATCCCAACCTAGTTCCTGCGGGTCTGACCCCTTGCTCCGCCGGCAACGCTTCCGTGCCCGAATCCGTGGGCACGGTCAACTGCAACCAGGGCGTCCTGCTCACTCGTACCAATTCTGCTTTTTCCAACTACCATTCCCTGCAAACTGAACTGCGCCTGACCCGCGTGTGGAACCAGCTCACCCTCAAGTCCGCCTACACCTTCAGCAAAACTCTGGATAACGCCAGCGAAATCTTCGCCACCAACGCCGCCGGCTCTACCAATTCCAGTTCCCAGAGCCAGGTGAATTACACTGGGCAGGAGTACGGCCTTTCCGGCATCGATTTCCCCAACAATTGGGTGCTCACGGCCATCGAGGAAATTCCCTTCTTCCGTTCCCAGCGCGGTTGGCTTGGACACACCTTGGGTGGCTGGGCCGTGTCCAGCGTTTACACGCTTTCCTCCGGTCAGCCCTTTACGCCTTCGCAAGTCCAGCTTAATTGCGTGAGTGGCGGCGGTGCTTGCAGCACGCCTCCGTCTCCTCAGAACCCCTATGACTCCAACTTCAATTCGGCATTTCTTTTGCCAGACGGCGCTTTGCGCCCCTTCGTCGGCAGTTTAGCCGCACCGGCCGATTCTGTCGGCATATACGCCGGAGATGCGTGCAACATTTACGGCGTCGCCTGTTCGTTGGCTCCCAAGCAACTGGTCAGCCTTAACGCCATCAACCAAGGCGACAAGATTGGCACGCCCGTCTCTACAGGTGCGGTGCGCTTTATCGCCAACACCGCTCTTGCCGACCAGATTTTTCACACTCCTTTCGGCAATGCGGGACGCAACATCCTTCGCGATTTCCACACCAATATCTTGAACCTCGCCATTTTTAAGACCGTGAATGTTTCTGAGCGCTACCGCCTGCAATTCCATGCGGACTTCACCAACGCCTTCAACCATCCCAACTTCGGTTCCGTTGTTGGACAAGGAATCGACCCGTTCATCGATGATGCCGGCCAAGTTGCCGAAGGTGTTGGCTTCGCTAACCCGCTCGTGCAAAACGGCGGCACGCTGAACAACGGCACTCGCAGCATTCGGTTAGGCGCGAAATTCTTCTTCTGATTTCGCGCCTTTCCGCTCATCTGGCGCGGCGGACAATCGTTCCCCCCGCCGCGCCATTTGTGACACCCGAATGGGGTCAACTGAAGAACTGCCGCTGATGTTCGGCCTGCGAAGATACTGCGGCGCAGTATCAGCTTCTTGCTAACTCGCCAGTCTGGCAAGCGCCTCGGCAAGCACGGTTACTCCGCGTTCAATATCTTCGCCCGAGGCGTACTCGTCTGGCCGGTGACTGTACCCGCTGCGACAAGGAACAAAAAGCATCGCCACGGGCGTGATTCGGGACATAAACAGGGTGTCGTGGTATGCGCGGCTGACCATCTTCATGAACGCGTATCCGTGTTTTTTGCATGATTCTGACAGTGCCTCAACAACTAACGGATCGCATCGCGCAGGCGCGTCGGCGTTCAGTTCCTCGATCCGCAAACTTACCTGGCGTTCGCACGCAATGGACTCACCCACGTCGCGAATTGCCCGCATCGCCATATCCCTCCGTTCTAGACTCGTATCCCGCAGATCAAGCGTCAAATTCACCCGGCTGGGGATGCTGTTCACCGCTCCGGGGAACACCTCACAAATCCCCACTGTAGCCACGGTGTCCGTGGACCCGCTCGTGCGAGCCGCGCCCTCGACCGCTAGCACTAACTCCGCTGCTGCGCACAGCGCGTCTCGGCGCTCGGCCATCAGCACACCGCCGGCATGCCCGCCCGCGCCTTCAATGCAAATACCAAAGCTCGCAGGAGCGGCAATCTCCGTAACAATTCCAAGCGGAATCTGTTGCCGTTCGAGCAATGGTCCTTGTTCGATGTGCAGTTCCACAAACGCCTTGTAATAGCCGTTTGGCAACTTCACGCTTTCCAGGGGGCCATTCAATCCGGCAGCCTGCCGCGCTTCCTCCAGCGAGCTGCCGCCTTTGTCCCTCAGCTTGCACGCTTGATCGGCCTGCATGGTCCCGGATAACAAACGGCTACCCAGGCACCCTATACCGAACCGTGTTGGTTCTTCCGACGTAAAAACCAGTAGCTCGATGGCGCGTCTCGGGCGAAAGTTACTGCGCTGCAGGGTACGAATTGCTTCGAGACCGCCTAGCACCCCGACCACTCCATCGTATTTCCCGGCATTGGGTATCGCGTCGATATGTGATCCGGTGCCGATTGCCTCGTCATGCGCCTCGGATCCGGCCCAGCGCGCGAAAATATTCCCTATGGCGTCTTGGCGTACCGTCAAGCCTGATCGCTCACAGCGCTCGACTAGCCACCGTCGCGCTTTCAAATCTGTTGGCGTGAAGACAATGCGTGTTACCGCAGGTGGCTCGGCATCCGAAATCGACGCTAGCCCGTCAATCTCCCGCTCCAAGGTCTCCCTATCTACATCGACCTTCATCTCGCCGAGCCTGCCAGAGGATGCCGGTTCCAATTCTTGTAGATAAGGTACTTCGCCGGCGTTTTACCAATAGCTCCAAACCATTGCGGGCACCACGGCCCCATCCAGATGAAATCGCCAGCCTTCACCGGATACCACGAATCCCCTAAGCGGTAAATCCCACCGCCTTCCAGCATCAACAAACCGTGTTCCATCATGTGCATTTCCACCATGCTCAAAGCCGCGCCGGGCTGGTACACCATGGTATTCACCGCAAAATCGAAACTCATCGTGTCCGGAAGGAGGCACTTTACTTGCAAATCGGGGTCGTCGTTCAAAGGGTGAGAACCAACCGCGTCCTCGCTGGAAATAATCGTGCGCGGCGGCTCCACAGACTCCACAGCCTCATAGCGCTTTTCGATAACTGCTGCGCGGCTGCCTTTTATCGCGGTTATGCGATGCGGCGCGCCTTCGGGCAAATACGCACAGCCACGCGCCTCCAGGTCGCTTTGCTGCCCGTCCACTTGCAACTTCAACTGACCTTCTAGCACATACAGGAATCGTTGCGCGGCGGTGCAGCCTAACTCGCCGCCCCGTTCGAACTCGGCCGTGTACTGCGTGAACCGCGCGCCCATCCCCGGCCCTGCGTGGACAATCGCAGCGCACCCTTTCGTCCCCGGTAACGTGGTGCGCACGAACGTGTCCGCTGTGAGCAGCAGGTGATTGTGTTTCTGGCTACTGCGCGTTTGCCCAAGATTATGCACGGCACATCCTTTTCTGAAATTCCTGCGAAGCCGCAAGCTGATCTAGCAATCGCAACCCGCATTCTAGTGCGTTCGCTACGTCCTCCGTCCGGACCGCTTCTGCCGGATCGTGACTGATCCCTTCGGGACTCGGCACAAAGATCATTGCTGCCGGGATTCTTTCGGCCAATATCATGGCGTCGTGTCCCGCGCCGCTCACCATGCGAAGCGGTTCGCATCCCACTCCCCGTATGGCTCGCTCGATTTGGTCCACCAGAAAGGCATTCATCTTGACCGACTTTTGATCGAGCAATTCCTTGGCTGTGACCCTCAAGCCTCGGTGGGTCGCAATTTGCGTCGCTTGCTCCCTGAGCATGTTCATCACCTGCTCGCAAACCGCGTCGGAACCGTGCCGAACATCTAGGCTCACGCGGGCGCTTCCCGCGATCACGTTGACCGCTCCCGGCATCGCCTGAATCTGCCCAACGGTGGCCACCACCCCTGGCCGATTCCGTCCCGCGTTCTCCACTGCGACAATCCATTCTGCCGCCGCGGCGACAGCATCGTGGCGCAAATGCATAGGAGTTGTTCCCGCATGGTTGGCCCGGCCAACAAATTCCAATTCCATCCGTCTCTGTGCGGCGATTCCCTCCACTACTCCCAGCGGACGTTTTCCTTTCAGCGACTCCAGCACCGGTCCCTGTTCGATGTGAAATTCCAGGTAGGCGAGCGCATCCTCTTTCATCCTGGCTCCGGGAATCTTTCCCGGATCCAGGCCAAATGCCTTGATCGCTTCGCGTACCGATACGCCGTTCCGGTCCCGCTGACTCAAGAGTTTCTCATCGAACCGCCCAACCAGAGCCCGGCTGCCCAGAAACGGTGTACCAAAACGCACACCTTCTTCCTCAGAAAACGCGACCACCTCAATGGCGAACGGCAGCCGATGGCCCCCTAATGCTTCCACCAGAGAGACCGCGATCACTACCCCCAGAACGCCATCGTACGCTCCTGCATTGGGCACCGTATCCAAATGCGAACCAATCAGCAGTCTTGGAGCGTTTGCTTCCACACCCGCATAAAATCCGTGCAAATTTCCAACCGCGTCTACATTCACCTCGGCGCCCGCGGCAGTCAGCCATCCGGCGATCTGCCGATGGCAATCCTGCATCGCCCGACATAGAAATGTCCGCCGAATACTATCCCGGTCCTCGGAGAAACTTGCCAGCAGCTGGCATCGAGCAATCACTTCGGCGGCACGATCGCTGTTTCCGCTTCGCAACAAGTTGCGTCACCTTACCGATAAATGCGCGCTTCGATGGTGCCGTGCGGCTCATCGATGGGCACAAAAATCTCGTTTGGATTGTCTTGGCCGAAGCGTGAAAGGTCCGCCAGCAAGCAATGAATGTTTGGCATCGTCAATTCTATGTCCACGATCTGCGGAACATTCGCGAGCGCCGCATCACCCATGGCATACAACGTGTGTTGCACCGACTTGCTATCGTGTTCGGCAAAGGTGCCTAGCAAGCACCCGCGAACCGCCGATCGTGCCGTCACAAATGCGACGTTTGCCGATGAATACTTCCACCGCGCCCGCAGCGCTGTCCCGAACAAACGATCACTCACCTCGGGCAGGGTCGTGAGTGAATCTTTTTTAAACCCTTCGAAAGCCGAGCGCGCGGTTTTTAGTATCGTCAGATTCTCTATTCCCGAGTGTACGCACACCTCGCTGTTGCGTGTCCCCGTTACCTCAGTGGTCTGACGCTCGCGGCTTGATTGAACAAACGCAGTCGGATGCGCTTTGCCGTCGGCGTGCAAGTGCTCCCATTTCTTTTCCCAAATCTTTACTGTCGCGGAGGATACTTGCGGATTACGATCAAGGAAGAACGACACCAGTTCTTTACCGAACTCTTCCATACATTCTGTGGATGATTTTCGCGCCAGCGAGTAAACCGTATTTTTCATTGTGTCGGTCGGAAGGATTTTGCGATTGTCGCCTTCCACGAAACACGATTCGAAATCGCCCTGCAGCAAGATTTCCAGTGTCCATTCCCGAAAATCGTGCTTCTCCGGATGCCGCTTCACTTTGACCAGGCGCACCCGGGACTTGCCGTACGTGTTTTCTCCCAGCCGACTCATCGCCTCAACTTCCCCGGTACGTTGTGTAACCATGCGGGCTCAACAGCAACGGAATATGGAAATTCGATTCCCCTTCCCGCACTTGAAACGTAATCTCCACCACCGGATACAGTCCTTCAATGTTTTGCGCTTGATGATAGCTCGCCGTATCAAATGCCAACCGATAGATCCCCGCTCGCAGCGTGTCGTTTTCCGGCAACATTTGCCCGCAGCGGCCGTCTCCATCGGTGCGCGAAGCGTTCAACCGCGACCATGCCCCCGCCGCCTCCCTTCGGTCCAGCCGCACCGGCATATCTTTCGCCGGCTTGCCTTGTGCCATGTCCAATACGTGTGTCGAGATTTTCTTCATGATGCCAGCCATTTCTTCAGCCGCAAGTGTGTGATCTTTCGTTGCTCTTCGGTTGCTTCCAGAAGCTCGGTTTGCTGATCGTTCTGCAAACGCCGCTGCAGCATCGCCAGAATTTCTGGCGCGGATTTTCCGGTCGCGCACACGATGAAAATTCTATGGAATCGCTGCTCGTATATCGCATTCCCTTCTACCAACGCTTGTTTCACATCCTCCTTGGCCGCACCGGCTCTCTGTTGCTCTTCACCAGACCAAACCGCCGACTTGCCTGTTCGTCCTTGGTCAGGCGATTTCCCGATTCTGGGATGGCTCCGGAACGCCTCGTCCCAATCCGCCACCGTCAGCTGATTCCTGACTTGATCGCAAGCAACCAATAGAGCAGTTTCGTCCACAACCGGCCTCCTCTGCGCCAGGAGGCGGGCCCAGGTGCTAGAACCGCAACACGGTAAAATCTCTTGCGCCGCGCGCTCGGCATCCAGCTCGTTCCATCGCGCCAAAACCTGGTTCATCTACTCGTTCCATTGGCGCTCAACTGCTCCAAAAATTCCGCCACCAGGTTCCCGGTTACCGCTGCGCGATACCGCGCCGTCGAGCGAATATCATCGATCGGCTGCACTTCTGCCGCGGCTGTCGCTCTCGCAAGTTCGATCAGCTTGGTGTCGATCGCTTGTCCTCGCACCACATCCTCGGTCCTTTTCAGGCGCAAGGGAACGGGCGCGACGCTTCCGGCTCCCAATCGAATATCCGCGACCTTTCCATTGGTCCTCCGCCCCAACGCCGCCACACACACTTTCGAGATTGCCTGTGCGTTTCGCGGTCCAACCTTGCGCCCGTACGCATAATACTTAGAAAAGTTTCTCTTCAAGCAAATGGCGCGAACCAATTCATCTGGGCCCAGTTGTGTCTTGCGGTATCCCTGATGAAAACTGTCGTACCGCACCCGGCGCTCGCCTCTGGCCGACACCAGAATCAGTTCTGCATCATAGACCAAAAGCGCAGGCAACGAATCCGCCGCTGGTGAAGCGTTCACTATGTTGCCGCCAATCGTGCCCCGATTTTGGTTGGCGATCCCGCCGGTCCACTGGGCGGCATTTGATAACAGCGGGAATTCGCGGTTCACGGTTTCGTCCCGTCGCAAATCCGTGTACGTGCATCCCGCGCCTATGCGGATCTCGTCTTCCGCACATTCCATCGCCCGTAATTCCGGAAGGTTCCATATGCTCACCAGTTTCCGTGCGCGCAATGTGCCTGCGGAATATTGCACCATCAGATCAGTTCCCCCAGCAATCGGCAGCCAAGATCCAGGCTCTTCTGCCATCAACGCCAACACCGCGGGCAGACTCCGCGGCGCAACCAGTTCATATTCTGCTGGGCGAGCTCTCATCTCGTCGTCCGGCTTCCATCACCGCTTCGAAAATCTGCATGTAGCCTGTGCACCGGCACAGATTGCCAGACAGCCCTTCACGAACATCCTCCAATGACGGACGCGTCTTCTTACTCAATAGATGTTGCGCTGCCAGCAACATTCCCGGGGTGCAGATGCCGCATTGTGCGCCGCCGTACTCCAGGAACGTCTGCTGCAGCGTCGTCAAACGGCCGTCCGCCGCCAAACCTTCAATGGTAAGGATGTTTGTTCCGTCGGCCTGCAGCGCGGGGACCAAACAGCTATTCACCAGCGTTTCACCCATCATGATGGCGCACGAACCGCACTCGCCTTCCCCACATCCTTCTTTCGTGCCAGTAAGCCCCAGCTCCTCCCGCAGAACATCCAGCAAGCGCGCCATCGGGTACGCGCGCACATTCACCGGCTTGCCGTTTACGGTGAACCGAATCTCCGTCTTCCCACTGCTCCCCACACTCTGGCTCATTCCGCTCCCCGCGCTGTATAAATCGGGTCTTCCGGCTTCAGCTCTCGCCAATCGCCTTGAAAATGTCCTCGGGAAGCAACGGAATCGCATCAAATTGAATGCCTAGCGCATCTTCCACAGCATTGACCACTGCTGGAGCAGGGCCATCCATGGGCAACTCGCCAATCCCTTTCGCTCCATAGGCTCCGTGATGGTTTCCCAACTCCTCGAAGTACACGCGGATGAATGGCAGGTCAGCCGACGTGGGCATGATGTAGTTCGTCATCTGCCCGTTTTGCATCCTTCCGTTCCCCCAGATGACCTTTTCATACAGAGCGAACCCGATGGCCTGGGCGACACCTCCAATGATTTGGCCTCGCGCCAAAACCGGATGCAGCACCTTTCCCACCTCCTGCAGCGCCACGAAGTCGTCCACAGATACGCTGTAGGTGTTCGTATCGACCGTCACTTCGGCAACATATATGCCCCAGGCAAACGCTGCGTACGCGGATCCGCGGTATTTTTCTTCATCCCAGACTATATCCTCTGGCTGTTCGTAACGCGCCCAGCAGCGCAGTGTCCCATGCTCCGCAAGATAGGCGCGACACGCCGCGCGGAACTCTTCAGGAGAGTAGGACGCTGCAATCTTGCGGGAACTCAGCAAAGTTTGCGTGATTCCCTTCGCCGCAGACTGCACCAGCTTGCCCACCACCATGGCCGTGCGTGAAGCCACTGTGGGGCCGCTGTTGGGCACCTCCTGTGTGTCAGCCGGAGCAATCGTCACATCTTCGTACCTCAGTCCAGTGGCTTCTGCGGCAATCTGGCACAACACTGTTTTGGTGCCCTGGCCAAACTCGGTGCTGGACACCAGCACGCGAATGCCGCCATCAGCACACGCTTCCACCCCTACAACTGATCCCAAATAGGTTTCGCCCGCACCTGTAAATCCAGCGCCGTGAAGCACCGCGGCAATGCCCATGCCCTTCTTGCGTTTAGCTTGCGGGTTCTGTTGCGCAAATTTCTGTTTCTTTGACCAATATCCTGAAAGCTCCAACGCACGATCCAATAGCTTGCTGAGGTCAATGTCCTCCTGCACAGTTTGACCGGTTGTGGTTGTTTGCCCAGGTTGCAGGAAGTTCCTGTGTCGCACCTCGACGGGCGATAACCCAGCCACTTCAGCGATGCGGTCCATGTGCCGCTCCAGCGCGAACAAAGATTGCGGCGCGCCAAATCCTCGAAAGGCCCCCTGCGGCGGCGCGTTCGTCGCCATAGCTTTCGCGCGGATTCGAATACTCGGCCAATGATAAGGGCCGCCGGCGTGAATCGCCCCGCGCGACAACACCACCGGCGAAAGTGTTTTGTAGGCTCCGCCGTCGATTGTGAATTCGATTTCCCCGCCCAGAATCTTCCCATCCTTGCTGACCGCGGTGCGGTGCCTCGTCCGCGATGGGTGCCTCTTGGTCGTGGCGACCATATCTTCCACGCGGTCGTAGATAATCTTCACCGGCTTCCCGGACTTAATCGCCAACAGCGCAGCGTGCCCGGCGATCATCGATGGATAATCTTCCTTCCCTCCAAACGCTCCGCCCGTTTCCATCTGAACCACACGCACGTGCTCCGCGGGTAAGTTGCAAAGCTTCATCAGCGCTTTATGCACGTAATAGGGGCATTGCAGCGAGCCCCAAACCGTTAAGCCACGCTCCCGGTCGAAGGTCGCGATCATTCCGTTATTCTCGATGTACAGCTGTTCCTGCGCGCCAGTCGTGTATTCGCCTTCGATTACGTAGTCGGCTTTTGCCCAAACCTGATCGACCTCACCCTTTTCAATCACGTAGCTCTTGAACACGTTGTCTGTGCCCCAGATCAGTTCCCGGGCGCTTTCGCTTTCTTCTATGGTAAAGATTGCGTCCAGCGGCTCGTACTGAATCGATACCGCGCCAAGCGCATCCGCCAGGACGTGCTTGTCTGCATGGGCTATCAGCAAAATTGGCTCTTCCGGGTGGTTAATCGTGCCGTCGGCCAGGCACGGCTGGTCATCTTCAATCAAGGCAATGCAGTTCTTCCCGGGAACATCAGCCGCTGTCACGATCACAAACTCGTTCCAATCGATCTGCGGACCGAATTCGATTTTCTTGATCTTTCCTCGAGGAATCCGGCTTCGCACCGTGGCTCCGTGCAGCATCCCAGGCAAAACCATGTCGTCTATGTAGCGCGCCTCACCGGTCACTTTCTCTCGCCCTTCCAACCGCGGGACCGATGTGCCAACGATGCGAACACTGCTCATTGCAATCCGCAATCCTCAATCACTATTGACGATATTCCTGGCCAACTGGCTCTGCCGAAAACCGTCCGTCCTCGAATATCAACTGCCCTCGCAGGTAGGTGGCCCGCACTCGGCCCCGTAGTCTTTCGCCCAAATACGGCGACACGGGATGCCGGTAATACAACCGGTCGGCGGTCACCTGAAATTCCGCCTCCGGTTCAAAAATCACCAAGTCCGCATCATATCCCGCGGCAATTTTTCCTTTTCGTGCTCCGCAACCGGCTAGCTTTGCGGGTTCTTGCGCCATCCACCGCGCAATGTCGCACAGTGAAAAACCACGTTGGCTAGCCTCCGTGTGGACTACCGCCAACGCCACCGACAAACCGGCAATTCCGCCCCACGCATCCTCAAAATTTCCTTGCTTCAGTGCCTTCATTTCTGGCGGGCATGGCGAATGATCGGTCGCGATCAAGTCGATCACTCCCTCGCGCAATCCTCGCCATAACTCTTCGCGGTTGACCTCGCTCCGAATCGGTGGAGCGCACTTGAATTGGGTGGCGCCATTAGGAATTGTCTCGGCAGTGAGATGAAGGTAATGAGGACAAGTCTCGACCGTTACCGCTAATCCTTCCGCGCGCGCGCTCCGTAGCTCCGACAATGCCTCACTGGCCGACAGGTGCACAACGTGCAGTCGAAACCGGAACTCCCGGCATAACCGCAGCAACATTCGAATCGCCGCCACTTCCGCTTCCTGCGGCCTCGATTTCAGGTATGTTTCGTAACTGGACCAATTCGCGCCTGCCAATCTTGCCGTTGCTGCATCGATGGGACCCGCAAACTCCGCATGCACCAATAGCGGCAATCCGCTTCGCGCCACATGCGGCAATGCAGCCCGCAACTGGCCTTCCGTAACCATCGTGAAACTATCGATTCCCGGATGCACCAGAAAGCATTTGAATCCTGCGGCCCCGGCCTTCGCCAGTGGTTCGATGCAATCCTGGTTATCTTTCACCACTCCTCCCCAGGCCCTCCAATCCACCCAGCATCGGCCCTTTGCGGACCCTCGCTTCGCTTCTAGTGCGCCCAGGTCCGTTGTCGCCGGCACGCAATTCAGCGGCATATCCACCAAGGTCGTGTATCCACCGGCGGCGGCACTTCGAGTCCCAGTCTCAAATCCTTCCCACTCTGCCCGGCCAGGATCGTTGATGTGCACGTGCGAATCCACTAAGCCCGGCAAAATCGCCGCATCGCCGAAATCCCGCACTTCGTCGGCTTCCACCGGCGCCTTCCCCGCATCCACTACTTGCCGGATCCGTCCCCCCTCCGTAACAATTGCTGCGGCCCGCAAACCTTCTGGCGTCACTACGCGTCGCGACACGAACACTCGTACATTCATGGCTGAAACAGGCCGTTGCGTAGCATCCACATGGAGGCACGAGCGTAGCCTCATATCTGCTGTTTTTCAAGTCATTGCCATCTACAGTTCAGTTCAAAAAATGTTCTGAGTTGTGTCTGGATCGCCTTATACTTGCTGCCTTGCACCAGGGCATAAAAGGTCTGGCGATTCGCCGCCGCGCCCGGAAACTGCGGGATTCACGAGTACCAAAGACATGGACAACCCTTTCATGACCCGCGCTATCCAGCTTTCCCTCGAAGGCGTGCAATCCGGCCACGGTGGTCCCTTCGGCGCGGTTATTGTAAGGGAGGGTAGGATCATCGCTGAGGGGATGAATCAAGTGACATCGACCAACGACCCCACGGCGCACGCGGAAATCCAGGCCATCCGCCAGGCCTGCAAAACACTCGGCGTATTCGAACTCAAGGATTGCGAGCTCTACACTTCCTGCGAACCCTGTCCGATGTGTTTTGGCGCAATCTACTGGGCTCGCCTTTCGCGCATCTATTTCGCTAACACCGCCCAGGACGCCGCTGATATTGGCTTCGACGATTCCTTCATCTACGGCGAGCTACAACAGCAGCACTCTGAACGACAAATCCCCGCCACTCAAATGATGCGGGAAGAAGCCCTCACTGCATTTCGCGCTTGGATGAAGAAAGCCGACAAAATTCCCTATTAGCACTTTCCCGCGGTAGCTTCTCTTTTATCGCAGGTTCGCTCCCATCATAAGTTCATCGCGAATCGGGAACAAACAGGTAGTCTCCGAACTCCGCACCCTGGTATTCCACGCACTGCGAAGCGGTGATTCTGTAACGGTGCGACCGAAACAGTTCAAAAAGATCGCTCGCCTGTTGACCTTCGGGCAGCCAAGTCGGATGAACCGCCACGATGAACTTGGCCCGGCATTCCTTCAACAAGTCCGCACAACCTTGCAGCACCAGCAATTCCGCGCCTTCCACATCGATTTTCACCAGGTCCGGTTTTAATCCGGTTGTTTTGCAAAATTTGTCCAGGCTAACGGTCCGGGCATGAATCTTTGCTCCCTTCGAACTGGAGTTTCGGGTCAATTCTCCGTGATGGTTGATCAACGAATTTAGAAAGCTTTCTCCGCGATTCACCATGTAAAAATCCGCCAACTTGTCGTCGCCGTCAGCCACGGCTTTCGCCACAATCTCCATCTGGCGGAATCGATTGACCTTCTTGTTATACCGTAAGCACTCGACCAGCGGTGGAGACGGCTCGAACGCCACAACCCTCCCGTCGGGCCCGACGCATCGGCACGCGGCCAGCGACATCCATCCGTAGTGAGCACCCACATCAAAAAACGTGTCTCCCGGCCCTAACAGTTCACCAATCCACTTCAGAATGTGCGTCTCTGTCGGAGATGCGCGCACCATTTCCGGAGCCACCAGCATGATCTTGCCGTTCAGCAGTTTTGGAATTGGGAGCTTGGATTGACGGAGCGCCCATTTTAGGAGCTCATGCACCGACGGTGCGTGTCGTTTTACGGCGTCGGCAGCAGCGTTAAACATCGTAGTTGCGGAGGGCAAGCTTTGAGATCGCTCAATAATGCTGCGGACTCAGGCGAAGAAAGTACGCTTATACAGCTACCCAGAGGTTCTCGGCGAAGGGCCATTCAGAATCTAGCCATCTGCCCACTGGCCGAAAACCCGTACTCGCCGCCAGCACTTGCAGCTCATCGAGCGAATATTTGTGGCAGTTCTCGGTCCAGATGGTCTCATTCCTCGCGAATTCAACGGCAAGATCCGCCCCGGGAATACGCACCACCTGCTCATCCCGCGAGCACAGATGCATTTCGATACTGCTCGTCTCTTCATTGAATATGGCCCGGTGTGCAAACCGGTTCAAATCAAAATCCGACCCTAATTCCCGGTTTATTCTTGTCAGCACGTTCAGATTAAACGCCGCGGTGACTCCAATAGCATCATCGTACGCGGCCAACAATCGATCTACCGGTTTCTGCAGGTCCGCTCCCAGCAAAAGAAAATCGCCCCGGCAAATGATTCCCCGTAATTGCCGCAAGAACTGCTCGCCGTCCTGCCCGTCGAAATTGCCAATCGTGCTTCCAAGAAACAAAATCAGCAGGTGTTGGCCTTCGCGGCGCCGCGCTGCGACCTGACCCAGGCCCTCCAGGTATTCGCGTTCCAACCCTTCGATACGGGCACACGGCACATCGCTCAGCTCCCGTTCGCATCGGGTCAAGGCAGAACGCGAAATTTCAATTGGATAATACGAGAACTGATGGCGCCCGCGGCACAAAGCCCGCAGTACTAACCGTGTTTTTCTACCGGTGCCGCTACCCAGTTCCGCCACAGCAACCGCCCGCGGAACGTCCCGGACAATTTCATCCATGTGGCGCGACAGAATGCGCTCTTCCGCGCGTGTCAACCCATACTCTGGCAGCAGGCAAATCACATCGAACAATGCCGATCCAACGTCATCGTACAGAAGCTTGGAAGGCAGCTGCTTTTGCCCTTCACGAGTCAGGCCTTCTCTCACCAGGTACGCAAACTCGCTCGGAATTGCGACCGGAAGTGTGCCGGTCACAGCGCCGCCCTCTGATTCTCGTGGCTCGCGACGCACCGAAATCCTGTGTACGCGTATTGATAGTGCGGTTGAAACCAATTCCGGAACGACCGCCGCAGCAATGGTGCGGCTGTCCTCGATGACCCGCCTTTCAAAACAAAATGCTGCCCGTCAAAGAAATTTGCGGAGTAACCGGGATAAAACGGAAACGCCTTGAACCCCGGAAATGGTCTGAACTCGCTGGACGTCCATTCCCAGCCATTCCCAACCATTCCGGCTACTCCTAACGCGCTGACATTCCCTTCGAACGCGTCCACTGGCGCCGGATCCCAGCGCAAAAAATCAAAATTCCCGATACCCTTGATCGTTCCCTCGTTTCCCCAAAGATTCTCCTGCTCCGCTCCGTTCGCCGTCCCGTAGGCCGCACGATGCCATTGCGCCTCGGTTGGCAACGTTTTTCCCGCCCAGCGCGCATAGGCGCTCGCCTCGGCGTAGCTCACATACACTGGCCAGTCGAGCGGCAGCTCCAATTCTTCGAACATTCCCCGCCACGTCCAGTCTTCCCCTCGGCTCTGCCAGAAAGCCGGGTGGCGAATCTGTCGCGACTGAATCCAATCCCAATCCTGTTCTTTCCAGAAGCTGCGATTGTCGTATCCCCGCGCCAAAACAAATTCCAGGTACTGTCCGTTGGTCACCATGAATTTGTCGATCAGAAACTCAGGAACATCAACCCGGTGCAATCCGAATTCGTTGTCCCACCCAAACCCTTCCTCACGCGTCCGCCCTAGCGTTGCACAACCTCTGGGAATGGGGACCATCCCCGCCTGAGCACAGGATCTCTCAACAATGGCTTGCACCTGGGCGCGCTTTTGCTCATAAGTCACGCGATGGAACAGATAAGCCAGGGTTTCCGCGTGCATCCATCGATGTTCCATGGCTACCTGCAGCAACGTCGACAATCCTGTCTCCGGCGGCTTCCCGTGTTCCTCCAGTTCACCCGTTTCCAGAACCGTATCGATCCGCTGGCGCGTTTCCTCCTTATAGCTCCTAACCTCGGCGATCGATGGCCAATCTTGCGGGCCATCTGTCGGCAGCCCCCCATCCACTGGATCAATACCGAAGGCAAACAGTTGATCGAAGGCCGGCTGTGGTGATCGCAGATCCGCCTTCTGCGAACTCAGCAGGTTCCAGTCAAACGCCTCCAGGTGCCCCAAGTAGAAAATGAGCCGGTGACGCTCCGGAATCGGCCGTTCATACAGCGCGTCGGGCCGGATCATTTCGAATAACCGGTCGGTGTGTACGCGGGCTTCGCGTAGGCGAGGAGTCAGACTATGCGCTTGTGTGGTTCTCACCCAGCCGGTCTGTGCCATTCCCACACCTCCTTGCTCAGCGTTGGATGCAGCACCCCGAAGATTGGTAAAGGAGAGTGCCAGATTTAACAGATAAACGGCAATGATTACTTTGCCCGGCCTACTTCATGCAACGGCTGGGCTTTACCCCATACACCGGATGGATGTCATTCGAAAAGCTGGAAATACTAACTCCCGGGGTCCGGCATTCTGGGCTAAAGCAGACTTTTCCGCCATGGTACATGGTGCGAGGGAAGAAAACTTCCCAAATGCTCCGAGGACCACTCGAGTTTCGGCGCCCCCACCAGGAGTATCTGGACACCCAGGCTAGTAGTGCTGCACCTCGAAAAGCGGCGCTAACCTCCCTTTTACATTTGGTTCTTCGCCCATCTAAAGCATCCAATTTCACGCCGCCCGGGGTCGAACGGCACAGCCTTCTAGGCCATGGCCCAGGCGCAACGCGAAAGGACCATTCTCCATGGCAACAGACAAAAAAGACGACTCCGTCCTGAATCACATCGATCAATTGGTGAAAGAAGAGGAGCGTTTGTACAGCCAAGATCGATTGTCGGATGACGACCGCTCACGATTGGCGCAATTGAAGGTTCAACTCGATCAGTGCTGGGACCTTTTGCGTCAACGGCGCGCCCTTCGCGAGTTTGGCAAGGATCCCGATCAAGCCGAAGTGCGGCCGTCGAAGATTGTCGAGAACTATGAGCAGTAGCCTTACCGCTACCGTCGGCTCCATGAAAGTTCGCTCATCGTTTGACTTACTCGCCTTCGCGCCCGTACTATGTTGGCTCGCGGAGCGCTTCCTGCCCCATGGTTGGACAGACAATTTCTCATTACCGTGTGCTCGAAAAATTGGGCGGAGGCGGAATGGGTGTTGTCTACAAGGCTAAAGACAACCGCCTCGGTCGCTACGTGGCGCTGAAATTTCTGCCGCCTGAACTCGCCACCGACAAAATGTCGCTGGAGCGATTCCAGCGCGAAGCGCGGGCCGCCTCGGCCCTCAATCATCCGAATATCTGTACTATCTACGATGTCGGCGAAGTCGATGGCCAGCCCTTCATCGCCATGGAATTGCTCGAAGGACAGACCCTGAAGCATCGTCTGTCCCGCACTCCTCTGGATTGCGCATTGTTAGTCGATATCGGTATTCAGATCGCCGACGCCCTCGATGCTGCTCACAGCCGCGGAATCGTGCACCGCGACATCAAGCCCGCCAACATCTTCCTGACGAGTCGTGCTCAGGCAAAGATCCTGGATTTTGGCCTGGCCAAAGTGGAGTCACTCGTCCACAAGAACGACGAAACCGTGATAGGCCGCGAAGTCCCTGGCGAGACGCAAGTCGGTCCCAATGCCGATTTGACCAGTCCCGGAAGTTCCGTCGGTACCATCGCCTATATGAGCCCGGAACAGGCTCGCGGCGAGGAATTGGGCGCGCGCACTGATTTGTTCTCCTTTGGCGTCGTTCTCTACGAGATGGCCACCGGCACCGTGCCTTTTCCTGGCCATACCACCGCCATCATCTTCGACGGTATTCTCCACACGAACCCTCCGCCAGCCTCCAAGCTCAACCCTAAAGTGCCGCTTGAGTTGGACCGGGTGATCGCCAAGGCCCTGGAAAAAGATTGCGACCTCAGGTGTCAAACCGCTGCGGAACTCCGCGCCGATTTGAAGCGCCTTAAACGCGACCTGGATTCCTCGGGCCGCCACGATTCCGATCCCCGCGCCGTAACCTCGACCAGCGGCTCGATTGCTTCTGCTCGTCCCGGCGTTCCGGACCAGAAGAAAAAGACCGTCGCTGTGCTCTACTTCGAAAATCTCAGTGGTGCCAAGGAGGACGAATACTTTCGCGATGGCATGACCGAGGACATCATCACCGAACTTTCCAAGATCGCGCGTCTTCAGATTTTTCCCCGTTCCGAGATGCTGCCATTTCGCGACAAGCCGGTAACCGCTCCGCAGGTTGGCGAAAAACTCGGCGCCATGTACGTCCTGGAAGGCTCCATCCGGCGCGCCGGCAACCGTCTTCGCGTTACTACCCAACTGGTCGAAAGCGATACCCGCCACTCGGTCTGGGCCGAGCGCTACGACCGGCAAATGGAAGATGTGTTTGCCATTCAAGAAGAAATCTCCCTTAGCATCGCAAAAGCCCTGGAAATCACCCTCTCGCCTCAAGAAGAAAGAGTCATCGCCAGAAAACCTACCGACAATCCTCAGGCCTACGACTTTTTCCTTCGCGGCCGCAATTATTTGCGGCAACGCCAGTTCGAATATGCTCTGGCTATGTACGAGGAAGCTGTCAAGTTGGATCCCAATTTCGCGTTGGCCTACGCCGGAATGGCCCACGTCTGGGGTGGCATGCACGAATTTCGCAGCCCTAATCCCGAGTTCATTGAGAAAGGGCGCGCCGCGGTCGCTACCGCCGAGCGCCTTGCGCCCGATTTGCCTGAAGTGATTTCCGCCCGGGCTCGCATGCATTTTGCGCAACAGCAATATGACGAAGCCATTCGTCTGGCCAAACGCGCTGTAGCCCTGCACCCCGATTGCGAGGGTGCCCACGACGTGTTGGGCCGCGCCTATTTCTCCTCCGGACGCCACGAGGAGGCCGCCCAACTCGCAGAGAGCGCCCTCGAAATCGTCAGCAACGACTACAACGCTCTGATCCCTCTGATTAATTCTCTGGAGTGCCTCGGACGTATCGCCGATGCCGAGCGCCTGCGGGCCCGCGAAACCGAAGTGCTCACGGAACAGCTTCACCGTTTCCCTGATGATGTGCGCGCCAGGATCTTGCTGGCTTCCGATCTGGCCATTCAGGGCCAAAAACAAGAAGCCGTGCAGCACGTGAAGATCGCCGTGGCCATGCGCCCCACCGACGCGAACATTTTGTACAACGCCGCTTGCACCTACGGCATTCTGCAAATGAAAAGTGAAGCGCTTGAAACCTTGCGTCGCTCCATCCAAGCGGGCTACCGGAATACCGATTGGTGCTCCCAAGACCCGGACCTGAGAATTCTTCACGACGATCCCGAGTTCAAGAAGCTCATTGAACAACGCGCCCATCACGCCCCATGACCCTGTTTCCAGTAAGCGCCACAACTCAACGGCTCAACGCACTTTTCTTGCCCCTGATGACTCGCAAACCCCATTCCAGCTGCAATGAGCTGCGCGACATTCTCGATCTTCGGAGACTTAAGATGCCACGACCGGCCCTGGCAGCCCCGCTGACCATGCTTCTGTTGACGGCTTTATTCGCTGGCAGTGCTAATGTCTACGCACAAGAAAGTTCCACTCGCCCAACCCTCGTCGTTCGTGGCGCAAAAATCTATACCGTTAACGGACCGGCTATTGATCGCGGGATTCTTGTCGTCGCTAATGGGAAGATTGTGGCTGTGGGACAGGAAGGTAAGGTCGCCGTACCGCCCGGCGCAACGGTCATCGACGCGGATAAAAAAGTGCTGATGCCCGGAATCGTGGATTCGCATTCGCATATTGGCATCGATCCTAATCCGGCGGTCGCGGATTCCGGCGATGAAAACGAACTGACTGGCCCAATCGAGCCGGCTCTTCGTGCCCTGGATGCCATCGACCCCGCCGACCCCAATATCCGCATGGCTAACGCCGGTGGCGTCACCACCGCGAACATTCTTCCGGGTAGCGGCAACGTTATGGGTGGCCAATCCGCTTACGTGAAGCTGCGCGGTGTCACCATCGAGCAGATGCTCATTCCCGGCGCCATCGGCGGCATGAAGATGGCCAATGGAACCAACCCCAAAGGGGTTTACGGACGCCGCGATCAAGCCCCCATGACCCGCATGGAAGAAGCTGCCCTGGCTCGCGGCATTTATCAGAAGGCGCAGCAGTACCAAGAAAAGTGGGACGCCTACAACAAAGCTGTCGCTGCCGATGACAAAACCGCCAAGCCCCCGGACCGCGACCTCGGCCTCGACCCGGTCGTCGAGGTTCTGCAAGGCAAGCGCATCGTTCACAACCATTCGCATCGCGCCGACGACATCATCACCGTCCTTCGGCTCGCCGATGAATTTCATTACCGCGTCGTGGTGCACCACGGCAGCGAGGCCTGCCAAGTGGCTGATGAGCTGGCAAAACGCCATGTCCCGGTGAGCTACACCATGGTCGATGCGCCCGGCGGCAAGCTGGAAACCATCAATATCGACATAAGCTGCCCGGGTATTTTGGAACGCGCCGGTGTCAAGGTCGCGTTCAACACCGACGATCCCATCACCCCTTCCAGGCTGCTGTTGCGCCAAGCCGCCCTGGCGATACGGGGTGGCATGAGCGAATCAGCGGCCTTGAAAGGACTAACCATCTATCCCGCCGAAATGCTCGATCTCGCCAACCGCGTTGGTTCCCTGGAACCGGGCAAGGATGCTGACTTTATCGTTTTGAGTGGCGAACCGTTCAGCGTCTACACCCACGTGCTGCAAACGTGGATTGAAGGTCAAAAAGTGTTCGACCGGAGCGATCCCAGTGATCTGCGTTACGCCACCGGCGGATTTGCCATTGCCAGCCACTATCCGGCGCTTGCAGGAGGCCAGTGATGCGGACTTTGCGCTTTGCTGCATTCTTGCTAGGCGCCGGCGCTTTTGCTCTGCCCCTGCGCGCACAAAAAATTGCTGTCGTCGCCGACCACCTCTACACCATGACACCTGGCTCGCAAGGCGGATCGGGTATGGTGCTGATAAATACCGGAAAAATTGAAACGGTGAAAGATGGCTCGAACCTCCGGCCACCTGCGGGATACCAACTTTTTCGCGCCGCTTACGTTACCCCCGGTTTGATTGACACTGACACCACTGCGGGAATCTCCGGCGCTTACAATAATCCTCAGGACCAGGACCAGGATGAAGCCTCCGATCCCAATACCGCCGATGTGCGCGCCTTGGACAGCTTCAATCCCAATGAGATTCTCGTAAAATACATCAACAAATTCGCCATCACCACGGTGCAGTCGGCTCCCGGACCTCGCAACGTGATTGCCGGCCGCGCCGGCATTTTCAAGACTCTCGGCCCCGATTCCCCGGCGGCAACGGCGGATCAATTAGCCCTTCGCACCGAATCCGCCATGATCTTCAACCTGGGCGCAATTCCCAAATCCACCTATGCCGGCGCGCACAAGCCTCCAATGACCCGCATGAAGACTGCCGAAATCATTCGCCATGCACTGGCGGACGCCGGCGCTTACCAGGAGAAGTGGGATAAATGGAAGAAGGAAGGTTCCGACGCGTCGAAGCAGCCGGCTCGCGATGCCAAATCAGAAGCACTCGTTCCTGTGCTCACGGGTGCCATTCCGGCGATTTTTCGTGTCTATCGTGCTGACGACATTATCACCGCAATCCGCATCGCCAACGAATTTCATCTGAAGTACATGCTCGCGCATGTCACCGAGGGCTATCTCGTGCGCGACGCCATTCACCATGCCGGGGTTCCGTGCTTAGTTGGCCCGATCATGCAACGATTGGAGTCCCCTCAAACTGCCAACGCCACCTATGAAATAGCCGCGCTCCTCGATCAAGCCGGCATCCCCATCGCGCTCATGACCGGCTACGAGAGTTACGTCCCGAAGAATCGCGTTCTCCTTTTTGAAGGTGCCATTGCGGCTGCAAATGGCCTGGGAATGGAGAAAGCACTGCGTGCCGTCACCATTAACGCCGCTCAAATCCTGGGGATTCAGGATCGCGTCGGCTCCCTTGCCCCCGGCAAAGATGCCGACGTCGCCTTGTTCGATGGCGATCCGTTCGAATACACGAGCCACGTGCTTGCGGTCCTCGTAAACGGCCAACTCAGCTATCAGAGAAAAAACGCTCCATGAACCCTGACGATCAAAATCGCTATTCTGTCGGCATTGAAGACGTGCAGGATCTCATTGCCGACGTTCACCAGGCGCTCGACAGCCTTTAACCTTGACTCCCTCACTCTCGAACCAGGGAAGTGCTAGAATGACGAATTTGTTGCCTGCGGACCGCCACCGCAAGCCATCACAGGAGCGATTGTCTATGTCCAAACAAGAAGAAGCCTCGCTGATTCTCAAACTCTACGAACTGCGCCGCGAAGACACCATGCGCAAAGCGCGAAACTGGTATTTCCGCGAATTTGATCCGCAATCCTTTGCCGATTTCACCAACGCGCTCTTCAGCGAGCAGAGCGGCTACCTGCGTATGGTCGTCACTTACTGGGATATGGCCGCGGCTTTGGTCAAAAATGGCGCCATCAGTCTGGAAATGTTCACCGACAGCAATGGCGAGCACATTGGCGTTTTTGCCAAGATTGAGCCCCTGCTCCCCGAAATCCGCGCTGCCCATGCACCGCAGTTTGCCGTTAACTTGGAAAGGTTGATCGATGCCATGCCCGATGGCCGGCAGCGTGTCGCCGCGACTCGGGAGCGAATGAAAGCCATTCGCGCCCAACTTGCTCAGCGCGCCAAGGTTCAACAAGCTTAAGATTCGATCCTACAAAACTGAGATTGCCCGCCCATCCGCCGCCATCCGGAACTGATTCAGTGAATCTGAGCGAGAAACTCGTACCGCGCGCGGTGTTCGTCCGGCAGCGCACCCGGATCGGCGCTTAGGTGCATGACTTCGTAGCCTTTGCTGGTATAAACCGGCCAATGGGGCAACCCCGGTCCGTTGGGATCTCCGCTTTTCGCAAAGTTCGTCCAATACGAGCTCATCAGGTCGGACAATTTCTCATCCTGCGGTCGCCACGGCAGATCCTTCGATGGCAGCGCCTCGAACACAAACTCAATTTCCGAAGCGTGCGGAGCCATAGCTTCGGCGCCTGCGCCTGCTCCGGCGGGCATTGGTAGCGTTTCATCGAAACGATACCGGTACACCGGAGCGTCTCCGGTCTTCAATTGCGTTTCAATCCATTCCCACGTGGCAAAGGCAATGAAACGGTCCCCCGCAAGATCCTGGGCGCTTCGCTTCGCCTCGCTCGCATTTGACGCCGGATACCGTTTCAGAATGCCTTCGGCATTGTCGCCGTAAAGCTCACGAACCTTTGCCGCGAAATTCTCGGGCGTCGCAGCTTCCTTTCCCAGGATCATGCCGTAGTGGCCTTCGTCCAGATTCCACCCGGCCAGCAGCGGTACATGCGCCTGCTTTCCCGCCGCGAAAATTTCTTTTACAGTCTCCGCCAAGAAGTACCCGTCGATATTAGGCCAAAACCTCGGCGCGCCTTCCTTGCTGGCTGCCTGCAGCACCTCGGCGGCAGGTTTCGCGCGTAACCCCTCCAGCGAGTCAGTCCCCAGCGCCGATTTTGCGAACTCCAGGTTGGTTTTGTCCGTTTCTGAACGCGGAAGTTGGTGCAGCCTCGGGCCAAAAAATGCTCCGCTCTCTCCAATGGCGCGGCGGAAAAGACCTCTGGTCAATGGCGACGCCATCAGTGCGCTGACCGACAGTGACCCCGCTGATTCTCCAAAGATCGCCACATTTTCGGGATCACCGCCAAATTCCGCAATATTGTCCCGAACCCATTTCAGTGCCGCCACCTGATCCAAGAGTCCGTAATTGCCCGAAGCATCGTGGCCTGATTCTCTCGCCAACTCGGGATGCGAGAAAAATCCGAAGATGCCCAGCCGGTAGTTCATCGACACTACCACCACTCCTTTTTGACAAAGCTTGCTCCCGTCCTGCCGCGGCTCCGATGTTCCGCCGGCTACGTATCCCCCTCCATAGACCCACACCACTACCGGCAATCGCGACTTGGTCGCGGCTTCCGGTGCCCACACGTTTAAGTACAGGCAGTCCTCGCTGGGACCCGCATCCCGGAACACCATGTCCCCGTAAACCCTTGTTTGCATGCAACGCGGCCCAAATTCCGTTGCCTTCCGTACACCGTTCCAAGCGGCAACGGGTTGCGGCGCTTTCCACCGCAGCGCCCCTACGGGTGGTGCCGCGAATGGAATCCCTTCAAAGCTGCGCACTTTCCCATCGGCGCTAATCTGTCCTTCTACAACTCCGCTGGTGGTGCGCTGCTGTACTGCGCGCGCCTGGTCGCCAAATGCTCGGGAAATCCACAACGCGCTGAGCACAACTACACCGGTAACTGCGGCCGCTAACGGCCAATTTGTGGCTACGAGTTTGTGTGGCATAAGTGTGAGGCTAATGTAACACACACGGCCAACCCTTAGGTTGTAACCTCACTCACTTCCCGCCGCGGAAAAGTAAGATCACATCCAGGAAGCACAGCACCGTGATCGCCGCTTCCAGCAAAAAAAGACGCGCCTCATTGAACTGCGCCATCATGAAATCGTAGAGTTCGCGCGTGGTGTTCAGTTTCTTTTCCACCAGGTCGCGATATTCAGGGACGCCGGCACGCGTAGCCGCCGTCCGGTACACCAGTGCGTAGAAGCTGTCGCTCACAAATTTAATGGCGTTATCGATGCGCTCTGTTAGATCCATCACGTCCAAACGGATGGTGTTCAGCCGGTTGGCTTCCCGAGGTAGCGCCCACCGCGAGATCAACACATTGCTTTTGTGATCCAGGCTGTTGTACACGTCCGCCAGCACCCGGTTCATGAAGTTGTCGTAATACCGGAACTCCAGAAGCTGCATTCTCGCGTACTCCAGAATCTGAATCGTCCACACCGACTCTTCCGGGCGGTCGTACACCAATGCCGCATTGAAGCCCACCACCAGCAGATCGGTCGAGTAATACGACAGGCTGCCCTGCAGCAGCCGGTCATTCGTGGAACGGGCCAGCGGTGTCTGCTCCCCTCGTAGCAACTGGCCGATCTGTTCTCCGTACGACGATAGGATGCGCTCTGCCGTCACCGTCGAGCCGTCTTCATCCTTGGTCTGATGGAGATCCACCACCAGATAGTTTTCCTGGAACCACTCTTCACGTCCCTTGGTCACGGCTGCCGACGTTCGTTCCAGCCGCCGCGTCACCACCGCTCGCGCTTCCGAATCAATATCCGGCGCGTCCATCCATCTGGCGGTCTGCGCCATCAGCGCTTCCCACGTGCCCTCGAACGGCACTTCCAATTGCACCTCGATAATCGCGTATTCGTAATACTTCACGAAGCACACCAGCTCCTCGCCGCTCCGCAGCCTCAGTGGCTCGCACGGCTCGACGATCGGCGGGTTTTCGAACCTTACGTATTCCGGAGTGCGCCGTGGAAATTCAGGCTTGGTGGGTCCGCCCCCCGGACCGATTAAAGATCGCAGCTTCTCCAGGTCGAAAGCTTCCCCGACGTCGTAAAGAAAGAAAATGCGGATATAGCCTCGGAGAATCATGGCACTGTTTTATCATCGTTTCGCGCATACCTCACGCTAATCCGAACCGCCTATTCACCTGATTGTCGCGACGCGCATTCGGACTCCTCCGACACCACAGTGCGCCTCCCGCAATTTCTAATTGGCCCTCGCTGATGTTCATCTGATGCTCGCCGCAACCCTGCCGTCCCTAATGAATGCACCTGATAACATCCTGATTCCAGCTGTGTCTATACTGTAGGCTCGCCGGATGCATGTGCCATCAGCTCCTCCAAGTGACTACATTCCATGTCCAACCAATTTCCCGATAACTTGGAAGCCAACGCTTTATCGCCGGGAACAGCTCACGTCATGCCCTTCGGCACCCAGTTGCTTTCTGCAGGCGGTGTTCGCTTTTCGCTCTGGGCACCCGCCCAAGATCGAATGCGTTTGGTGATTCAAGGGATACCCGAGCCCGTTCTCATGGCGAAACAGTCTGAGGGATGGCACGTGCTCCACGTGCCTCAGGCAAAGCCTGGAACACGCTATCAGTTTCTGTTGCAGGATGGCCTCAAGGTTCCCGACCCCGCTTCGCGTTTTCAGCCCGACGACGTCCACGGTCTCAGCGAAGTGATCGATCCGCATTCCTACCGTTGGAACAGCAGTCGCTGGACCGGACGCCCGTGGCACGAATCTATTCTCTACGAACTGCATGTCGGAGCCTTCACTCCCGAAGGCACCTTTCGCTCCGCCATCCAAAAACTGGATCACCTAGTGAATTTGGGGGTCACTGCCATCGAGTTGATGCCTCTTGCTGACTTCCCCGGACGTTTCGGTTGGGGCTACGACGGCGTCCTGCTTTTTGCGCCGGACTCCAGCTATGGTCGCCCCGACGATTTGAAAGCGCTGGTCGATGCAGCTCACGACAAGGGTCTGATGATGTTTCTGGATGTCGTCTACAATCACTTTGGCCCGGAAGGCAATTATCTTCCGTCCTACGCTCCCTTCATCTATACCGAGCGCCATCACACCCCGTGGGGCAAAGCTATCAATTTTTACGGGCCGCATAGCAGCACCGTCCGGGATTTAATCATTCACAATGCGCTTTATTGGCTTGAGGAGTTCCGCTTTGACGGCCTCCGGCTCGACGCCGTCCACGCGATTACCGACGACAGCCCCAAGCACATCCTTCAAGAGTTGGCGGAGCGGGTGCGCGCCTCCGTAGGCTCCGAACGCCATGTCCACCTGGTGCTGGAAAATTATGCCAATCAGTCGCGCTTCCTGATTCGCACGCTCGACCATCAACCCATGTGGTATTCCGCTCAGTGGAATGACGACCTCCATCACGCACTACATGTCGCCGCCACCCACGAAGGCGCCGGATATTACACGGATTATGTAGGTGACTTACAGAAACTCGGTCGCGGCCTGGCTGAAGGTTTTGCTTATCAGGGCGAACCTTCCGCATTTGCCGGTGGCAAGCGCGGTGAACCCAGTGCCTTCTTGCCGCCGGTATCTTTCGTAAGCTTCATCCAAAATCACGACCAAGTTGGCAACCGCGCCCTGGGCGAACGCTTGACCATGCTTGCGAAAACGCCAGCCGTTCGCGCCGTCGCCTCTGTTTTTCTCCTGGCGCCCCAGGTTCCTCTCCTGTTTATGGGTGAAGAATGGGCTGCCACCTCTCCTTTTCCGTTCTTTTGCGATTTGTCGGGCGACCTTCGAGACGCGGTTCGCGAGGGTCGTCGCAAGGAGTTCGCATCATTTCCCGAATTTCGCGATGCCGAAAAGCAGGCTCAAATTCCTGACCCGGTCTCCGCTTCAACGCTCCACTCCGCCAGGTTGCGCTGGGACGAAATCCAATCGCCTCAGCACCAAGACTGGTTAGCGTGGTACCAAAGCCTCTTAGCGCTTCGCCATTCAGAGATTGTCCCTCGGCTTCCTCACTTCCCCGCCCACTCCGGTACTTTCTTGGTCCGAGACAGCTATCTGCGGGTCAACTGGAAACTTACCGATCACTCCGAATTGCAACTGCAAGCTTGTCTTTCCGATCAGCCCGCCGCGACGCCATTCGATTTTCAAGGTCGCCTCCTCTGGCGCCAAGGAAACCCGACACCTGAATTCACACCGCCGTGGTCGGTCCTTTGGTCCATCCGAAATCCCTAATACTAAGTGAGTTCATCCTCCGTGATTTAATTGCTCTAACCCTCATCTGACTTTTCCTGGCCGCAATCGCTTTCCCGGTTTCCGTTCCGTCCGCAGGTTCATCCGCTGATCGGCCGCACAAAGGGTTGATGCACACAACAGAAAGCCAGGAAGTATATGAGGTACGACTTTCGCTAACGTCATAACTCTCTCCCGCCACAACTACGAAGACCTGTTCGATTAAGAGGCAATTTGCTTGCATTGATCTCCAATCCGCACACCACCACGCAACCCCATTCCACCGGGTTAGATTTGCAGACTTTTCCGTTGTGAGCTTTGAACGACAACTTCAGAAGACGGACCGCCCTTGCGTCGTTCGGGTGCGGTTAGCGGCCCGCGTTAGTACGCTCTTCCAAACCGATAGATCACACCGACGTTCAGCTGGCCCTGATTCGCCTTATTTGCTACCGTCGCGGGATAACATCCAAAGAACGGATCGCAATACGTCGCTACACCCGAAGTCGTGTGTGTAGGCGAAAAACGCACTTCTGCCCGCACTCCCCAATGCGGACTGAACGAGTACTTCACTCCACCCCCCAAATTGTATGCAAATCGGTTACTGAACCCCAGCACCGACTCACCATCCACCGGTGCAGCTCCGTAATGCGAGAAGCCCAAGCCTGCCACCGCAAACGGCCGCAATTTCCGGTCCGGCGACAGGAAGTTGTACACCACGCTCCACTGGTACATGTCGAAATTCATGCTGGTCAGGTACAACATGCTGTTGGTAGCCGGATCGTGTCCCGTCAGCGACGTGCGCTCCCGATTCCACATGAACTCACCTTGCAAGTTCGTCCAGAAGGTAATATCTCCGATCACTCCGAAATTCACGTCATTGTTGATCTTGATGTAGTCGATGTTCGGGTTTCCTGACTGGCTCAGGTCGATCGTTCCCCCAAATCGATAACCCACAAACGGTGTGATTTCATATCGTCCATAGCCGCTTTCTCCATATTGCCCGTACACGGCAGACGCCGAAAATACCAGCAAGAGGCCCAGCCACAGCGATTTCCACTTGAACATGTTTGCCCTCATTACGGTCCTTCCAGTAGAGCCTGCAAGGCCACAATCTGGGACGTGTTGTACACCCCCGAGGTTTCCCAGACACCGTCATCCAAGCACGGCTGTACCAGCGGTCACCAATTTGTGCCTTCTAACATGCCCTGAAATAGGATTCCCCGCAGCCAAAATCGTCAATGGTGTGCTAAATGATCACGTCAGGTGTGAAGAAAGTGCACGAAGCTAAGCCTATCGATCGTACAGCTTTTACCGTAACGTGCTTGCTCTTTCCGCTCTCCTACGCTGTGAGCGAAGAACAAATCAATGAGTTGTTCGCATCTTGTTTGCCACGACTGAGAAAGGCTTCGCGAAAAATGTTGGCCAATCAACAGGATTGCAACGACGCGCTGCAAGATGGACTGCTGCTCGCTTTTCGAAAGCTACATCAGTTCGACTTCCTGCATTCGCAAATCATATTTGGCCCGCGGCTTGAGAACACCGGGATTCTCCGCTCGCGGCGGTCTGCGTTTCCGCCCCGCCACGCAGGGCAAAGCGCGTCTACCTTACTGAGAATCCCTTAGCCAGGGGTTGGGCCGCCTGTCGACGGATCTTGTTTGATGCAACTCGCCGCATGATGGTTTAGAGGTTTTTTCATCGTCACCATCAAAAAAAATCGCACCACTTACGGACCTGCGATGGTATATTCTCCCGAACCGGGACTTCCTTTCGCAGTCTCGGCCTAGTTCGAACTTCCGGCCGCTCCCTTGGAGTTCGGATGTATATTAGCAACTCGCAAGCGCTCAACAGGACCCTTGTCCCCGCCCCATCCTGTGGGTCCTGCCTCAGGAGAAACTGGTGCTGGTGGCTGTTCACCAGCTATCCGCGACTCTCAAATCTACTACGGCCATCTTAATACCGTTGCTGAACCTTGATCGACCTGGAGGAACCTATGGCGACGAATCTCATCCGGATTAAGAACGAAGCTCAAATCAAGGAGCGCTTGGAAGCGGAACGCGCGCGGCTACGTAAGATTGCCGGCCTCGACCAGTCCAGTCACTTCCATCGCCCCGTGGAGCGCCCGTTCACCGCCGAAGAGCGCAATCGCGTCACCATCTTGTTCGGCGGCTTCACCTGGAAGCACGAAGACCTGATTCGTGCCGTCTTTCAGGGTTGTGGCTATCGCTGCGAGAAGCTGCCCGTGCCCGACGTGCCCGCTTTCCAAACCGGAAAGGAGTTTGGCAACAACGGCCAATGCAATCCTACTTACTTCACCGTCGGCAATCTCGTTCAATATCTCCAGTTCCTCGAAAAAGAGGGCGTCTCGCGCCAACAAATTCTCGATAATTACGTCTTCTTCACCGCTGGCTCCTGCGGCCCGTGTCGCTTCGGCATGTATGAGGCCGAATACCGCTTTGCGCTCAAGAACGCCGGCTTCGATGGATTCCGGGTTCTGCTGTTCAAAGACAGTGATGGCATCAAGGCCGCTTCCGGCGAACCCGGCCTGAAATTCACCGTCGATTTTGGTTTCGGCATGCTCAATGCCATGCATTTGGGCGATGTGATCAACGATTTGATTTACCAGGTCCGTCCATTTGAAGTGAACAAGGGCGAAACCGACCGCGTTTTCCGCGAAGCCGTGGATGGCTTGTGCGAAGACCTGCGGAATCGCAAGTCCTTCGAAATCGAAGACCGCGCTCCTGACTGGGCCAAGCCAAAACTTAAGAGTAATAAGATCCTTCGCAACCTCTTCAACGTCTTCGGCAAGTGGCACGAGCACATGTGGGGCCAGGATTACTTGCGTGCCTTGCGCCTGGCGCGCGACAAAATGGATTCCATCGAGGTGGATCGTCTTCGCGTCAAACCCGTGGTCAAAATCACCGGCGAATTTTGGGCCCAAATCACCGAAGGCGACGGCAATTTCCATATGTTCGAATTCCTGGAACGTGAGGGCGCTCAAGTCTTGGTTGAGCCTATCGCCACCTGGGTCGCTTACTTGATGTACCAGGCCAAAGCCCACGCCATTGCCAAGTGGCCCGTGAATCGTCCGCACCACAATCCCAAGTGGTACCAACTCAAAAAGCAATTTGCCAATTACATCGGCCTGCGCAAAAAACTCTGGGGCATTGGCGCCGGACAGCGCATGTGGAACTTCTTCTATCACCGCACCATCAAGCATCTCGGCGGCATCACTCACAAACTCGTTCCGCAAAACGAACTCGCCGATTTGGCCCATCCTTTTTATAACCAATTCGCTCGGGGCGGCGAGGGCCATTTGGAAGTAGGCAAGAACGTCTACTACACCATTCACAAGCTCTGCCACATGGTTTTGGCCCTGAAACCGTTTGGCTGCATGCCCTCTTCGCAATCCGACGGCGTGCAGTCTGCGGTCATCAACAAGTTCAAAGACATGATTTTCCTGCCCATCGAGACTTCCGGCGAGGGCGAGGTCAACGCTCACTCCCGTGTGCAGATGGCCCTTGGTGAAGCTAAAGTGAAAGCCAAGGCGGAATTTGAGCAGTGCCTCAAGTCCACCGGCAAGAGCCTTCCGGAGATTCGCGAGTATATCGACGCTCATCCGGAGCTAAAGCGCCCGTTCTATCACGTGCCCCATCGCGAGGGCGTTGCCGGCACTGCTGCTCAATTTGTTCTGCATGTCAGCGATCGAATCGACCACGACAATCGTTTCTGGAAGCGCGCTCGTGTGCCGGTGGTTACCGCTCCCGCCACCTCGGGCGATTGAACCATCGCACACATCGCCACGCGACGCCAATGTGAGCGCAACCTGTTACCAATAAGCACCGTGGCCAACATTTACGATTTCTGAGGTAAAGGGATCTATGCACGATCACACCGGAACACCGCTAGTCCAAATTGCTCCGCTAATGCCCCCACGTCCAGCTCTACATTCCCAGAAGCCACTGGACCATGTCACTAAATTCATGGTTGGCCTCGATGTCGGTTCCACAACCGTCAAGGCGGTTGTCGCCGACGCTGCCACCGACAAGGTCCTCTGGCAGGACTATCAGCGCCACGAAACCAAACAACCCGAAAAGACCCTCGAGTTCCTTAAACGCATGGAAGCCGAAGTGGGCATTGATCGTCTCAACACCCGCATGTTCATTACCGGCTCGGGTGGCGGCGCTATTGCCGATCAGGTCGGCGCCAAATTCGTGCAAGAGGTCACCGCGGTCTCCCTCGCCGTCGAGAAGCTGCATCCCGAGGTTTACTCGGTCATCGAATTAGGCGGCCAAGACGCCAAGATCATTGTCTTCAAAGACGATGAGGAGACCGGCCGGAAAAAGAAGATCCCTTCCATGAACGACAAGTGCGCCGGCGGCACTGGTGCGGTCATCGACAAAATCAACGCCAAGCTTAGAATTCCCGGGGAGCAACTCGCGCAACAGGGTTACAACGGAATCAAACTCCACAAAGTTGCCGGAAAATGCGGCGTTTTCGCGGAAACCGACATCAACAGCTTGCAAAAGGTCGGTACCTCTTCCGACGAACTCATGGCTTCTCTGTTCGAGGCCATCGTGCTCCAAAACCTGAGTGTCTTGACCCGTGGCCACACGCTGCGCCCGCATGTCTTGCTGCTCGGTGGTCCCAACAGCTTTATCCGTGGTATGCGCGAAGCCTGGCAAGCAAACATCCCTCGCATGTGGCAGGAGCGCAAAGTCGCCATCCCCGAGGGGTGCAAGCCGGAAGACCTGATCAAGGTCCCCCAAAACGCGCAGTACTTCGCCGCGCTCGGCGCTATTGAGTTCGGCCGCAGCGAGGACGATTGCATCGGCTGCTATCGCGGTTACCACCAATTGGTTCACTACATCGAACACGGCCGTCAAGAGGAAAAGACCAAATCCGGCGGCAAAGGCTTGGTCGAGAGCACCAAGGAACTCGAGGGGTTCAAGGATTCCTACCGCCGCAAGAAATTCACTCCAGCAACCTTCCAGAAAGGCAGCACCGTCGGTGGTTTCATCGGAATTGACGGAGGTTCCACGTCCACCAAGGCGGTTCTGCTCGATGAAAAAGGGGACATTCTCTGCAAGTCCTATCAGCTTTCCAAGGGCAATCCCATTCAAGACACCATCGAAATGTTCGAAAATCTGCGCGGTCAAGTGGAGGCGCAGCACGCCCAACTCGAGGTGCTTGGCGTAGCTACCACCGGATATGCCAAAGATATTCTGAAGGACGTTCTTAACGCCGATGTCGCGCTGGTCGAAACCGTCGCGCACACAGAATCCGCTCTGAAGTTCTACGAGGATCCCCACGTCATCGTTGACGTCGGCGGTCAGGACATCAAGATCATCATTCTTCACAATGGCCGCGTCAAAGACTTCAAGCTCAATACCCAATGCTCTGCCGGTAATGGTTACTTCCTGCAATCCACCGCCGAGGGCTTCGGCTTGAACGTCAATCAATACGCCGATCTGGCGTTTTCCGCCCAATCCATGCCGGTCTTCGGTTATGGCTGCGCTGTATTCATGCAGTCAGACATCGTCAATTTCCAGCGCCAGGGCTGGCAGGCGGAAGAAATTCTCGCCGGTCTCGCCGCCGTGCTTCCCAAAAACGTTTTCCTGTACGTCGCCAGCATTCCCAATCTGGCCGCGCTTGGCTCGCGTTTCGTTTTACAGGGCGGCACGCAAAACAATCTTGCCGTCGTCAAAGCCGAAGTCGATTTCATCCGCAACAGTTTCCGTGCTGCCGGCAAGCAGCCGGAAATTATCGTTCACGAGCATTGCGGCGAATCCGGCGCTATTGGCGCCGCTCAGGAATCCTTGCGTTTGTGGCGCAACGGACTGCGCACTACCTTTGTCGGACTCGACGCGGTGCGCAAAATTGAATATCGCACCACTCGCAACGAAGCGACTCGCTGCTACTTCTGCAAGAACAATTGCTTGCGCACCTTCATTGACATTCGCACCGAACCAATCCAGAACCTGGTTCCCATCGAACGCGTCACCAAGGTCCCTCTCATGCGTGGCGAGCAGCGCTTGATTATCGCCACCTGCGAAAAAGGCACCGTCGAAGATCTCAACGAAATGAAGGAAATCAAAGCCGGACTCGACCACATTCGCGACCAGCACCCCAATTTCGTCGATTTCGCCTCCAAGGAAGTCTTCCGCCCTACCAACGCCAAAAATGTCGCCGACCCTCTTCCTAAACGCGCTTGGACTCAAGCCGTGAAACAACGCATCGCCCTCATGAACAATCGCGGCAAGGTCCGCATCGGCATCCCGCGCGTTTTGAACATCTATACTTACGCGCCCCTGTTCAACGCCTATTTCGAAAGCCTCGGTGTGCAGCCCGAGAACATCGTCTACTCCGATTACACCAGTCCCGAGCTCTACCGCGCCGGCGCCAGCCGCGGCGCCATTGATCCGTGCTACCCGGCAAAGATCGGAATCTCCCACGTTTACAACCTGATTAAGGAGAAGCACAGCAAGAAGCCGCTGGACGCGATTTTCTTCCCAATGTACGACGTGCTGCACTCTCCGCTGATGAAAATCGTGGGCACCAACGCTTGCCCGACCGTCACCGCCACTCCGGAAACCGTAAAAGCCGCGTTTACCAAGGAAAATGATGTCTTCGCTGAAAACAAGTTGAAATACATCGATCCTGTACTCAACTTCGCTAACCACAAGTTGTTTGCTTACCAGATGTGGCAGGCTTGGCAGCCCGTTCTTGGCCTTTCAGAAGAGGAAAACGACCGTGCCGTCGAGTCCGGGTTCGCCGCTCTCAAGGAGTACGAGAATAGCATTCGCCGCCGGGCTCGCCAGGTCCTCGATCAACTCGAGCGCGAAGATCGCATTGGCATTGTTATGCTCGGTCGTCCCTACCATCATGACCCCGGCTTGAATCATGAGATTCTCGACGAATTCCAAAAGCTCGGCTATCCCATTTTTTCTCAGAACACTCTTCCCATCGACGAGGACTTGCTCGATCGCCTCTTCGGTGAGGAAGTCCGCGCCGGAACCGTCACCAGCCCCTTGGACATCAGCGATGCCTGGAAAAATTCCTACTCCTGCAGCACCAATCACAAGGTCTGGGCTGCCAAATTTACGGCTCGCCACCCCAATCTGGTTGCCCTGGAAATTTCCAGCTTCAAATGCGGCCACGACGCGCCGATCTATGGCGTCATTGAGGGCATCATCGAGCAGTCTGGCACTCCCTACTTCTGTTTCAAGGATCTCGACGAAAACAAGCCCTCCGGCTCAATCAGGATCCGCGTCGAGACTATCGACTACTTCTTGCGTCGCTATCGCGAAGAGATTATCCGCCGCCGCAACGCCGTACAGGACATCGACGCGCAGCTTGCGGCTCTGGAGGCACAGCTCCGCCGCGAGCACATGGAACTGGAAGACTCCGGCAATTCAGACGGCTCTCAAGAAACCTGGAGCGAAACTCGAGGAATAGCCGCGGACTGAACGACTCCCGTTCCGCCTCATCCTCAATCTGCGCCCATTGTGGTTCCGGTTCAGCCTCCGGGTGGGTTCGCTGTGGCCTCGCAACACTCCTCTTCGCGGCGAATTCCTCAAGCCAGAATCCTGTCCGGCATCCAGTATCGCCCTAGACCGTGGGAAGTTAACACCATCAAAATCTTCATCCGCTTCCTTCTTGATCGCGCCGTATCGATCAAAGTGCTTTGCGCTGCGGTGTTTAAAATGACAGTGCGAGCGAGCATCCCAAGTCGCCCCGAACAACTCCAGCCGAAAAGCGGAAGGTTTTAGGACGCCAAGTTATACGAAAGTATCGCCAACACTATCGTCCAATTGTTTCACCTCCGCTTTCTTGGCCTAATCGCAACTGCGTATAGCATCCGAATCGATCGGGAACGCGCAATACACAATTTCGTTGGGGAGAGCTCACCATGGCCATCGTAAGAGCTTTGTACACCCTCCATTCCCCTACCACGAATAGGAGGGACCTCGATACAAGGAGACACGAAAAGTCAGATCCCTGCTCCAGAGATTCGATATGAAGCGTGTGTCGATACAGGAGTGGTACCGAATTCTGCGAGTTCACCATGAATGGACGATATTCCAGGCCATTCGATTTGCACTGTGGCTTGCACGCTAAGTCGTGTCCATGCTTCCCAGCGATGATGCCGGACACCTCCACTGTGTGAACGAGATTGCCGGAAGGCGTTTGCGGTCTAAAACCACGATAAAGTCGAGCCGTCGTACAAACTGCTTGAAAAACTCACACAAGTGAAACGCGAGGGCTAGCGTGACCTTGGCGCAGCGTGGACTTGGAGTTGAAATCTCTTTTTGGCCGGTTCCGGTCGTGAGCGCAAGAAAATGGTATCCATCGGTGTCGTCAATCCATCTGAGGGAATGAGACGGCGTAACTCGTCTTGAAACAGAAAAGAAGTCTGGATAAGCGAGCGCGACCAATCCGGGAACTCTAGTGGGTAAACTCCTCCGCTTGGGTTTGAGCCGTTGTCGCTGGTTCCAGACACAGGAGCAACAAAGTGAAGCCAATTCGAGTGGTCATCATCGGGGGAGGATTTGCAGCCGTACAATTCGCAAAAACTCTTCGCGCCCAGCTGCGCCCATCCGACTGCGAAATTCTCCTCTTCAACCGCGAGAACCACATGGTTTTTCATCCTCTGCTGGCCGATGTCGCAGGAGCCTCCATCAATGTCGACGCAGCTGCCGCGCCGCTTCGCCAGATGCTCCCCGGTGTTGGCTGCCGCACCGAGCGCGTGGAACGAATCGACTTGTCCGCCTCCGAAATTGAATATGACGAGGGCAACGGCGTCCGGACGCGCCTGCACTACGACCACGTGGTCCTAGCCTGTGGCGCGGACAGCAACCTCGGCATCATCCCAGGCATGACGGACCACGCTTTCGCTTTCAAGGTCATGCGCGACGCCATCGACCTCCGGCAGCACGTCGTCCGTCAAATGGAACGCGCCGAAGCAACCACCGATCCCGAGCGGCGCCGCTGGTTTCTCCATTTCATCATCGTGGGTGCCGGGTTCAGCGGGGTCGAAGTTGCCGGCGAACTCAACGAACTCGTTCGCAGCAGCACCCGCTTCTACCGCAATTTCCGGGAAAAGGATGTCATCGTAACCATGGTCCACTCTCAGGACCAGATATTGCCGGAAGTTGCCCCCACGCTTCGAGATTTCGCCCGCAAGAAAATGGAAAAAGCCGGCGTCACCATTCTCTTGAATTCCCGCGCCGTCGCCGCCACCCATGAAGGCGTCGAACTCAAAGATGGCCGCAAGCTTCTTGGCGCCACGATCGTTTGTACCATCGGCACCACCCCTTCCCCTCTAGTTCGAAGCTTCCATGTCCCCAAAGAAAAGGGACGCATCCGCACCACTCTCGAAATGCGCATCGAAGGCCAAACCAACGCCTGGGCGCTCGGCGATTGCGCCCTTATCATCAACGACTTCGACAAAAAACCGTCGCCAACCACCGCCCAATTCGCCCAACGCCAGGGCCGCCAAGCAGCTCGTAACCTCGTCCGCATTCTTCGAGGAGAACCGACTAAACCTTTCAGCTTCAAAGCCCTAGGCCAACTCTGTTCCATTGGCGGTTACTCCGCCGTGGCAGAAATATTGGGCATGAGATTTTCCGGGTTTCTCGCTTGGTTTTTGTGGCGCGGCGTCTATCTCTTCAAACTGCCGACGTGGTCCCGCAGATGCAAAGTGGCCCTGGATTGGGCCTGGGACGTGCTCTTCCCGCGCGACCTCAGCTTTCTCAACACCGATGTTACCCTGAAGGTAAATCACGCCTACTATCTCCCCGGCGATTACATCCACCGCCAAGGTGAATTGGCAAACACCTTCTCCATCATCGATGAGGGCGAAGTTGAAGCCTTGAAAGCGACACCGCCAGATCCAGAGCCCAAGATCGTGGCTGTCCTAAGCAAGGGCGATTTCTTTGGCGAGGCTACGCTCCTGGGAGATCACCCGCATGAAACCAGCGTTCGCGCGCGAACCGTGGTGCGTCTCATGCAGATTGGCAGTGAACTCTTCGCGCAGCTCGCTGGGGCGTCCACTCCGCTACGCGACCTGCTATCCCGCACGCTAACTCGGCGCTCCGGCGATTTCTGGCGCCGTCTGCCTCTAGCCAAGACCTTGATGGCGGATGAGCCCATAGCCTCGCTCCTGGACCCTCTCCCTTCCAAATCTCTCACCAAAGACACGACTTTTGCCGATGCCGTCCTCGCTCTCAACCAAAGCCCAGCTGGCGAACTTCTAATTCTCGACGAAAAGCAATGCCTTTGGGGAACGCTCGACCGGGACGACCTCTACGACATGATCGCGCGCATCGCCGTAATTCCACCCGAGTCTCGTGGAGACATCACCCGCCGCAAACTAAGCGACCTTCTCCCGCCCAATGCTCTCTACGCCTGTCTCGACGACTCCGCCCTCGTCGCTATCGCGACGATGCTTGATCACGGCATCTCCTGGCTCCCCATCGTTCGCAGCAAATCCGACCTGCAACCGGTTGGCTGCGTCCGCCGCGCCCGAATCGGCAGCCGCATGATCCAAAAAATCAGCCAAGGCGGGAGTGCCCACGCCCAAGCCCACACCGCCAGCTAAGGGCATACGAAGGATCGATACGATACCTTCGTCCAATAGTTTTCTTTTCGCGTCCATGATGTCATCGCGTATGTGCATCAGGTGCCGCAAGACTCGATACCGCAATGAACTTGCCCCTCCGGTCAATTCCGGCACTGGGATGACGTCAGTCTACGTCTAATATTATGGAGACTAACGATGAGCATTATTGATAAGGCGTTAGCAGCAAACCGCAACTACGCAAAAAACTACGATCCAACACTGGGGAAGCGTCCGGCCCCGAAGATCGTGGTTGTAACCTGCATGGATCCTCGCCTCTCAGACCTCCCTGGAATCTTGGGTCTGCCGCAAGCCGATATCGACGTTATCCGGACCGGCGGACCCGCGGTAACAGAAGATGTCCTCAGTGAGCTTGTCGTTTCCACCCGTGTGCTCGGAACCAGAGAGATACTGCTTCTCAACCACACAGGCTGCGGCTTTACCACCTTCACAGATGCTGAGCTCAACGCGAAGCTGAGCGATTCGACCGGTGATGCTTCGCCGGCTCCAATGCGCTTCTTCTCCTACAAGGACCCCGAGGTAAATACCCGGGAGCAGATCAAGAAAGTTAGGTCGCACCCTTGGATTGACAAAGGCATCCCCGTGCGCGGCTGTGTTTTCGACGTGGAGACCGGGCTCCTGCGGGAAGTTCACCCAATCGGACACCACGCAACTGCCTGAATGAACCTCGGCTTGTAAGATTTCAGACTCCAGCGCGTCGCCCAAAGGAGCTTTGACCAGCAAATGACGCTGCAATGACGATTTCTGGATAAACTGGACCTGGCAGACAGGATTAGGGTTATCCATTGCGAACCGAGTTTCAGTTCGCTCGCGAAGTCCGCCGGCTATCACGGGCCAGCTTGCCGAGTGATACGGCTGAGCTGGCCCGATATCTCATCGGAAAAACCATTGTGCGCAACACCGGACGAAACAGGATTAGCGGTCGTATTGTCGAGACCGAGGCTTACCCACCGGGCGACAGGAGTGGGCATGCTTATCGTGGACGAACGGCCAGAAACCAATGCCTGTTCCTAGACAAGGGATTTGCTTACGTGTACTTCATCTATGGGACATCTTACATGCTCAACGTGTCGGCTGAAGAGCCTGGGATTGGCGCGGGGGTGTTGTTGCGTGCCATTGAGCCTCTTGAAGGAATCAATCTAATGAAACGACTGCGCAAGACCGACAAACTCACAGATTTGGCCAGAGGGCCGGGACGCCTCGCGGTTGCTCTGCAAATCGACCAGCGGTTGGACGGAGTTGACCTGTGTGCCGACGGTCCGCTTTGGCTTGGGACTGCGGTTCGAGAGAGTGCGTGCGTCGGCACTACTGTGCGCATCGGCATCACCCACGAGAAGAACCGGCGGCTGCGTTTCTTTGAAGCGGGCAGCCCGTTCGTTAGCGGCCCCCGCAAGCAGATCAGAATTCCAGGCGCTCGGCGTTAGCATTCGTCCCGTAACAAAAGGAGAGAGGAGGCCATCTTCTGGCAGATATCGGTGATGGCCCGCGAGTTCGGGGAGCTGTGATCCTCGAAGGTTTGCCGTAATAACCGCATGGAATCACCGCTTATGGGCGCAGGTGCGTCCTCTTCGTGTGCGATCCACGCGGCGATGTGCATAAGTTCATTGCTATATTCGTTTAGAAAATGGTCCAGCGCCTGATCTTGGCGCGGGCTCCATTCGGAGTCGATCTCCCGTCGCCCACGATGTGACAGCAGACTGAGCTCCAGCAGGTAGATCGATCGCAGGGATGGCTGGGCCCTCTGAATCCGCTCGCACTCAGTAATGTCTTGCTCGCGCCGATGGCGAAACTGAAATTCAAACTGCGCGGTATCTATCTGCGATGTCAGGGCAGCGAAGTTGTCATTGATCTGAATGCGCAGACGGCTGATCTGCGAGACGGCGATGGCTTTGTCGCGTTCCACCAGACAAACTCCCAGCTGTGCCAGCATCCTTACGCTCCGCACCAGTAGTTTCGGGAGTTGCTCCGCATCACTCTTCGTTCCGAAGCGGTCGAAGATAAAACCCATGGCGAGAATACCCAATAACGCGCCAATTACCTTATCGCGCGCGATCGTCAGGTCGGTCTGAATCTGGAAATCCTGGAGGTTGACGAAGTAAAAGCCGAGCGCCATCTGCACGCCAAAAAAAGACAGCCGCGGGCTCGAGGTGGCAAACCACGCAGCGATCGCGGTCGCCGCCGCAAAGAACAGAGCAAACCCGAAGATGCTGTCGATGCTGGGCAGGATCAGAATCTGCGCCGAAATCCCCAACACCAGCCCTCCGGCAACAAACCCGGCAATGCGCAGAAACTGTGCCTGGAGCGAACTGCCAATCGTGCTCAGGGCCGTAACAATGCAAGTGAGCACGCTGGTGTTGATACCGGGCCAGTCGAGCGCGTTGTAGAGTAAGTAACACAGGCTAGCGGCCAGGCATCCCGCAATGGCGAAGCGCAGATATTCCGGGTTCTCGAATACATCAGGCACAAACAGAGCTCGCCACCAGGCTCGTCCTGGCACGTTCTGGGAACCATCGACGATCTCGTCGCGTTGGAGCACTTCAGTCATGAGCGCGACGGTTCGTTCCATCTCTTGAAGCTCGGGGAAGCTGGGGGACGGCTGCCCTTCAAGCGCAGGAGGAGACGTGTGAATAGACACGGACACGCGGAGCCGCGTTCGGATTGCTCCGAGCCTCTCAGAAAGCGCGCGCAGGCGGATCAAGTCTCCGCCACCCGGCTGAGGGCAAGTACACTCGATGTTCGCGGCAAGACCAATGAGCCGGTCCGCCAGCAAAATCATGGCGCTGCGCTTCGCCCGCTGGGTGGGGTCCACACCTTGGCGCAGCAACGCCATTCTAATGCGGCCAGTGCCCGTAAAATGGTATTGACGAACTCTCCTGAGGACCGAGTCCGGCGGGCAATGGGAGGCGGCAATACTTTCCACTACTTGCTGCACTGTGAGCAAAAGTTCGTCGACAGATGCGATGAGCGGATCGGAGCGATCGAAGATGCGGTATAACGCTTCGGTTCCCACCGTGGCGCCAACGCCTACGGCGATAATCAAGACAGGCCAAAGAGTACCCTCCACTTGGGCCTCGCTCGGCAGGGGCCGGTCCCAAACCGGCAGGGCAACGGCAATCGGAATGGAGAAAGCCGCTGCCGCCGCGTAGTTAGTCATCGTGCGTATAACGAAGAAGATCAGATACAGGCTTCCGATTACCCAGAAAAAATGAGTGATGGGGTAGCCCCGAAACAGCATCATCCCGACCAGGGTGTACAGGCTCGCGACCACGAATGCAAGGACGATCATTCGACCACCGCGCCAGGTGGCGGCGAGGTTTTCCCGAGCCAGGAGAATTGAAAACAAAGCGCCCAAGAAGCCCGCGCCAGGAATGCGAAAGGTCACGACGATAAGCATGACCAGCGTAGCCGCGATCGTCATGCGGATGACCGCGTTCACGCGTCCTGGATACGGAGCAACTTCCCACCGTAGGAATTCGCGAAACCAAGGCCAAGACACCGTTCGGCGGGCTGGCCACTGGCGGAGCTGAGTCGCTCGCGTCGCCATATCAAGGCTTCCGTTTGTATCCGCGGATAACCACTACCGCAGATTCCCCCAGACGAATAGCGTCGGAGGGCGGTGACTTAATCCGGATGCGGACGGGGTAGCGGCTCGCCAGGTGTACCCAGCTCAGAGTGCGTTGTATGTCGGGCAGGCCGGGCGTGATCCGGCCCACAATCGAAGGATCGGGTATAACTCCGTACCCCGTGCTCTCGACGATGCCCGCAAATCGCAATCCCGCGTCAGACATAACATACACGTCCGCAGTCATACCCGGCTGGATATGCTTCAGCTGGGTCTCGCGGAAATTCGCAAGTACCCACCAGACGCGAGTGTCGATTAGCGTGAAAATCTCCTGTCCTACGTGAGCATAAGCACCCTCGGAGATAACCAGGCTGGTTACACGTGCGTCGAACGGAGCGTAGACGCGGCACTGGTTGTAGTTGTATTGGGCGTTGGCGATTGCGGCGGCCCGTCCCTGCCGTTGGCCCACGAGCGGGTCGAGGGTAAGTACGCTGGACTGGGATTGATGGAGCTGCGCCGTACTCTGCTCTGCCGAGGCCTTCGCCTCCGCCAGGGCGGCCAGCATCGAGTTGAGGTGGGCTCGATTCAGAGCCAATTGCGATTCGGCTTCGTGCACGGACTGCGCGCTGGCCCGCTCTGTGGTGCGCGCCTGGTCCACCTGGTCAACGGTGACGTACTGCTTGACGAGCAGGGGCTCAATGCGGTGCAGGTTATTTTCTGCGTATGTCGACTCCGCTTTGACCCTATCCAGCGTGGCCTCAGAGTGGGCGACGTCGGCCTCCGCCTCACGGATCGAGGCTTGCGCCTTGTCCACGTTGGCGTTGGCGCTTCGTGTCGCCGCCCCGGAGGCGGTAACAGCGTGTACTTCGGCCTGAATGCGACGCTGTTCGTCCACGATCTGGCCTTCGAGCGCCGTTTGATCCGACACTGCGCGGTCAAGGGCATATTTATAAGGTCGATCATCAATTTCGAATAGTAAGTCACCTTGTTTGACGTGCTGATTGTCGGCGACGTTTAGGTGCAGTACCGGCCCCTCGACAACGGGGGCGATTCCGATGTAGTTGGCAAAGATCTCCGCGTCATCGGTCTGGGGACGCCGAGTTGAGACGAAGTAGACGGTAATCAAGCCGACGATCGCCAGCAGAACCGCGACTGCGGTGAAGACCCGACCGTACCACGCAAGTCTTGCTATGCGATTATCGCGCTCAGGTTGGCCAGCGTCTTGGGTCGGCATGGTATTCGCCTAGCTGTAGAACAAAAGCCACAACGCGCACGCGAGGAAGATCGCCACGCTGAGATACAAAAGCACAGGGGCAGCCAGGTGCTCGGCGATGGCAGTGCGAGCGATCAGGGCGCGTGCGCCCGTCGCCAGCACCAAACCTCCGGCGGAGCAGAAGATCCACGCGGGAAAGAAGGAGCCGAAAATGCTGTATTCGGGTGCGTGGGAGCAACCAACCAACGCTAACGGTACCGCCAGAGATAGACCGGCAACGTGGCGAAGTAAGGTCATTCGGTCGCGCTCCGCCGGTTTAGTATTCATGTCGGGCTGACCTCACATGCGTCGGTCGCACCTTGCGATCAAGCCACATGATTAAGGACCAAATCTATTGGACGAAGGTATTGCCGATACCATCGTCTAATTATTTCGCGTCCCGAGTTTTGATGTAATGCGCTGACCGAGGTTGACTCGGGTCGTGCCGGTTCAAGGCCCACCGAAGCAGAGGCATTACTGTGAAAGCGAACCCTCATACGAGAAAATCGTGGCTAGCAATTGGTCACGTGTTGCTGGCAATGAACCGGGAGAAGTTTCGATTAATCGAATGCAACCCATCATTGAGCATTCTGCTTTTGTCGCTGCTTCTCGCCTTCTCTGCGGCGCGAGCTCAGGGGCAATGTGCGGGCAAAGTGTCTTCTCCAGCAGCTGTCGCCGACTGCGACGCTCGCGAAACCCCTCGCGAGGGAGCAGCGATTCTGGATCCAGTCCACCCCTACACCTTGGCTGAGCTGATTGACATTGCCGAGCATCATAATCCCGCCACTCGAACCGTCTGGGAGCGCGCAAAACAGAAAGCACACGAACTGGGTTTGGCAAAAAGCGCCTACTATCCCGAGTTGGATGGCCTGGCTGTTTTCGGCGACGAGAGATTGATAAATCCGTTCCCCGAACCACTCGCTCCCCGCGGCTATGTCATGGTCGAGGTCCCCATCGTCCGGCCAGAAGTCGCGCTTCAATACCTCATCTTTGACTTTGGTAAACGCGCGGCGAACGTAGACTCCGCGAAGGCGGAGAAGCTCGCCGCGGGTGCGGAGGTCATCCAGGTCAATCAAGCGTTGGCGTTTCGCGTCGCCAGTGCCTATTACCAGCTGGTGACCGCACAGGAGAGATTGCAGGCTGCGCAGGAGACGTTGCGAACCGCGCAAACCACCCAGGATGCGGCTGAAAACAGGCTGAAGAACGGGCTTGCAACTCTTCCCGATGTTCTCAACGCCCGGGCCGAAGCGTCACAGGCTGTGTTCGACCTGGAATCCGCGGATGGAGACGAAAAGATTGCGCGCGTCACGCTCACTGAAGCAGCTGGGGCTGATCCGTCTCCCAACATAGTCATTGACAGCCAGGGGAGCGTGCCTTTGCCGGAGAGACTCACAATGTCCATCGACGCGCTGATCGATCGCGCGATGCAGAATCGTCCCGACCTCATGGCCCAAACTCTGCGGGTCCGCTCCGCCGAGGCCCGCATTCGTGGAGCCAAGGCAGAGTACAAACCACAGATTGTTCTATCGGGATCCGTTGCGCAGACCTCGGTGTGGCCCGCCGCGGATTACGGCCAGCTCGGCTCAGCCAGCGAGCCTACCTGGTCTGCCTCACTCAGCATCCATTGGCGCATCTTTGACGGAGGTGAGCGCAAAAACGAAGTGTTGATCGCTGAATCGAAACGCCGGGAAGCGGAGGATGAACTTATCTCCGAACATGATCAGACGACGCGCGAGGTCTGGACCGCGTACATAGCATTCCGGACGGCGTTGCGAAAGCACGATGCTGCTGTGGCACTTCTCGAGTCCGCTAACGCCTCGTACTCCGCATCGCTCGATGCATACAAATATGGAGTCAAGAACCTGGTCGATGTTGTCACCGCGGAGAAGCAGTTGGCCCAAGCTCGACTATCCAGTGTCTCTGCACGGTCAGAATTATTTCTAGAGGCAGTCAACCTTGAATTCGCCACCGGAAATCTGCTGAGGCATCAACCGCCGGCAACAAGCCTTCAATCTCAGGACGTAAACCATTGATTTCGACCAGACCGCAATTGCCCTCATCCGATACGAAGGTAATCTGGCGTTTTTTTGTTTTGGGAGCGAAAGGGGGAGGAGGTGCGGCGATGAAAGACACACACCAGCAACAGGTCGTCGTCGCCTATGGCACAATTTTTTCGCCAAGCGACCATCCGGCCTTCAATTATTTCGGAATCCCCAGCGCGAGTTTCCGGCAGGAAGTCGCCCCCCAGACGCTCTTCCAGCAACGCTGATTGCTCCACGATTCCCAGAATGGTTTGCTGAGCCTGACGGTGCCCTGATGCAGCGCTGTTGTCGTGATCTGTGAGTATGTCCGTGTGCTTCTTGGGGCCGTCTTGCCGTTTGCAATTATGGGGCCTGGTACGCTACTGCTCGTAAAATGAAATGAACGTACACGTGCCTTTGCTGCCTGCGTCGCACACCCCGCCCGCGACCTTTTCCATATCCTTTTCTGAGAGCACATCCTCGACCTCGGGCACCTCGGGTTGGCGTTCCTGCCCCTTCTCAATCGTCTTTTCTTTTTCGTCTGCCATTTTTTTGCCCCTTTTCACTGAGGTGCTCCTCGCAGGTCCCTTTACACAGGTAATCGAAAACGGAGGGCGAAAGACGACAGGCGAAATAAAAAAATCAGCCATCAACCAACCGACTGAGCCCGAATTGGTATCGCCATCAAGGCGAGGCCGAGCGTCACACTAAAACGGCCGGATGTTTCACACCCACTGCATTCTTCACTACAGGTCGTTTCCAAGCAAAAAGGGCTTCCCTAACTGCTACCGGGAAGCCCTTCAGTTTTCAAGTGAGCGGCCTGAGACATAGGTAACACATCGTACCGGACACATAGGTGACACTTTCCTCCCTGAGTAGGGGAGGAAGAGATGCCTTGGAAGGAGTGTTCGGTGATGGACGAAAGGATGCAGTTT
>Ga0187782_10000126_pt1 | contig 45337 bp, 29 predicted proteins | sample 0715_SJ02_MP15_2_FD_132454 | JGI IMG/M metagenome (GOLD analysis project Ga0187782, IMG submission 132454) | Tropical peat soil microbial communities from peatlands in Department of Meta, Colombia - 0715_SJ02_MP15_20_MG | ecosystem: Environmental > Terrestrial > Soil > Wetlands > Peat | place... | reverse complement strand
CAAATATCGTGCCCTCGAGCTGGTGGGAGACTATTTTGCTGACGCTGGTCAGCAGGACACACTGAAGGACGGCAAGTTCGTGGTCCGCCAACTCGATTTGAACGATGAACAAATCCTCCGCCCAGAGAGATGCCGGACTTGCCCTCTGAATGAATAGGTTTTGTTGAGTCGTCTATGTCTTGAGATGCGCGTTAAAGAAAGCCACAGTGCGTTGGAGGGCATCCTGCGCCGAGGGCTCATGATAGCCGATTTCCATGACTCTTATCATTTTGAACAAAACATTCTTGTGGTCATTGAGAAAGGAGTGTCCAGCATCAGGATATTCCTTTACATCATGAGCCACGACAACCCTCGTCAATTCATGCACCAGTTCGGCAGCAACCCCGCGTAGTTGCCAACAATAGGACAGGCACCTGCCAGTATTTCCTCGGCGTCCTTCGGCAGTGGCCCTGCCGAGTCAGCCAGGCGCGGGCAGTCTCAATGTCCTCGAAGAATTTTCCCTGGCGGGCTGCCGCATCGCGGATCATTGCGCGAATGCAGGCGAGCTTCCCTCCTGGGTGGTACAGATCGGGTGCCACAGCAAGATAGCCTTCGCGCAAGCCAATCGGCCTGATTCTTCAGGTCCAGGCCCGTTCCCTTGAGGAAGTGCTAACCAGGCAGCCATCTCACCTAACTGGCCGGAAATTTTTACCTCAGCCATTGCATTTTCCCCATCGTGAGGAAGCAATTTACCCGGGTAGTCTAACGGTGCGGATGACCTCAGTCTTCAGTTTCATTCTCCGTCCAAGGTGTGGATGGCGTTTCGGCCCTGGTGATTTCGGCAGTTCCTCAAGTGTAGCTCGTGACAGAAACGGATTAACTCCAGCGAACTAAGTCGTCTTAAGTCCCGGTAAGTTCTCTAAAGGGAGAAGTTTGATCAACCGGAAATGTTCCGGCTAGTACCTCGTTTCCCCCAAAGCTCCGGGCATTTGCCAGTACGTTGTGTTTGGGCATGTCGTTTGATGTCCAACACTGCATTTATCGCTGCAAGAGCGTATGTGTATTTTGGGGGTGGCCAATGCCGATCACAAAAGAACTTACGGTGTTAGTCGAGGATCGGCCAAGCATGCTCGGAAAAATCTGCCAGGCACTCGCCGATCAAGAGGTGAACATACTCGCACTTGAATCTTTCCCGACCCGGGGCAAATTCGTAACTCGATTTATCGTAGACAATCCGGATACTGCCAAAACAGTCCTGAACACCGAGAAGCTAACGTACGTCGAGAAAGACATTGTACAAATCAAAATTCAGCATCGCCCCGGCGAAATTGCGCGGCTGGCGTCTCGCTTAGGGAAGGCGAATATCAATATCCATTATGCATATTGTGGGTTAGAGCCAACCACGAATGCGCCTTTGGTCTTTTTCGGAGTTGCAGACGTCAGCAAGGCTGCCTCAGTTCTTGAACGCGCGGCAGCCGCTCGCGGGACGCGATGAAAAAAATAGATCTCTTCCTTAGGCCTACGGAATACTGCCCGGTGCGTTGCCTCACGGCTGCTAAGAGGAACGGAAGGAAAAAACCGCCAAGGCTGCCCGCTGCGCCGACCAACCCAGTGAGAATGCCGACGCGGCCTGCGGAGCGCTGTGGCACTAGTTGCCCTGACCACCGAGGGAAACGCAGCGGCTCCGTTTCGCTCGCGTTCCTTGAAAGCATGATTCCTGCCATTCTATGGACTCATGGTTTGGTTGTGGGTGCGGTTGAGTCCGCGGAGGGTTGTCTTTCGCCCACCAATGGAGCTATCCGTTTCCGGCGCTTTTGGCAATGACCATCTGACGCTTTTCGATCGGCACAAACTCACGCGCGCGGTTCCCAACATAGACTTGCCGGGGCCTCGCGATCTTCTGCTCTGAGTCCGTTAGCATCTCTTGCCACTGTGCCAGCCAGCCAACCGTACGCGGAATCGCAAAGAGCACGGTGAACATCTCCGGCTTGAAGCCCATGGCCTCATAGATGATCCCGGAGTAGAAATCGACGTTTGGATACAGCTTGCGCTGCACGAAGTAATCGTCTTCCAGGGCAATCCGCTCCAATTCGAGGGCCAACTCGATCTTCGGATTGCGTCCGGTAACTTCGAATACCTTTTCGGCAGCCCATTTGATCACTCTCGCGCGCGGATCGTAGTTCTTGTAGACGCGGTGCCCGAAGCCCATCAGTTTGCCGTGTCCTTCCTTGACTTGCTTAATGTAGCTGGGCACTTTCTCCTTGGATCCGATCTCGTCGAGCATCCGGAGAACTTCCTCGTTTGCACCTCCATGCAGCGGACCCGACAACGCTGCGGCTGCTGCGGCCGTTGCAAGATAAGGATCGGCATGAGAGCTTCCCACCGAACGCATGGTGTTAGCGCTGCAATTCTGCTCATGGTCCGCGTGTAAGACAAAGAGAATGTCCAGTGCACGTTCCAGCACCGGGTTCGCTACATATTTCGGCTCGACCATGCGCCAAAGCATGTTCATGAAGTTTGCGGTGTAGCTCAGATCGTTATCCGGATAGACATAAGGGAAACCCAGGCTGTGTCGGTAAGACATCGCCGCAATGGAAGGCATCTTCCCTATCAGTCGCTTGATCTGCCGCAGGCGGTTGGCAGGATCATGAACCGCGCGAGCCTCTGGGTACACCGTAGCCAAAGCCGCTACGGTACTGACCAACAAGGCCATCGGGTGAGCATCGTGGCGGAAACCTTCCATGAACCTCTTGGTGGTTTCGTGCACCATGGTGTGATGAGTGATCTCGTAGACCCAATTCTTCAGTTCAGCCTCATTCGGGAGGGACCCGAACAGCAGCAAGTAAGCGACCTCCAGGAAAGTGCAGTGCTCGGCCAAGACTTCGATGGGGTAACCGCGATACTCCAGAATTCCTCGTTCACCGTCGATGAAGGTGATGGCGCTCCGGCACGAAGCCGTATTCATGAACGCGGGATCGTAGGTCATCAGCCCAAAGTCGTCTGGCCCAGTCTTTACTTGCCGAAGGTCCATGGCCCGGATGGTTCCGTTCTCCATGGGCAACGTGTATACGTGACAAGTACGGTTATCAGTAATCGAAATACTTTCATTTGACATGGTGCCTTCTCCTCTTCAAGCCCGCCGCCCAGAACTCGCTCCCGGCTGGCTTTCCACTCTCGGAATTTCCACTCACAGAATTAGGAAGATCCCCCTTGCGCTCCTAATGAAACGCATCCGTCTTTAGCGCCAACGCCCGCTCACCCGAGGTTTCTGCCGAGTACAAATCGACTAAACGAAACCGAGTTGCGTCCAAACGCTGGCCCATGATTTCAACCGTACGCTTGAGAAGCTCATAGCCAAGATCGGAGTTCTTTTCACATTTCACCCGCAGACACCTACCATTCACGGCAATGGCACTGACAGGTTCAACGGCACGTGCGCCGAAACGCCAGCGATATGGAGGAACTAGCCAGGACCATCCTAAGACTTCACCAGCTTCTACGGTTTCCACGCTGAGAGACGGGCATTGTGACGAGTGAATCTCCAGCAGGACCTTGCCTTGACGTATCAGATAGAAATGATTGGCCTCACCTCCATCGCGAAACAGATGGTGGCCCTTATCGAATCGAACATTCGAGGCGCAACCTGTGAGCAGATCGATGTAGTTAGCTTCAAGGCCCTTGCAGAAGGGATGTTCCGAGATGACCCGACCCAGGTTCTCCACGGCGGCCTCTCGCAGCTAGAATCGTGACCGCGACCCGTAAGTGCCGGGAACATACGTTCTACGGGTGCGCTCAACGCGACCCTGCTGACGGCGGCGATGGTCACACATCACTGCGACGAAGGCTGTGCCGGCCGTCACAACGCTCACAGCCCTTTGTGACGCTACGTCACACGACCTCCGGTTTTCATCACAGCCGCTCGAATAGTCGTGGCAGTTCCTCATGGCGGAGCACTCGCAATGCTCCTTCCACCAGCGCTTGGAGTTCATCTTCACCTGGGTAGACCACTATTGGAGCGATCCAACGCACACGCTCCTGGATCGCCGAAACTAATTGCTGGGAATGTGCCATGCCACCCGTCAGAAGAATCGCATCCACACTCCCGTTCAACACCGTCGCCATCGCACCGACCTCTTTGGCGATCTGATAAATCATTGCATCATAGACGGTACGGGCCTTTTCCTCACCGGAGGCGATTCGCTGCTCCACCTCACGCAGGTCTCTAGTGCCTAAATAGGAGTACAGGCCGCCCTCGCGAAACAAGCTCTCTTCCAGCTGTTTTCGAGTGTGCTTCCCACTGAAGCATAGCTCCACCAACTGCATCGCTGGTACGCCACCCGCTCGCTCCGTGGAAAACGCTCCCTCCTCACGCGAGTTCGTTACGTCCGTCATGCGGCCGTTTATGTGCGCGGAAACCGAAATACCGCTTCCCAAGTGCGCTACCAGCAATCGCAATGATTCGTAGGGCTTAGCGCGTTCCCGTGCGTAGCGCTTGGCTACTGCTTTGGAATTGAGCGCATGCGACAGGCATTGCCGCTCCAGCAGCGCTGACCCCGACAGTCGCACATAGGGCGGCCACTCGTCGACACAGACCGGGTCAACCACGTACGCCGGTACTCCAGCCTTTTGTGCCAGCCCGTGGGCCAGGAAGGCGCCCAGGTTCGACGCATGTTCACCGCGCTTGGCCAGCCGCAACTCGTCAAGCATGGAGTCGTTCACAAGGTATGTGCCGCTGGCTAACGGAGGCAGAAGGCCACCGCGTCCGACTACGGCATGCAGCTCATGAATTTTGACTCCCGACTCCAAGAGCGTACTTTCAATTTGGGCACAACGAAACCGCTGCTGGTCGACAATAGGCTGGCCGCGGAACTGTGCCATTTCCATTTCAGAATGCCGAATGGTTCTTGTGAACTGTGGACTCTTGTCCTCGTACAGCCCCAATTTCGTGGAAGTCGATCCGGGATTAATGGCGAGAATTCTAAGACTGTCCGGCAGCAAAGACTACCCCCAAGGCAATCGAATTCAGTTTGTCGTCAACGCTTTCGACGCGCGATGGAATCAGAATTGGTATCCTCGCACCTACAACAACATGAGCGCATTGCGACCCACCTAGGTACTTCGCTGACTTGCCCAACAGGTTGCCCGCCTCGATATTGGGAACCACCAGGCAATCCGCGCGGCCGGCCACCGGGTGGGCAATGTTTTTAGCCTGAGCCGCTGACTCTAGCAGTGCGCCGTCGAGCGCAAGGGGACCGAACACTTCGGCCACACCGAACTGACCGGCTTTACCCATCTCGGTGAGTGTTTGTGCATCCACGGTAGAGGGTACGGATGCACTGACGGCTTCCGTGGCACTCATGATGGCAATCCTTGGGCATCGTACTCCCAGGCAATGTAAAACCTCGATTGCGTTCTGTACAATTTGGTTTTTCTGTTCCAGATTTGGTGCGACATTCAGCCCGCCATCGGTAATCCCAACCAGCCTGAGATGGCCCGCCAATCTGTCCTCATAAAGGAGAACATCGCTCAACAGCCGTCCTGTGCGGAGTTCCGTTTTGTGGTCCAGAACGGCGTGCAAAAGCTGATCGGTGCGCAGATGGCCCTTCAGCAGCAGGTCCACCCGCCTGTCGCGCGCCATTATCGTGGCGACTTGCGCAGCGTCGTCCGCACCGACAAACTCCGCTCTGGCCATCAGCGTGGAAAGCCCCAGCGCTTCCGCTGCCATGAGGGTTTTCCGCTCATCACCGATCAGCACCGGAATTGCAATTCCAAGCTGCAGTGCGGCGTCCGCGGCGGTCAAGGCTAACTGGTCCTCTGATGCAACTACACCTACGCGACGTGGACCTGTTGCCTGCGCACGGAGACGCAGCTCTCTGAAATTCTTCAGGTCTCCAGGGTGGTGTGAAGCAGTGGCGCTCATTGTGAATACGATGCTTGCGCAGTTCGACAGCGACCGACAGTGAGGTAGATCACAAGAACCTTCTTCGGCCTCGGGATGGCCTGCCCTCCGTTTTGATCCAGTCATAATTTAGTGCCTCGGGGCTTTTGCACATCCGGCTGAGCCCACGCGGGCGTGGGCAGGCGACCGATGGGGGGTTAGACGCAGCGCTACCTGGTGATCTTTGCGGGCATTTAGAGTGAGCTTGTCATTTGCGCGCTGGCCACGCTGGTCTGGGCCCTTAGTATGCCGGGCACCTTCCTGAACGAACTTGCATACTGGGCGTTGCTGCTAATTGGAATCGAGACCTTAATCTGGAATCTCAATCCCTTCATGCAGGCGGATGGATACTACGCCCTTGCGGACTATTGGGGCCTCGACAACCTTGCCGAAAACGCGCAGCAATATCTGTGGGCATGGATGCGAAAAAATGTTTTAGGGCAGAGCCGGCAACTGCCGGAGCATACACCGCGGGAAAGCCGCATCCTTTTGGCATACGGTGCCGCCTGTGTGCTCAACATGATCGTGCTTGCCGTCACATCCTTTCTTTTCGTGAAAGATATCCTGCTCCCGCAGTTCGGTGATTCGGTATACCTCCTACTCGGAGCGCTCCTCTTCCTCTTTGCCAGGGATACTTTGCGAAGCTTGTTGAACCTAGGGAAGGACTACGTACATTACAGAACCACACCGTGTTTTGCCAGTTCCGGGATAATGTGGTCGCGGCGGTTAAATCTCTCCCGCAACTGCCGGAGCAATTCGACGCGAATGGCGAGTAACTTTGCTCTTTTCAGCAGCGGTGTGCGGTCGTCGAGCGCTTCGGCTAGAACGCGATCGTTGAAATCCAACCAGCCCAAATCACGATCCAGCCAGACGTCCGAGAGCCGTTGGGACACTTCCCGATTCAGAACGCCATTGTCGCCAATCGATACCCTAGCTGGGGCGCCGCACATAATGATCTCCGTAGGACACTTTCCTTTTTCCGTAGCAGCACGGCTATCGCGGCGAACTGCGCTGCAATTCCACCGCAGCGAACTTCAAAGATAGATGAATACCCATTCTGATAGAGTCCTACCAGCCGGACCACTTAACCAAATGGCTTCGCAACGCGTCCGTGGGTGAGCCGCTGTTGAAGCCCCCTAATCGCCCACCGCAGAAGCGACGTTCGAGGCCGGTTCCGAAGTGGCGACCGCGGTGGCTGAAGCCCAGGTGATCAGTCCGGGCACGAACGGTGTAACCATATCGGGATGATAAGGCAGGATACGAATCGCATAGCCGAAAGACCCGCTCTTATCTGTGCGTAAGGAGCCCTCAAAACGGTAGCAGCCGTTGCCTTCGCTGCCGGAAGCGGCCATAGAAGTGATCTTCGCAGATTTGATCTCGTCGTGAGCATCGACGCGTCCGGAGAGGATCTGCACCGTGACGTCGTCGGGAGTCAACGAGTCCAGAAAAACCTTTGCGGAGAGCGGGATCTCATTGCCGAGATTGAATTCGCCGAAGTTGTTCGAAACGGATTTGATCTCGAGATGTGGCCAGGCAAATTCGACGCGAGCGCGCCAGGCAGCGAGCTCGCGTGCGCGGGCCGCGTTGTCTGCCTGAAGATGAAGATGGCGGCGATGGGCGCTGAGATAGTATTCGTCAGTGTACTGCATGACCATCCGGTGCATGTTAAATTCCGGACAAAGACGAATGATGGAAGCTTTCATGCGATCAATCCACTTGGGCGGTAAACCGTCGGCGCGACGCTCATAGAAAGCAGGAACGATTTCTTTTTCGAGGAGCTGGTACAACGCTTCTGCTTCGACTTGATCCTGGTAAGCCTGATCCCGATAAGACTCGCCTTTCCCGATGGCCCAACCGACTTCATGGCCTGACTCGAGGCCCATCTGCCAGGCTTCATCCCACCAACCATCAAGAGTGCTGACGTTAAGCCCGCCGTTGGCCTGGGCCTTCATTCCGCTTGTACCACTGGCCTCCTGCGGGCGCAATGGTGTGTTGAGCCACACGTCACAGCCTTGGACCATGTAGCGCGCAACAGCAACGTCGTAGTCTTCCAAGAAGACGAGGCGGCGACGAAATTCGCCGCGGGCGGCAAGATCAACGATCGCTTTGATGAGTTGTTTGCCCCAGTCGTCGCGGGGATGCGCTTTGCCCGCGTAGATGATTTGCACCGGGCGGTGAGGATCATTCAGCATGCGTGAGAGACGCTCGGGATCGCGAAGAAGCAGTGTCGCGCGCTTGTATGTTGCAAAGCGGCGGCCAAAGCCAACGGTGAGCGCTTCTGGCGAAAGCACTTCATCGGCTTCATCGATAGCGGCCTGCGAGGCGCCACGATTTTTGAGCTGGTCTCTCAAGCGACGCCGGGCAAAAGCGACGAGACGCTCGCGTCGGCGTTCGTGAGTGCGCCAAAGTTCTCCGCCAGGAATGGATTGCGTGCGTTCCCAGAGTTTAGCGTCAGCGGGCTCTTCGCGCCACTTGGGACCGAGATAGCGGTCGTAAAGCTGGTTCATTTCGAGGGAGACCCAACTGCGAAAATGGACGCCGTTGGTCACGTGGCCGATCGGCACTTCGTCTTCCGGAACACCGAGCCAGGTGGAATTCCACATGTGACGGCTAACGGAACCATGGAGCTTGCTGACAGCGTTGCTGAAGGCGGCGAGACGAAGGGCGAGCACGGTCATGCAGAAATCTTCATTGTCGTTCGAGGGATCCTGGCGGCCCAGAGCAAGAAAGTCCTGGCGACTGACACCCAGGCGACGATAGGCTTCGCCAAAGAAGTAGTCCATCTTACTGGCGGGGAAATAGTCGTGCCCTGCGGGGAACGGCGTATGCGTGGTGAAGATCATGCTGGAAGACGCGAGGACCGTGGCTTCGGAAAACGAGAGGTGGTCAGTTTCCATGCTCCTGCGGATCAGTTCGAGCGCCAGGAACGCGGAATGGCCTTCATTCAGGTGATAGACGGTGGGTTTCAGTCCGAGGGCGTCAAGAGCCCGCACCCCTCCCACGCCCAGAAGCATTTCCTGCTTAATACGCATCTCGAGATCTCCGCCATACAGTTGTGCGGTGATGGCACGATGCTCGGGGCGATTGCTGGGGACATTGGTGTCGAGAAGATAGAGGGTGATACGCCCAACCGCGGCCCGCCAGACATGTGCGATGACTTCTCCATCGGGCAGCTGCAAGTGGAGCTGAACGTTGGGGACATATTCGATGGGAAGATGGTGAAAATCGTTGTCTGCTGTGGCTTCCTGTTGCCACCCTGCCGCGTTCAGGTACTGACGAAAGTAGCCCTCCTGATACAGCAGCCCGACACCCACGAGAGGAAGGCCGAGGTCGCTCGAAGCCTTGAGATGATCCCCTGCGAGGACTCCCAGACCGCCGGCAAAAATCGACAAACACTCCGTGATTCCAAATTCCAGAGAGAAATAGGCGACAAGGAGACTGTTGTCGGCGGCGTGCTCGCGTCGATACCACGTGTTTTTCGAAGAAAGATAGGCATCCAGACGTTCGGAGACGCCGCTGAGATGCGAAAGAAACGAGTCGTCCTTGGCGGCGTTTTCGAGGACACTTTGGTCGAGGCTACCTAACAGACGGACGGGATTATGGCCAGCGGTCTCCCACAGGTCGCGATCCAAGCGCCTGAACAGGTCGATGGCGGCGTGGTCCCAACACCAGCGAAGGTTGTAGGTAATCGGAAGAAGCGGCTTCAGGGGATCCGGCAAAGAAGGACGGACTTTAAAGCTGGCAATAGGTTTCATGGCGACCTCGGTGTGGAAGGCGGCGAAACTGAGCGGTTCGGCAGAGCGGAGCGAGGAAGGGCGCGGACCTGAGATTCAACCGCAGCGGTTCCACAGTCACAACTGGGGTCTTCCACGGAGAGGAAGAACAGCGCAATGGCTACCGCTTGGCTTGGAGGATGGGACAACGAAAGAAGCTTGTCAATAGCGCGCGGTCAATGCAGTGCTACCACGCCGTTAAATTCTGTTAATAAATATCGATGCGGTCAGTGAGCGAGGGAACCGGGGAATGCACATTTTGTGTGTGGCGTACGGTATCGGAGTGCTCTTGCTGCCTGGTACTCGCTGAGCATCGCCGAGAACACAAACAGCTGATTCAGACGCCGCAGGTCCGCGATAAGTTCGATAGACTAAGCGCTGAACTTTTGTCCCGCATCGCTCAACGAGGATAGCCGTTCTCTAAGAATTCGCTTTACGAATTCAATGCTGATCGCAGAGCTGGACGTTCGCGCGCGCCAGTCTCGGTAGCTGGCTTTTTTAGGCGCCCAAACAGAATCGAATCCTGAGGGTGTACTTTCGAGACGTCCTCTTCATTTTTACGCGAAGCTCATTTTTCCTTCACGCCACTGTCACATCGTTGATGTACTTCCAAAGGGCTTTACTAGGTCTGTCCAACAACCCGGTTTTTGATACCTACAAGCGGACGTTTTGGTGTGTTCGAGAGCGCTGTCGGCGCAGTTGCGCTTGGTGGACAGCGAAACGAGCATTCCATTCTCTGGGAATCTGAGTGTGACAAGGAGGTCGGAATGTACCTCACGTGTGGCCGAATGGAAAGAGGAACCGTTTCAAGAACTAAAGCCAACTTCCCGACGAAAATACTGAATTATGTTTGTCACATTTGTATGTTTGCGTGCGCAATCTGGTGGTTACAACCAGCTGGGCCATCGCTAGCGCAGTCAACCTACGGAACGATTGTCGGAACCGTGACGGACCAAACCGGTGCCGTCCTCGCCGGAGCCCAGGTTGAAGCACTCGAGCAAGACACGGGCGTGACCCGCCAGGTGGTGACTGACGATAGCGGTTATTATCGCCTGGTGAATCTGGACGCCGGCAACTACACGCTTACCGCTTCGCTAAAGGGATTTGCAACCCTGGTGGACAAGGATATTGTGCTGCAGGCGCGCGATCTTGTGACCGTCAACTTGCAAATGAAAGTCCAGTCTGGCGCCGACAAAGTGATTGTCGAGGCAAACCAGGAGATCCTCAGCGATAACCTGACGCATTCGACGTCGCGCTCCGGCGAGCTAATCAGCTCCCTACCCCTGAACTTTCGTGCGACAAACTCGCCAAGTCCAATCCAGACTGCCACCCTCACACCGGGCGTCAATGAAGACCAGAACGGAAATCTGACATTCTCCGGACAACTGCCCACGGCGACCTCCTTTTCACTCGACGGCATCTCCATCCTGAACGTGCGTTACGGTGGGCCAAACACCAACCTGTTTCCTTCGGTAGAGGGCATCGCTGAGTTTCGGGTGAACACCGCCGGGAACAGTGCGGAGTTCGCACAGCCGACCGACCTGACGGTCATCACCAAGAGTGGAACCAACGATTTTCATGGATCGGGCTTCTGGTACTTCACCGACAAGAATTGGAACGCCACTGACGGCATCGCCCGATACAATCCGACTCTAAGCGCCAACACATTCGGCGGATCGATTGCCGGTCCCATCGTTAAAAACAGGTTGTTCTTCTACTTCGACTACGAGGGCGTTCGTCTTGACCAAAACACCCTGCTGGCCACGCAGACTCTTCCGACGTCTTGGATCCAGGGAAACTTCTCCGGTGTGAGCGGTGGTGCGGTGCCGTTCGTTCTGACCGATCCCCAGACCGGTCAACCTTACAACCTCAGCAGTCTGCCAGTTAACGCGACTTCTGCAAAGATAGCCAGCCTATTCTTCCCCGCGCCGACCGGACCCAACGCGAGCAGTCAGAACATCGATACCACTGGAAATAATTTGAACACTACGTTCCCTGGGCACTACTCCGCAGACGGATACGACGGCAGGCTGGACTATGTCCTTTCACCGCGGCAAAGTATTTTTGGGCGCGTCACGCAACACAACATCACCAGCTCCGGAACGGACGCCACCACTGCTGGTGCTCTCGGTGCAGTCGGTGACCTGAGCTATAACCCGCTGATGGGCTCGTTCTCCACGATCACCGACGGGACTAATGTGGCCATTTCCTACAACGCGGTGATCAACGCGAACCTCGTGAACGAATTGCGCGGGGGATACACCCGTTACGATCTCAAATACAGCTTTCCGCAAGCCTTGCAGGGTAATTCCATCATCAGTGAACTGGGCATTACCGGCCTGCCTGGACCTCCCGTCAATGGTCTCGGCGGCGTGCCCGTTTTCTACGTCGGTAGCTTGATGGGCGGAGCCACAAACCAGTACGGGCACCCACGAGTGACGGACAACGGAATCTGGCAGGTCGGAGACAATGTGACCTGGGCCAAAGGAAAAATAACTTTCAAAGGCGGTGCCGAATTCCGCCGTATTAACTATCAAGATAATATCACCTTTGAAATCGGCGACGAATACGGCGACTACTATATCAACGGCGATCAGGTCTGCGCCAGTGCGGTTCAGAAGGCCTATCCGGAAGCTTGTGCCGCTGCTCAATTCGTGCTCGGGTTCCTGGACGAGGGCGACCAAGCGAAGAACGGACCCGACGGCAAACCTTATGGGTACCACTGGGATATGTTCGGGCAGACGGAATGGAAATTGCGCCCCAACCTGACGCTCACGGTGGGGTTGCGCTACGAGCTCAACACGCCTTTCAACGATGCAACCAACCAGCTCGGCCAGTTCGACTACTTTAAGAACTCGCCGTACTACGGCAAGCTCATCTATAATCCCGGCGAAAAGTTGAGCCCCGCATGGGTCGCCGCGGTCGGGGGAATCAACCAGTTTGTGCTGAACACGGCAGTAGGCCTGCCGACAGCGCTGCGCAACACCGACGTCACCAACTTCCAACCGCGGCTTGGTGTTGCTTGGAACCCAACGCGGAACACGGTGGTTCGGGCCTCTGCCGGGATGTACTCGGTTCCCGTAGTGGGTGCCGTGAACTATTCTCTTCTCGGCGTGGACACTAGCAACTTCGGCTCGTACTTTCCAACGAATGGAGCAGGCTCAATGAGCTGGTCCAACGTGTTCGGCAGCGGGGCCGCCGGTCCACCTCCATGCCCGACCTCTTGCCCTGGTTACCGCCGTGCCAACCAGTGGAACCTTGTTGATCCCCGAATGATCCAATGGAATCTAGGTGTCGAACAGAACGTCGGGCATAAGATGGTAGCAAAGGCGAGTTACGTCGGGTCGCATACGTACGACCTCGTCTACAGCCCTGATCTCAACCAAATTCCTGCAAATACACTGGGCTACTGGGCATATCGTGCCGCCTACGGGGCCGACTACCCGAACTTCCGCGAGGTGCTGACGCGGGCGAACGGACCTGGCGACAAGTATCAGGCGGTCATTTTGGAATTGAACCGCCAGTACGGAGCAGGCTTCACCTTCACAAACGCTTACACAGTAACCTGGAACCGAACCAACGCGTTGGGTGCAGTTCCGAGCGGGGCCATCCCCGTAGGAGGACAGGGTGACAACGGCGCGAACACGTTGAACAACTTCGATATCGGAGCGGCCACCGGTAACGCATTCTACGATTATCGGCAAAAGTTTCTGAGCACGCTGATCTACCAGCTTCCCTTCGGCAGGGGTAGGAAATATCTGGGCTCAAGCGGACGGGCCACAGATCTTCTTCTTGGCGGCTGGCAGATCTCCGGGATCATTCTGTACCACACCGGATTCTGGCTGACGCCGTACTTCCCAAGTTCGCTTGCCGACCCATCAGGAACGGCGCCGTCGTATCGGTCGGTCAAGCAGCAGAACCCTGACTGCGTCGCCGGCGTGAGCGGGTATCTGTCACGTCCAACAACAGCCAACTATTTCAATGTGAATGCTTATACGGTTCCGGCAAGCGACATCGGTCGGTTCGGAAACTGCGGGGTAGGCATCCTTGAAGGTCCGCAGACGGTGACCTTCTCCGCTTCGCTAGGCAAGAGCTTTCGTCTTACTGAGCGCGCCTCATTGAGGTATGAGGCGCAATTTGCCAACCTGCTTAACATCAACAATTGGGGTATCCCCAACATGAACGTGGCCAGCGGGTCCTCGTTTGGGCTGATCAGCAACGAGCAGGACGGCGCACCTGGTTCGCAATCCGGACCACGATCGATCCAAATGGTGCTTCGGTTGCAGTTCTAACCGAAGATATCAGAGCAGCGCTACGCGGCAGAGGCAAAGACTGCCGCGTAGCATTGTTTAGAATGGAGCAAAGGGCCATCTTCGTGAGAACCAGAGACAAACTTCTTTTTACTCCTGGTCCGCTGACCACCAGTGAAACCGTGAAACAGTCTATGCTTCACGACTTCGGTTCGCGTGATACGGCCTTTATCGAACTTGTTCGCAACGTTCGCCGTCGTCTACTTCAGCTGGGCGGGGTGGACGACGGGACTTACGAAGCGGTTTTGATGCAAGGTTCCGGTACTTTTGCCGTCGAGTCGGTCATCTCCTCGGTGATCCCTGGCGATGGGAAGTTACTTGTGGCAGTCAATGGCGCGTATGGACGGCGCATGGCGCAGATCGCCAAGACGTTGGCAATCCAAACGGAAGTCGTAGCTGTTCCAGAGGCACAGCCTCTCGACCCCGCTCAAATTGAGGGCGTGTTGTCCCGCAATCCCGACATCACCCACTTAGGGGCCGTTCATTGCGAAACGACGACTGGAATTTTGAATTCGCTGCAGGACGTCGGGAACGTAACGCGAAAGTTTCACTGCACCTTCATTGTCGACGCCATGAGCAGCTTCGCCGGAGTAGCATTGGAGATTCGTGGCTGGGGTATCGACTTCCTAATTTCGTCCGCCAACAAGTGTATTCAAGGCGTTCCGGGTTTCGGATTCGTCTTGGCACGCCGAGACCTCCTGTTAGAAGCGGCGGGGTGCGCACGCAGTGTTAGCTTGGATCTTGTGTCGCAATGGAAGGGCCTGGAAACCGATGGGCAATTTCGCTTCACTCCCCCGACACATGTGCTCCTCGCTTTCTGGCAGGCCCTGCAGGAACTTGAAGCAGAGGGGGGGACCAACGCAAGAGCACGACGTTACACTGAAAACGCCAGAATTCTTCTTGAAGGCATGAAAGATATGGGTTTTGAGCCGCATCTCAGGCCGGAACATCAGAGTCATATCATTACGACGTTTCGATATTTGCCGCACCCAAATTTTCAGTTCAAGGAGTTTTATCAACGCTTGAGCGACAAGGGCTTTGTGATTTACCCAGGTAAACTCAGCGATAGCGATTGTTTCCGCATCGGTTCGATTGGTCACATTTTTCCTGAAGATGTTCATGCGCTACTGAGCGCGGTCCAGGAATCATTGGAAGAAATGGGGATTAGTCCGCTGAAGGCCGCACTCGGCTGATATGGAAGCTACGGGAGACCTAAAGATAGAGGATTCGAAGATGCCTCGTGGAACTCAACCATTCGGCCAATATCACGGCAGGCTCAAAGCTGTAGTTCTGGATTGGGCGGGCACCACGGTGGATTTCGGAAGCTTGGCGCCAGTACGAACACTACAAAAAGTATTTTCGCGCGCCAGCGTGGCCTTGACAGAACTGGAAGCTCGAAGAGACATGGGTCTGCCGAAAAAAGATCACATCCGGCAAATTCTGTCCATCAAAAGGGTGAAAGAGGAATGGAATCGACTCCATGGCCAAGGCCCCAGTGAGGCCGATGTCGAAAAGTTGTACGAAGATTTCATTCCTTTACAGTTTTCCTGCCTGCTCGAATACTCCGCAGTTATTCCCGGTGTGGTGGAGGCAGCGGAGCGATTCCGAAGACGCGAATTGAAAATCGGTTCCACGACCGGCTACACGCGGGAGATGCTCGACTTGTTGGTGGAAAACAGCAAGAAAGCCGGCTATTGCCCCGATTGCAGTCTCTCACCGGGCGACGTTGGTGCCGGTCGGCCACACCCCTACATGATTTACGAGACCGCGATTCGGCTGCAGGTATATCCGCTGGCGGCCATCGCAAAAATCGGTGATACACCGGTCGATATCCAAGAAGGACTGAACGCGGGCGCGTGGTCCATTGGCGTCGCCGGGACGGGAAATATGATTGGACTCTCGCAAAAGGAATATGACGCCCTTCCCGCGGTAGAGCGTGACACGCGTTTGGCCACAGCTCGCGCGCAGCTGAAGGAAGCCGGAGCGCACTACGTCGTCGACGCTGTCGCCGACCTGGACGCGGTCCTCGACGATATTGAAGTGCGTCTCAGGTCCGAAGACACGACTTCTGAACTACTCCATAAGGAAGTATGAATAGCGTCACACCCGAGAATGCGATCGCGATTGTTCCACACCGAACGGTTGCGAATCGGATACGCTCCCGGCAGACCGCGACTGTGGCACTTCTTTTTACAGGCTATGCTGCTTACTATTTTTGCCGCACGGATCTCTCGGTCGCTATGCCTCTGTTGATTGAGGACCTGAATCGACATGGGATGAGCCACAGCGCGGCGATGATTCACCTCGGCCAACTGGCTTCGCTGGGAGTTCTGGCCTACGCCCTTGGTAAGTTCTTTCTAGCAGGTCTGTCAGATCTCTGGGGCGGACGGCGCAGCTTTATCCTCGGACTGGGCGGCGCAATTGCCTTTACCTTGTTGTTCGCTTCCGGAAGCACCTTGCCTCTATTCACCTTCGCATGGATAGGCAATCGACTGATCCAGTCAATTGGCTGGGGAGGCTTGGTCAAGATTTGCTCGAAATGGTTTGGATATTCGTCCTACGGAACAGTCATGGGCATGCTCAGCCTCAGTTTTTTGGTCGGCGACGCAGCGGCGCGGCAGTCCATGGGCATGCTTATCCATCTCGGACATGGCTGGAGGGCCCTATTCTACTTCGCAGCAGCCGTTGCCGGTTTGTTTTTGGCCATTAATCTCCTGTTCCTCCGCGAATCCCGAACGGAGTGTGGCTATCCTTCGCCTGAATTGAATCCGTTGAATCTGTTCGCGGGCGCTACAGTCAAGCCGAACAGTTTCTGGGAGCTGTTCAAGCCGTTGCTCTTTAGCCGGGCTTTCGGCATCGTTTGTGCCCTTTCGCTTGGCTGCACGATTGTGCGTGAGAGCTTTAATCTCTGGACGGCTGTTTATCTTCGTGACTACTTCGGTTACTCCGCGAGTGCCGCCGCCGCGAAGAGCGCCATCTTCCCCACAGTCGGGGTCGTATCCGTTTTGTTCACAGGCTGGATCAGTGATCGGCTCGGGGCCTCTGGACGCTCCTTGGTTATGTTTCTGGGCTTGTCTGCCACTGTTGCGGCATTGCTTGCGCTCACCACCCTTCACAACGGGCCAACAACTTCCTTGCTTCCCGTTCTCTTGGTAGGCGTGGTCGCCTTCGGTTTACTTGGACCTTACTCCTGTTTGGCGGGAGCCTTTGCATTGGATTTCGGAGGAGGTCAGGCCGGTGCGGCGTCTTCCGGTCTCATCGATGGCGTGGGTTACCTCGGTGGAGTTGCCGCCGGCGACACCGTTGCGAGGCTTTCGGTGGCCTTCGGCTGGAGGGGCGTGTTCGGGACATTAGCCGCCATAACCGCGCTGTCCGCCCTGGCGGCAGGTTACCTTAATTTCCACCAGCGTCGCTTACAGAGAGTAAAGGGATAAAGCCGATGCCTGCAAAGGAAATACCGTGAACTTCCTGTCGCGGGTTGCCACCTGACACTTCCTAGTCGTGAAACTCCACCGGCGAGGAACGTCCCAGCAACCAACCACGACTGTCCATCACGTAAAATTCCAGTTCGACTTTCCCGGTTGAGCGTGTACGGGGGAGCGCGAAACTCGCGTTTGCCTGTGCCACCGTGCAAGTCACTGTTTGCTGCAGTTTTTCTGTTTGTTCGTCGGCGGGACGATTTGGAGTCTCAATGCGCCGGTACAAGAGTACGACCCCCACAGGCGTTGTCGCGTTTTCGCAGCGAAGAGGAAGACTGACTTCCGTTGTTGCGCGATCAGCACCTTTGTGGGCTTGCGGGTGTCCAAGGAAGGCGAGAACTGGGGCATTCCCTCCAGGCGAGCTATTCGACCATGGCCACAGTTGTTCAAACTCGACGACTGCCGCGGCGTATTTCTTTCGAATCTTGGATTCGCGAATATCCCAGACAGGGTGACTAGCCAGATATTTCTCGGCGACGCGGCTGTTTTCCTGCGTCTGCATCAAGTGAAAGAGTGCGATCACAAAATCGGGATGGAACCCGCTCCGGGCCATCAGGTCCAGACTGCCCACGTCCGCGTCGAGCTCCAATTCACGCGAAAACTCCGCGAACTCAGTTTGCTGTGCCGCGTGAGAGGATGAACTGAGGATAGTTGCGTAAAATCCCAACTTCGTTATGTTCGTGTTTTGCGCAGAATCCTTCATCGAGCTTAGAAAGGCCGCTCGTTTCATCCAATGGTGTTCGGTGATGTGGATGATTTCGTGCGCCAGAAGCGCCGCCCATAACCCCGGTTCGTTCCCGAGAAGCTGCGCCATTTCCTTGTTGACATAGACTGCCCCATCCGGGAGTGAGAAGGCGTTCTCGGTAAAGCCCTTCGTAATGCGCAGCTCCCATTGAGGGCTCTGGCTCGACGAGCTACTCGGTAGCTCACGCACCAAACGGTCAAATACAGCGCCAGCCGGGCCAGAAATGCTATTGGCCGGCACGCTGTCAACGTTCAAAGAGGAGCGCAATTCCGCTACAGCCGAGGCCAATGGGCGATGATCGATTGCTGTGTCGGGAAGTTGGAGACTTTGTGCCGAGAGGTAGGTTGTCGAGGCCAGGCAGGCGATTAGCACGCAGCCGCGAAGGATTGGTTTGTTGAGCTTTACGAGAGTTGCGCCGCCACTGTTCAGCGTAGCGCCCTCCAGTCGGACCACACTGCAGCGCAGATGAGACCAGCGCTATACTCACATCACTGTAATACAGCTTTAATATTAGTGTAATATTCGAGGCCAGATACTGTTTCTTGGACAGCTACAGCCTGCACTGTTGCCTCCTGTGGAAATCTGTTCCTGCCTAGAGCCTCATCATGACCACACGCTGCGAGGACTTGTGCGACTTGTCTGCCACAGTCCTTGCTTCGCAGATTCGTGCAAAGAAGCTATCGCCGGTCGAGCTTATCCGCGCTGTTTATGCACGGCTCCATCAAACAGATCCAAAAATCAACGCCTTTTGCACTCTTTGCGAAGAAGAGGCGTCTCAGGCAGCCAAAAACGCTGAAACTGCGGTCATGCGCGGCGACGTGCTTGGCATTCTTCATGGAATTCCAATATCAATTAAGGATCTACTGTGGACCCGGGGCATTCGCACGATGTTCGGCTCTCGAACCCGGGAGACTTTCATACCCGATGAGGATTCCCCTGCGGTGGCGAAGGTCCTTGCCGCCGGCGGGATTCCGATTGGCAAAACCACAACCTCGGAGTTCGGATTCAAAGCCGTCACCGACAGTCCTGTCACGGGCATCACCCGTAATCCCTGGGATCTGAACAAAACTGCCGGGGGCTCTTCCGGGGGTGCCGGTGCCGCTGTTGCAGCCGGGATCGGGCCACTTGCCCTGGGCACGGACGGCGCCGGTTCAATTCGTATTCCGGCCGCCTTCAATGGAGTATTTGGCCTCAAGCCGTCATACGGTCGAGTTGCTGCGTATCCACCGAATCCTGTCCCATTTCTGTCGCATGTCGGTCCGATGACCCGGACCGTTAGGGATGCTGCGCTGTTGCTGAATGTCATCGCAGGGCCGGACGAGCGTGATCTTCTTTCGCTCCCCGCCGATCCAACCGACTATCTGGTTGCCTGCGAGGGTGGAATCCGTGGGCTTCGTGTGGCATGGAGCCCTACATTTGGCTACGCCAAGGTTGACGCTGAGGTAGCCAGCATCTCCGACGCCGCGGCAAGATCTTTTGAGAAAATGCTCGGTTGTCATCTCGAAGTGGCGGACCCTGGATTCGAGAGCCCGCATAGCCCGTTCGCAATACTCTGGACTACAAGCTATGCTCTGCGCTTTCAGGCATTGCTACCCGAATGGAAGTCCAGAATGGACCCGGATCTAGTGACGCTTATCGAGAGCGCGTCGCATTTCGGTCCAAGCCACTTCGCTCAAGCGCTGGCCGGACGTTCGGTCCTCTGGCAGACCACACGAGCATTTTTTGAGCGATTCGAATTGCTGCTCACGCCCACTCTGCCGGTACCGGCGTTCGCTGCCTGCAGAAACGCTCCAGAGGGAATGATCGGGCCATCGGGCCCCCTCCCGCCGTTTCCAGACTGGCTACCCTTCACTTATCCTTGGAACCTCACCGGCCAACCAGCGGCCACGGTCCCCTGCGGTTTCACGAGAAATGGGATCCCGGTAGGATTGCAGATTGTAGGGCGACGATTCGCAGATGCAACCGTTCTTCGCGCCGCCGCCGCCTTTGAAGACGCCCACCCATGGGCTCACCAATGGCCAGTGCTTCATGGAATCCTGAGATAAGCCAGCCGCGTGGAGTTGGTCCTGTATGCGGTCAGCAGTACGGACTCAAACCCGGTGCCTGTCAAAGAATAACTCGCACTGCGCAGGTAAACGCATCGTCCGGGTCCTAGCATTAGAGCGCCTCGCGCGATGATGGCTTCTGGGCTTAGATTCCGGCCTGGACTAAATTTCGGGGAGCAGGTCAGTTGTGCAAGCTACGGCTGAACCAGGGGAAGAGAGCTTGCCAGCTGGAGGTCGATCATCATTTGTACGCGCCGGTCGAGCTGAAAAAACATCGCCGTACCTTTCGCTGACAGGACCTTGCGGAATATAGGAATGTATTTGAGTCGGAGTTGGACAATGGATTCATCCACCTCGACCCACCTCCTCGAGAGAGTATCGGCCTGCTCCTCCGTCATGTTCTCGGTTTGCTGATACTCTTTGATGAGATCATATTTGGCTTTGTTGATCTGCACCAACTCATTGACATACTCCTCGTAGATCGGCCAGAACCACTGCGCTTCATCCGCAGTCAACTTCATATTGGCTGCGATAACCTTCTTTCGGGTGGATCGCAGGTCCGACCTCATTAATGCGATCTCTTCATCTAAGGTGGTTGCGCTGACGGCAGCAGGTTGGGTCTGCTCAGCAACCTGAGCGAACGACACATCAGAGACGAACAGAGATCCGCAAAATATCAAAGCAATTGCTAAGGTCTTCCAGAGCACGTTCCTCCCGTTGCCCCTGAATGGCCTCCCGCAACCCATGCGCCAGAGCTGCAAGCGTCCGCGGGGTCTTTCGGTCTGGAGATACACTGCCTTGATGTTCGGTCACACTGTCGATTTTGACAGTGCGATGAATGTGATGGGTTTTCTGGTCCACCCTCGAATCATCTGCCCGCCATGTGGGAATCCTCATGAGAGACACCTCCGTTGCTTCGCGTCCAAAATGCGCGCGACACGGAGATTTCGCGTCCAACCGCGTCCAACTTCGAAGATTCTGCTACGGCTTGCATCACCTCTTCGGTGATCCTTCCCTAGTTGTAAATATAGCGGACGTACACCAGTGATTGCGGGTTTATCAGCTTCAAGTATTTTTTGCACCTCCCGCCGTCTTTCTCGTGCTCCTTTCGTGACCACCTCGTCACGTCGTTGTAGGTCCACTTGCAGAGCTGGACCGTTTCTGCTTGCGCTCTTGCGGCGCTGCCCTCTGTTTCAGGCTACCCTTACGATTGGCGCGGCTTTCTCTAACAAGACTCGGGTGCCACTGTTGGTCGGCGCATGGCTCCAGCCCAGCACTGGCACGTTCTGGACTTACGATGATCCCGTCGCCGTCTGGCTCAAGATGGGCTACTTCAACTTCCGTGCGCGGGCCATTCGTGCTTTTTCCGTTCGCCTTGGTGCGGTACTGTTAGAGGTAACAAATCCAATACATTTATCTAGGATGCGGAATGAAGAGCACGCCAAAGATTGCGGTTTTCGATACCACTCTAAGGGATGGCGAGCAGGCTGCGGGCACGCGCCTCGGGAGTCGTGACAAGGTCACGCTCGCGCGGCAACTCGCTCGGTTGAGAGTGGATATTATCGAGGCCGGCTTCCCCGCATCTTCTCCCGAAGACTTTGATGCCGTGCAAAAGGTCGCGCAGGCGGTCAAGGGGCCGACCATCTGCGCACTGTCTCGTGCGGTTGCTGCAGACATCGAGTGCTGCGGTAAAGCACTCGCCAAAGCGGCGCGCCCCCGGATCCACACCGGCATCGGCGTTTCCAACATTCACATCATGGGCAAGTTTCGCGACGAACGCTATGGCAAGACACTCGAAAGCAAGAAGGCTAAGCTTGTGGTTCTGGCCGTGGATGCCGTTAAACGTGCCCACAACTGCGTTGGCGACGTTCAGTTCTACGCAGAGGACGCGGGCCGCGCCGAACCGGCATACCTTTTCGAGATGTTGGAGGCCGTCATCGATGCAGGGGCGACGGTCGTCAACATCCCCGACACCACGGGCTACACCGTTCCCGAACAGTACGGTGAATTGATACGTGGCATTCGTGAGAACGTTCCGAACATTGCTCGCGCAACAATCAGCGTGCATTGCCACGACGACCTTGGTCTTGCTGTGGCCAACTCTCTGGCAGGGATTCGCAATGGTGCGCGACAGGTCGAGGGGACGGTTAACGGGATCGGGGAGAGGGCTGGCAACGCCGCGCTGGAAGAAATTGTAATGGGCATCCGAACACGCGCCGACTACTATGGAATGACCACAGGAGTCGAGCCGCGCGAGTTTTTCCGCACCAGCCGCATGGTTGCCGACATGCTCGGAATGCCCGTTCCACCGAATAAAGCCGTCGTGGGTTCAAATGCATTTGCACATAGTTCGGGCATCCACGTGGACGGATTCCTCAAAGACCGACAGACCTACGAAATCATGCGTCCCACAGACGTCGGATTTACAGGGAGCCGGGTTGTCCTGACGGCGCGCACTGGCAGAGCCGGACTTCGTTCTAGGCTGGAAAAACTCGGCTACGAAATCTCCAAGCAGGAGCTTGACGCGATGTACCAACGATTTGTTGCGGTGGCGGACAAGAAACAAGAAGTGCTGGACGAAGACCTGCTCGCCTTGGTTCACGATGAATTGCCTCCAGTGCAGCAAAACCTGAAGCTGGAATACCTGCATAGTTACAGCGGTACGACGGCGATTCCGACCGCAACCGTGCGTCTAATGGTGAACGGAAAAATAAAGGAAGGAGCTTCGGTTGGCGACGGACCGGTGGACGCGGTATACAAAGCGATTGCGGCGCTTACCTGCATTCAAGCAAAACTCTTGCGCTATGACATCCGGTCAGTAACCGAAGGCACCGAAGCCATGGGAGAGGTTACTGTACACCTTGAGGTCGGGAACCGCCGGGTCATGGGTCGTGGAGCTTCTACCGACATCATTGAGGCCAGCGCCAAAGCTTACGTGGACGGTCTAAACCGGCTAGGCTGATTCGGTGCGTGGAGCCGAAGCGGAACGCGACTCGGGATTCACTACATGGTTCACTTCGCCTGACCTCCAGAATCTCCGCGTTGCCAAACAGCGCTTTCGGTGACCATGGGATAAAATCTAGTCATTCTCATCGTAGGGACGAACAAAACCGAATGTCCAACATTCGCTACATATGTATGTCGGACCTGCACTTAGGAGCAGACAACAGCCTGCTGACACATCTGGGTTCCAAAATCGGGGAAGTGGACCCTCATTACGCAAGCCCAGTTCTAAAAGAGCTCGCGAACTGCATTCGAGAGTTAGTGCGACAGAATAGCGGTGTGGTTAAGCCGACGCTCATTCTGAACGGGGATCTACTTGAACTGGCGCTAGCTGAGGACAACGTTGCCTTGATGGCTTTCGAACGCTTTATTGAACTCATGTTCCCCTTAGACAGTGACCACCTGTTTGACCGGCAAATTATTTTTAATCCGGGGAACCATGACCATCATCTTTGGGAGACTGCGAGAGAAACTCAATATGTAGAATTTCTCGAAGGTAAGCGCAGCGCGAAGGCAGTCGGAGAACTCCCTCCACCTTGGCACACAACCAAAATGCATGACCCTGATTTAGTGAGCTGTCGCTTACTGAATGCCGTTATCGGCAGACATTCGCATTTAGCCGAGCGAGGAGTACACGTTGGTACGGTGTACCCGAACCTAGCTCTTGAAAGTGGCGACGGGGAAAGACGGGTTATTTTCAGCCATGGCCACTTTGTCGAGTCCGTCTACATGCTGATGAGTGCCATCGGTGATTTTGTCTTTCCGAACCGCAAGATGCCGGAGCGAATTTGGGAAGTTGAAGCAGAGAACTTCGCCTGGATTGACTTTTTTTGGTCAGCACTCGGCCGCTCAGGAGCTGTCGGCAAGGATATCGAGCAGATTTATGACATGGCACTCGTCCCTAAAGCGCGAGGGGACTTCATCCGTCAGCTTGCACGTGCTGGCGGGCGACAGTGGTCCCGTCGTTGGCCGAAACTGGGAGAGTTTCTTTCGTTGTTTTTCGTTCCTTTTATTTCCATGGAACTCAAACATCTAGGCGCACTTGAAAAAAGACAGCCAGGGGAGGTTTTGACACGCCATGCAATTCGTGGCCTCAAGGCTTACATCGAAGGCCCGTTGGCAAGGCAAATCCAGGAAGAATGCCGAGATTCAACCCGCGCGCAGACCACTTTTGTCTTTGGTCACACCCACAAGCCTTTCTCCGCCTCATACCAGTTTGAACACTTCACTAAACCCGTCGATGTCTACAACAGCGGAGGATGGGTGGTCGACACTATACAAACGGAATCGGCTCACGGTGGTGCCCTCGTGTTGGCTGACGCAGACCTGAATGTCGCGTCCGTACGAATGTACAACGAAACAGACAACCATGGATCCCCAGTCAAAGTGGAGACCATCAATGGCAGAGAAAATCCACTGTCCACACATTTGGTTAAAATTATCGACTGCGAACAGGAACCGTGGCTCTCATTTTCGAGAGTCGCGGGTGAGAACGCAGGTGTTTACCACCAGAGATTCCAAGATAGGCTAAATCTTGTCAAAACGAGCTAACTGGTCCGGATTATTGGGCCTGCGCCTTGACTTTCGGCGGCGTGAACTCCTGCTCCCGTTACGCTAAAATTGCTTGTATGGCCGTCTCGCCCGTCACGCTCGAACCTGTTCCTTCTATCGACCCAGCCACCGGAAAAGTCTGTGCGACTTATCCTCGCACTTCCGCTGTCGATGTTCCGCCGCTTCTAGCGAAAGCTAGAGAGGTTCAAGCGCAGTGGGCCAAAATTCCCGTCGAGCAGCGCTGCGCCCGCATTGGCATCCTCAAAGGAAAAATCCTCGAAGCGCGGGACAGGCTCGCTGACGCCGTCGTGCGCGAGTCTGGCAAGCCTCGCGTCGAAGCAAAATTCGCCGATGTTTTCGTCTCGCTGGATACCGCTGAATACTTTGCGAAATATGGCCCTGAATTGCTGCGCCCCGAAAGGGTTCCTCACCACAGCACCGCCGCAAAACTAAAATCGGGCACGCTGCTCTATGAGCCCCTCGGCGTTCTCGCCATCATTAGTTCCTGGAATTATCCTCTGGCGATCCCCGTCAGCCAGATCATTGCTGCTGTTGCTGCAGGCAACGCGGTGCTGTGTAAAACCAGCGATTTCACCCCAGAGTGCGGCGCGCTGATCGACAAACTCTTTCGCGACGCCGGTTTCCCCGAGGGCCTGGTGAGCATACTCCAAGGAAGCGGCGATGTAGGCCAGGCGCTGATCGATGCGCATCCCGCCAAAGTGTTCTTCACCGGCAGCGTGGTCACTGGTCGTCACGTTGCGCAGGCCTGCGCTCGCCAGTTAATTCCTAGCGTGCTGGAACTTGGTGGCAAAGACGCGATGGTGGTGCTCGATGACGCCGACCTGGAAGTCACTTCGAGTGCCGCGGTTTGGGGCAGCTTCACCAATTGCGGCCAGGTTTGCCTTTCGATGGAACGCGTCTTCGTTGAATCGTCCGCGACCGACAAGTTCCTTGAAGCCTGCGTGAACAAGACTCAAAAGCTGCGCCTGGGTCCTGGCAGCGATCCGCAAACCGACCTAGGCCCGCTCATTCGTCCGCAGCACGTTCAGCGTATGAACGACGTCATCGCCGACGCCGTGCAGCGCGGCGCAAGAATCCTTTGTGGCGGAAAGCCGCGTCCTGACCTCGGTCCTAATTTCTTCGAGCCTACCGTCCTAGTTGGCGTAGATTCTTCCATGCAGCTATTCCGCGACGAAACTTTTGGTCCGATCCTGGCCGTGCAGGTTGTCGCCAACGAAGACGAAGCGGTTCGTCTGGCCAACGACACCGAATTCGCTCTTGCCGCCAGCGTTTGGACGGGTGACGCAGAGCGTGGCAAGCGAATCGCCCAACGCCTGCGCGCCGGAACCGTCATGGTCAACGATGCGCTATGCGGCTTCGCAATCGCTGAAGCACCCCACGGTGGCACGGGCGCGAGCGGATGGGGACGCACGCATGGCACCGCCGGTCTGCTCGAAATGGTTCACCTGAAATATTTGGATGTGGACCGTCTCCCGCGCACCCAAAAGCCATGGTGGTACCGCTACGGATCCGAGCTGGAAAGAGCTGCGGATGATTTTCTACGCTTCGAATTCGACGCTGGTCTCCTGAACCGCCTGCGCCACGCCCGCGGCGCCATGCGCACCATGTTCCGCGACCACCGTCTGTAAGCGCCGCAGACCAGCAAATGCGGGCCTTGACTCAGCGCAGGGCCACGCAAACTGTATGCGTCACGTTCCAACGCTGGCGTCACGGTCATTGTCCATCCTGTTATTTGCCCGCTCAAAGATGAGTCTTGAGGGCGAGTAGCTATGAGTGAGAGTTGGTGCCCCCGTGGTACCGGGAGCTCACACGTCCGGTTGCGCGTAACCTTTACGTACTTGGGTGGTTAGCTCGTTACGCACGCTTCGCCGACGAGCGGTAGCGGTGGGACCCCGGGGAAAAACGCCTGTCCAAGCTGAAGAGAGAATTTTGCAAAAAAGGGAAAGCAGGATGTCGAAATGACCGGGGGCTGAGCGACTAACTTGTGTGGATGACTCAGGCCGTCCCAAGTGTGAAAAGTGGGCACAACTCGTGAAAGAGATGTCCGAACCGGGGCCATGTGTCCCGAGTCGGGCCAGGCTATCTCAACGCCTCTGAGTGACTTACAATCTAGCGACCTGAGATTGGCCAGAAGGCTGCCACTTTGAGGCAACAGGAGTGAACGCATGTCATTCGTCCGCGATCTCAAATTCGCAATCCAGTCGTTAACACGCACTCTGGGATTGGCTTGCGCCGTGATCTTCACGCTGGCGCTGGGCATCGGCGCCAACGCCGCCATCTTCACCCTCGTGCGCGGCGTGCTGCTCAAGCCGCTCGTCAACCGCGACGAGCACCGGCTGATCTATATCCGCCAGAGTGCCCCGGGCCTTCGCGACGAAAACACCACCTTCTCCGTTCCCGAAATCAAGGACATCGAATCTAGCGTCCACTCGATTGAAGAGTTCGGCGATTTCTCGGTTATCGGTTTCACCATGATCGGGCTCGGCGAGCCGCGCGAAATTCGTGGCGGTGTAGTCAGCGGCTCCTATTTCGACGTGATGGGCCTGCATCCCGTTCTCGGCCGCCTCATCGGACCACAAGATGACGGTCCCAATGCGCCCGGTGTTGTCGTCCTTACCTATCGCTTCTGGTCCACAGTCTTAAGGCAAGATCCGAATGTCATCGGCAAAACCGTTCGCCTCGGCAGCATCGGTGACCGTATGGCCACGGTCATCGGCGTCCTTGAACCCTCGATTCCGTATCCCGCAGACACCGATATCATGGCCAACATCGTCACAAGCCCGCATCACCTCTCCGCGACCATGGTTACCGGCCGCATCCATCGCATGACCGACCTGTTCGGCAAACTGGCTCCCGGCGCCACTCTCGACCAGGCCCGCACCGAACTGCGCACCGCCTATGCGAGCATGAAGAACGACCACCTCGACGCCTATCCCCCGAACGCTCAGTTCACGATTAGCGCCAAGATGCTTCGCGACCAGATCACTTCCGGCGCTCGTACGGTTCTGCTCGTTCTCCTGGCAGCCTCAGGTCTGGTGTTCATCATTGCGTGCTGCAATGTGGCCAACCTGATTCTCGCCCGCACAGTTCGCCGCGAAGGCGAACTGGCCGTGCGCGCGGCGCTCGGCGCAAGTTCGTGGGCCCTGCGACGCATGCTGCTGACCGAAAGCCTTTTGCTCTGCGGCGTCGGCGCAGCTATTGGCGTCGTGAGCGCGCAGCCGTTGGTCACAATTCTGGCTCGCTACGCCTCTCGTTTCTCTGTTCGCGCGCTTGACCTCACCGTCGATTCCAGCCTGCTCTGGGTTGGAGCCGCTCTCGCCATCATCGCGGCCATCATTCTAGCCTTCGTGCCGCGCCTGCCTTCCCCCGGCAAGGCCAACGGATTCAACTTCGCCAGCGGTAGCTTGCGCATTACCAGCAGCACGAGCCGCCGTCAGCGCGCCTTCGCCATCACCCAAATCGCCGCCTCCTTCGTTTTGCTCGCGGGCGCAAGCGCCTTAGTCACGACGCTGCTCTCGCTGCAAGCGGTGCAGACGGGCTTTGATATGCCCCATGTGCTCGCCATTGACGTCCCAGCGATGACCTACGGCAAAACGCCGCAGCAAGTCCTCGACTTCTACAAGGAAGTGATCCGCCAAATTGAAGCGCTGCCGGGCGTCACTCGCACTGCTTTCGGCCTCGTTGCTCCCTGGATCGATGCTGATAATTTTGGCCCAGGCACCCAGTACTCCGCCGATGGTCATGGTCATGGCAACGATGATCCTCGCGCACAGTGGCGCACCATCTCTCCTGGCTTTTTCGCCGCCCTCGGCGTTCCCATCCTCCAGGGACGCGATTTCAACGACCTCGACACCAACAGCACAGAACCTGTTGCGATCGTCAGCCAAACGCTCGCGCAGCGCATGTTCCCCGGTCAGGAGGCCGTCGGTCGTCACGTGTACTGGACTGATCCGGTCTTCCAATTCCTCCCCGGGAGCGACGCCGAAAAGTCGCGGTTCATGGCGCCGCACCGCATCATTGGCGTCGCCGCCGACGTGGACGATGAACACGTGGTCCCCGAGCCTACAGCCACCATTTACGGCACCTTTGCCGATAATTTCCTGTTCGGAGGCCACCTCTTTATCCACACGAATGGCAATCCGTATCCGCTTGTTATGCCCGTGACGCATATCATTCGCAATCTTTCCGCCGACCAACCTGTCGAGCACGCCTCGACTCTGGAAGATATCCGGGCAAAAGTACTGGCGCCGGACCGGTTGAACTCGCTCGTCTTTGGAGTTTTCGCAGCGGTCGCGCTGGCGATTGCAGTTGTGGGGGTCGCGGGCGTGCTGGCGTTTTCGGTTAGCGCGCGCACGCGCGAATTCGGCATTCGCCTCGCGCTTGGCTCGCAGCCTCATCAGATCTTGAGAGGCGTCATCGCGCAAGGCGCGGTCATGGCCGCCGCCGGTGTCCTGGCAGGAGCGGTGTTCGGCTTCATCGTTGCGCGTGTGGCACGCGGCTATTTCGGCGACTTGAAAATGCCGGGGGTACTGCCGGTAATCGTGTCGGCCTTCGTGCTGCTTGTCGCCGCTGTGATCGCCTCTTGGCTGCCCGCAGCTCGCGCCGCCCGCGTCGATGTTATGCAAGCACTGCGTTCAGAGTAACTGCGTCAGGCCTGTCGGCCACTTCGAATGCGATCGAATGCGAACTCGCACCCGGGCATCAGCCATTCTCTGAAGCCTTTGCGCGGCCGCGAATCCCAGATGTCCGGAAATCGGAAAGGTTCGGACTAGTGCGGACATCGAGGATTTCCCGCGTTTATCGGGCCCTCACCGTGGATCTCCGCGTTCAGGTTCCTTAACAGCGTTGCGAACTGCATGTTATTCGAAGCGCAACGCGATCAGGGGATCGATGCGCGAGGCGCGGTGTGCGGGGATGTAGCTGGCAAGCAACGCGACAAGCGTCAATATGAGCCCAACGACGATGAACGTAGCAGGGTCGGTAGGTGTGATCTCAAAGAGCAAGCTAGACAAAAAACGCATCAGTAACAATGAGGCGATGGTTCCAAATGTAGCACCCACGAGAGCCAAGTTGAACCCGTGGCCGACAACAAGCTTGAGCACGTCTGGCTTCTCGGCTCCCGATGCCATGCGCACGCCAATCTCCCGTGTGCGCTGTGTGGCGGATTAGGAGATGACACCATAAAGTCCGACGACCGCGAGAAGTTAGGCCAATGTTGAAAAATAGGCCAACCAGAATGCTCAAAAAGCGCGGTTCACCCAGTGACGCTGAGGGGAGCGCTTCCGTGCGCACAACAAAAAATCATGCTGCCGATGGGACTTTGCGCTCGTGGAACATAGACTTGAGGCTCCGGAGGAACTGCGAGTCCGTTTTGCCTAATGTCGGCGACAACTCCGACAATTTCGCGCAGCGGTGATTCGGAATAGCCATCTCCAATGTGCGTTCTGATGCGCTTCCCGATGGCGTCCCTGTTGCCTCGTCACACAAGATCGGAAGGTTGCAGTTAGGTGTTCTGCGCGATTCTTTGGGACCCGAAGAAGCTCTCCAGAGCCTCCGTCTCATCGTCGAAGCACGGAACAACGTCTATTAAGCGAAACACCGTCAACACATCCAGCACTCGACCTCGCGGAGAGAGCAGTTTCAGTTCTCCACCACTACGTCTCAGAGAAACAGACATTTCTACGATGATGCTGACACCAGAACTATCGATCTGGGATAGGTTCACGAGGTTCGGCAACAGCTTGCATTTGCCGCTGGCCGTCAAGTCGCGCAGGTGCTTGCTCAGCAGTTCACTCTCACCACCATTGATCGTTGATCTTCCTATAAGATCCAGTATGGTGACATCGCTGCATTCTCGAGTTGAGATTTGAAGTCCCACAATGTCCCCTTTCCTCGGATGAATCTGCACGGAGGTGGGTTACTTCGTGTAATAGGCAAAAAAAAACGGTCCGAATCGCAAGCATCAAATAGGTCGCGACATGTAAGTTTTCTAATCTTCAAGATGCGCCCCACAGTAGACAAATCTTTCCAAACCGTTCCGTTACCGAGACAACCGACGCTACGTCCTAGTTTTTGCAAGGACGTGGTGAGCTGACAATTGATAAAATCGTCTGCTGGTGTTCGTCATCGCGATAGGACCAACTTGGAGGGTTTGGTCCTCCGCAGGTGCCTTGGCTACCCGGAAACGGCTTTCTGTTCTTTATGTTCCCTTATTGGCGCTCCCAGCCTCCGGACGGTTCTTCCATCGATGCTTCCAGCAGAAATCCAAACTGTTGCTAAGAGCGTTTGAGATCACTGCGTTCGGCGGTGTTCCACCTTTGTTCTTGACTGTATTTGTTCACCGATTGCACTTCTCTTGCACAATGCCTACCGACTTAACGCCTGGTTGTGTAGTGTGTGGCCGCGTCGAAAAGGAGGCCGAGTGCCGTAGCAATATCTGACTCGCCAACTGCGTTGCTGACCATCCGGTCCAGTTCCAGGATGTTGGCAAGCCCTCCAAGCGAGACCGCCAGCGCCACTGTGGACATAGGCAGCCTTTTGCCTGCCGAGTCAAACACTTCGGCCATAGTTGCCGTTGCAGCCGCAAAGATTCTGCGGTGCATGTTGGCCAATTTCGTCTTCAACTCGGGATGGCGAAGGGCGAACAGCCTGAACTCTATGAACAGGACAGCCCACACGCGGTCTTGAAGCGATCCCAGCATGTATTTTCGCAACGTTGCCAGCTTTGCGCCCGGCGGTTGCAGATCGCCGATCGCCGCTCGTACATCCGTGAGCCTGTTCAGCGCTTCCTTTTCCAGCATGGCAATGAACAGGTCTTCCTTGCTCGCGAAATTTGCGTAAAAAGCTCCACGCGTATAACCAGCACGCGAAGCAATCTCCTCGAGCTTGGCGGCTTCGAAGCCGTCCCGAAAAAAGATCTTCTCGGCCGCTTTCAGCAGTCGAGAGCGGGTCTCTTCGGTTCGTTCTTGCTGGGTACGACGGCGGAGGACTTTGGCCATGGGGCTCCCATACGCGATTGTAACAAGTTGTTCCCAACATGAAAGTGCGCCAGTTGATTAGCTCAAGCAGGTTCTAGTATTATACATGCATGTATGTATATGAGAGATGTGGATTATTGCGGAGTAGAACACAGCGAGATTTCACCCAGGTGAATTCGAAAAAGGAGGACCCCCTTATCATCAGCAACGGTCGGCTCGATTCAGCCGAACTCAGCGACATCGACACGGAGCGGCAGAAGCAGAGCGATCGCGAAGTGCCCAACCGCCAATCCGCAGCCTCGGGCGGGAAAAACTACCTGCGCACGGTCCTCGTGATTGTGATGTTGCCCGCGGCCGTTTGCTGCTGGCTGCTCTGGATGCATTCGCGGGCCTGGGAACGCACCGACGATGCGCAAATCGACGGGCATATCTATCCGGTGAGTGCGCGCGTCGGCGGACGAGTGGCAAGGGTACTCGTCGAGGACGGTCAGTTCGTTCATGAGGGCGAGGTGCTCCTACAGATCGACCCCGCTGACTTTCAATTAGCAGTCCATCATGCGGCGGCGGACTATAAGGACGCCGAGGCCACCGCTGAAGCAGCGCGACTCGGAGTGTCTATCACAAGAGTCGGTTCGGAAACGCAAATTGCTGGGGCTTTCGCAGATATTTACAACACCGAAGCCGGTGTCAGCTCAGCACAGGAAGCGGAGAAAGCCGCTTTCGGGCAATTGGCGGAAGCAAAAGCGAACGCGCGGAAGTTGAATTCCGACGTGGAGCGATACCGCCCATTACTGGAGAAAAATGAGATCACACAGCAGCAGTTCGATCAAGCCATCACTGGCGCCGAAGCCGCGAACGCTGCCGTCGTCGCTCGACAGGCCGGAGTCGCGGTCGCTCACGAGCAGGTTCGACAGGCAGAAGCAAGGCACGCCCAATCGAAATCCAACTTCGCAAACGCCCAAGAGACGTCTCGACAGATTCTGGTGAGCAAAGCAAGGTCGGAGGCAGCCCAGGCCCAAGTGCTCCAGGCAAAAGCGGGTTTGGAGCAGGCAAAGCTCAACCTGCAATACACGACCGTTGCCGCTCCGGCTGAGGGCATAGTCGGCAAACGCTCGGTGCAGGTTGGTCAGAACATTCAGCCAAATGAAGACCTCCTCGCCATCGTGCCCCTGAAGGAAATTTGGGTGACCGCCAACTTCAAGGAAACGCAACTCGAAAGGATGCGGCCTGGACAGCCGGTACAGATCAAGGTCGATACCTATGGCGGGCGCAGGTGGCGTGGTCATGTGAGCGCCATTGGGGGTGCCACCGGAGCCAGGTACAGCCTGCTGCCTCCCGAGAACGCGACAGGCAACTACGTCAAGGTGGTGCAGCGGATCCCGGTGCGCATCGATTTCGACGACGTGAGTGACTCTGCGTTTAACACAGATGGTTTGCTCCGGCCCGGCATGTCGGTCGTCCCCGATGTGAAAGTGAATTAATGATCAGTGCTGATACTGTCTGGAAGCCGCGCTACAACCCGTGGCTGATTGCACTTACCGTAACGCTGGCGACCTTCATGGAAGTACTGGACACTTCCATTGCCAACGTCGCCCTTCCTCATATCGCCGGAGGGCTCGCGGCGGGTCAACACGAATCCACCTGGATGCTTACCTCCTACTTGGTCTCGAACGCCATTGTCCTTCCCGCATCCGCGTGGCTGGCGACCATGATGGGACGCAAACGGTTCTACATGCTCTGCGTCACCCTGTTCACGGCATCCTCGATTCTCTGTGGGTTGGCGCCAACTCTGCCAGTGCTGATCTTCTTTCGTGTCCTTCAAGGTGCAGGTGGAGGAGGCATGGGGCCAAGCGAGCAGGCTATCCTTGCAGATACATTCCCGCAGGAAAAGAGGGGTATGGCTTTTGCGGTCTACGGAATGGCTGTGGTGGTCGCGCCAGCGATTGGACCAGCCTTGGGAGGTTGGATCACGGACAATTTCGATTGGCGCTGGATCTTCTTCATCAACGTTCCAGTCGGTATTTTGTCGCTGCTGCTGACCTATCGAATTGTCGAAGACCCGCCCCATCTCAAAACCAGAGCCAGCGGCTTCCGAGTCGATTATCTTGGCCTCGCCCTGCTGGCCGTCGGTGTTGGATTCTTGCAGGTGGTCTTGGACAAGGGTCAGCAAGAGGACTGGTTTGGATCGTCCTTCATTTCCACGTTCTTCCTGATCGCAATCGCGTGTCTGATAACCCTGGCGGTGTGGGAGTGGACGCATTCCCAACCGATTCTGGAGTTGCGGCTGTTGAGGAACCGGAACTTTGCAGCGGCGCTCTGTTTCAACTTCATCTTGGGAGCGGTGCTGTACGGAACCACCGTACTGATCCCGCAGTTTTTGCAGATCGTGATGGGCTATTCTGCGGAACGATCCGGTTGGGCCTTATCACCGGCAGGATTTGTGATGATGTTGACAATGCCGATCGCCGGTTTTCTGGTCGTGAAACTTGATGCTCGCTGGATTATCAGCATCGGATTCGCCGCCACCGCAGCCGCCCTGTATCACATGACTAACCTGAGTCTTCAGATCGACTTCCGGACAATAGTGATATGGCGCATCTTCCAGGTCGTGGGCCTGTCGTTCATTTTCATTCCCATAAGCGTCCTTGCGTATGTCGGAATCCCGATGACCAAGAATAATCAGATTTCCGGTATGTCGAATTTCGTGCGGATGCTGGGCGGAAGCGTAGGTATTTCGTTGCTGACCACCTTCCTGAGCCGGCAGGCCCAGACCCACCAGAACAATCTGGTGGCCCATGCTACGATCTACGACGCGAATTTCCGAAGAATGGTCGTTGGCGCCACGGCAGTCATGGCGCATCACGGCTCCGGTCCGGTCTTGGCCGCGAAACAATCGTACGCGCAGATCACGGGATTGATCCAGGTGCACTCAGCCACACTGGCGTTTGTCAATGCGTTCTGGGTTGCCGCGACCGTCGTGGCTTGCCTGATCCCTCTCCCGTTCCTTTTGAAACGAGCGCCATCGGGGTCGACTGGATTGGTTTCCGGGGTTGCTGGAAGCTAGTGTGACAAACAAGATGTGCGTCACTGCACCCTCGTGCTGGTCGGTGATAATCGTTCGCTTCCATCGGAGTCGCAATGTTCCAGAAAGAAACGAGCTGTAAGCTATCTCGTTCCGAAGTCGAGCAAAAGGCAGTCCTGTTGCTCCAGCAAATGACCCTGCTGGAAAAGACCTCGATGCTCAGCGGTAACTGCGACATGTTCGCTAATATCATAAAGTACCGTAGAGCTTATAACCCGGTCCCGACGACCACACCCGGGGTAGAACGTCTCGGGATATCACCGATTAAATCCACGGATGGCCCGCGCGGAGTGCTCGCGGGCAAGTCAACCTGCTTCCCGGTGTCGATGGCGCGGGGTGCAAGTTTCGATCGGGTGCTCGAAAGGCGGATTGGCGATGCGATTGGAAAAGAGGCGCGTGCGCAGGGAGCCAATTGCTTCTTGGGTGTGTCCGTCAATCTGCTGCGGCATCCGGCTTGGGGGCGCGCGCAGGAGACGTATGGCGAGGACCCATTCCACGTTGGGGAGATGGGCAAGAGCTTGATGCAGGGGGTTCAGCAACACAATGTGATGGCATGCGTGAAACACTTTGCCGTGAACAACATCGAGAACAGCCGTTTTTTCGTCAACGTCAAGGCCCCTGACCGTGTCCTGCACGAGGTCTACCTGCCGCATTTCAAGAAAATCGTGCAGGCCGGCGCAGCTTCGGTGATGGGCGCTTATAACCGCTTCATGGGTGACCACTGTTGCGAAAGCAACAAGCTGCTGACGGACATCTTGCGCGACGACTGGGGATTTGAGGGTTTCACCATGTCCGATTTCATATTCGGCATTCACGACGGAAAGAAAGCCATCGAAGCGGGCATGGATCTCGAGATGCCCATACCACTCGAATACCAACAGAAGCTCGTCGAAGCCGTACAGAAAGGAGAGCTAGCGGAAGACCTCGTCGATCGGGCAGTGCTACGCGTTCTGCGCACATTGCTGGTATTCGAGAATACTCCAGATCTGATCGCCTACGGCAAAGAACTGGTGGCGTGCGAACAACACGTGGCGCTTGCGCGAGAGGCTGCGGAGAAGTCGATGGTCTTAATCAAGAATGACAGGTCGGTGCTGCCATTCTCGAAGAAAGTGAAGCGGGTGCTGGTATTAGGGAAACTTGCCCGCCAGGAGAACACGGGAGATCATGGATCCAGTCGGGTGTTCGCTCCTTACGTGGTTACGCTATTGGAGGGGCTGAAAAACTCCCTCGGACACGATACCGAAATTACTTATTACGGCGAAGATCAGATCGCAAAAGCAAAAAAGGCCGCTCGCGAAGCAGACTGCGTGATGATTGTAGCTGGTTGTGATTTCAATGACGAAGGTGAGTACCTTTCTCCAGGAAGCATCGATGAACCTATCCGCCTCATTCAAGCCGGCTATAGGAACATGGGCCAGCCATTCAAGGCTTTCCTAGTCAGGACTATCGGAAAGCTGGTCAGAAGATTCGCGCCAAAAACCACTTCCTTGCCGGGCGGCGACCGCCAAAGCCTGTCCCTAAAAGGCGCACAGTGCCGGCTCATCGAGGAAGTCGGGTCAATCAACGCTAACACGGTCGTCTGCCTGGTGTGTGGCAGCATGATTCTTATCGAAGACTGGGCTAAGAAAGTCCCGGCGATTTTGTACAGCTGGTATGCCGGGATGGAGGGTGGCAACGCTGCCGGCAGAGTGTTATTCGGTGATGTGAACCCCAGCGGGAGGCTGCCCTTTACGATTCCTACGAGCCCCGACCAACTGCCATATTTCAGCAGTACTGATCGAGAGATCACCTACGATCTCTATCACGGTTACACTCTGCTCGACAAAAAGGGCATCAAGCCTGCCTATCCTTTTGGTTTTGGGCTGAGTTATACGTCGTACGTTTACAGCAATCTTCACGTCGAAAAGAAAGGGCGAGGCATAGAGGTAAAGGTGAGAGTTAGCAACACAGGGTCTCGCGATGGCGAAGAAGTAGTTCAAGTGTACGTGGGTATTAAGACGTCTGCGGTAGAGCACCCCAGGAAGCTTTTGAAGGGGTTCAAGAAAGTCGCCGTTGCCGCGTATTCGACGGAAGACGTGAACATCTTTATCCCACTCAACGATCTTCGCTATTACAACGAGCAGGGCAGAACGTGGCTGTGGGAACCTGGAATCTACGAGATCGGCGCTGGACCCAGTTCGGATGATGCCGTGCTGTTGAGAGCCACAATTAGTTTGCACGGTTCATAACATTTACGCGCGTGGTACAACTCACAAACGAGTCCGCGAAAATTCATGAAGGTCCCGTCAGTAACCGGTCTATTTTCACTGGACCGCTTCTTTCGACCTGCGTTTACCAGGAGCGAACACCCATTGTCGGACTGCATTTCGAGCGATAGATAGGCGTGTTATGCTTACAGAATGAAACGGGAGCAACGTGGTCTCAGGTTTCCTTTCGACGCACGTGCCGAGGTCATTTTAGAAAACTCTACCGAAAAAATAGCTGCGCGAGTAATGGAATTGAGCTTACAAGGATGTTTCTTGGAGATTCCGCCCTTGCGAAAGCCTCCGTCTAAGCATAAGAATTTGGCACTCGGACGAGATCTTTGAAGCTTCGGCGAAAATACTTTATGTAAGGGCGACTGGGGTGGGCTTACTGTTCCTCGACGTGACACCGAACTCTCGGAGACTTTTGCAAGCTTGGATTCTCAGTGCGTTGGATAGCCAAGTGAAGTTGGAACACACCTAGAAAACAAAGCGGACCGCATATCAGGCCCAAACCTAAGTTTCCGGTTAGTGCACACCCCTCACCGGGCCGCCTGACGTGGGCGACCTTGAAGCCCGGAGATACCGACAGTACCGTTTTTCCTGCTGGTCCCGCTGCCATTTCCACGGGTGTAGCTGTTGACTGCATTTCTGAATTGCTCGAATAACAACAATTCGGCGGGACCCCCATCGCCAATGAGGGCTGCGCATTGACATCCCCTCTCACCGTGGCTACGCTTTTCATGCCTCACGTTCGAGTGAGTCATCATGACGGCCCCAAAATTCGCTCTTCTCGTTTTCATCAGTACTCTGTCGCTCGCGCCAGACTTACTCTCCGCTCAGGAGTTGCAGCACCATCACGACGCCGATGCAAAACTCGGCACCGTCTCCTTCTCTACCTCCTGCGCCCCTGCAGTCCAATCCCAATTCGAGCGCGGCGTCGCCCTTCTGCATTCCTTCGAGTACGAAGTAGCCGACGCGCAATTCGAGGAAGTCGCGAAAAAAGATGCGCGCTGCGCAATGGCTTACTGGGGACGAGCAATGACCCTTTACCACGAACTATGGAATCGTCCCAGCAAAGCCGACCTCGCCCAAGGTGCCGAACTCCTCGCCAAAGCTCGTTCCCTCAAGCCGCCGACGGCCCGCGAACGCGACTACGTCCTGGCGCTTTCCGTCTTTTACTCTGACACCGATAAACTCGACCACAATCAGCGCGCTGACGCTTACGCCCAAGCCATGCAAGGCGTCCAAAAACGCAATCCCAACGACCATGAAGCCGCCATCTTTTACGCGCTTTCACTTCTCGCCTCAGGTCCCGACCAAGACCCCAATCTCACCAACGCTAAAGCCGCCGTTGCCATCCTCAACAAGCTCTACGACGAGCAACCAAATCATCCGGGCATCGCGCACTACATCATCCACAGTTGCGACAATCCGGCGATGGCCAGTCTCGCGCTTCCCGCCGCGCGCAAATACGCTAGCATCGCGCCGTCTTCCCCTCACGCCGTGCACATGCCTTCGCACATTTTCGCGCGCCTCGGGCTTTGGCAGGACGACATTAACTCCAACCTCGCGGCCATTCGGGTCGCCGATAGCATGGCTGCACATCATCACGTGATGCATCACAAAGTGCATTCCATGGACTTCCTCGAATATGCGTACTTGCAAATTGGCGACGACGCCAGCGCCAAGGCCACGATCGAACAGATCGCAGCGATTCGCGCCGAACAAATGGATCCCGAATTTGAGAATTATTTGCTGGTGCGCCAGGCGGAAGGGCCCGCCAAGTACGCTCTCGAGCGCCGCCAGTGGAAAGAAGCGCTAGGCCTGCAACCCAGCGCTGGCGCGCCGCCTGACGTTCAGTTGGTCACCTACTGGGGACGCGCCGTTGGCGCTGGCCATCTTCACGACGCAGTCGCCGCGCAAGGCGCGCTGAGGCGTTACGACGAACTGCTCGACGCCACGCGCAAAGGTCCTCGGTCCTACATCGTCGATGGCTTGAAGAACGAGCACCAACAGGTGCAAGCCTGGGCTGCATACGCCGCGGGCAACTCCGACGATGCGCTTCGCCTGCTGCGCGCAGCCGCCGACGATCAGGACAAAGTCGGCAAAGGCGAAACCGAACTGCCTGCCCGCGAAATGCTTGCTGACATGTTACTCGACCTGCAGCGTCCGCAAGAAGCGCTGACCGAATACGAAATTTCCCTGCGTACCGACCCCAATCGTTTCAACGGGCTCTATGGAGCAGCACAGGCCGCCACGCAGGCCCAGCAAAAAGAGAAAGCGAACGTCTACTACACTCAGTTGCTGAAGAATTGCGAAGGCATCCGCTCCGACCGCCCCGAACTAACCCAAGCGAAAACCCTCCTCGCCTCTGCGGGTGGTATGTAGGCGCGGGACTTTCACGCCGACCTTCCTCACCTTGCGTCTGCCATATTGCATATAGTTTTGTTATTTTGACTCTGCCCGGATCGAGGGAGTTGGGTACAAGGTCCAACTGACGGCTCGGATCGTTGCGTTGTCGATTAACGATGGCATCGCTTTCCAGGGCGATTTTTCGAGGATTGGATCATGGCTCAGAGGAGGAAACCACATGAGACTATTACTCCTGTCGCTGCTACTAACCACGACTGTTGTTGCACAAACGGCTGATCGCGGCACGGTTCCGGTGCTCACAGGGGACCCGCGCGCAGACAAGTTACTGAGCCAAATGACCCTGGAAGAGAAGATCACGCTGATCCATGGTACTCAGGAAGACCCCAAGGTGTACCACGGGCAGGCTGGCTACACGGCTGGCGTGCCACGTCTGGGAATTCCCGGCTTGCGGTTCGCCGATGGACCGCCCGGAGTGCTTACGCGGCACCCCTCGCAGGGTGAGACGGCAACGATGGGCGTTGCTGCGACCTTCAGCGTAAGTGACGCGCAGGCGAACGGCTTGGTCATTGGGCGGGAAGCGCGTGCGCTCGGCATCGATATTTCGCTGCAGCCTTTCGTAAACATCTTCCGCGATCTGGAATTCAGCCGTGGCTACAACACCTTTGGCGAAGATCCCTTCCTGAGCGGGCAGATGGGAGCGGCAGAAATCCGCGGCATTCAGAGCCAGCATGTGATGGCGCAGGTGAAGCATTATATCGGGTACGACTCGAATGCCTCCAACATTTACATCGATCCGCAAACCATGCATGAGATTTATGTTGCGCCCTTCGATGCTGCTGTTCAGGCCGGTGTCGCTTCGATTATGTGCTCCTACAACCGCGTCAATGGCGTGTTCGCCTGCGGCAACGGGACCACACTGACCAAAATCCTGCGAGATGAAATCGGCTTCAAAGGATTTGTGACCTCCGATTGGGGTGCCGTGCATGCCGTCAATTTCATTAACGCCGGTTTGGATATGGAAATGCCAGGAACTCCAGGAAAAAACGACAGGTTTTCGATCCCGTCCTTTTTTGACGCCGAACCTGTTCCGCCGCCTCACTCCTTTGAAACGGGCATCGCAGCCATCTACGGCGGTCCCCTTCCCGAGGAGCCCGCGATACGGCATAGAGCGGGTGGCGAATTCGGCGTGAAGTTGGACCCCCAAAAGATGCCCGAGGCGCTAAAGAACGGAACTGTTAGTGAAGCACGCATTACTCAGGCAGCCGGCCGCGTACTCTGCCAGATCGCCCGGTTCGGTTACCTCGACGGCTTGTCCAAGCACGAGGTCACGGAACAGGCTATCGAGGAAAACGCTAAGATCATCGAAAACACCGCGGAAGACGCGGTGGTTCTACTGAAGAACAAGGACAACGCGCTGCCGTTGAAGCCGGAAACATTGGACGACACAGTGCTGATCGGTCCAGGAGCTGCTCAGGTGTTTGCTATTGGCATATCGGGGGAACGTTCACTGGGACTCCCCAACCGGCAGATTGGTCCCTACGAAGCCATCCGCAGGACCTCCGGCAGCACGAAGATTCGGCTGGCTGTGGACGATGACATGACCGGTACGCCGATTCCCGCCGACGCGCTAAGCCATGACGGCAGACCGGGATTGGAGCGTGTCGTTTCCGGCCAGCCTGCACAGACCGACGCGCAGATCAACTTTACGGTGAAGGGCGGCAACGCTCTGCCGCCGAATTACGCTGCGACCTGGAACGGTACACTCAGCGTAGACAGACCCGGGAACTACTGGCTATATCTTCAGGCGCTCGGCACCAATGCTACCCTGACCATCGACGATAAGCAGGTTGGCCATACAGGCGCACTGCAAGGGGCGGTGCATGGTGACATCCTGCAAGCCAATCAGGACAACGCCGTTCCCACGATGGATCAGCTGGACAATGTGCGCCGCGCAGTCGAACTAACAGCCGGACCACACCACATCCAACTGAACGTGACTTCAGATACATCGCAAGCTCCTGTGCAATTACGGCTCAACTGGTACACGCCCGAGCAACGTGCGATCGACCACGCCGCCGCTATCGCAGCCGCGAGGAGTGCGAAGACGGCAGTGATTTTCCTGTGGTCGCGGCTCAATCCCGTTTTCAAGCTGCCGGGTGAGCAGGACAAGTTGGTGGAGGAAGTGGCTGCCGTTAACGCGAATACAATCGTGGTGCTGAATGTCAGCGCGCCCGTCGCCTTGCCCTGGATTAACAAGGTTAAAGCAGCGCTGCTGATGTGGTGGCCCGGCGACGAGGGAGGGTGGGCAACCGCCAATCTACTGCTCGGCAAGATTAGCCCGGCAGGCCGTCTACCGGTAACGTGGGCCAAGCGGCTGGAGGACTATGCGGCGACCGATCCCAAGCACCCCGAGCGCAGCAGCAAGGGCGTGGATGGCAAGACGATCTACAGCGAAGGTGTGGATGTAGGCTATCGTTGGTTTGATAAGGAAAACATCGAGCCGCTATTTGCCTTTGGCTACGGACTGAGTTATACGACGTTCGAGTACTCTGGTCTGAAGGTGTCGAAGACTCCCGACGGCGGTCTCGATGTCAACGTGCAGATCAGGAACACAGGCAGCATGGATTCAGACGAGGTGCCGCAAGTATACGTTGGCGCGCCTGACAAAGCACCAGACGGGGTGCAATTCCCCGTGCGGGCGCTTGCTGCGTTTGATCGAGTGCATGTGCGCGCGGGCGAGACGAAAGCCGTTATGCTGCACGTAGCCGAGCGGCAAATGCAGTACTGGTCAACCAGAGAGCAGCAATGGATTTCTCCCACCGGTAAGCGGGTCGTGAGCATAGGCGCATCATCACGGGATTTGCCGTTGATGCAGGAGATTGAATGAGCTTCTGACAACGAACGCAGCCCCGAGGAACCAGGAGATTGCCAGCAAGCCGGAGTTGAGCGAATACACCAACCGCAATTACCTGCTGCGGATCTACGACAAACTGGGCTTATCCAGCCGGCTAGAAGTGGTCCTGTATGCGGTCAGCGGCACGAACTCGACTCCTATACCTACGGAACAGTAACTCGCACCTCTAGAGGACGCGTTCTGGCGTGTCATGAAACCCAGTACTCAGTTTTCGGAACCCACCGAGCCACATTGGTCAGTGCTGAGAGTTACCTTGTCCTACAGAGTTATTCCCAGCGCAACGCTTCGGTGGGTTCGGTTTTAGCGGCCCGCCAGGCGGGAATGTGACAGGCAAGGGCCGCGACGGCCGCGAGGAGGAGCCCGACGGTCACGAAGGTGAGCACATCGTTTTCGCTCACGCCATAGAGTTGCGATTTCAGGAATCGTGTCACCACCAGTGATAGCGTCGTCCCGATGAGCAAACCCGCCGATGTGAGTCGGAATCCCTGTCGCAGGACTAGGCGATAAATATCTCCCGTTCCAGCTCCTAGCGCCATGCGAATGCCAATTTCGCGTGTTCGCTGGCGCGTGGTGTAAGCAACCACACCGTAGATGCCGATGGCTGCGAGCAACATGGCCACAAAGCCGAACGCACTGGCGAAGGTCGCAGCCACGCGACCGAAGATTGTGCCCAGCTTCATGGTGTCCGTGAGCGGATTGACGTTAAACAGTGGCAACTCTGGATTGAGTTGATGAACCGCTTGTTCCACGGAAAACGCCATAGCTCGCGGGTCCCCGGAGGTGCGCAAGTGAATAGTCGTATCCTGCGTGGAGCGGTAAGCTTGGTAAATCGGAAGATAGATGACCGGTTCGGGCGCATACGTGAGTAGGCGGTATTTGGCATTGCGAGCCTCGCCGACGATGGTAAAGCGGCCTTCGTCGTCAATAACCTGTTTGCCAATGGCGTCTTCACCCGCCCAATAGCGATCCACAAAGGCCTGATTGACAATGGCAACCAGTTGCGATTCGCTGTTGTCGGCCTCCGTGAACTCTCGGCCGGAAATCAGGCTGGTGCGTAGAGTGCGAAAATAATTCGGCCCAACGATGGCGCGGGTAATCTCCATTGATTCGTGGGACTGCGGAATATAGTCTTCCACCTGTAAATAGTCGGAGTGGATACTAAAGCTCAGCGGGGAGAAATCGGCCAGGCTAACGGACTCTACGCCGGGTAATCCGGAAAGTTTTGCCAACACCTGACGGTCGAATACCTCCCCGGTCTTGCGTGTGTAGCCCGCTGGAGTAAGTTCGTAGGAAGCAAGCAAAACGTGATCAGGATTGAAACCCGGGTCGGACTGTTGCGCTTTCTGGAGGCTACGCGTGAACAGCCCGGCGCAGACCAGGAGAAGCAATGACAGGGAGATTTGCGCGACAACCAGACTGCTTGATAGCCGACCTTTATGAACTGCAACGGAAATACTGCCGGCTTCCTCTTTGAGCACAGCCTGCAACGGCAGGCTCGCCGAGCGCATCGCCGGAAGAATTCCGAAGATTGCCGCGGCGAGGATCGAAAGAAGTACCGTGGCGAGAAGCACTTGCTGATCCACATGCTCATCATGCCTGAGAGGTAAGGTGCTGGACGGGAAGAAGGCCACAAGACTCCGCGAGGTCCAGAAGGTATTGAGGATGGCCACCGCGCCACCCAACAAGCTGAGCAGCAGGCTCTCGATGAGGAATTGCCGGACCAGTTGTGTCCGCGTCGCCCCCATCGCCAGGCGAATGGCCACTTCCCGTCGTCGCCCGACGGAGCGCACTAACAGTAGATTGGCCACGTTGGCGCAAGCCAGAAGCAGCAATACTGTCGCGAGACCGAGCAGCATCGGAAAAATCTTGTAGAGGTAACCGTTGACACCAAACGGTGAGCGCCAGAGCGGATCGAGTGAGATTTGATTCGGCGAATCGCGATGCTCCTCCGGGTATCGCTCCGCTATTTCCCCCATCACCAGGTTGAGTTCGGCTTGTGCCTGCTCTCGGGAAATGGCCGGGCGCAGCCTGCCCAGGACGTTAAGCCAGAACGTCCCACGGTCGTCGGGTCGATTGGAACCCCACACCTCGCGATCCATGCCTAGCGGAATCCAGATGTCGGTGCGAAGACCCGTTTTGCATCCCCGGAATTCGCGACCGGTAACGCCGATGATCGTATAGGGGTGACGGTTGAGCTGGATGGTTTTGCCAATGATCTGGGGGTCCAGCCCGAAATGATTCTGCCAGACCGTGTAGCTAATTACGGCAACCGCCGCATTGTTGCGTTGCTGTTCTTCGTCGGGAAGAAAGACGCGGCCGAGAATCGGATGAACGCCCAACACGTCGAAATAGTTGGACGTCGTGAGTGCTCCATAAATGCGTTCCGGTTTCGCCACGCCGCTGAGTGACATGTAATCGTCATGATAGCCAAGGAGACCGGAGAAGGTGCGCGTGCGCTCCCCAAGGTCGCGGAGATCCCGATAGGAAAAAGGCGGGCTCGGATGGTCGCTGCGTTCCCCGCGCATGACGGAAACAAGATCGCTCGTGTGCGAAACGCCGGGGATGGGATTGAGGAGTGTGGCGCTAACCCAACTGAGAATGGTTCCGTTCGCGCCTATCCCGAGAGCGATCGTAAGGACAGCGACACACGTGAAGCCAGGAGACTTCGTCAGCATGCGTAAGGCGTAGCGGAGGTCGTAGATCATAAACGTTGTACTGGCGACAGCCACAAATAATCTAACGTGATGCAAGACAGGAAGCAGTGTGCGGTGTCACAGGCTCTCGACCGTACAAGCGGGCAGGACAAATTAGGCAAGTTGGATCACTTCCTTGCCCGTCGGCTGCTTGTTCGATCAGCCACCGATGCGCGATGTCAGAGCTCTTCGAGCGACTAGAAGTCAT
>Ga0187782_10000124_pt1 | contig 45592 bp, 42 predicted proteins | sample 0715_SJ02_MP15_2_FD_132454 | JGI IMG/M metagenome (GOLD analysis project Ga0187782, IMG submission 132454) | Tropical peat soil microbial communities from peatlands in Department of Meta, Colombia - 0715_SJ02_MP15_20_MG | ecosystem: Environmental > Terrestrial > Soil > Wetlands > Peat | place... | reverse complement strand
TGTCTCGATGCCAGCGCGAACCGCGAAGGGAATGAACTGTTTGATAGGAATGCGCTGCTGCCGATAGACAACCAGGCCCGCGACGATGCCGAAGCCGAACTGCGAGGCGATGAACCAGTACCAATCCACGCGCTGGCCAAGCAACGGGTTAATCAGGTCCAACATGCTGCGCAGCAGGCCCGACCAGAGAATGGGAGCGACAATGCCTCCGAGAAAGATCGGATGCCGCGGGACCATCGGGAGCATGGCGCCGTAGAGAAGGCCGACAAGCACGGAGGTGATGAGGTGAATGAGCACGGCCAGGAGAAAGCTGTCCAAGTGAAACGCGTTTAGGTTTTCCGGCGTCATTTTCAGCGTTTGAGAATAGACGGTCGCGGCCAAGAGATTGATGGGATACCAAAGGCTTCCCTGCTTCAAGACACCATAAAGGCAAGCAAGCACAGCCATCGCGACGCTTCCGGCAAGGCCTCCCTTGATGCCCGCAGAAATCGGATAGGTTTCAAGAGGAAGCAGTGCACGGGGCAATTCGGGAGCAAGTTCCAGCCGGGCAACTTTCTGGCGCATGCTGGCGATCGTTATTTCCTCTTTGACCAGGGGAACTTCTATGTGCTTTTCATGTGGAAACACGTCAAGAAACCAGCCAACACATCCGGCAACAACAAGAATCGCGCCAAGGATGAGAACGGACAGGCTGGTGATGAGTCCCGCCATGAGCAATGTGACCCCAAATGCAAGAACGATGGGCCACGCTGTGGGAGCAGGCAAGGCTATATAAGCAGGGTTCTTGTCGCCGGGTTGCGGGTTAGGTGAAGACATGAAGCGTTCCCTTTACCGCCCAATGATATAGACAACGGTGAAAACGACGACCCACACCGCGTCGACAAAGTGCCAGTACATCGCGAAGGTATCGACGTTCCTTGTGTGTTCCTGCTTCACTCTGCCGGACAGGGCCAACAGCAAAACCAGGAGAAGTCCGATCAGACCGACGGTGACGTGAAAGGCGTGCAGACCGACGAGAGAGTAATACGTCGTGCCAAAGAGATTGGTGCTGATGGTGAAATCCTCGTCATAGATGAAGTGGTGCCATTCGCGGGCCGTGGCGACAAGGAAGATCGCGCCGAGAACGAATGTCACGAACCACCACAAGCGAAACGCAGCCAGACCTGCCTTGCGCAACGCGCCGACGGCAAAGTGGATGGTAAGGCTGCTCGAAAGCAGGCAAACCGTGGCGAAAACCGGCAGCTCGAGAATCTGCTTCGGCGTAGGACCCGAGAGACTCTTGCCGATATAGAAGAGATACGCCACCACAAAAATGGTGAAGATTGCAGATTCCGCTATGATCAGGCTCAGCATGCCGACATGGCCCTTGTACGGCAGGGACCACTCTGCTGCCCCCGAGCTTGGCGTGATGACGGTGGTGCTCAAATGGGTATCTCCCTGATCATTCGTACTTCCAATCCGGATCTTCGGGATGCTTGATATCCCACAAGGGGCGCCGGCTGTTAACAACGGGAATGGCAGCGAAATTGTACTCGGGCGGCGGCGAAGAAACGGACCACTCCAGCGTCCAGGCGTCCCAGGGATCATTTCCGGCAGGCTTGCCTTTGAAAATGGAGTAGAGGAGATTGCCGACAAAAACGACTGTCCCAAAGATCTGGAAGAACACACCTATGGTCACGATGAGGTTCCAGATTTCCCAACCACGGCCGGGCTCGTACGTGTAAATGCGGCGAGGCATGCCGAGCAGGCCCGGAATGTGCATGAAATCAAATGTAAGGTGAAAACCGATAACGAAGAGCCAGAAGTGGAGCTTGCCGAGCGTTTCGTTGTAGAGCCGCCCGCTCATCTTGGGGAACCAGTAATAGAAAGCGCCAAACAAGGCGAAGAGAATGCCCCCGACGATGACGTAGTGGAAGTGGGCGACCACGAAATAGGAAGCACTCAATTGCCAGTTGAAGGGAGCCGCTGAAAGCATGATGCCCGTCAAGCCGGCAATCAGGAATTGGAAAAGAAAGCCGATGCAAAACAGCATCGGCGTTTTGAAGATAATCCGCCCGCCCCACATTGTGCCCAGCCAATTGAAGATCTTGATTCCGGTGGGCACCGAAATGACCATGGTGGTAAATGCAAAAAAAGTGTTGCCGTATGCGTTCATGCCCACGGTAAACATGTGGTGGGCCCAGACGCTCATGCTGATGAATCCGATCGCTACCGTGGCGCCAACCATGATGGGGTAGCCGAAAATGGCCTTGCGAGAAAATACCGGAACAATTTCCGACATGAAGCCAAAAGCCGGGATCACCAGAACGTAGACTTCGGGATGGCCGAAGATCCAGAAGAAATGCATCCACAGAACCGCCGAGCCACCGGCTTGCGTGTCGAAGAAGTGCGCGCCCATAAAACGGTCGACGCAAAGCATGACCTGCGCGGCCGTGAGGGGTGAGATAACGATGAGCACCAGGCCGCCCGTCACCAGAAAGAGCCAGACCAGAAGCGGCATTTTACCCAGGGTCATGCCCGGGCAGCGAAGGCTGAGAATCGTGGCCACAAAATTGACGCCGGCACCAATACTTCCCATCCCGGAAACCAACAGGCTGAGCGTCCAGAAATCGGTGCTGTGCCCGAGCGAAAAGGCTTTTGCAGTCAGGGGAGCATAGGCAAACCAGCCCACGTCTGGGGCGCCTCCCGCACCATACAAGCCGTTCCCGCCCACAAAGCTGAAATAAAGCAGCAAACCACCGAAGGCCGTGAGCCAAAAACTCCATGCGTTGACACGCGGGAAGGCCATATCGCGCGCGCCAATCATCAGCGGAATAAGGTAGTTCCCAAAGCCGAAAAGAATCGGCATGGCGACGAAGAAAATCATCGTGGTGCCATGCATGGTAAACATCTGGTTGAAAAACTGGGGGGAGACGAAATGATTGTGAGGAACGATGAGCTGAATCCGCATGATGGTGGCTTCCACTCCACCCAACACCAGAAACAGAAGAGCAAAGAGGATATAAAGGATACCGATGCGCTTGTGGTCAACGGTCGTGACCCAGGTATGGAGGACGTCGCTGAGCGACCGTGAGGGCTCTCGAACACCGGTTAGCGCTATGGATTCACTCGACATAGTGCGAAAACCTCGGTTTCATTTCAGCGACTCCATGTAAGCTGTGACCGCATCCAGGTCATGGTCGTTCAGATTCATCGCGGGCATAAGTGAGCCGGGCTTGAGCGCGTCGGGGCTATGGATCCACAGTCGGAGATTTTCGTGCGTATTCGGCGCCGCGCCGGAGGCAATGGTGTCGCGGCTCATGAGGTGCGTGAGGTCAGGTCCGAATGTCCCATTGGCAACCGTCCCGGAAATGGCGTGGCAGTTGATGCAGGCGGTTCTCTCAAAGATCTGCTTCCCTGCCGAAACCGCATCCGAATTCTGCGCAGGCTGCTTTTGGGCCGCGATCCAGCTGGCGAACTGCTCTGGCGAGTCAACATAGACGCGCAAAAGCATTTTGGCGTGCTGTGTACCGCAGTACTGGGCGCATTGGCCAAGGTACATGCCAGTCGCGTGAGGATCGATCCAGGTGGAGTTGATGCGATTCGGAATCAGGTCGGTTTTTCCATTCAGTTGCGGGATCCAGAAACTGTGGTCGGTGTCCGCAGAAAGAAGTTTCACGAAAGTCGGTGTCGGATGCGCCCTGTCGCTGACGGGAACGTGGAGTTCGTTCGCCGTAACCACGCCCAGTTCGGGATAGCGGAACTCCCACCAATACTGATGGCCTACGGCGGTCACCTGAATTGTGCCGGGGGGCGGCACCGCGTTCTGCACCGACTGAATCTCGCGGGCCGTGGCCAGGAAAAGAACAAAGACAATCAGAACAGGTACAACCGTCCAGGCGAGCTCCATCTGATTGCTGCCGTACACCTGGGGCGGTTCGCGCTCGTCGTCGGCAGGTCGATGACGGAATCGGACCACGGCGTAGACCAGGAGAGAAAAAACGACGATGAAGATGAGGCCGGTGATGGTGAGAACAAATAGGGAGAGCCGATGAATGGAGTCCGCGGGAGTAGAGGCCGGGTTAAAAATACTCGGCACGGGAGAGGCGGCCTGGGCAAACGCAACAGGGGAGCGGCCGCAGAAAAGGCCGCCTGCAAAGGCAAGGAGACCCTTACCTAGTTTGTGTTGAAGAAGGGGCTTCGGGACTGTTTCGAAGATGCGATAAGTCATAATCGAGACCCGAAAAATGACGGAGACGGTCGCCAGCCAAGCCTATCGACGAAGGATGGTAACCCTATCACAATCCGCCGGGGTTGGGCATTAATTATGTGTTGCACGAATTTGATGTACGTGGGGATGAAAGGACGCGAACTATTTTGAAAAATAACGACGCTTGTCTGAAAGAAGGCTTAGCCCTGCTCCCGGCTAAAGCGTTTGGCGATCGCTGGTTATGGCTGTGCGCATAAAGAGCGCATCCGCCGACCCGCACACCGGAGTCGTTCGGAAACGAGTGGCAGCCTTAGCGGGCCACGCCCCCCGAGAGAGCAGCCGCTAGCCTCTTCAGAGTCTCTGTGTAGGGCGCCGTGGCCACGCCACGTTCGGTAAAGATAGCGCGGATATAACGATTCGGTGTGACGTCGAAGGCCGGGTGTGCGGCGTGGACGTCCGGAGCGATGCGAACACCTTGGATATGCGTGACTTCTTCCGCGGTGCGCTCCTCGATGGGAATATGCTCTCCGTCCGGGATTGACAGGTCAAACGTGGAGATGGGTGCCGCAATATAGAACGGAACGTTATTTTCCTTGGCCAGTACGGCAATCTGATAGGTGCCGATTTTGTTGGCGGTGTCGCCGTTTGCCGCGATGCGGTCTGCCCCGGTAACAATCGCCCCCACTTTGCCGGTCTTCAGAAAATGGCCGACCATGTTATCCGTAATCAGAGTAAGGGGAATACCGCCACGATGAAGTTCCCACGCCGTAAGGCGCGCGCCCTGAAGATACGGACGCGTTTCGGGTACGAGCACGTGCAGCTTGCGCCCTTGTTCGAAGGCAACGCGAATCACTCCCAACGCCGTGCCAATCCCGGCCGTGGCCAGCGCGCCCGCATTGCACTGCGTCATTACCTGGCCTTCCTTGGGCATAAATTCCGCGCCAAAGCGGCCAATGGCTTCATCCATGGCCAGCTTTTCCCGATGAACTTCCCGGGCTTCTTCGACCATTGCCTTGCGGATAGAAGCCAGGTTCGCGTGAGACTGAAGCAATTCCTCGAAGCGGCGCTTCATGCGGGCCAAAGCCCAGAAAAGATCAACCGCCGTGGGGCGCGTCTTGGCGAGGGTATCGCAGATGATAGGAAATTCTGCTTTCAGGGCGTCGACCGACGTGGCGGAAGATCTCTGCACGCCGATTGCGACTCCCATCGCGGCTGCCACACCAATGGCCGGCGCGCCACGAATCACCATTTCGCGGATGGCTTTGGCGACCTCGCGGTAGTCCGAGTAGGTGTAGCGGATCTCTTCGGCCGGAAGGCGACGCTGATCGAGCATCACCACGCCTTTTTCGGTCCACTCAATGGGCTGCGCAACGTACATGCTTTAGGAATCCTCTCTTTCCATTCTATCGAACGAGGGCAAATTCGAGCCGCTCAATGATGCGCGGGAACCTGGGTGAAGCCGTGCGTGGCAAGAATCAGGCTGGCCCCGATCAGGGAGTTGTATCCGAGATGCATCAGATAGCTGGCAAACACGCTCCCCGTGCGCGCGCGAACCAGAGTAAAGATGATGCCAACCAAAGACATCACTGCAATCAGGCTCTTTGCGCCACCAAGCTGCGGGCCATGCATGAGGCCAAACAGGATGCCGGTCACCACAACGCTCGGCAGAATCCCAAACCACCGGGCAAACATGGGATACAGATAGCCGCGAAAAATCGTTTCCTCGGCCAGGGGAGCGACAAGCACGGCTGTTGCGACAAACAGCATGGCTGTCTGCTTGAACTTGAAAACCTGCTCGATGGGCGTATTTTCCGGTGTCTGGATGACGGAAGTCAGCGCAAAAACCAGCAGAGACAGTCCGCAGCCCGTGAAAAAGTAGATCAGCGGATGCCTCGGCAATCCGTCACTTCCTAAAGGGAGCCTGCGCCAGCCAAGCGTCTGCCAAAACGGCTGCCCGCGCAACAGCGCCAAGGTTACATAAAGGAAAAAGAGGAGAAGTACATAAATCGCGATGGTGCTGCCAATGGTCACGATCGGCTTGGACAGCATGTAGTCTTCAAGTTGCTCAGTCGTCATCTTCTGCTGGGGCGCATAGAGAGAAACAAAAACAGCCTGAACGGAAAAGATGCTGATCAGGATGAAAAATAGAAAAACCACCAGGTGCTGCCACGACCAGGAGATCTGCAAGTCGGGTGGGTAGACACGCTCGGCAGGTAAGGGTGGGACACGCTGCTCTACTGCAAACGCCCCGGCGCTTTCCGGCGGGGATGGAGTCGTCAGGCCGATTTCTTCTTGTGACCCGGCTTTCTGTGAATTGTCGCCCGCCTCTTGGGGCGGCGGGATCTCTTCGAATGGATTCATCACTTGGTGCGCTTTCTGGCAGCCGGCCATCCCGCCACGAGTGCGGCAGCCAGGAGGGGGAACAGGAGTTCATGGTGCCCGGTGATCGCAAAACCTCGCGAAACATTGCCTTTCTCTCGATTGGATGCCGCTGTGGGACGTTTCACGACATTCCTGACAGGACGGTAATGCTGAATGAAGTCGAAATTTGCAGTTGTGATGGAACGCAGGGGAGTGCCCAGATTGCGCGTCACCGAGACCGCTTTCAAGAACACTTCGGGCAGTAGCACGGCAGAGCCCCAGTTCAAATAGACACCGCCGGAATCCATCTTTTGAACCAGCGCGCAGAAGAGTCGGAAGTCATGCATGGAAGCGGAGCCGAGCGCGGCGCCATCCACGGAAGGATGCATATGCGGGATATCTGTGCCGATGGCCAGATGCACCGTAACCGGTATGCCTTTTTTGTAGGCCGAGACAAGCACGCTCAGCTCAGGATGCTTCGGCTCGACAATGCCGCTCGTGAGATACTGTCCGGCCGCTTCGCCGCAACCGATGCGCACCCGGTGGGCAAGCTTGGCGATTTCATTGATGCCCCAGCCGGTTTCTTCCGCCATGCCAAACTCGCCCTTGCCGAGAGAAGCTTCCACGTCTTCGGACGTGCTTCCCGCCATGGCAAGTTCGAAATCATGGATGAGCGCGGCGCCATTCATGGCTAGGCCCGAAACGTAGCCTCTGTTCATCAGATCGATGAGCACCGGAGCGAGTCCGACCTTGATGACATGGCCGCCGATGCCCCAGAGAATGGCGCGTTTCCGCCGGCGTGCCGCATGGATTGCTGCGGCAATGTCTCGCAAATCTCGAGCCGCCAGAATATTCGGCAACGAATCCAGAAACTTTGTGACCGAAGCGCCGCGCGGCGTTGATTTCGCAAGATCCCTCGCGGCGACTCTGCTTTTGCGCGCGGCAAGCGGATAGGTCCGCACACCGCCGAGGGTTACCGGTTGAATGGGATACACACTCATGCAGGTCTCATTACTGTACGAAGGAAAGCGGCGGACACGCAAGCATACGAATGGGAAAGGCCGGGCATTAGGCACCCTTTTGATCGCCGTTGCCTTGCGCAGCCGATGCGCCGTTCATGTGAAGCACGCGAGCGAGCGCCTGGCCCGTATACGATTTCTTCGTGCGCGCCACATGCTCCGGCGTTCCCTGAGCAACGATCCGACCCCCGCCCTGACCGCCTTCGGGGCCGAGGTCGATAATCCAGTCCGCCTGTTTGATGACGTCCAGATTGTGTTCGATGATGAGAACGGTGTTGCCGAGGTCGACTAACCTTTGAAGGACGTCGACCAGCTTGCGTACGTCGTCAAAATGAAGGCCGGTCGTGGGCTCGTCCAGAATGTAAATGGTACGGCCCGTCTGGCGTTTGGAAAGTTCCCGCGCCAGTTTGATGCGCTGGGCTTCGCCACCGGAAAGGGTAGTGGCGGACTGCCCCAGTTGCACGTATCCCAAACCGACTTCCACCATGGTGGCCAGTTTCTGCTGTACGTGCGGAATGTTCTCGAGCAACTTCAACGCGTCGGTGGCAGGAAGATTGAGGACGTCATTGACGCTGTGCCCTTTGTACCGCACGGCAAGGGTCTCGGCATTGTAGCGGCGGCCGCGGCAGACTTCGCACGTGACATACACATCAGGCAAAAAATTCATTTCAATGCGCCGCAAGCCTTCACCCTGGCAGGCTTCGCACCTTCCGCCTTTCACGTTGAAGCTGAAGCGTCCCGGCTTATACCCGCGTTCGCGCGATTCGGGCAGCATGGCAAACAGTTCTCGAATCGGCGCGAACACTCCGGTATAGGTGGCGGGATTGGACCGCGGCGTCCTCCCGATCGGGGCCTGATCGATTTCGATCACTTTGTCGATGTGCTCGATTCCAAGGATCATCTTGTGTGCCCCGGGTGGCTCCATGGAGCGATAGAGCTTTTGTGCCAGCGCGCGATAGAGAATGTCATTGACCAACGTTGATTTTCCGGATCCGGAAACGCCGGTCACCACCGTGAAGAGCCCGAGAGGCAGGGCGATGTCGACGTCTTTCAAGTTGTTGGCATGCGCGCCGAGAATCTGAATACTCTTGCCGTTCGCACTGCGGCGCTTGCCTGGCACGGCGATTTCCGCTGCTCCGGAAAGATAGCGCCCTGTCAGCGAATCGGGAGCAGCGGCAATTTCCGCCGGCTTGCCCGTTGCCACCAGGTGCCCACCCGCATTGCCCGCCCCCGGACCGAGATCGACAACGTAATCGGCGCGTCGAATGGTGTCTTCGTCGTGCTCGACGACCAAAACCGTATTGCCTAGATTCCGAAGCCGCTCGAGCGAATTCAGGAGCCGGTCGTTGTCTCGCGCATGCAGGCCGATGGACGGCTCATCCAGCACATAGAGCACTCCACGAAGCCGAGAACCAATCTGCGTGGCGAGGCGAATTCGCTGGGCTTCGCCGCCCGAAAGGGTGGCGGCAGAGCGCTCCAAGCTCAGGTAGCCAAGGCCTACGGCCAACAAAAAGTCCAACCGCTCGGCAATTTCGCCGAGCGGCCTCGCGGCGACTTCCTTCTGGCGCGGCGACAACTGCGAAAGGATCTTGTCCACGGCGGGACGAGCGTCGCTGAGCGCCAGGGCCGTGAAATCGGCTATGGACCAGCCACCCAGCTTCACCGCAAGCGATTCGGGACGCAGGCGGCGGCCGAGACAGGCACTGCAAAGCGTAGCCGACATGTACTGAGTCATCCACTCTCGGTAAGAGTCGGAGCTAGATTCTTCAAAATTGCGCTCCAGGAATTTCAAAATGCCCTGGAAGCGAAATCCCTTGTCCCTGCTTGCGGATTTTTCACTGCCGTCCCCTGCGGCCCTTCTTCCCCCAGACGGAGGATAGCCATACAACAAGAGATTCTGCACTCGGGCAGGGTATTTCTCGAAGGGCGTGTCCAGGTGGAAGCCGTGGGCATATGCGCCAAGTTCGAGCGTGCGCTTCAAGATTGCGGAGCCCGAACCGGGACCGAGCCCACCGTCAAACAGCGGGCGCGTCCAATCCACAATCACCTTCGCGGGATCGAAATCATATTTGGAGCCAAGCCCGTGGCATTCCGGGCAAGCGCCGTACGGTGAATTGAAACTGAACGAACGCGGCTCCAGCTGCGGTACGGAAAGCCCGCAATCGGGACAAGCCAGCTTCTCAGAAAAGGTGTGCTCGTTGCCCCCTACAACGGCGACGGTCACCAGGCCCTGTGCCAGCTTCAAGGCTGTGGCAATGGATTGCTCCAGGCGCGAAGCGACGCCCTGTTTCACGAGCAAGCGGTCGACGACCACCTCAATGGTGTGGTTCTTCCGCTTGTCCAGCACCGGTGTCTGGTCGAGCGGCAAAAGCTCGCCGTTGATGCGAACACGCACGAAGCCATCCTGCGCAAGCTTCTCAAGCTCTTTGCGATAGGCTCCTTTGCGTCCGCGCACGATGGGCGCGAGGATCATGATGCGGTCATCGGGCTTACAAAGTTCGCCCTGAAGAATTGCCTGGACAATCTGCTCGCTGGACTGCCGTGTGATGGGTTTGCCGCAGTTCGGGCAATGCGGCACGCCGACCGAGCTGTACACGACGCGCAGGTAATCGTAAATCTCGGTGATGGTACCGACGGTAGAACGCGGCGAACGCGTAGTGGTCTTTTGCTCGATAGCAATCGAAGGAGACAGTCCCTCGATTACGTCCACTTCCGGTCGCTCCATTTGGTCGAGAAACTGGCGAGCGTAAGCGGAAAGAGATTCGACGTACCTTCGCTGGCCCTCGGCGTAAATGGTGTCGAACGCGAGCGATGACTTGCCTGAACCGGACAGCCCAGTTATGACGGTCAGCGAGTTACGGGGAATTTCGAGGCTGATGTTCTTAAGGTTGTGCTGTCGCGCGCCCCGCACAACCAGTTTGCTGAGAGCCATAAGAAAAAGCGCTCCCTCCACAGGAGCTCTGGCACCCAGTGAATAGAATGGGCCCAGTATAGTCTTTCAACATAGCAACTGCGGCATGGAACGGTCAAGACGATGGGAAGCGCGAACGCGGAGCGAAGGAGGAAAGAATTTCGCAACTGACAGGTGCAGAGTAATTTTTTCCCCGGAGGTAGCGCATTTTTACAAGGCAGCGGAGTTTAACGTGTTGAAAGCAGGACAGTAACATTGGTCCATCGCTTGCAGCTTTCTGCGCGTGGGGGAGACGAGCCGAGGATCCCTTTAGGGGATTGAGGGCTGGGCCGGTTCGTTCTTCCCCTCACCCTCCTTCTCCGATTCGACCCGTGATATGCCTGGGTCGAGTTCACTCCGAGATCTGCCGTAGGATTTGACCCCACGCCAAAGGTGCCGTCCAGCGTAGACGGTGGGCGAATCCCTTTCTGGAAAATCAACAGAAGGACTTCCTCTCATCCATTTTTTCCCGTGAGCTTTCTCAAAGCGGCAGCGCTGGCGCGCTGATACGATGGGACGGGCTCGTCGAAAGGCGGTGGTCTGTTTGCCGGTTGGACGCCCACGGTCTGTTTCAAGTTTCGTTCGAGCAGCTGCTTTTCATCACCTGCAGTGTAGTAATCCACGGGGCAGTCGCTCCTTGCTGCAGCGGGCGCCTGGAGCGCTGTCCGGAATGCTTTGGCGAAATAGATTTGAGTTCGCTCTGTATAAGACATCGAACGATGGTTGCAGGTGCTCGAAGCGGGCGGAACCACCCACAGCCGTCCTTATCCGGAGTTGAGCCCCCCCGACGACACGGAATGAAAAAATTGGCAACCAACCGGGCTTATTCATTGGCTCTTTCGAAGAAATGGGAGCAAGGCAGGAGTTACAAATTCTTGACTTCGAGCATATAATCTCAGCTCATGGCATCCGAAACAAAAACCGTTAAAGCCCCGGGTATGGTTCCCGATGAGCAGAAGCAGGAGCCTCGCTCCAAGGGAATTACCACGGCGCGGAAGAAGAAGCCGAAGGAACTGGCGGTTATCACCGAATGCTGTACGGGTTGCGCCGGCTCGCCCGCTTGCGTGGAGTACTGCCCGGTCGAGGACTGCATGTTCTGGGTGAGTGACGAAGACAACCCTCCGTTCGGCCGCATTCAGATTGACCCTCTTCTCTGCATCGGCTGCAAGAAATGTCTCAGCAAGGGTCCGGATGGCTGTTTCCTGGATGGCTGTCCGTGGGATGCCATCGTGATGGTGGATATTGCGGAAGTTGAAAGGGAAGTCGGGCCGATGACCTATTAGATTTGGCGTTTTGCTGTTTACGGCACTGAATTCATTTCCAACTCAGGGGCACTCTACGGATGGGTGCCGGAGTCCGAGGGTCTGTGGGTTGCCCTGTCCCGGATGGCTTTTTCCGTCGATGACGCCTGCTGGCGCACGCGATCAGAAATCTCGGGTAGCTCGCGTTCATAGGGGAGGATCGCGGGCAGGTCATCCAACTGGCCAATGAGATAAAGGGCTCGCAGGGCTTCCCAAACCTGGTCGTCCGCAGGGGCGACGGTTGCGATTTCGTCTCCCGGGGAAACGTATGTTCCCCTTTGCGCGGCGAGAGTCCGGATGCGCCCACTGATCGGGGAGCGCACTTCGCTGCTCTGCTGGCCATGTTGCAGCTTGGCAATGACGCCGCCTTGATGGATGGGTGTTCCGATTTTGTCTGTGTCACTTACCACCCCCGACGCAGGAGCGGTAATTAGGGCTGGCTGCAACAGCGCGACGATCTGAGCGCGGCCCGATGCATCGCCGAAGCGCACCAAAGAGAGCGCGGCGTTCCCCCGCACGAGAGGAGAAGAATCTCCCAGCATTATCAATAGGGTTTCGTGGAAGGCAACGTCCACGGTGTCTTGCCCCATGACCCAAGCGTCGGTGTTGCGCACCTCTTCCACCGGATTGGAGGCGAGACGGACGAGGTCTGGATGCCAACGTCTGGCGCCTGGTTCGTGGCGCCCCATGCGCTCACCTACTTGTACAAGCGCATGCTGGATGTGCCGCGGATGCTTCTGGTCGTTCAAATATTCGGTGATCTGCTCGTCCGTGAGAAAGCGTCCGAACCAGGTACTCCACCAGAACAAAAACGGCATCAGGACGAGGAACCAGGCCGTCAGAAAAAAGAGTAGGCGCTTCCAGTTGTACATGCGGTAAGCCGCAGGCTGCGGCGGGGATTCTGGCGCGATGCTTTCAGGTGGATGACCTGAGTTTGACGGAGGGGGTCGACTGGCCATGTATTCTCTTGGACACTAGCTCGCTTTGGGAGCGGGAGACCCTTTGCCGGCCGCGCCTTTTTCCTTATGGAGAAAGGACAGAAGTCCGCGGTCCTGCAACTCCCAAAACACGTTTAAGAAGGACATACCCGAGAGGGAGAGCAGGATAAGGCTCATGAAGAGACCGTCGACGGTCATGATCCACCCGGCAACAAAAATCCACGCAATTCCCGCGAGAGGAACAATGCAAAAAACGATGGCCATCAAGAGTGTTGCGGCTCGCAAGAGACCTCCTTCAGCCATCTTGATTCTTAACTCCGTACCAGCCAGACAGGTATTCAGGAAACCGCAGCTAGACCACACTTGGTCGCAGCTCACATGCGAAACGGTCCCCCAAAAGGGGTGGGGACAGTTTTCCCTGCCCCCAGCGGATTCATACCTGCTGCTTTCATTGCTTAAAAGTGACATCCACGGTCTTGTTCTCTTTGGGGGCGAGCGTCACTTTCAAATCCTGCTCTCCTAGCTTTTCCTGCACAAAGGCCAGCGTGTAGTCGCCCGGCGGCAGACCTTTAATTTCGAACTTGCCGTCCGGCCCGCTCACGGCATAGAACGGATTTTTCACCACGCTGATAAACATCCTCATCCAGGGATGCTGGTTGCACTTCACGGGTAGCATGATCTCTTCCCGTGCGAAGACTTTCTCCAGGGGAGCCGTTTGCGGCGCTTGCGATTCATTCCACTCACGGTTGTCTTTAGGAGTCGGGTGAATGTTGTGTGTGGTCGGATCACTGTTGATGACCCGGATGGTCTGCCCGGCCATCACACCCAGCCCATGCGGATGGTACTTACAACCGCGCTGGTCCACCACGACGGGTTCCTTCGGAACTTCGAAGGCGCGATTGTCAAGACCCTCTTTCACGTACACGAACACGTTCGCAAGATCGCCGCCATTCACAACGATGTTTTCGGCCGTGTTGGGGCCTTTGCAAGCAGGATCCTGGCTCATGTCGATCACCGCGGCCTTTGGCGGGACACCGTCGAATTTTACGGTACCGCTGACGCTGCCGGCCGTGGCGGGATCGATGGGCGTGGCCGTGGCCGCGGGCGCCGCAGGGGGGGCCGCGGGCTGCTCTTCGGTTGCCTCCTTTTTGCCACATCCTCCAAGAAGGGCAAGCCCCAAAACGCAAGGCAAGCCCAAGTGCGTAAACCGATTCTTCGTTTTCATGACGTCGCTCTGCCTCTCTTGATATTAAAAAGTTCCTACAAAACAAAATCTTAATTTCGGCCGTTACGCCCCGCGCTATTGCTGGTTTTTCCTCCGGATGGCGGACTGGCGCTAGCTGCCGGGCCGTGGCCCATCGCTGCGCCCACGCGCCGCTGCTCTTCCGTGGTGAGCTGGAGAATATAATCCACCAGCAGCTTTGTCTGATCCTTGTCGTATCCCTGGAACGAGGGCGGTGTCGGGCCAGCGAATACCCAGTGGCTGTTCTCGCGCTTGAACAAGCCGGAAGGCATGGAGGTGCCCGGGCTGATGGCTTGCGGGTCGATGATCCAACGCTCCAACCAATCCGCTTTCAAGCGCCCTTTCGCCTGAAGGAGGTTTGGAGCTGTTGCTATTCGATCGTGCGCGGGATCGCCAGTGGCGTGACATTTCAAGCACGGCGCAGCGTTGCTGGTGAAAAGGCTGCGCGCCATCTCTGTCTCCTTCGCGGTGAGCATCGGGATTTCCTGCGGAATGTAGGGGAATGGCTGCCGTGAGAGCGCCTGGAAAAACCGCACGAGTTTGCCTAGTTCGTTTTCGGAGAAGGAGAACGTGGGCATGCGCACCTGCAGATAAGTACGCAACCCGTTGCGATTAGTGTCCTGATCGTTGAGCGCGGGATTATGCAGGAAATTCAACAACCAGTTTGGATCCACACGCGCGCCTTCCGTATAAAGCTTGGGAGGCAGCTGTTCCTGCCCGTCCGGCCCCTGATAGCGCGCCATGGACATCAGCGAGGAGCGCTGGCCCGGGAGAAGCTGGTGGCAGCCCATGCAGTTGTATTTCTTGACGACCCACCAACCCTCTTGAATGTCGCGGCGATAATCAAGCGGCAGGTATTGATAACCAGGGGGAAGAGGACTTTCCTGGCTGCCCATGAGGAAAGTGGTGAGAGCCCGAATCTGTTCCTTGGTCAAGTGAACATTGGGCATGCGCAATTTTTCCGCATCTGGCTTGATTTTTCCTTTGTCCCAGATATTGGGCTCGGCGAGCTTATGCTCGAAGAAGCCCTTGTGATCGTACCAGGGCCCCTTGGCGGGACCTTCCGGCAGCCGCGCAAGGTCTTCCGGATCGGTGATCGGTTCACTGCCGCCGCGTTGCGCAACTTCCGTCAGTAGCGCGAAATCCAGTCGCTCCACCGGCTTGCTGCCCTCGAATGTTAATTCCGTGCCGATGCGGCCTTCCTCCTCGAGGCCGGAGATTTCGTGACATCCGGCGCAGCCATAGTTGCGAATCCACTTCTTGCCTTCCTCCCGCAAATTTGGGTCATCCATGAAGGCGGCTTCGGGATAGGTTGACGGCTCTTTTTTCTTCAAGGTAATCAGATAGCTCGCGACGTCTTCTGCATCCTGGGGTGATAGCCGAAGGCTGGGCATGACCGTCATGTTTTGCACTTGCAGTTCGTGACCGTCATTCGGACAGCGGGAGTGCTCCAAGTCAAAGACAAAGGGCAGGCCCTTCTTCTTGTAATCTTCAGGGCCAATGTCCTTTTTCTCGTAGAAGCAGTAAGGCCGCGTGCGTTCGCGGGCGTTGTGAACCCACCGCACCAGGTAATCGTAATTGTCCTTCTCCCCGACGCGCGTGAGATTTGCGGCAAACGTGCCGCCCTGCATCTGTTCGCCCTCCCCGATGGAGTGGCATGCCAGGCAACCGCGCGTTTCGAACAATTCCTTCCCATGAGCCGCATTGCCTGGCGGATGTTTCGGCAGGGGATCCGTCAAGGCCGACTGCCAAATATAAGCGGCGATGGCTTTGATTTGATCGTCGTTCAGGCGGAAGTTCGGCATCTTCGTAGTGGGACGGAAGTCGGTAGGCTTCTTTAGCCACACGGGAATCCAATTCTTATTGAGTTTGAGCCGCACATCCTTCAGATTTGGGCCGACCTTCTTAACGTCTTGCAACAGGCTCTTGGTGGTCCGGTCGAGCTGGACAATGCGCAAATCCATTTTACTGTTGTCGACTTTCAGGGCCACGGCGCGATCATTCAGGCGATTGGCTTCTTCGTTGCTCGTGGCGGCATCCGCCTGCTTCATCAAATAACCCGCTTCCTTGAGGTGGTCCCTCTTCTCCTGTTCTAGTTGTTTGATCTGCTGGCCGATGGAAAGCAGATCCTCGGGCTCCTTGTCATAGCCCTGGTAACGATGGCATCCCATGCAGCCACGTTGACGGTACAAATCTTTTCCTTCGCTCAGGGTCCAGCCCACGTCGTCAACCACCAATACCATATCCGCCGAGTGGCAGCCCTGGCAGCCGGCTTCCATATTGCCGCGCGGGAAAAGCGGCCAGAGCCAGTGTTCATAAGTCCCGTGGGCCTTTTCCACGCTGGTGGTGGCGCGCCCATTTCCCTGATGGCAGGGGGAACAGCCGTACTTCTCCGGATCGTGAATCTTTAGCAGGTTCGGCTCGGGATGGCTGGTGAACGCCCGCGCGTATTGGTCGGGTTTCTTGCCTTTCAGCGACATTGCCTCTGCCGTGAGCTCGACCGGTTCCCGAATGCCCATATGACACGACTCACAGCGATCCACGATATTGGCGTCAGGCACATTGATCTGCAAGATCTTCGGGGTCCACTCCTCGGTCTTGTTCTGCAAGCCGGCAAGCTGCGATGGAGTGAGGGTGGTCATGTGGTCGGAGACGTAGGCATCGAGTTTTTGCTTGCGCTCATTGACCGGCTTGACGGCCTCACCGAGTTCCACACTTAGGTTGGTGCGCTCGTTTCTCAGGTCGTTGTATGTTTCTTCCAGTTGAGGGTAGTTATAATTCTTTTTCCTGCCGTCGGGAAATGTGACAGCGGCAACTTCCTGCTTGTACTTTTCAAGCGCTCTTTGTTTGCTCTGCTTCGAGGAGGCGTTGGTCTCGGTTTCGATGGCATACGTCGATGCGCCGACATACGCGCGGCGGTCGGTGAAGACGTTTTGCACCGCGAGGATTCTGGCGCTCAAGTCGCGCAGCTTTTCGTTGAGTTCCTTGATCCGCGGCGCGGAACTCTGCGTGACGGTTTCGTAATCCTGCTTGAGCTCGTCATAGTCCGCGCTGCTTTCGACGTCCTTCTCGACATCCCGGGACTTCGTCCGCGCGCTCTTGAGATATGTCGAATAGCGAGTCTTCCACTCGTGCTGAAAGGCCTTCCAGGGGCGCTGGCCGAAATCCTCGTCCCAGAACGCCCAGAAAAGCGAGGCCATCAAGACGATCATCGCGATCAGATAATGGGGCGCGAGGGACTTGCTGACTATCGGATCATTGTCTAGGATGGGCTTATCGGGCACCATTTCCTCCTACACGTTGAACCAAGGCGTTATCCACACGTATTTAATGTGAAACAGAAGCCGCAAGAGCATCTTGATCGGCAAGCCAAGCATGGTTAGCAAAAAGACCATCAGGATGGAGTATTGCAGCAAGCTCATGCGCTTGTAGTCCTTGGGATTATTCCTGCGGAAGCAGGCGTGCACGCCGATACCGCCCAGGGTGTAAAAACCTCCAACCACAAGCGCGCCGAACATGCCTTTCCCCCAATTCGAGGTAATCCCAAATATATCCGGCAGGTCTCGATTTACCTCGTAAATAAGTCGGTTATGGTCCCAAGTCTGTCCGGGCCAGAACCACTGCCAGCCGGGACCGCGGATAAAGGTCCCGATGAAAATCATGGAGACCCATAAAATAATGAAACCGAAAAGAAAAGTTCCAATGGCAAATTTGCGCTGCTTCCAGGTGTAGTAGCCGCAACCCAGCGGGTTGGTATCTATATACGGTATGACCATCAGCCCGATGATAATCAGCGTGGGCATGACCACCCCGGCGATCCACGGATCGAAGTAAACCAGCATCTCCTGCAATCCCAGGAAATACCAGGGCGCTTTCGCCGGATTCATGGTCAGGTTCGGATTTGCGGGCTCCTCTAGCGGTGCATTCAACGTGATGGACCAGACCATCAGAATGATGGTGACGATAATGGCCGCGAGGAATTCCACCCGAAGCAGGAAGGGCCAGACATGCACTTCCTTTTGCCAACCGGCCTGGAAGGGCCAGGCTTTCCGATGATGGGTCTTCGCCAGGGCCGCATCGCCTTCCAGTTGCTCGATGAGCAGATCATTCGCATGGGCCTGTCTCCAGGCGAGATAAATATAGAAGCCAAGCAGGGGGATCATGGCGATGATGGGCACGTTGTCCGGCGCCGAGAGGATTGCCCACAATTGTTTCCAATCCATGGCTATCGCTTTTCCTGCTTGACTTCGGAGTCCAGCACTACCGCGGCGGGGCCGGAGATGCCGCCATCCTTCCGAACGCGCCAGAAGTGCAGAATCATGAAGATCGAGGCCACGATGGGAATGCCGATGCAGTGCCAGATGTAGGAGCGCAGCAATGCGTTGGCGTCCACGATGGAACCGCCTAGAAGGCCGAATCGAACATCGTTGTAAGGAGTCATGCCCAACTGCGGGCCGAAGGGGCCTTCATGCCCGAGGAGCGGAGTGGCGCGTGCCATGTTGGTTCCCACGGTTACGGCCCAAAAGCCGAGTTGATCGTCCGGCAACAAATAACCGGTGAAGGAAAGCAGCAGCGTCAGTACAAGAAGAATGACGCCGACATTCCAATTGAACTCGCGTGGCTTTTTGTAGGAGCCGGTGAGAAACACGCGGAACATGTGCAGTTCCACCGCAATCACCATCAAGTGCGCGGCCCAGCGGTGCATGTTGCGCAACAATTTGCCGTAGGGCACGTCGTGCTCCAGGTAGAGCACATCGCGGAAAGCCTGAACCTTGCTCGGATGGTAGTAAAACATCAACAGGACACCGGTCAAAGTGAGCACGATGAACAGGTAAAAAGTGATCCCGCCCATTCCCCATGTGTAGCTGTAGCGCACCGCGTCACGATTGATCTTCGCGGGATGCAAATGCAGAAAAACGTTGGAGAGGACGCCCAGGGCGCGGTTGCGCGGTGTTTCGTCGTGCTTGTGGCGGAAGATGGAGGTAAAAACCTGCGTTTTGGTAGGCTTCTTAAGGATTTCGACCTGGTCTTTGGCCTTCGCGGGCAGGTCGGTCTTAAGAGATTCGAAATCCTCTTGAACGCCTGCTTTGACGCGTTCGATCAAGCCCACGGACTTACCGTTCCTGGGGGTTGAGTCGTTCTCATCCGACATTTCGTTTGCTCCCGTTCGCCGGCTGTCCTGCACCGCACTTTCCTGCGGAACTGACGCCTCTCCGAGTCTGAAATCACCCTGTCAAAAATGATCCTGGGTCGTTGAAATGGCTGGGCTGTCCCTTGGGCCACTGAAAAAGCCGAGCAACATCCACGATGATCTGCCCATCGGGAGCCAACTCCACATGGGCGCGGTCCATGGGACGGGGCGCTGGCCCCTCGAAATTGACGCCCTCGCTGTCGTACCCGCTTCCGTGGCAGGGGCACTTGAACTTGTTCTCGCTGGCTTTCCAGTCGGGCGTGCAACCCAGATGGGTGCACCGCGCAAAAATGACAAAAATGCGATCGGGTGTGCGGTCCACCCAAATGCGGTACTTTTGCTGCCACTTCGTGTCCACGCCGAGCGCATAGTCTGAGGGATAGCCAATTTTGAACGAGGTGGGCGGTTCAAAGAGCGTGCGTGGCAGGAAAAAACGGAGGAAGGCGAGGAACCACGCCGTGAGGAAGCCCGTGACGGCGCACCACACGAAGCGGCGGCGCCGTTCGTTTACTTCACTCTGTTGCGGGCCGACCGTGGCCAGGCCAGCAGCGGCCGCGGCCTTGGAGGTTCCTACGGCTGGAGAACCAACATAACTTGTCGCTGCTTTACCGCCGGCAGCGGATTTGCTCGGTGTGTCGGATTTCGCTTTTTCCGAGTCGGATTCCGGGCCCGCCATGCGATGCCTCCTAGATGAGCGTGTCTCGAAGCCAGTTCGTGGCCGTGGTCGGCGCGTTCAATTTCCCCTTAAGTAAAAGCTGGTGATTTCTGCTCCAATCATGCCTTGAATGAGAAATCTCACATTTGAAGCCGAATTCTTGTTCAAAGAAATCGGATGCGACGACTGCAGGCTAGTCCGAGGTTCTGCGAGTGTGCCAGAAGGGAGTGAGCCAGAGGCGGGGTGCTTTGCGAGACATGCAACACCCATTAAAGAAAAACCAAACTTTCGGGCTTTCCCAGCATGATGGCAATTCCTAGAGTGGTTATGGATCGAAGAGCGGCTTGGTATGGCACCGGCCGACATCCTGGGGCCGTCAATTTTGAAGAGAATCGAACAGTTTCCCGAGATCCCCAACATTTTCAACGGACCCCCAAAAACGAATCGCATCTTACTTAAATGAAATAAATTCGTCAATGCGTGTTTCTGCGTGTTTCTGGGCTGCGTGTTTCTGGGCGTGTTTCTGGGTGTGTCGTGTTTCTGCGTGTTTCTACCGGCGCCAATAAGCCAATAAGATGACTGCTCACCTCTAAAAGCAAATGGAGAGAGAGGAACGCTCAGTTCGCTCAGATGAAGCTGCTTGCGCACGAAAAAAGCTATGATAAACTTAACCGTCCTCAGGGGATTTCACGGGTTTCCGAGTGCGAAGGGCCGCAGTTTTGACCTGGGAGGTCTCGCGCAATGGGCCTCGTTCTTCTGATCGTCATTTGCATCATCACGTTCACCAGCATTTTTTTCTTCCTCGCCAGGACTTGGTGGTTCCCTGCCGGCGCGGCGGCGGCAGCGGCAGCCCTCGACCATCAGTTTGTGAATACCGGGGTGGCCATGGGGATCGCTTTCGTTGTCGCACAGGTTGGGCTGGGGCTGATCCTCTGGAAGTACCGCGACCGCGGCTCATCGGGAGGCGCACAATACTACTCCGGCGAAACACACTCGGAGATCCTGGTGATTGTGTTAGCTGCGATAGGGTTTATGGCTATGGACATTGGTGTAGATGTTCTGGGCGGGCATCTCTGGGCTGCAGAACGATTCCGCCCGGCAGAGGCCGGGGCGACAAAGGTTGAAGTTAACGCCATGCAGTTTGCGTGGTATTTTCGCTATCCGGGGCCGGACGGGAAGTTCGGCGCAACCACGCCGGAATTGGAAGACGCTTCGTCAGGGGGGGAAGGAGCCATCGGTCTGGACTCCAGAGACCCAGCGGCTAAGGACGATATAGTTTCTGGCATCATGGTGGTTCCGGTTAACCGCGAAGTCGAAGTGATTCTGCGCGCCCACGACGTGGTTCACAGTTTTGCGGTTCCCGCCATGCGCTTCAAGCAGGACGCCGTCCCGGGGTTGGCCATCCACATGCACTTCACTCCGACCCGGACAGGCGATTTTGAACTTCTCTGCTCTCAACTCTGCGGGCTCGGGCACTACAAGATGCACGGCATAGTCCGCGTTGTGACAAATGAAGAGTTCGACAAATGGTTGGCAGCGAGGGAGGCAGAGAAACAATAACATGGCTACTCACGAATTCGCTGCCGAAGCATCCCACGCGCACGCGGCACCGCAGGGTTTCATTCGAAAGTGGATCTTTAGTCTCGACCATAAAGTTATCGGCCTGCAATATTTCTTTCTGGCGCTGGCCTCCGTTTGCGTGGGAATGTTTCTCTCCCTGCTGATGCGCATCCACTTGATCTGGCCCACGGCCGTCTTGCCGTTCCTCGGCGAGATCAAGCCCGAAACCTACTTGAGCCTTGTGACCATGCACGGCACGATCATGGTGTTCTTTGTGCTTACGACGGCGCCCCAAGCGGGTTTTGGAAATTATTTCCTGCCGATTCAAATCGGCGCTCCGGACATGGCGTTTCCGGTCCTCAATATGCTTTCGTTCTGGACGACCTTCCTTGCCTTCGTTGCTGCGGTGACTACTTTCTTCGTGATCGGTGGCGCCCCACTGCACGGATGGACCGGCTATCCTCCGCTCAGCGCTTTGCAGGCTGCTGGGCCGGGCGAGGGACTAGGCGCGGATTTATGGGCCATCAGTATCGCCCTCTTCTGTGTAGCTTCTCTGATGGGTGCGCTCAATTTCATTACCACCACTCTCGATATGCGAGCGAAGGGCATGTCCTTGATGCGCATGCCGCTGACCTGCTGGGCGTGGTTTCTCACCGCGGTTCTTGGTCTCCTAGCTTTCGGCGTGCTTCTCTCCGCTTGCATACTTCTTTTAATGGATCGCAACATCGGGACGAGTTTCTTCGTGCCGCTGGGCACGATCAACGGGCAGGTCACCGCACATAAGGGCGGTTCTCCTCTCTTGTGGCAGCATTTGTTCTGGTTCTTCGGCCATCCGGAGGTGTACATCGCGATCTTGCCAGCCATGGGGATTTGTTCTCAGGTCCTTTCCGTCGCCTCGCGTAAGCCGGCCTTCAGCTACAAAGCCATCCTTCTCTCCATGCTCTCGATCGTCACTTTGAGCTTCACCGTATGGGGTCACCACATGTTCATAAGTGGGATGAGCCCGTATTCGGCTTATGGCTTCTCAATCACGACGATGGCCATAACCGTGCCTTCCGCCATTCTGACCTTCTGCTGGCTGGCGACCTTGTGGCGCGGGAAGATCCAGTTCACCGCCCCGGCTTTGTTCGGCATTGGTTTTGTTTCTCTCTTTGTCTCCGGGGGAGTCACCGGGCCCTTCCTTGCCCAGCCCGCGCTGGATATTCCACTGCACGACACTTATTTCGTGACCGGCCACTTTCATCTCATTATGGGCGTGGCCTCCATCTTCGGCATTTTTGCCGCTACCTATTACTGGCTTCCAAAGATGTTCGGGCGCATGTTCAATGAGAAACTGGCGCGGTTGCACTTCTGGGTCAGCTTCGCCGGCACCTACGCCATTTTCATGCCCATGCATTACCTGGGACTGGCCGGACATCCGCGCCGTTATTCGCAGCTCACCGAAGTCGGTTTTCTGCATGATTTGATTCCCTTGCAGAAGTTCATCACGTTCGCGGCGTTTATCACCATCGCCGGCCAGCTGATCTTCCTAGTCAATCTCTTCTGGAGCCTCAAGTTCGGCGCGAAGGCCAGCGACAATCCATGGGAAGCAACAACGCTTGAATGGACGACCGCAACGCCGCCTCCCCACGACAACTTTGGCGGACACACGCCCGTGGTTTATAACGGCCCTTACGAATACAGCGTGCCCGGTGCGCCCCGCGACTACGTAATGCAGACCGATCCTGAGATCGAACCGGCGCACTGATCATCTATATGGCAAGTTTCACTACAACCGCACCGGTAAACGTTCCCGAAATCTCCCTGAGCGAGGGTGGTCGTCCGGACCGCACGCGCCTACGACGCGCCAGGCTCGGCCTCATCGTCGCCGTGACGCCCATCCTCATGCTTTTTGTCTCTTTCACAAGCGCATATATCGTGCGGCAGGGACTCCCGACTTTCGATCCTCGCACCAATTCGCTCATACGCGATTGGATTCCTGTGCGACTTCCGTCGATTCTGCTTGTTAATACCTGCGTCTTGCTGCTCAGTAGCGTTGGAATGGAGCTGGCACGCCGGCAGATCAAGAACGAGGCGGCATTCGCGAGTGCTGCTCCGAACCCGGCGGTCTCGCCCACAAAAGCGAAGGGTTTGCCGTGGCTTTCGATGACTCTTGTCCTTGGACTCCTCTTCCTTTTTGGGCAGTGGACCGCGTGGCGGCAGTTGGCCGCCAATGGTTTCCATGTTGCCACTACTCCCAGCAGTTCGTTCATATATTTACTGACCGGGGCGCACGCCATCCACCTGATTGGTGGCGTGATCGCCTTGTTCGTGGCGTGCGTTGCTTCGTCGCTGCACCGCCCTGCGACGACGCGCAGCATTGTTGTGGATATCACCTCGTGGTACTGGCATTTCATGGCGGTCTTGTGGGTTTATATCTTGTGCTTGCTGAAGTTCGCGAGCTGAACGCTAACCGGGAGAGCGAACGTATGTCTGAAAGCGCTGTCTCACGACCGATGCCCTCGGTTTACGAACCATCGCTGTTTGGGACTTACTCGAAGAAAATCGGGATGTGGCTGTTCCTGGTCTCGGACTCGCTGACCTTTGGTGGGTTGCTGTTTGCTTATAGCTACGGGCGAATCTCCACCCCCAACTGGCCCACGCCGTTTCATTCGGAGAGCATCATTAACGCCACGGTGATGACTGCTTTTCTCCTCACCAGCTCTCTGACGATGGTCCTGGCGGTCCGCGCATCGGCCCATGGTGACGCCAAAGCGCAACGGCTCTGGCTGCTCGCCACCATGTTGTGCGGCACAGGTTTCGTCATTCTTCATGGACGGGAATGGAGCAAGTTGATCGCCGAAGGCCTGACCTTGCCGGTGTTCCCGGGCTCTAGAAGTGCAACCACTGGCGAGTTTGCCCATGTTGCCAAAATGGTTCCACAGTTTGCGTCAACCTTTTTTGGCTTGACCGGAATGCACATGCTTCATGTGACTTTGGGGGTGATTTACCTCGGCATCGTGGCTTTGCGCCGCAACTTCATCCCGATTCTGCTGGCCTGCTGGTTGGCCGCCTGGCTGGGAACGCCCGTCAACAGTCCCTTCCACTACGCTGCGCACGTCCTTTTGGTGGCAGCCATTATTTGCTCCGTTATTGTCTGGCTGAAACCGAAGGTCTATGACTCGTCCGACGTCGAAGTAGCTGGCTTATACTGGCATTTTGTCGACCTCGTTTGGATGTTCATTTTCCCTTTGGTGTATCTGATGTCGGCCAAGATTCTCTAGGAGCTGAAGGATTATGGAAGCCATTCAGACAGCCATCGCGGAACGCGTTGCCGAAGAACACCGCCACCACGGTAAGTCGCAATTCTTGTGGGTCTGGGGCGCACTGCTATTGATGACGGCAATCGAAGTTTACCTGACCTATCAGAATCTGCAGCCCGTACGCATGCTGACCATACTGTTGGGTCTCTCCTTTGTGAAGGCTGCACTCATTATCGGCTACTTTATGCATATGAAGTTTGAGGTATCGCGCATGAAGTGGCTGACCATGTGCACTCTAGTGGTTTGCCTGGCCTTGATGATGATCTTCTTCCCGGACGCCTTTCGAATTCTTTCCCTGGGGGTGCGATGAAACTCAGACAGGCGATTCTGATCGTAATACTCCTTGGGTGGACAGCGCCTGTCTTGGCCCAGGCTTGTGCCATGTGTTATGGCTCTGCCCAGGCCACCTCCAAGGGTGGGCAGCGTGCCATTAACAAAGGGGTGCTCGTGTTACTGATGCCTCCTATGGGATTTATGACGCTGGGCATGTGGATGGTGCGACGCTATGCACGGAAGAGGGATCTGGAGCAGTGCGATGGAGAGGAATTCGCGGAGTTTGCAAGGAGTTGGAAGTAAGCTTCGTTTCCTGAAAATGAGAGGCGAGACAAGCGCGTCGAACGCCCGGCGCGTGTTAGGAAAATGGACAGGTTTCGTGGCTGGTGACCTGACTGATCGGGGAGCGCACACCGCGATAGTCGATGCGCGAAATATAGTCGCTGAGAGTCATAAAAAGAAGTATCGCCAGCCAGAAGATCCCCGCAATGATGACCAACTGAGTCCGCCGCTGGGTATATTTTGCATGCATGAAAAAGAGCACAACGAGCGTAGCCTTCAGAGTAGCGATAACCAGGGCCACGACGATGTTGTATCTGCCGAGGTTGACGTACGCGGCAGAAACGGTGAGGCCCGTCAAGATCAGCAGCGAAGTGATGATCACCATGTATATGCCCGGCTTAACGATATGCTCGGTGTGTTGGTGTTCTGCCACGCGCGTCTCTCCCTATTTATGCCGGTCAATCAGGTATAGCAACGGGAAAAGATAAATCCAGACAATATCGACGAAGTGCCAGTACAAGCCCACAATGTCCACCGGCGTATTCCATTGTGGCGTAAATCGTCCCGCGAAGGATTGCCTCAAGAGCCAGAACAGCAGCCCGGCGCCAATCACCATGTGCAGGGCATGCAAGCCGGTCATTCCAAAGTACGCGGAATAATAAAGTTGCGCGTGGGAATTCAGATCTGGATCCGCCGCCTGGGCCTCGGCGATCTCCTCGCGCTCCACGGCCAACTCTTCGGGTTTTACGTCCTCGCAATTGCTGGGCTTATTCACGCAATAAGTGATATCGAAATTCCTTCCGGGAACCAAGTGGTGGTGGAACTTCTGGGCGTATTCTATGTATTTCACGCCAAAGAAAACAAATCCCAGAATAATCGTCAGCGCGAGGAACACCGAGATGAGCTGTTTCTTGCCAACCTGCGATGACCACACCGCCATGGCCATGGTGAAGCTGCTGGCAAGCAGGACCACGGTGTTTAAGCCGCCCAGCTTGAGGTCAAGCGTGTTGCTGCCCATGGCGAAGGCATGGAAGTACGTGTGACGGTTGATGGTGTAGGCAAGCATGATGCCGCCGAAAAACATCACTTCCGTGACCAGGAAGATCCACATCCCGAGCGAAGCACTATCCTTCTGCTGCTCGAGGGTCTTAAATTGTCCGTACAGTTCTCCGGTGCGATGCACTCCGCACTCCTCTGTCCGTCAGGTTCAGGCGCAAACGGCGCGCCTGCTATTCGTTCAATCGTCCCCGTGAGCCGGCGCGAGCGAAGGATTCACGGGCATATCCAGACCAAGTTCCGGCCGCTGATGAAAGTCATAAGGCTCCCAGGTCACCACCGGAGTTATTTCAAAATTTTCCGTCGGCGGCGGGGATGGCGTTATCCACTCCAGGCCGGTTGTGGGCCACGGATTAGGTCCGGCAACCCTGCCATAAAAGGCCGCCCAGGTAAGGTAAATCAACGGCATCAAATAGCCGATCGCGAGTATGGAAGACCCGGCGGTGGACATCACGTTGTAGACCTGAAATTCCGGCGGATACACATGATAGCGCCGCGGCATGCCGAGGTAGCCCATCAGGAATTGCGGGAAGAAGGTGAGGTTGAAGCCCACGAAAAGAATCACCGCAGCGACGCGCGCCAGCCACTCAGGGTACATGCGGCCGCTTATCTTTGGCCACCAGAAGTGCAGCCCGCCCAGGTACCCCATGATCGCGCCGCCCACCATGATGTAGTGGAAGTGGGCCACGACAAAGTAGGTGTCGTGGATGTGGATGTCCGTGCCCAGGCTGCCGAGGAACAATCCAGTCAGGCCGCCGATGAGGAACAGGCCAATGAAACCGAAGGCGTACAGCATCGGCGTGTCCAAGGAAATCGAGCCGCCGTACAGCGTGGCCGTCCAATTGAAAACTTTCACGGCGGAAGGAATCGCCACTAGAAAAGTGAGGAAGCTGAACGCCAGCGCAGCGTAAGTGGATTGCCCGGTGACGAACATGTGGTGCGCCCAGACCAGGAAGCCGATTATGGCGATGGCCAGGCTCGCGGCCGCCACGAAGTGATAGCCGAAAAGCCGCTTCCGCGCGAACGTGGGGATCAGTTCGCTGACAACGCCCATGGACGGCAGAATCATGATGTACACGGCCGGGTGCGAGTAGAACCAGAAGAGATGCTGGAACAGAATGGGGTCTCCGCCCATCGCCGGGTTGAAGAAGCCCAGGCCGAAGAGGCGCTCCATCCCTGCGAGCGCCAGGGTGATGGCCACGACCGGCGTTCCCAGGATCATAACCACCGAAGTGGCGTAATGAGCCCAGACAAAGAGCGGCAAGCGGAACCAGGTCATCCCTGGTGCCCGCATGGTATGGATAGTCACAAGAAAATTCAGCCCGGTAAGGATGGACGAGAACCCGACGATAAAAACGCCTATCACTGCCGGTGCCACAGCGGAATTCGAATACACCGTGCTCAACGGCGTGTAAAACGTCCACCCGGTGTCCAGGCCGCCGGACACCATGGAATAGAGCGTGAAGGCGGCGCCAAACACGTAGATATACCAGCTGAGAAGATTGATTTTCGGGAACGCGAGGTCCTTCGCGCCGATCATCAGCGGGATCAGGAAATTCCCAAGGACCGCGGGAATGGAAGGGATCAGAAAGAAAAAGATCATCGCCACGCCGTGCATCGTAAACATGCGGTTATATGTGTCCGCGGAAAGCAGCAGGCCGGAGGGCGTAAGCAGGTGCAGGCGGATCATCATCGCGAAGAAACCGCCGATAAAGAAGAAGAAGGTGACGGAAATCAGGTACAGGAGCGCAATGCGCTTGTGATCCGTGGTCAGCAGCCACGAACGGATTCCATAGGTGGCGTTCAGATAATGCTTCGTCGGCATTTGAAACGCCGGTTTATTCGCTTGCGTCGTCGGACTCATACTATTTCTTCCCCATGGCTGCTGGTGCAATTCCAGCGCCCTTAGTGGGCACAGGTTGCGACTGCAGGGACTTGATATAGGCGGTGAGATTTAGGATCTGCTCCTCGGTGACCAGTCCTTGGAACGTCGGCATCACCGGCTGATACCCGGCTACGATTTTGGCTTTCGGCTGCAGAATGGACTCGCGGATGTAGGCCTCATCCGCCGTAACCATCGATCCATCGGCAAGCAGAACTTGTGCGCCATACACTCCGTTCAACGAGGGCGCGCGGCCGCTGCCGTTGGCAAGGTGACAGGTGTTACAGGCCAATTGGGAGAATAATCTTTCGCCCGCCGATACCGGGTTTACGTCGCCCACCTCTCCGGAGAGCCAGGTGGCGTATTCCGCCGGATCCATGACAGTTACCCATCCGCCCATGACCGCGTGGTTGGTCCCGCAATATTGCGAACAGAAAAAGTGGTACCTGCCGATCCTGACGGGTCGAAACCACATGGTGTTGTACCGTCCCGGCACCACGTCCATCTTCACGCGAAATGCCGGTACGTAAAAATCGTGAATCACGTCTTCGCTGCCCAAAATCAACTTGATGTTCCGGTTTACCGGGATGTGCAGCTCGTTGATCTCCTTGCGCCCGTTCGGCTGCTGCAGCTTCCACATCCACTGCTTCCCGATCACATAAACGTCCAGCGTGTCCTTCGGTGCCGTGCGATAATTCACGTATACGACCGCGCCCCAGGCAAACATCCCGAGCGCCAGGATCAGCGGTATCACCGTCCAGCCGATTTCCAGCGCGTTGTTCCCCTCGATTTGAGCTCCGATTTCGCCGGACCGCTTCCGCCTGTATTTGACCGCCGCAAGGATAATCAGGAACGTCACCAATGTGCTGAAAAACACCGAGGTAATCAGGATAAACGAAAAGAGCGCATCCACATTTCCCGCGAAATTGGAGGCTTGCTCTGGAAAAAATGGCAGCGGTGACTGCACGGCTCTAGTCTGCTCCTTGCGCCGGGGAAACCGGCCCGGAACTTTCGTTGCGGCCCGCGCGATGATCGCGCCGGCGGAAAATCACGAATCCGATGGCCATGCACAGCAGGGTGGCCACCCCGCCCATCCGAATGACGGAAAGAATCGTGGCGCTGTAGCGTCCCTTCATCGGATCGTACTGGTAACAAAACAGCAGAATATGATCGACCGGAGTGCCGATTTTTCCGGCCGAGGCATCCACCAGGCCCAGGCGCACGTGGCTGGGCGGATAATCCACCCCAAAAAAGTAACGCGAGATGCGGCCATCGGGCGTAAGCAGCAGGATTCCGCTGGCGTGCCCGAAAAGCTTCGTCTTCGGGTCATAGCTGAACCGGAAATTAGCCGCCTTGGTCACGGCATCGATGGACTCTTTCGATCCGGTCAGGAAGTGCCAGCCCGGTTCCGTGGCGGGCCGCGCGAAGCGGGACATCGCCTCATGTTTCTTCTTTAATGCCGCATCCGGCGTATCCGTGGAGTCGAAGCTGATAAACACCACTTCGTAATCCGTGCCCGGATTAAAAGAGATCATTTTTAGCGAGCCCACCAGCGTCTCTTCCACCTGGTTGCAGAGCATCGGGCACGTAAGATAGACGAACGCGAGCACGATCGGCTTCTTGCCGGAATAATCGCGCAGCGTCACCGGTTTGCCGTATTCGTCCACGAAGTCGGTATCGAGCGGAATCAGCGTCTCAAGCTGCGGGTCGAAGCCAACATTTACCAGCGCGGGCGGCAGCCCGTTCGAGGACTGGCCTACGCTGTCCGGAATCATCTGCGCCCTGCCGGCCGTAAGGCTCAGCAGTAGCACGATCATTCCTGCCAGATAACGTAGTGCTTTCATTTCTCCTTCTTTTTCTCCACGGGCACCGCCGGCAAACCCTTTTCCACAATCAATTTCATCGCGTCCGATACCGGTATCTGCGCAATCCCGTTCTGCTTATCCACCCAACCCAGTCTATTGTTGGCGTCGGTATCTTCCTTCAACTTATCCCGCCAATCGTGTTGCGGGTCGAGGAGATGGCCGGGCATGCCCTGCAGTCGCGGCTCCGGCGGCATCGCCGGGTCCGTCTGCGTACGCGACGGCGGTGGCGGCACGTACTCGGAGTTCCAAAGACCCGTGAGGCCGCGATAAATCCCGAGGACAAGGAAATAGGACAGCGCAATGGCAAGGCCCAAATACGCTAGGAATTTCAAAATGGGCATGGAGCGGACGTCCTGCGCCTCAAACGACACGTCCTGGTTTTCCGGCAAGCGGCCCTCTCCGGCGGCGCTCTTGTCGTGCTCAGTGCTCATGATGGGCAACAGCCTCCGCAAGTTTTGGATCTCCCAGCGGCAACAACGGCCGCTGCTTCAGGTTCATCGCAAAAAAACCGACCCACAATCCGATCAGGGCCACGGGAACAACCAGATCCAGCCATGTCGGCAATGCCCGCGCCGTGAATTCCGGCCGTGTCATCCAGAACAGATCGACCAGCCGCATGAAGATCATCCACAGCGCAATCTTAGAAACCACGCGCGCGTTCCGCTTCACGTCCTGAGACAACAGCAGCAGGAACGGCACGGCGAAATGGAACACCAGCACAACTACTGCAAGGGCTCCCCAACCACCGCTCAGCCTCGTGCGATAGAACGAGATCTCTTCCGGCTGGTTCCCGGACCAGATAATCAGCAGTTGTGAAAAATCGAAGTACGCCCAAAGCATGTTGAAGGCGAACAGCAGCTTCCCAAGGTCGTGCAGGTGCCGCTTCTGCAACACTTCGGCAAACGGCTCCGAGCCGGATAGCAACACCACCACCGCAATCATCAACGACATCGCGGAAACCGCCTGCCCGGCCACAAAAATGAAACCGTAAATCGTCGACGCCCAGTGCGGCGACAGCGACATCACCCAGTCGAACGAAGCAAAGGTCATGGCCACGACGTACAAGATAATCCCGGGTCCGGCCGCCAGTTTGAAATGAAGGCGCAGCGAGCGATCCTCCTGATCGATATCTTGTTTTCGCGACCAGCTGTTAAAGAACCACATCAAAACGAACCAGATCGCAAAATAAATCACTGCCCGGATCAGAAACCCCCTGGAAGTCAGATACCACTGTTGCAGCGGAGAGAGCGGCTCTGCCCTGCGGCGTTCCGGATCCATCCAGGCGCTGTAGAGCGAATTCATCCCCAGCACCACCGGCACAAACATCAGGAAGACCACCCAGATATTCTGCGCCGCCGCTTCCAGCGGTCGCCGGATGATAATTCCCCAGTTGCCCCCGGTCAGGTGCTGCAGCATTAAAAGACCCAACGAGCCCAGCGTCAATCCCAGCACCAGCAAGTAACTGAACAAATAGGACTGATAAAATTTGTCGGGCGAGGTGATGGCTCCAAAGATTGCCACGAGCAGCGCCGCGCCGCCGACGAACCAACCACCTCTTTGAACGCGATCGACGCTCGCCGGCGCCCTGTACTCTTGCACGCTCATTTCGCGGCTCCCTCGGTCCTGAGTTTCTCCTGCAAGTCCGCCGGCAAATCCGCAACAGGCGCATTGCGGCTCAACTGCAAAGCGCGGAGGTACGCAATGATGGCCCAGCGGTCCCGCGGGGGAATCTGTGCGGAATAGCCGTACATGGCGCCAAATCCGTTGGTCACGACGTCGTAGATGTAGCCGTTCGGCTCCTGCCGCAGCCGCTCCTGGTGATAGCTCGGTGGATGCTTCATGCCGCGCACGGCGACCATGCCCCGGCCATCTCCCTGCAAACCGTGACACGGCGAGCAGAAAATGCCGTAGCGTTCCCGGCCGCGTTCTAGTAGCCCCATTGTGAGCGGCAGCGGAAACGCATTGGAGTCCTTGGGCACAAACAACGCGTCCTCCGCAAGCGACCCCCGTGCGACGGCATTCTCTGGCAGCGGCCGTTCCGAGCGCCCGTCCGGAAAAAGGGGCGACGGAGAGAGCGGGTTCTGCCGCGGCTGATTCGCCATGTCCTGACGAAGCGACCCACATCCCACCAGCCCGATTCCACCCAGCGCCAAGAGAAGCGCGGCGACGAAGGAGGCTCTACTCCGCATTCGACACCTCATGGACGTGGTGCGCATGAACGCTCTGTAGAAAACTCGCCGTTTCCGCCAGGTGGAATTTCGGATCGCGCGATTCGATGCACAGGAAGAAGCGGTCCGCGGATGCGCGGGAGAAGCGCTCCACGTTAAACACGGGATGATACGGCTGCGGCAACAGGTTCAACGCCAGCATGCCAACCACTGCAAACGTCGATGCCCCCAGAATCGTCAATTCAAACGTAACGGGAATGAAGGCGGGCCAACTGTTCAGTGGTCGCCCGCCAATGTTCAGTGGATAGGTGATGGCCGAACACCAGTATTGCAGCCCAAAGCCTCCGAGACCGCCGAGGAGCCCGCCCGTCAGCGTCAGCAGCGGCACCCCCGTCCGGGGAAAGCCGATCGCACGGGCCAGCCCTTCTACGGGAAAGGGGGAGTACGCACTGATGTACTTGAACCCGGATTGCCGCGCCTTGGTCGCCGCGTACAGGATCTCTTCCGGCGTAAGGAATTCTCCCATCAAGCCGTAGATGTCAGAGCGATGTTCCGTCATGGCTTTCCCTCGCGGGATTCCGCTTGCTCCGTCACCAGTTCACGCATCTCGGCAATCGCAATCGCGGGCAAGGCGCGCACAAACAGGAAGATCAGCATGACGAACAACCCGATAGTGCCGACAAACGTGCTGTAATCCCAGAATGTGGCGGAATAACGACCCCACGCGGAAGGCACGAAGTCGCGGGTCAGCGATATCACGACGATGACGAAGCGTTCCAGCCACATGCCTGTATTCACGACCAGAGACATGACGAAAAGGGCGGCAATATTGCGGCGAACCTTCTCAAACCACAGCAATTGGGGCACAAGGATGTTGCACAATATCAGGGCAAAGTAGAAATGCGAGTACGGCCCGTGGAGGCGCTGCTCGGCCAGGAAGACGTCGAACTTGTTGCCGCTGTAAAACGCCATAAAGAATTCGATGGCGTACCCGTAGGCGACGATCAGGCCGGTGGCCAGCATCACCTTGGCCATGTTGTCCAGGTGGCGCATGGTGATGAAATCCTCTAGGCCGTAGGCTTTGCGCAGGGGAATCGCCAGCGTCAGCACCATCGCGAACCCGGAATAGATGGCCCCCGCGACGAAGTACGGAGGAAAGATGGTGGTGTGCCAGCCGGGAACAATCGCGATCGCGAAGTCAAAGCTCACTACCGTGTGCACGGAAAGCACCAGCGGCGTTGCCAGTCCCGCGAGTAGCAAATACGCGGACTGGTAGCGGTGCCAATGATGCGCCGACCCGCGCCAACCCATCGACAAGATGCCGTAGATGACCTGTTGTGCCTTGTTCTTCGCGCGGTCCCGCAAAGTCGCCAGGTCCGGCAACAGCCCCACGAACCAGAACATCAGCGACACCGTTCCGTAGGTGGAAACCGCAAAAACGTCCCAGATCAAGGGGCTGCGGAACTGTGGCCAAATCCCCATCGTGCTCGGGTACGGCATCATGTAATACGCCATCCACGGACGCCCGGTGTGAATCAGCGGAAAGATTCCTGCGCAAGCCACGGCGAACAGCGTCATGGCCTCCGCGAACCGGTTAATCGAAGTGCGCCACTTCTGATTCAACAGGAACAGAATCGCGGAGATGAGCGTGCCGGCGTGGCCGATACCAATCCACCACACAAAATTCACAATCGCAAAGCCCCAGCCAATGGGAATGTTGATGCCCCAGATTCCGACGCCCTTGATGATCAGCCACGCGAGCGACACAAACAGCACCATCACCACGCAAAAACTCACAGAAAATCCCACGATCCAGCCCATGCCCGGCGGGCGCGTCAAAACCACGGCGGCGATTTTGTCGGTCACCGAGGCATAGGTATGCCCGGGTCCCAGCACTGGGTCCAGCCGGCGGATTTCGGCTTGATTCTCGAGAGGCTCGATGTCGCTCATGCCTTCTCCAAATCCGGATTCGGGTTTCGCACCGCCGCGAGATACGTCGTGCGCGGCCGTGCGTTAATTTCGCTCAACACCGAATAATTTCTTTGCTGCGCCTTTAGCCGGGCCACTCGGCTCGCCGGGTCATTGGCATTTCCGAACACAATGGCTTCCGACGGGCAGGCCGATTCGCACGCTGTCACAACCTCCCCATCGCGGATGGGACGGTTCTGTTTTTCGGCGTCGATGCGCACATTGTTGATTCGTTGCACGCAGTAGGTGCACTTTTCCATCACGCCGCGGCTGCGCACGGTCACTTCCGGATTGCGCATCAATTTGAACTGCGGCGTCTCCCAGTCCTGGAAACGTAGGAAATTGAAGCGCCGTACTTTGTAAGGGCAGTTATTCGAGCAATAGCGCGTACCAACACAGCGATTATAAACCATGTCGTTCAAGCCTTCCGCGCTGTGCACCGTGGCGCCGACCGGACAAACCTGCTCGCAAGGCGCGTTTTCGCACTGCATGCAGGGCACCGGCTGGAAAAACGTCTCCGGATTGTCCAGCGAGGGGCTATAGGAGGAGGGGTCTCCCGTCTCGGAATCGGCGTGTTTGTAATAGCGATCCACGCGGATCCAGTGCATTTCGCGGCCGCGCATCACCTGCTCTTTTCCAACCACCGGAATGTTGTTTTCCGCCTGGCACGCCACCACGCACGCATTGCACCCGTTGCATTTGTTCAGATCGATGGCCATGCCCCAGGCATAGCCCGGGTATGCGAATTCCTTGTAGAGCGAGTCGTCCTTGGCGGGCGCTTCTACGCCTTCCTGCGCAAACGCCGGATTTTTCCTGTATTCCTCGAGCGTTCCCGTGCTGAGGATTTGCCGCCCTTCCATGTTGAAGTGATACTGAGTGCAGGCCAAGGGGTAAGTGTCCCCTGTCGGCGTCATCCGTCCTCCGCTCGCCGACCACAACGCGTTCGAACTGCGCACCACGTAGGCATCGAAACCCTTGTTCGTACCTGTGGTCCCCGCGCGTTTCCTTCCGTAGCCGAGCGGCAGCACCACGGTGTTCTCCGCCAGCCCAGGCAATATCCAGGTTGCGGCCGTCACCTTGCTTCCGTTCAGCGCAATATCCACCACCGCCGAGCGAATCTGGCCGTGCTCGCCCCCGCGAGCCGCCACGATCTGCGCCAGGTCCATCTTTTGCGCCAGCCTCGGGCTGACCAGCGCGGCGTTGTCCCAAGTCAGCTTCGTTACCGGCTTCGGCAATTCCTGCAGCCACCCGTTATTCGCAAATCGTCCGTCATACACTGTCGGGTCAGGCCGGAAAATGAATTCGACCTGGTCTGCCGGCGCGGGCTGCAAGGCCGGAAGCGCCGCCGCCTGGAACTTGAGTTCCGGTGTGATGGGAGCGGATTTTGTGCCGGGGATGATGCCGTCGTTGAGCCACTTCCGCCAGTCCGCATCAATAGCGGATCCCAGAGGCACGGAGGCCTCGGTCCAGTAGGCACGCACGGCTTCATAGGCCGGTTGGCCAGACTTGTCGCCAAAAGCCGCCACCAAGTCGTGCGCGGAATGCGTGTAATACAGCGGGGAGATCAGCGGCTGAATAATGCTGGCGGTGCCGTCGTGGGCCCGCGCGTCGCTCCACATTTCGAGGTAGTGCGACTCGGCAACGTGCCACTGGCAATAGGCCGAGGTCTCGTCGAAATGCTGGCTCAGATGAATCGATGTGTGGACCTTGCCCAATTTCGACGCGAAATCAAAATCGTGCGGCGCGTCATACACTGGATTGCCGCCGAGAATCAACAGCAAATCGACCTTGCCCCGGTCCATTTCCGCGCACAGCGCGCGCATGGACTCGAGATTCCCAGGCCCATCGGCATCCTGGGGCTCGGTGTAGTACAAGGTTGCACCAACATTTCCGAGCGATGCGTTCATCGCATGCGCCAGCGCGTGGACTGCAGCGGACTGAAATTCGCCGGCAATCACGAGCGATGTGGCGCGTTCCTTCTCTAGGTCCGCGGCCACGGCTTCCAGCCATTTTGCGGCCTCCCCCGAAAGCGGGGCCGCGCTGCCGATTCCTAATTTGGCCGCTAGCGCCTGCGCAAACAGTTCCACGTCGGTCGAGCGTAGCGGCAGGCGATGATCGGCAGAGGAGCCCGTTACCGAAGGCGCGGTCTCGACGACGTACAGCCGGTTCATAGTGTCACTCGGCCCATCGAGCTTGCGCCGGCGGAAGAATTGGCGCGCGTTGGCGAGGTGACCGGGCCCGCTGGCAAGAAAATCCGCGTCCAAAGATACAATCACGTTGGCCTTGCCGATGGAATAGACGGTGTTGACGTTGCGGCTAAAGGCCAGCTTAGCGCCCTCGCGCGCGCCGTCCCCGGAGGCGGGTTCCCACTGATACCACTTTGCCTGCGGGTAGAGCGCCAGCAGTTTGCGAATCTGTGCAGTCAACGTGGGAGAGGAGACTCTGCCCGTGAGAATGCGGAAGCCCGCGCCATTGGTGGCTTTTACGCTGGTCGCCAAATCTTGAGCTGCATCGAGGAATGCCGACCACGAACGAATTTCCCCGGTGAATTGCACCGTTTGCGAGCGATCGGGATCGTAGAGCCCGAGGAGAGAAGCCTGCACGAACGGGCTGGTGGCGCCGAGGCTCGAAGGATGATCGGGATTGCCTTCGATCTTGGTCGGCCGGCCTTCATGGCTTTCCACCAGCACACCCACAGCATCCGCACCAAAGGGCATCGTGGTCGCATAAAAATAGGGCTTCCCTAGAACCATCCCATCAGGCTGTTTTACGTACGGAACGATGTGCGTCTCATCCGGCCGCCCGCAGCCTGCCAGCCCCGCCAGTGCCAGCGACGCGCCCATCAGCTTCAGAAAATCGCGGCGCTCCACGGTCTGGTCCCATTCGGAGGCATGCATCGGGAACTCCCGGTGCAGCAATTCCTCGAAATGCGGATCCTCGGTCAGTTCCTCCAGAGTCCGCCAGTATTGCTTGCCCGTCTTTGATTTCAGTTTTTCGCGGACACTTCCGAGATCCAGGCGACGCTCGCGCACTTCCGTGTGTTCAGCCGGGTCTTCGGAAGGCTGCTCGTGAACCTGTTGATGGGGCTGCTTCGGCTTGCCCTGCAGGATGTGTAACTGTTTCTCGTTCGGCTGATCTTGCATAGCGTCCGTTATCGGTGACATGTCGAACAACTGGTCAGTTCAGCGGTCGTTCGAAGCTTGTATTCTACCGCAAGCTTTTTCCCTGTTTCTTCCTGGTTCGCGTCGGCCTTCCAGTTCATGTTGAAGATCTGATCCTTGGGGCGCAGATTCTCCTCCGGATTCCGGTGGCATTCCAGGCACCATTCCATCGTCAGCGGCGACGCTTGAAAAACCAGCGGCATATCGTTCACCGAACCGTGGCAGGAAGAGCATCCGATTCCTTTGTTGATGTGTATGCTGTGATTGAAGTACACGTAATCCGCCAGGCGATGCACCTTCACCCATTCGATGGATTCATTCGTCCGGTAGCTTTCGCGAACCGGTTCCAGGTAGCCCACGTTGTTGAACAGCACCGAGTGGCAATTCATGCAGGTTTTCGTGGGAGGGATGCCTGCATACGCGGAAGTTTCCACTCCGGTGTGGCAATAGCGGCAGTCGATCCCATCATCCCCCACGTGGTGCTTGTGGCTGAACTGCACCGGCTGATCTCGTATCACACGCTGGTTCGTCAGATAAGGCGACCTGGCCACCACCAGAATCCCGGCAAGTCCGAAGCCCACCAGAAAGATCAGCGCGAACAAACTAAACCGTGAGATGGAATTAAAACTGCGATGAAAGATTTGTGCCATGTCAACTTTGCGCCTGAGGACCTATGCTCTCCACGGGGTCGTCCATCTCAGAAAAATCAGCCACTTTTCAGTCAAACAGCGTGCGTCCGCGTCAAAGTGGGACCGAACAGTTTCCACCAAAATCATTCGAATTGCAACTTCCAAGCAAGTTTCCCAGAAACAATTTCAGAGCCCGGAATCCCTGAAAATGAGCGCAATTTCGAAGATTTCAAACAAAATTGGAATTCATTCCCAAATAGAAATCATTCCTATGTTTCCCCAGATCCCGCGTACCATCAATAAACATTCATTATGCGCAACCCAATTCCATGCCCACTTTTGGGAAAGCAAATCCGCGTGCTATGCTTGCGTATGTCTTCCGCCGCGTGGTCCGCGGCGAAGCCTACCTGCTTCGGTTTTGCCGCAAGCAGTCTCACAACTCCGCTGGGGCGTGGTCCAACTGGTAGGACACCTCACTGTTAATGAGGACGGTGAAGGTTCGAATCCTTCCGCCCCAGCCAAAATACCCCAGTAAAATCGCTGCGAAATCAGTGTCGAACGGTTTTAATACCACTATTAATACCGATTCCTTCGCGCAAAAGACCGATGTTTCCCAACGACGCAGTATCTATTCACGGGAGACATCACCGTGGGCCGCAAAGCAAAGGTTTCGCTCTATAGACTGTTCATTGTTGGCGGGAAGCATCGATACGTTCCAATCGAATTCCTGCAATGCCCCTTGGAGGTCGTCACCGACGCTCTCGAATGTGCGACTTCCGTTCTTCAGGTATCGGAGGTAATAGGAACCCAGCGTCCCAGTTGGTTCAGTTTTCGGTGCCCAACTCCGTCCCTTCCTCAAGAAAGCGCGTCAGGCGTCCCTTAACGCTCCGACGCCCGTAGCCATCATCACGGAGCCCAAGGCCGTCAGGACGGAAGTGCAGACATTTCTCGCCAATAAACCGGATTCGTGGCGACACATCTTGGGCGTGTTCGGCGACTGGTATGGCTGGGACAAAAACCCAGCCGACTTTCAGCGCCAGGACTTTCATGCCTTTGCAGCACATCTGACAAAGCTGCGCCCAGCTGTCAATAAGGAGTGCTTGGCTCCTCGCACGCGGAAAAACTATCTCAAGCACCTCACGCAATTCCTCCGCAGCACCGGTCGAGTCGTGATCGTGGTACGAAACGAGCAGGAAACAACGATTGCGAAGGCTACGGCAGTAATCCCCAACACACTGGTGTTGACCCGCGCTGATTTCCCGAAGGTGAACAAGAAAATCAAAGACTACTATCCCCGGTCTGTCGCAGATGTGATGTTCGCAGCGTGCAAAAATCTTCGCGAGTTGTTGATGCTAGCTCTTTTCTATTACACCGGATGCCGGGAGGACGAGGTCGCACACTTTCGCTGGAATGACATCCGTTCGGAAGCGAAGGAGCTTTTGGTTCGCGAGTGGTGGAAGGACAATTGGACGACTAAAACCGACGCTTCTTCCGTGTCACCGATTGCCGACATTCGCCAATGTCGCCAATCGCTGACTTTTCTTCTTGTCGCCAATCGCTGACTTTGCTAACATGTCATCGAACGCTGACATCTGGCGGGGAGGGAAAACATGCGCGTCAGAACACCATCCGAACTCGGGGCGCTCATTCGAGACTACCGCACGCGCCTTAAACTAGACCAGAAATCCCTCGCCGAGAAGGTTGGTGTCAGTCGCCAGTGGATCGTAGAGGTCGAGAAAGGAAAATCCGGAGCACCTCTCGGCCTAGTTCTTCGCACCATGGAGGCCCTCGGCATCGTCCTCGACGCGCAGAACGAAACTCTCATCGCCGCAAAAGACAAAGCCAAATCGCAAGCGACGGGCGCCTACGTCGACATCAACGCCATCGTTTCCGGCGCCCGGAAGAAAAAGAAATGACCAAAACACTTATGGCCCTGCTCGACGGGAAGGAGACTGGCCGGGTTGTCCGAGACAACCACGGCAAGCTTGCATTTACCTATGACGAGCAATGGCGCAACGCGGACACCGCCTACCCGCTCTCGCTATCGATGCCGCTTGCGCTGACGGAGCATCCCAACGCCAAGGTTGACCCTTTCCTCTGGGGACTGCTTCCTGACAACGAGATCGTCCTTGGCAACTGGGCGCGCAAATTCCATGTCTCTCCGAGAAACGCCTTCAGCCTCATCGCCTGTGTCGGCGAGGATTGCGCCGGAGCCGTCCAGTTCGTTCAGCCCGAAAGGCTCGACGCCATCATCGGCGCGGCAGCGCCTCCCATCGAATGGCTGGACGAAGCGGAAATCGCCGGGCGGTTGCGCGCGTTGCGCGAAGACCAGTCCGCATGGCGCGCTCCAGGCGATACCGGTCAGTTCAGCCTCGCAGGAGCGCAGCCTAAAACGGCTCTCCTGTTCGACAACAAAAAATGGGGCGTGCCGTCTGGCCGCGTTCCGACGACCCACATTCTCAAGCCGCCTTCCAGCGAATTCGACGGCCACGCGGAGAACGAGCATTTCTGCCTGGAACTCGCGCGCTCGCTCGGTCTGCCTGTCGTGGATTCGCGCATCATGCATTTCAAGGGCGAGATCGCGATTGTCCTCGAACGCTACGACCGCATTCGCATCTCCGGAACACTGCACCGCGTCCATCAGGAGGATATCTGCCAGGCTCTCGGCATTCCGCCGACGCGCAAATACCAAAACGAGGGAGGTCCGGGCATCCGGGACATCGCCGGCTTGCTCAATGCGAATTCGAGCAGGCCCGGAGACGACGTCACGACATTCCTCGATTCAGTAGCCTACAACTGGCTGATCGCAGGAACCGACGCGCACGCAAAGAACTACGCACTCCTCATCGGTTCGGCCGGACAAGTCCGCCTCGCTCCCCTCTACGATATGGCCAGCGTCCTGCCATACCCCGGCATCAACATCGACAAGGTAAAAGTTTCGATGAGGATCGGCGGAGAATACAGATTACGCAACATCCGCCCCTACCACTGGCGCAAGCTTGCCGCCGAACTGAAGCTCGATCCGGACGCCACAATCAACCGCGTCTCCGATTTTGCTGCCCGACTTGCTGACGAGGTTTCCGGCATAAAGCGGCAGATGACAAAAGAAGGTCTGAAACACCCCATCATTGCCCGCCTTGCTGACGCCGTCACCAAACGCGCTGCCGAAAGCCTCAAAATGATGAAGGCCGATTGACCACCCTGCAAACAGCGTTCCGGAAGGACGCCAAGAAGACCGAAAAGCAAACCGAAGTCGTCCCCACAAGCCGGTGGCCAAATGGTCCTTTGCCGACTGTGGCAGGAACGAAGAACGAAACGCAAGAGGATGCTCAGCCGTAGGAGTCAAGCGGCAAAGTCACCTACAAAGGAGGCACTGATGGCCTGATAACGAAGGTATCGGCTCTCCGTTTCTTACCCAACCATCCGCCCCTTCACCGAAGCTGCTCATCAACGAGAGCCCGCTACCCGTAGAACAAAATGCCTACAAGAATGTGGTGAACGCCCAGACGGCAGATTTCAAACAGTTTCTAGCGGGCCTGTTGTTGGCCCTGATTTGCATCGCGGTGTTTGCTGTCTATTCGGTGCTGAGTGGCGCCACCGCGCTGCGCACGTGCTTCTTTGCTCTCGCAACTTTCGCGGCGTTTGTGTGGCTCCCAAAGAAATTGGAGTGCCCGTCCCGGAATCGTTGCGCGAGATTTCTTCGCGGGAGCAGTTCTAGCCCTTGGCTTTGGCATAGCGTTCATAGAATCCATTATCGCGGCCGTTGTCCGGGCCGGTCTCGGTAGAGAGTAAGAAGCGGGACGCGCCTCGGTTGCTCAAACAGAGAACGCGCCCCTAACTCACATAAGAGGAGTGGCTCCCATGCAAGCTCAGGCTAGTCTATCAGCACCGCAACCCAGTTCCTCATTGGGAAGCTCGCGGCAAACACGCACCGCGTTTATCTTGGCGACCGGACAACGGGCTTTTTGTTTCAGCCGCTACCCCTCTCGCGTGCAGCGCGGAGGGGTTTGGCTTGATCGGAAATCTCATGGGTTCGGACAGTGGCAAGAAACAGAGGAAACCGGCAAGCGCGTGATGAGGACATTCAGACTTGGCGATTACGAGGTGCGAAAGAGAGAATGCGCACGCCGGGTTAGCTCTATCCAAGCTGCTCGCCCTGATCTAGCTTCGTCTACGAGGCCACTCCGCCAGAAAACTAGCGTCAATCGGACACGCGACGCGTAGGTAGTGTCATAAACGGTTATTGTGGGCTGAACTGAGAATTGTCTATCGCGTATAACGCGTTGGGGTGGGACCTTCTTCGAGCCGGTGGCGGTCCCAGATCGCGCCTTCCCGCCCATAGTAGGCCATCTCAAAATCCTGGGTCAGTTCCAGCGCATCGGTGGGGCAGGCATCCTCGCACAGTCCGCAGAACATGCAGCGCGAGGTGTCATACGTGAAAAACGTCAACACCTTTCGCCGCGTGGCGTCATCCCGTTCCCAGCCGACCACAATCAGGTTTTCCGGGCACGCCAGCGCACACAGATTGCATGCGATGCAGAGTGTCTCCCCCGTCTCCGGGTTCTTGTTGAGCCTGGGCGCCCCGCGGTAGCGTTCCGCCACCATGGGCCGTTCCAAGGGGTACTGCTCTGTATAGATGTTGCTGGGTAATTGCGTCTTGAACGTGACGCCCATTCCCTTCAGAAAATCAGCCTGGAATATCCGTGACACCAGTTCTTTCATTTGGTCAGTCTCTATCTCCAGTGCTTAACTGTCAAGGGGACCTCACTGACCCTCACCACCTTCGTTCCACAGAACTCACGCCAGACTTGAAGTTCCTTGAGCTCGTCGTGCAGTGAACTCGTCGCCTCAAGTCCTATCGCTTTGCTAGCGAAGCCGAGTGGGAACGCGCCGCTCGCGGTGGCGCCGAACTCTTGCTGTACTCTTGGGGAGATGCGCCTCCCGGGCTGGTTCCCGATTACGCCGAGCGTTGGAAGAGCGGGCCCGAGCTGGTGGGGGCTGTATCCACCAAACGATTACGGCATTCATAATCTGGGTGACAACGTACATGAATGGTGTGATGATTGGTACGACGCCAACTACTACGGCTGCTCTCCCGAACGAAATCCGCGTGGGCCCAACAACGGTAGTTGCCGTGCCTCGCGAGGCGGCTCATGCCGGCACCACACCAAGGTGAGTCGAAGCGCGGCTCGCGAGTGTATTTTACCCATCGCTTAATCCTGCTGACTCTCGTACCGTTGCGGAAAACGACCCTCGGTTCTCATGATCTTTTTCCACTGGACCTAATCATAGAAGTCGGACAACCGGGCGACCCAGGGCTCTTGGCGAGGTTCAGATAACTCTTTACTGCATGTCCTTTACCCTACGACGCAGTAGTGAACATTTTCATAAATGTTTCTTGAGCAGCACACCGGGTGAGGGCTGAGGTGGCCATCAGCCACTCACGTTCTGATATTTGCCAGGCTGAAACTTACCGCCGTCAACGTAATTTTTGTTGATCTCGATGTACGCACGCCACTTCTCCGGCAGATCATCCATCACGAAAATAGCCGTCACTGGACAGACCGGTACACAGGCGCCACAATCAATGCACTCAGTAGGATCGATATACAACTGCGGTACGTCATCGAACACCGGGCGGCCGTCGTCATAGGTTCGGCCCTTTGCCGGATGGATACAATCCACCGGGCACACGTCCACACAGGCAGTATCTTTGGTTCCGATACAGGGTTCGGCGATGATGTAAGCCACGGGCAACCTCCTTGCACTGACTATGTCAGCCTTCGAAAGGCATAGATCACGCTACAGAAGTAAATTGTTTCTAGGCTGCTTGGCTAACGTGCTCCAGTTTATGCTACTTCTCAGACCTTCGGAAACCGAACATCCGGCGAGGCAGCATTCTTCTTTGTATCTCAGCCACCAACCAGGTAATAGGACACCCACCAATTGAGAATGGGAAAGAGGGCAGCATAGGCCCAGCGAGACGAGCCTAAAGCCGCCGCAATAAACGCCAGCACGACTGCAAAGGCCCATTGTCCCTGAAAAAAATAAAACGACAATTCAAAATACGGGACCTCAACTATTGACCGAAGCAAGTGTGCAGCCCAAAAGAATGATGAACACCCAAGGCTCATGAAGCCACACAGTTCGGACCAGTCCTGCCTACTCATCGCAGGTAGTAGAGCAAAAGCCATTGTTAGCTGCGGATTATATGATAGGGCTCAGAAAAAGGCACCACCTCAGGATTCCGCTTGCGAAGACAGCGCCAGCACGTCAACAGCCCGCGCCGCACCGGCGATAAGCGCCGGAAGCGGCCGATCAGGAAATTCTCGTTCTCACCCATGGAGCAACCTCCTATGCCTTCCTATTCGTGAACGCCCAGGCGGCAGATTTCAAACAGCTTCTAGCAATTAGATTGGACTGGCGGATGGTAACGCCTTCAAGCGGTGAGACTTAGAATCTTTAGGATGTGAATTCGAATCCTTCCGCCCCAGCCAAACCTCCCGCAAATAGAGTCGGCCGGAGTGGTCGAATGTTTTAGGCCTACAACCGCTTGATGATCAACTGTACGCTGGGCGAATGAGCGGCTGGGTGTCTGGCACTAATTTGCCCAGTTCTGAATGCGCAGGCCCGCAACCCGGCCGAACTCGCGTTGATTATTGGAAACAAGGACCAATTTGCGAGCGACTGCCTGTGCCGCGATCAGCGTATCCAGCGGACCAATGGGTATGCCGGCACGCTCGAGCTTCGCCCGAACTTGAGCATACGAAGCTGCGTCACTTGAAGTGAATTCCAAGATGGCAATGGGTTGTAGTAAATTTTCTACCCGCCGCAAAGTCTTCGCTGCCGAAGAGCTCTTGGCCGCGCCGGTCCGCAATTCGGCTTCAGTAATGACGCTCACTGCAATGTCTTCCGGGGCCCGAGCGAGCAGGTTTTTCAAAACGGCGAGATTCTGTTTGAGGGCATAGATGCAGGTATCGGTGTCGAGGAGGAATTTCATCGCAGCGAAGTCCGCTTTTCAACTTCGCCCTGCGGCGGCCGCGCGAAGTCGTCCGCCACCCCAGCAAACGATTCGGCGTATCCCTCAGGCCACTCGTGGGCTGGCGTCATTACCACTGCTCGCCCTTGGCGATGCACGAGCACGATGTCGGTCTCGAAGCGAAATTCCTTGGGCAAGCGGACCGCCTGGCTCCTTCCCGTCCAAAAGACTCTGGCCTTCTTGGTTTTCATCGCGCCTCCATGATACATACCAATGATACATATCATTTGAAACGGCGTCAAGTACAGGTAGAAGTTTTGCGAAACGCATCCATTTCGTTCGGCTAGAATGTCCGGGCGCTAGAGGCTCGCGGTGAGATGATCGGTGGTAATGATCTCTGGATTGCAGCTCATGCCAAATCCGTAGGGCTCACTCTTGTGCGTGTGCCTGGTCTCAAGCTCCAGAACTGGGTAGGCCGTCAGTCTTGATCGCAGAACAGCGGAAGGCGACGCGTGCGTGCGGTGAAAGAGCCGCAGGATTATTTTTCGTCTTCGCTGAAGGCAAGCAGAACGTTACCCGGCATGCCCGTATTAATCGAATAGCCGGAGGTCACGAAGACC